>Ga0265298_10000268_pt1 | contig 81069 bp, 72 predicted proteins | sample AusTroGonzalo_MG_3_FD_193486 | JGI IMG/M metagenome (GOLD analysis project Ga0265298, IMG submission 193486) | Bovine rumen microbial communities from tropical cattle in Woodstock, Queensland, Australia - Gonzalo_01 | ecosystem: Host-associated > Mammals > Digestive system > Stomach > Rumen ... | reverse complement strand
GTTCACGAAGTCCTCGGCGCGGAAGCCGTCCTGCACGAAGCGGAAGGCGATCTCGTCGCTGAACTTGAAGTTGCGCAGCAAGACCTTCAGCTTCGGGTTGATGGCGTTGGCGTACATGTAGTTGGGACTCTTCCAACCCAAGATGTGCTTTGCGCCCTCGGTGAGCATGAGGTTATAGCCCATGTCGGCCACCGTCGCCCCGATTTCGTCGCTGTAAATCAACTCCGTGTTGCGGAAAGTCTTCGGCGTGATGCCAAACACTTCTTTCATCTTGTGTTTATGGGCCGTCACCTGCCGCTTGAACTCGTCCTTGCCCGAAAGCGAGGCCAAGGAATGGGCGTAGGTCTCGGAAAGCACCTCTACCTTGCCTGTGGCGACTAATTTCTGGAAGCTCTCCAGCACCTCCGGCGCATACTGTTCCATCTGCTCGATAGCGATGCCAGAGAAGGAGAAGGCCACCTTGAACTTGTCGCCGAATTTTTCGATTTGCTTCATCAGCAGCTCGTTCATGGGCAGGTAGCATTTCTCCGCCACGCGCCGCATAATCATACGGTTGCTGTAATCATCATAATAGTAGTGTTTCTTCCCGATTTCGAAGAAACGATAAGTGCGGAGCCGATACGGCTGATGCACCTGAAAATAGAAACAGATTGATTTGCTCATATTTATATCTTTTAATATTATTCGGTTTCAAGTTGTCGCATTTTTGCGACAACTTATTAATTCGCCTAAACTAGTATCCGTAAAGGTGTCCCAAATCTTCAGGCGAATAGGTTTATACTCATCAAACAATTGCTTATTAAACTCTATTTCAAACACCAACCTCAAATCATTCTTATCAGCATCAGGGTGCACTTCATGCTTAGAACCCACGCGGGCAATTTTGATTAGATAAAGATCTCTGACTCCCTGCTTTTTGACATAAGGCATAAAATAAAACAACTTGTTAAGTGCCACTGTAGAAGGGAATTTCTTGCCTGTATAATATATTCTTGCCGATCCATCAAGGAACATGTCAACATTATCGCTTTTCACAAGACTTACAAGTACGCTCTTTCCAAAATCTAAATCAGAATCAATAATGTCTGATTTATGATTGACAATCTCCGAAGGAAACTCTTTTTGAATATCCACAACACTTATCGGGTTGTCAATACCCAAATAAACCATAATGGAATCGCCTACAAATTTGGCTAAATTGACAGGAACGGCATTGCCAATCATCTGCTCCATACCCGTTTTAGTCCCAATAAACTTGAAGTCTTTTGGGAAAGTTTGTATCATGCTTCTCTCTTGCGTAGTCAATGGACGAATACCTTCCAACGAAGTGACTGGGTCAGTTGGATGCAACTTGTAACCCGCAGGCATGGGACGATTCACACCACGAATGGTGGGGCTTGGTTCATCCACACTAAAAATACCACGACGTGCATAGCTGCGAGGATGTCTGTAATAATACTTTATGTCAATCTGTTTGCCAAAATAATCAGCGATGGTCATTTCTTTTGATGCCTGACGTTTCTCTAAAACATCCGCCATAAAACCGTCTTTTTCTCCCAAATGGCCAATCATGATAAAACGCTTACGCCTTTGAGGAACGCCGCAAAAACTTGCGTTCAACACTGTTTCAGTTAATCCGTAACCACATTCCTTGAAAATCTTTCTCGCTTCAACCAACTTGCCCGTTTTCAAAATTCTATCAACGTTTTCCATCACAAACCATTCGGGTTTGATGGCAGCGACAATCTTGGCATAACTCACAGTCAAATCACCCCTTCCGTTGTCTTCGTTGCGTTTGCCTGCCGATGAAAAATCCTGGCATGGAGGACCGCCAATAATCATTTCAGGATTGAATTTCTTGATTCCCTCAACCGTCGCCTCAACATCCGATAAATCCTGCTTGATAACTGGATGGTCGAAATTGTTGTGATACACCGTAACCACCTCGTCCCAATTGTCAAACGCAGCAAGAATTTCGTATCCTGCCTTTTGAAAACCAAGGCTCAAACCTCCACAACCACAGAATAAATCAACTGCTTTCATCATACAAAAAGTTCAGGATGACTAACCAAATAAGCATCAAATCTTCTTTCGGGACGGAGGAATTTTTGTCCATTCCCAAGAATAATACTCTTTATCTCATGTTTTGAAATCCTTGGCTTGGATAATTCCATGCACCTCATCAAAGGATTTGTCAATTTTCCACTAATCGCAAAGGCTTTGTCGGTTTTATACTTGTATGCCAACTCGTTGACAATTCTTGTATAATCAAATTTTCCAAACTGGGTAAAATCCCACAACATTTTATAAAGCCAAATGATTGTCCGTTGATTACGTGAAATATCATCAACGGGATTGCTATCTCTCAAACACATTTGAATAACTGACAAATTTGACCAAACAAACACATCAAGACAATCAGTGGCCAAATCTCTCAAATTATTACTCGTTTTCCAAATGGGCTGAACAATTAAGGGAACTTGTTTCTTTGACATTTCAGATGAAACACTTAATATAGCATTCTTTATCTCTTCATAATGAGGAAGCACTTCTTTAACACTACCCCAGTTTTCAATTTCAACACCAATTGTATTCAGTAAAGAATGGAGTTTGTTTTTCCCTTTGGTACTATCAAAGCAAGCACAAATACTACACGCTAAAAACAAGATTGTAGGTGACCTTACCACTATCTCACTTCCATAATCAGATTCATCCATATCTTTTGTAGTATTATCTGGAAGTGTGGTCAGTTTGACTTCCAAACCACTTAATGGTACATTAGTTTTTCTATTTATCATGACCAAATCTATCTTTTCCTTTTTTGATGCAATATAGTATTGCTCGTATGGGAAATAGCCTGCCTCATAATCATAATACGCCTCGTCACATAAAGGATCTATTCGTAGAAGATCTGATGCGCTGATATACTTTTGAGTTATTTCATTGTTTTTCTTAGTACAAAGATATACGGGGTCTTTTCCGACACTACCCATATACGCCACCAACGATGCTGGAAAAGAACTATTGAATTGATTTTTGCCCCAACACTCTGCCTTGGCGTAGTCACGGCTGGAATGTTTTTGGCCAAAAAGACCTGGAGTTTGATTAATCGTATTATCTTTCATTTCATTCGAGTTTATACATTAATTCTCATAATGCTATCACAATTTGTGATGGCATATTAAAACACTACCGACTCATAAACTGCCTTGATCTTCTTTGCAGCAGCTTCCCATTTGAGGCTGTCCACCTCGTCCTTGCCTTCGTCCTTGAAGCAGTTGGCCAAAGTCTCATAATGGCAGAGGCCATAAATGGCATCGGCCAAACCGTTGATGTCCCAAAAGTCGACCTTCAAGGCGTGCTTGACGACCTCGGAGACGCCAGACTGCTTGCTGATGACCACGGGCACGTTCAAGCGCATGGCCTCCAACGGCACAATGCCGAACGGCTCCGAAATGGACGGCATGACGAACACATCGGTCATGGCAAACATCTGGTCAACGGCATCGCCTTTCAGGAAGCCCGTGAAATGGAAATGGCTGCCCATACCCAATTGCGCCACGCGGCGAATCATTTTCTCCAACATGTCGCCCGTGCCCGCCATAACGAAATGGATGCTCGGGTCGACTTGGTGAATCTTATAGGCTGCCTCAATGAAGTACTCCGGCCCTTTCTGATAGGTAATTCTTCCGAGGAAGGTCACCACCTTGGCATCCAAGCCGCTACGTTCATATTCCGATTTGGGCTTGTCGTTGGGTTCCACGGCGTTATGCACCGTCACGACCTTGGCGGGGTCGATACCGTATTTCTCGATGACAATATTGCGCGTCAGGTTGCTCACCGTGATGACGCGGTCAGCAGCCTCCATGCCTCTGCGCTCAATGGCATAGACATCTGTGTTGATGTTTTCACCCGAGCGGTCGAACTCGGTAGCGTGCATGTGCACCACCAAGGGCTTGCCCGTCGTCTCTTTCGCCGCGATGCCCGCCGAATAAGTCAGCCAGTCATGGGCATGGATGACATCGAAGTCATATTTCGTAGCTATCGAAGAGCCTATCAAAGCGTAGCGGGCCACCTCTTCCATCAGGTTCATGCCGTACTTGCCAGAAAACTGGTAGTTGCGCGCAAACACCGAGCCTGTGCGGTTGAAATTCTCGACCACATGACGCTCATTCTCCATGACTTTGGCAAACTCTTCCGGCCCAACATACGGGATAATGTTGGAGCCAATCTCCATATACTGCACACGCTCCCAATAGCTGCGGTCTTTCTCGCGGTCGATGTCTATGGTTACGTCGCTGGCGTTAAGCAGACGCAAGTTCGATTGGTCTTCATCACCATAGGCACGAGGCACCACGAAAAGCACTTCCACATCGTTCTTGGCCAAGCCTTTGGTCATGCCGAAACAAGCCGTTCCAAGGCCTCCGGTAATATGGGGCGGGAACTCCCACCCAAACATCAAGACTCTCATTTTGAGCCTCCTTTCTTATTTAATTCATCAATCAAATACTTCATATAGAGCAAAGCACTCACGCTTGTGGACTGCGAAATACAGCCACGCGCCTCAAAGGGCGGATTTCCATCGTAAATCTCTGAAATCGTGCCGATTCCGTTGTCCTTGATGGCATCCTCAAAGCCTTTGTAGAGGTCCTCCAAATACGGCAGCGACGACTTCCCGAACAGTTTCACCGACAAATCAGCGTAGAAGGCTATCAACCAGGGGAAAGCCGTGCCGTTATGGTAAGCCCGTTCGCGCTCGTTATGGTTGCCGATGGTGATGCCCTTGTAGCCTTCATCATTGGGCGACAAAGACCGTATACCCCTGACCGTCAACAACTCCGAATGGGCGATGTCGAAGGCGCGTTTTTGCATTTCGTCGCTCATCGGGGTGAACGGCAGAGCGGCAGCCAACATCATATTGGGACGCACTTGCGTGTTTTTCTCGTTGCTGTTCACATAGTCATAGAAGCCGTTGTTGGCTTTATTAATAAAGGTATCGGCGAACGAAGCTTTCACCTTGTCGGCCAAAGCCTGCCATTTCTTCAGCAACGGACTCTTCGGCTCTGCAACCTTCAACAATTCAACGGCATAGCACAAAGCGTTGTACCACAACGCATTGACCTCAATGGCCAAACCCGTGCGCGGTGTCCACGGCTTGCCTTGGGCGAAGACATTCATCCAAGTAAGAGCCAAATCACGGTTGCCGGCATAAAGCAGTCCGCTGTCCAATGTATGCACATTGAAGTCCGTGCCCGCGATGAAACTCTCCAAAATGGTCGTCATCGGTTTCTTGTACTTACGCCAAATGTCCTTCTTCTCCTTGCCGAGCATCTTCTCGTAGAGTTGCAGCACGTAGAAGAACCACAACGGCGAGTCTACTGCCGTGAAATACAAGCTCTTCTGATAGTAACGGTGCGGGAAGAAGGGGCCTTGCATCCTCGCAATCAGGTAGTCCAAAACGTCCTTGAAGGTCTTCTCGTCACCTTGCGCCAAAGTGATCCCTGGCAACGACAGGAAAGTGTCGCGACTGCAACTGCCAAACCACGGGAAACCTGCCCAAAGACGTGTGCCTTTGTCATCGCGGATGATGAATTGGTCGGCGGCTTTCAGCAGGCAGTCCTCGTAACTCGTCTGCGGCAAGAGTCGTTTCACCTCAGCCTCGCATTGCCGCTTGATGGCCGAAGGATTCTGTTCCTCAAGGCTGACGGAAAGGATGACCGTGTCGCCCTGCTTCATCTGCAACTCGAAGAATCCCGGAACAAATTGGTCCTCAGCAGCTTCGTAGCCACGTTCCTGCTCGCGGATATAGAACATATTATAGTACCAATGCGGCACATGGGTATATTCCGCTGCCCTTGAGAATTGCAGGTACAGCCTCGAATAGTCCTTGTAAAGCTGCCACGAAGCGCCATTTTTCACCAGTTCCACCTTACGGCTGGCTTCATGGTTCTCGTGCGTCAGCATGTGAACATTGCGGAAGGCCAAAAACGGCAGCACACGCAAGATAATCGGCACCGCCGACTCCTGCAAGGTGTAGCGCACAAAGAGCCGCGCCTCGGTCGAGGAGAAAATTAGTTCCTTGTCAAGCACCACGTTTCCAATGCGATACGTCAGTTTCGGCATCGGGTCGGCAGTGAAGTCGCGGAGGTATTTATGGCCACGCGGGGCAAAAATGCCTTCAGGGTACATGTGCACACCAAGGTGGAATTCTTCCTTGTTCTCAATGATGGTCTCGTCGAGGCTCGATAGCAAAACATGGTTGTTGTTGTCCAATTGCGGCTGCGGCACCACCAACAGACCGTGGTATTTTCTCGTGTTGCAGCCAATCACCGTGGTGGCGAGGAACGCGCCTAAAGCGTTGGAACGCAACACTTCACGGTTGAGCGTAAACTCCAGATTGACCAGTTTTTTCTTATCCCAGGAAATGTAACTCATAGTATATTTCGTTCTTGTTTCTTCTCATGCAAATTTGACTACAAAAATAATGTTTTTTTTCACACAACGGAAAAAACAACATTTTTTATCTTTGCAGCGGAAAAAGAATCCTCAAAACATCATCAATATGACAAAAAAACTTATCAACATGATTGCATTAAGCGTCATCACCTTGGCCTCGTGTACCTCGAAAAACGAGCCTAAAACCGAGACCGAAACCCCGAATCCCTTCCTGACCGAATACACGACACCCTTCCAGGTGCCGCCGTTCGACCAAATCAAAAACGAACACTACCTGCCCGCTTTCGAGGCGGGTATCACCGAGCAACAGGCCGAGGTGGAGGCCATTGTCAACAATGAAGAAACGCCTACTTTCCAAAACACCATCCTGCCTTTCGACAAGTCAGGGCAGATTTTGGACCGCGTCAGCAACGTGTTTTTCAACCTCAACGAGTGCCTTACTAACGATGAGATGGTAGCCATCGCCGAGCAGGTGTTGCCCATGCTCTCGAAGCACAGCGATGCCATCATGATGAACCCGAAACTCTTCCAGCGCATCGACTATGTGTATCAGCACCGCAATGAAATGGGTCTCGACGACCAGCAAATCCGCGTGGTGGAAAAGTATCATCAAGACTTCATCCGCAGCGGTGCCGGCCTGAATGCCGAACAACAAGCCGAACTGAGCCAAATCAACGAGCAACTCTCCACCTTGAGCCTGCAATTCGGCAATAACCTTCTGAAAGAAAACGCCAACTACAAACTCATCATTGAAGACAAAAAAGACCTCGCTGGACTGCCCCAGACCAGCATCGATGCTGCCGCCGAGCAAGCCAAGGCCGATGGCATGGAAGGCAAGTGGGTCTTCACCCTCAGTAAGCCCAGCCTCATTCCCTTCCTGCAATTTGCTGAAAACCGCAAACTACGCAAGGAAATGTACGATGCCTACTACAACCGTGGCGATAACAACAACGAGTACGACAACAAGAAACTCATCAACGAGATGGTGAACCTCCGCGTGAGGAAAGCCCATCTGTTTGGTTATGAGAACTATGCCGACTATGTCCTCGCAGTCAACATGGCACAAGACTCCAAGACCGTGGACAAGTTCCTCATCGACATCTTCAAACCTGCACAGGAATTGGCCAAAAAAGAACTGGCCGAAATGCAGGAAATTCGTTACAAAGAGTATATGTCACACACCTTTGAAAAAGAAGAAATTGTTAAACCCAAAGACAGAGTCAGCCAAATCTATGGCTGTGACTGGTGGTACTACGCCGAGAAACTCCGCAAGGCCAAATACGACTTCGACGAGAACTACATCAAGCCTTACCTCACAGTTGACAATGTGCGAAACGGTATGTTTGAGGCTGCCAACAAGCTGTATGGCGTGACCTTCACGCAAAACACCAACTTGCCCATTTACTATCCCGGTGTGGAAACCTACGAGGTGAAGGAAGCCAATGGCGATTTCCTCGGCATCCTCTATCTCGACTACTATCCGCGTGAATCGAAGAGCGGCGGTGCCTGGTGCACCAGTTTCCGCGAGAGCGGCCACGATATCAACGGCAAGAAGATTTATCCCGTCGTCTCGTTGGTGATGAACTTCACCCCGGCTTCGGGCGACACCCCTGCCCTGCTCACGTGGGATGAGACCGAGACCATGTGGCATGAGTTTGGCCACTCGCTGCATGCCTTCTTCTCCGACGGCCTCTACGACCGCACCTGCGGCAACGTGCCCCACGACTATGTGGAGCTACCTTCGCAAATCATGGAGAACTGGGTCGCCGAGCCTGAAGTCATCCGCATGTACGCCAAGCATTACAAGACCGGCGAAGTCATGCCCGACAGCCTCATCAACAAGATTGAGAACAGCGCTTTGTTCAACCAAGGCTTCATGACCACCGAACTCATCGCGGCCTCCATCCTCGACATGAAGTTCCACGAAATCACCTCCATTGACGAAATCAAGGCTATGGACGTGGACGCTTTCGAAAAACAGCAGATGGATGCCATCGGCCTGATGCCTGAGATTTTGCCTCGCTACCGTGCAACCAACTTCGCCCACATTTTCAATGGTGGCTATAGCGCTGGCTACTACGCCTATACCTGGGCCGAGGTTCTCGACAAGGATGCCTTCAACTACTTCAAGACCTCTGGCAACCTCTTCAACCCTGAACTGGCAGCCTCTTTCCGCAAGAACTGCCTGCAAGAGTGCGGCAACGACGAAGGCATGGTGCAATACCGCAAGTTCCGTGGCCAAGACCCTGACTATGAGCCTTATCTGAAAGCTCGCGGACTGAAATAAGCCTTTATGAAACGCCTGTTCCTCATCCTATTGGTTGTCCTCATTACGCCTTGGGCGCGAGGTGCCAACGATACCATCAACCAGCCAGCCCGGCCCAAGGTCGGGTTGGTGCTGGCCGGTGGCGGCGCGCGCGGAGCCTCGTTCATCGGCGTGCTGAAATACCTTGAGGAACTTGACATCCCCATCGACTATGTCATCGGCACCAGCATGGGTTCCATCATCGGGGGCGTGTATGCCATGGGCTATTCTCCCGACGAAATGGCCGACATCATCACGTCCGTGCAGTGGAAAAACTATATCGGTAACAGACTCGACCGCTCGCTGCTGTCGACAGAACAACGCAACCGTTACAACACTCAACTCATTAACGTCCCATTCAACGTCAGGGGCATTTTGCGCGACGGCCTCATCGAGTCGTTCCTCAGCGAACTGCCAAGTGCCTACGTGAACAACAACGATGTTGACAATCTGTTCAACACGCTTTGCCAAGGCTACCAGGACTCCATCAGTTTCAACGATTTGCCCATTCCCTTCGCCTGCATTGCCACCGACATCGTCGCGGGCGAGGAAGTGGTGTTGCGCGGCGGAAGCCTTTCCAAAGCCATGCGGGCGAGCATGGCCTTCCCTGCCATCTTCTCTCCCGTCGTCATTGACGGCAAGCTGCTCTACGACGGCGGCATGGTCAACATCTTCCCTTCCGACGTGCTCCGCGAAATGGGTGCGGACATCATCATCGGCATCGAGTTCACCAACGAACGCTACTTCATCGGCGACAAGATTCCTTCTGTCGCGAAGCTCGTCGACTACATGTACAACTTCGCCATCCATGTCAAGCGCGAGGAAAACAAGAAACTCTGCGACGTGCTCATCAAGCCCAACACCTCGGAGTTCGGGCCGCTCACCTTCAACCGACAAGCTATCGACACGCTCATTGTCAGGGGTTACGAAGAAGCGCAAAAATATCACGAAGCCCTTTCGCACATCAAGCAACGCGTCGATTCCATCGCCGGCCATCCTGTGGGTAAAACGCTCCAAGCACCCAAAGCCACAGGCTTTTACAAAAAGTCCGTCTATGTCAAATCCATCACGATGGACAGCCCGACCGAAAGGCAGGCCAAATGGCTGAAGCGCGAAGGCAGGCTTCATGAGAACAGCCTCGTCACGACGGAGGAAATCGAATATGCCATCAAGCGCTACCGTGGCACAGGCACCTTCGATGCCATTTCCTACAACCTCACGCCCTTGGACTCTGCCCAAACGGAATACGAACTTTCGTTCCGAATGCATCCCAAAAGTCCTGACATCTTTGGTTATGGGGCGCGTTACGACACCGAAGAAGGCGCCGCATTGCTGTTCAATCTTGGCTACAACGAGAAACGGCTCTCGGGATTCAAGCTCAACCTCATGGGAAAACTCAGCTTCAATCCCAAAGTCAACGCCACGGTCACCTATTCGTTTTTCCCCTTGGCCAATTTCAGTTTGGCCTACGAATATCGCAACGACCTCATGAGATTGTCGGTGCCTGACAATGGGAACCTCAACATCCGTTTGCAAAAGCACGAATTCAAGGGATATGTTTCCCAATACCAAATCCTGAACTTTAACGCCGTCGTGGGTTTCTCTGTTGTCTCGACAGCCTTTACCCAAGTAGGCCTGAACAACCTCTCCAACGATTCGACAGCGTTGTCGTTGCTTTCCTCTTCGCTCTTCAACAACAAGTACCTGTTCGGCCCCAATTTCATCATCGGCTACGACAACCTCGACGACAGTTATTTTGCGTGCCGCGGCATCAACACCACACTTAGTGGCCACTTCTACTTCGATGCCAGCAACGTCGGCAACACGATGAAAGACATAGGCTTCTCGTTCCAAAGCTACCTCACGCCCTGGCAGGGCAAGGTGACCCTCATCCCTCAAATCTACGGCCATTACGCCTTCAACGATATCGACAACGCCAGCCTTTGGAACATGATTGGCGGCGAAGTACCCGGACGGTATTCCGAAAGGCACCTGCCCTTCGTGGGCATCAACCATGTGGTGGCCAGCGCCGACCTGACCACCGTCCTCCGCGTTGATTTGCGCTATAACTTCTTCAAAAACAACTATATCACAGCAATATACAACTATGCCTTCTGCCTTGATTCACCTTTCCGATCCTCGAAAAGTGAGTTTGAGGCGAGGTATTCGGGCTTCGGCCTCAAATACGCCTTCAAAAGCCCAATTGGTCCCATCAGCTTGACCGGACATTATTCCGATTTCACGAAGCAAGTGGGGGTCTATTTCTCTTTAGGTTACACTTTCTGACAAAACATGATTGACATGAAGCGCATCGCTTTGATTCTCATCGCCTTTCTATTCCTCTTGAACGCACAAGCCCAACACCATTCCGTCAAAATCCAGCCACCACGTCCGAAAGTCGGCGTAGTGCTTAGCGGTGGTGGTGCCAAAGGTGCGGCCCATATTGGCGTGTTACAATACATTGAAGAGCTTGGTATCCCCGTCGATTACGTGGCCGGTACCAGCATGGGCTCCATCATCGGCGGACTCTATGCCATGGGTTATTCCCCAGAAGAGTTGGCCCAATTCATCGCCGAGATGGATTGGTCGCAGTATGTGGGCAACAAAATCGACCGCTCAGCCTTGTCGCAGGATGTCAGGGAGCGCCGCAGCACCTGTATCATCAACGTCCCCTTCAGCCTAAGAGCCTTTTTGAGCAAAAGCTCGACAAACACGCCCGTGAGTTACATGCCCAGTGCCTATGTCAACAACATGTCGCTCATCAATTTGTTCAACGACTTGTGTGTAGGCTATCAGAAAGAGATGGATTTCAACGATTTGCCCATCCCCTTTGCCTGCGTGGCCACCGACATCAAGACGGGAGAAGAATTCGATATCAGACACGGCAGTGTACCTACCGCCATGCGTGCCAGCATGGCCATTCCAGGCGTGTTCGCTCCCGTTGTGATTGACGGCCATCTGCTCGTTGATGGCGGCTTGGTCAACAATTTCCCAGCCGATGTGCTGCAAGAAATGGGTGCCGACATCATCATTGGCGTCGACGTGTCGCAACGCGATACCATCCAGAATGAAGCCGTATCGGTGCTTGACGTACTCAACAGATTGGTTGACAACGCTATAAGCACGAAAAAAGATGAGAACAGAGAACGTTGCAATATATTCATTTCACCCGACATCTCTGGTTTTGGCACCCTGAGTTTCAATCACGACGCCATCGACACGCTCGTCAATCGCGGCTATCGCGAAGCCATGAAATATCATGCGCCTTTGATGGAAATCAAGCACCACCTCGAACAGGCCAACGGCGGCCCGCTCACCAAACAACTCCGAGCCACGAAAGCACGCAACCTTGCCGATGCTCCGGTTTTCATCAGTTCCGTCTCCTTCAACCACACCGACCCCAAAAAGAGCGCATGGTTGCTCAAGAAAGGCAACCTGAAAGTTGGGCAATTCATGACGGAGAAAGACATCACCCGCGCCATCGACCTGTATAGAGGCACCGGCGCCTTCAATGAAATTACTTACAACCTCGTCGAAAACGGCACCGAGGTCATCAACGGTGAAGAATGCGAAACATACGTGATGAACATCGACTTCAAGCCCACGCAGCCCCATGTTTTCGGCCTTGGAGCCAGATACGACACCGAAGAAGGCGCTTCCATGCTTCTTGATTTAGGCATCAACGGAAAGCGCCTCTCAGGATGGCAGTTGGGCATCAAGGGCAGGCTCAGCTACAACCCTCGGTTCAATATCACGACCAGTTTATCCCATATCGCTTTGGCCCGATTCAACCTATCCTACGAATTTAGGAGTCAGAGTTTCAAGGCCTTGAATACAAGCACCAACAAATACTCCAACCTCCGTTACCAGCAACACAGGTTCGATGCTTACTTCTCGCAATTCCAGATACTCAATTTCAACACGGCAATCGGAGGCAGTTACCAAATCACCTCCTTTGACCAAGTCGGCTTATACGACCACAATAACGACACCCTCAACCAAAACGTTCTTTTATCCGACTATTTCACTGCCAATCGGCTGTTCATTCCTTATTTCACCTTCAGTTACGACAATCTCGACGACAGCTATTTTGCCCGTCGGGGCATCAACGCCAACATGACTGGCCACTTCTATTTTGACGCAAGTGGTGCTTCAAAGGCCGTCGCCGACCTGAGCCTCTCGTTCCAGAGTTACATTTCGCCTGGGCAAGGCCGGTTCACCATCATTCCGCAAGTGTATTCGCGCATAGTCTTCGGTGACCCGCAATATGCCAACCTATGGAACATCGTAGGAGGCGAAATTGCGGGACGCAATAGCGACCAACAGATGCCCTTCATCGGTCTGAGCCATGTCAGCCAAGCCCCTGACATGACTGCCATAACACGCTGCGACCTGCGATACAACTTTATCGGAAAGCATTATCTGACAGCGACCTACAACTTTCTCATCGGCTTTAATCCCGTACAAAATAGCCGAACTGACTTTCAAGAAATGCATTATTCAGGCGTGGGGCTAAAGTATTCCTACAACAGCATTATGGGACCCATCTCCCTGACGGGCCAATGGTCGACGATTACGAAGCGTTTCGGGGTCTATTTCTCCATAGGCTACACGTTCTGAGCAACCCCATAACGAAGCAATCCCGACGAGACCACGCCCGTCGGGATTGCATTCAAAATACCACCCATAAAATCAGTAGAACAATTCCCTGTTGTTTTCCATCAGTTTTCCCACTTTGTCCATATCCTTCTTGCACAAACGGATTTTAGGCAAGAAGCGCCTGTATTGCTCCAAGCTGTGCATGTCGGAGCCGACGTAGTCGTAATAATCATGGTCGAGGAGATGATGCGCCTTGGCAACGGCCATACTACCGTAAACACCAGCCAAAGAAAGCAGGTTCAACTGAAACTTGTAATCCTTCTCCTTCCAACGGGAATAGTCGTTCTTCGAGGCATATTCATACCGCTCGGGGTGCGCAATAATGGGCTGGAAACCATCGCACATCACCTCGTAGAGCATGGTCGCGACGTTCCGCTCATACATCATGTAGGAAGTCTCGCAAAGCACATGCGTCCCTGCCTTGTCAAGGGTCAGAAAACCTTGCTTGAAATGCGTCAGGAAACGACTGTCGAGCATGTATTCAGCGGCAAGGCGCAACTCGATTCCGCACTCCTTGGCCGCCGCTGCCTTGAATGCCTCAAACCTGGCCGCGATGCTCAAGCGGTCGTTGTCATGATACTCTTTCATGAAATGCGGTGTCAGCATCATCTTTGCAATGCCACGCCCCTCAAGCCGCTTCAATGCCTCCAACGACTTTTCCGCCGACGGAAAACCATCATCGACCCCCGGAAGCAGGTGACAATGTATGTCACAGGCTCCATGGAAAAACCCTTCCGGAAAAGGATGCTTACCCAATCCAAACATGATTCACAGTATTATTCCTTGCCGTCGTTGGCCTGGGCATTGTCCTCATTGCCGTGAGAATGGTGGTGGTGGTGATGGTGACGATGCCTGCGAAGCAAGCCGAAACCTTTCTTCTTCTTTTCATCATCATCGCTACCATAGCCATAACCGTATCCGTAGCCATAACCATAACCGTAGCCATAACCCCCATAGCCATAACGGCCATAACCCCCATAGCCATAACGGCCATAACCATAACGGCCATAACCGTAACCGCCGTATCCATAACCATACCCACGGCGTTTCTTGTGCTCAAGGGAATTGAGCAAAATGGCCAAATTCGGCAATTTGCCGCTTTTGTATATCTTGTCAAGCTCGGGCAGAAGCGACTTGTCGGTTTTCTCGGCACGAATCACGAACACGGTAAGGTCGGCCAAACGCTTTACAATATCGGCATCGGCCACGATACCCAACGGCACACAATCAAGGAAGATGTAGTCGTAATTTTGTCGGAGGTAATCCACCAACTTGTCCAAACGGTCGCTCATCAACAATTCGGCCGGATTGGGCGGGATGGGACCTGCATACACAACATCCAAGCCAGGCACAATCTCATTGCCCATGATGATGTCCGAAAAGTCATCGATCTTGCCCGAAAGATAAATGGAAACGCCCATCTTGCTCTTCGCGCCAAACACCTTGGAGGCTGAACCTTTACGAATATCCAAGTCAACAAATACGGTTTTTTTGCCGCCCAAGGCGAAACTGCTGGCCAAGTTGGTCGATACGAAAGTCTTACCCGACGACACGAAGAATGAGGTGAACAATACCACTTGACTTTTAGTCTCCTTGTTTCTCATGTATTCCATATTGGATCTCACCAAACGGAAAGCCTCCGAAATGGGGTCGCGCTTGAACTCTTTCACCACGATGGAGTGCTTTTCCAAATCTCTCTTGAAGGGAATATCGCCCAAATAGGGGGCCTTTGTGCCTTTTTCCACATCACGGCGCGAATGGATGCGGGTATCCAAGAGTCTTCTGAGCAAGATGATTGCGGCGGGAATGGCCAACCCGATGAGGATGCCGCGAGTGGTTCTTTTACGCTCGTTGGGTGCAACGGGGGAATAATTGGGCGATGCCAAGTCAATGGTTTTCGCCATCGACTCCAGCTTGGGCTGGTTCAACAGCAATTCCTCACGTTTGGTGAGCAAGGTCAGGTAAAGTTGCTCCTTGATGCCACGCATCTGCTCCACCGAACTGATTTCAATCTGGTTTTCAGGGACAGCACGCACCTGGGCGTCGGCCATGTTTTTGTTTCTGCGGGCGACCTCTATCTTGTCATCCAGTATGGAAAGGTGAATCTCAATGGACGACAAGATGCTGTTTTTCAGGATTTCCTGCTGCGATTGCAGCTTGATGACAGTGGGGTTGTTCCTGTCGTTCTCGTCATACTTCTCCAACTTGATCACGTTGCTATTGTATTGGCCAACCAACGTTGACGCCTCTCCGTCAACACCTCCGACGGGGATCATCGTTCCTGCATCGATGTTTGCAATGAAATCCTCCAGATTGCGAAGAGAAACAGCTTGCGCCGTAAGTTCTTTCAGCGTTTGCGTGGCCTCGGTACTCGTCGTCAGGAACGATTGCCCGTAATTGCCAATATTGATGATGTTGTTATCGCGTTTAAACGAGGCCACCTGCATCTGTATCGAGTCGAGGTCGCCTCCTAAATTGGTGATACGCTCATTGATAAACTCGTATGAATACTGGAGAATACGCTTCTGGTCGACAACAGCATCGTCGTTATACACTTTAATCAGCATGTTCAGCACGTCGGCGGCACGCAACGGCGAGGTGTCGTTGAGCGAGAATCGCAAGATGGTGTTTTTCAAGTCATCACGCCAAATGGCCACACTGCCACGGTATCTCGCCGCCATCACTTCAACTGGAACATACTGAAAGTCGATGGCCTGACCGATATAGCCATCGTTGAAGAAACGGGTATAGGAAGCGCACATTCTTCCCACTGGAGAAGCCACCGTGTTGCCCGAGTGCACCGTCATTTCCCGTCCGTTGGGGAAACCTGTAATCAACATCTCCTCGCCATTGATGGGGGTCACCGCCAAAGTGACATAGGCCCCTTCGCTTAGGTCGGGAAAGCACAGCTCGACCGGCGAGTTTTTGTACAAATCGGTTCTGCGCTTGGCCAATTTACTAATAGTACTATACGACTGGTTGATGCCGAGGTTCCGCACCACCGTCTCCATGATGGTCTTCGATTTAAGAATCATCATTTCATTTTCGATGGAACTGACAGTTACCGTACCTGTCAGTTGGTTAACTAAAGCAGAAGCACGGTCGGAATTGGATCCCACATCGGGATTGGTCTTGATCATGATGGCGGCTTGGCTCGAATAAATCCGCTGCTCGCTGCGCACCTTGTAATAAGAATATATTCCACCTATGGCGGCACAGAGAATCAGCCAATGGAGATTGTGCAACACAATCCCGATGATTTCCCTAATCTGGATGCCGCCGCCTGATTCTTCTTCCAAAAAAGGCAGCTCCTTTGCCACATCGCCGTTATCTATAGTGACTTTTGCCATAATGCTAACTTGTTAATTGGTATTGCCAAATCTAATCATCGTATAAATCGCGAAAAGTGAACTGGCCACCGAAATCACGGAAGCCACCACTGACCATCCCGATGACAGCCAGTTCTGGAAGTATATGCTTGCAAACGAATCCGTTAAGATAATGTCATTTTGCTCAAGCATAAAGAAAGGATCCTCAAAAACCTTGGAGGAACGCGGGTCAAGGTAACGAAGCACCATGTGCCCATCCACTTCGCGCAACACGCCTATTTTATCTCTCCGCGTATACAAATCAGCGGCACCAGAAAGAGCCAATGCTTCCAACAAAGTACATCTTTCATTAGAAATTGTAATAGACCTGCCACCATTTGCATTCAAAATGAATATCTGGAAATTGGAGAACCTCACATCCACATAGGGTTTGCCCATGTACGCTTCTTTTTTCAGGCGGGTCTTAATGGTGTCAATCAATTGGAGTCTCGTCAACCCCGCCACATGAATCTGCCCGAAGACAGGCATCTCAATGTTTCCATTCACGTCAACGAGATAACCGCCACCCGACCTCCTATCGGAATTCCCGGATCTCATGCCACCCATATTGAAAGGATTGGCCAGCTCCTCGTCCAGGTTGTCGTTCTGCACGACAATATTCAGTTCATCTGAGGGAGCAATAACCGCCTCAAACTTCCTGTTCAAAAGCACCTCACGCTGCTTTTCCATATCCTGAAGATAACGCACTTTCTTGGGAGTGACGCAGGAAGTGGCCAAAAACGCCATTATCAGCATGGCCACAAATAGTATAAGCCGTTTTTTTCTCATGGCATCGTAAGTAAGAGTTTGCAAAATTACACATTTTTGGGCAAAACCATGGCCCGTTTCACCAGATTCTTTGCGGATTGCGACACCAGCTCCCCCAGCCATGCCACTTTATTGTCTGTCCACCGCTGTGGGTGGGTGTTGATAAAGAGAGATTTGTGTTGGATGGGATGGCCGGGGTCGGAGAGGGCTCGGATGATATCATCCGTTGTGTGGAAGGACAGTCCTTCTTTCAACCATTGTTCTTGGTATTGAGGCACTTTGTCCCGCACGCTCACTTTGTAGCCGTCCCAACGGCGGCCGGTATCGGTAAGATAAAAGACCTTGGAAAAATCTGTATCCAAATAAGGCTCGGCCACAACACCCAATTGATGGTAATCATAATGTTTCCATAAATCACGGCTATCCCATTTTGACTTTGGGCTCCCATGCATACAAATGTGGGTAACCGGGACGACCGATCTCATTTTCTCAAGGTTTTTGGAGAAATCCAAGTACGCTTTTCCGACATCCCCTTGGCAGGTTGCCAAAGACTCATAATGATATCCGATTTCATGACCCATTGAGCCAATTTGAAGTACAATTGACTCGTCCCAACTTTCCGGAACGGCCCGGAAATAATAAACCGCCTTCCAGCCCAGTTCACGCTCCATCAACGCAGTTCTCAGACTGTTTTGTGGTTTCCTGTCCACATCATGACGCAATGCCACTTCTCCGTGACTTTGCAAGGCAATAAGCAATTCCTTGTATTTCTTCAGCGTAAAGTCCATGGATTGTCCTCGATAGTTTTGACAAAAAAAGCGGTGACGTCGATATGCTCATCCAGGAAGCGTCGCCTTTTGGCCTGCCATTCCGACCGTAAGTCCTCAGGCTCACGTTCAAGCAATGATTCAATGTGAGCCATCATTTTGCCGAAATCATGAGGCGGGTAGGCGTAGCAGAGGCCATACTTGTTCTCCAGCATGTTAGGTACTGACAGCCGTCCGGCAAAGGTATTGCATTTCAGTGCTGGAACGCCCAGTACAGCCGCCTCTGAAGTCATGGTCTGGCTGTCGCCGACAAACATCGAGCTATAGTACATCAAGGAATGAATGTCCCAAGGCGGCACAGGAAGTCTGTATTGCTCAAACTCCGGCTCAATCTCACGTTCCGAAGTAATGACGACCTTCCCGTAGCGCTTCAGCATATCCACCAAGGCTTTTTTTTGCTCAAGGTTTAGACCTTGTTGCCCGACATCGTGATGACCTTTGAGCGCCACAAAGCGCATAATGAAAAACTGTTCGCCTTCTTGCAGACCCGCCCGTGACAATACGGTGCTATCCGGAACAAAGCGGTTGGGGTGCAGGTAGGCCAGCTCATGCGTTCCGGCATAGTAGACGGCGTGTTTCGTCTTGCGCCGTATGCAGTTGGGGGTGAAGACCACGTCGCTCATTGGATGCCCGTATTTCACCACCAACGGCTCTGCGGCATCGTCGTCGTCATCGAAGACCAACGACTTCATTTTTGTCAAGCGCGCCACATGGCTCAGCACGATGCCGCTGCTCAGTCCGATATCGATAGCATTGCGCCGCACGAACCTCAGCAACTCCATGTCCTGATGCAGCACCGTCTGCGCCTTGCCAAACAGACTGTCCCGCTTCCCCCCTAAATTGAGATAGGGCGCCATTCCGTAATGCTCCATCAGACGGAGGGCAACGGGAATATCCCGAACAGAGAAAAACAAACGATGTCCTCTGCGTCTCAACTCATCGGCAACAGGACGCAATAGGTGTACATGTCCGGGATGTCCTATGTCTAATAGGATATTCATAGCTTTTTCTTAATGTTTAACGCCCATTTTGCAGCCTTGTAGATTAATGGCCTGCATAGGAACAGAAAACGTCCATGCTCCACCAATTCACCCCCGAACTGCGCCTTGAAATCCCTTACACCGTATCCCCCGTCGTCCGGACTGCCGGCACCCATCATGTCAAATCGGGGATAGCCATGTTCAGCGGCATACTTTATCCCCGAATAATTGGCCATGACAGAGGGGTGTATCTTTTTATAATCATGATCTTTCCCACAACAATACCAAGCGTAACCCGCTTTACCTTTCAAATAAACCGACACTTGACCTCCTATCACTTGACCATCCGGTGCATGGATAATAAAGATACGGCTATAGGGCTGTTGGCCAAGATATCGAAAGAATTCCTGTGGCAAAAGAGGCGTATGGATTTTGGTCTTATAGATATTGTCAAGGAGTGCATAGAATCTAGAAAGGCCATCCATATCTTCATCAATATAGGCGCCTTCTTTAAACGAGCTTTTTATTTCAGATCTCCTACTTTTACTAAATCTCTGCTCAGCTTCTTCAAAACTAGAGGTGTCAATATGGAAATTGTAATGCGGCTGATAACGAAAACCCACGGCTTCAAACGCAGGTCTCCATCGCGAATAGTCGTTGTAATTCCGGGTCTCCACATAATTGTACTTCCCTTTGAGTTCCTTGAGGGTGGTTTGTAGCAAAACCCTCAGCGCCTCTTCCGTAATGTTGTCATCCAACAACGGACCGCCATTAATAATGGCTCTAGAGGTAAGATACTTTTTGACGCCCCTCCCCTCAAATTGCAACACAACCACAATCACCCCAGTCAGTTTTCCCTCCTCTTCCACGGCAAAAACGCTGCATTCAGCCCAGTCAAAAGGCTCATACAATTCGTATGCCTCCGGACTTTGGAAGAAAGAAGCGACTGCAGAACGATGGTACAGCAGGTCGTTCCATTGCTCCTTATTTATCTCTTTGTATTGGGTAACAATCTTTATCACTTGATAATGGTTTTGTATATCTCTATTAGTCGTGTTGCTATCCGGCGGTTATCAAATCGCTCAATCCACTTTGAATTCGGCGCTTTTTTCTCTCTCTTGAGTTGTGCAGCGATGGCGGTAGCGATGGCTTGGGGGGTAGATTCAACAATTACGCCAGCGTCAGTACCTTCGAGCTGTTCTGCCACGTCACCCACATCCACACTTACCATCGGGCACCCGCATGCGAGAGCTTCCTTGGTGACTTGCGGTGAGCCTTCACTATGCGAAGTCATCAACAGACAATCGGCGGCATTCAACAACAATGCCACTTCCTGACGGGAATAACCTTTCAATTCGAGCAACTTGACATTGGCCATCAACGCGCAAGCTTCTCGAGCCAGTTGAGGATTCTTCACCTCATTGTCGAACGAACCTGCAAATAGGACATAACAATCGTCGATTCGCAACCCCATACGTATTCTTGCCTCGCATCGATCTGTCTGACGAAAAACCTCCAAATTGACCCCACAGGGTATCACCGAAGCCCTCACCGCGGATTCTCCTGCTTTCATTAGCAATGCTTTGCTCACAAAGATATTATGGGCCGCCCGTCGCATGGCAATTCGGCTAAGACGCATCATTTTCTTGTTGTTGACATCGCTGCCATGATAGGTCACCACCACTGGTACAATACGCTGTATGGTACAGAGCAATCCACAGAGACCATAATGCGCATGGATAATACCGGGATTGAATTGTCGGACGGCCGCCTTGAGAGGTTTGAGGTTCCGTAGATAACCGAGGAGGCCATGTCCCGTCACGCAGAACAGCTCCACCTCGCAGCCTGCCTGCCGCAAAGCCTCTGCCTGCTCGGTGACAAACGGCGCCACTTGCGTATGATTCCCGCTAACCACCACCAAGACTTTCATATCAAGCCCCTACTCCCCACTTTAAAATAAGCCCAAGCCACTGCCATAATCGGCACTACATAATACCAAATCTTAACAAACTGATACGTTTTGGCATTCAACTGCGTCACCCCGTAAGCGGCCATAATCAACAGCACCGGCAAGCCCGGCAACAAAAAACGTTCAGAGTTGGAATACCCACTGGTCGAAATGACACCCAAATAGGCCACCACAAACGAGCCTATCAAAGCGAAGTCGCGCCAATTCTTCTTGACGAATAAGGCATTGAAAAGGGCAATAAGCACAAAAGCTCCAAGGAAATTGCGCACATAATTGCCCCCGCTAATCATCTGCTGGTTATACTGGTTGGCCACATCCACCATCGTGGGAAAGGGTAATACAAAAATCATGGGCGCCATCACTGCTCCTGTGGCGTATTTGGCCCATTTGTTACCGGAAACTGTTTGGTATTGACGCTTCGTCATCTGATTGTCCGAGCGTTCTTCCCAGGTGCTCTGTATTTCGTTCACAATCACACCACCCGCGAGGGTAAACACCGCCAACAATCCCCAGGAAATAAGCATAATTCGCTTTCTTCTTCCAATCACTTTGGTAGTAGTGAACACCAAGGCTGATACAATGGAAAAAACCGCAGCACCGCCTAACACTGTCCTAAAGGTAAACAAAGACAAGGCGAGCAATACCGGAACTGCTATGTTAAGCACGGAAAGCTTACGACTACGAATTAAAAAATCTGTTCGTTCCAAGAAAGCGACCACGAGGAAAAGCATCTCCGTTTCCTTCAAATGCAATCCGCAATAATATATCAAATTGGGGAAAAAACATGCCATGACGGCAGCCATCCTAGCCCCTTCTTCACCAATATTCCGCTCAGCCAGACGATACAACAAGACTACCGTCCAGGCACTCAAAGCCGCCTTAATGATACGAACTATGATAATATTGGACCCTATCACCTTGCCCAGTAGTGCCAGATAGAACACGTATCCGGAATCGGAAATGGCATTGCGGTTGGAAAAAAGGAGGGAAACCAAATCTACCACCTTTAAATTTGCCATAACAACACCTGACTCCCAATATCCTAATGAGTCCGCTGCTTCAAACTCAAAAGGCACTCCCGTTTTAGCCTCATAGAAAAAAAAGCTGAACACCACCCAGGCCACACGCAGTCCGAAAGCCGTGTAAAACAAGGTGCGTATCAATCGTTTCTGAGGATAGCCCCTCCAAGTCTTAGTGCAATTAGTTGTCAAAGTAAAGAAACCCACCACCCATACGATCCCTATCACAATATAGGTAATATTCAAGGCAAACTGGTAAAATAACAATGATACCAAAGCCAAGGCTCCGAGATATAAATAAATGGCTGTGGAGGATATCTTATTCGGGAAATACGGCAGCATGGCTTTATCCAAATAAAGTTCGCTTAAACTTAATAAGTCGGGTCATATTTCGTTGGCCTATGAGTTGTTTGAGCTTCAGTTTCCAATTCCCTTCCGTTTCATCCCACGAGCCCAATCCAAGATGGTCGCAATAGGTATTTTCAGTGCGGAAATACTCACCCGTGGTCTGCCGAGGGCAGAAATAGTCCACAGGGAAAACATGTAGGTCTTTGTAGTCCTGTTCCTTCCCGTCTTGTTTTAGTCCATTGACAGCCATCACAGCAGTGAGTCGTTGGACATTGGTAGTAAGATCAGGAGTACCATCGGGCATGATAAAATGCAGTCCATAGTAGACACTCAGCATCTCTTTAATCCATTCCCCATGGGGTTCCGATGCCATCACACAGGTACCTACCGGTTTATGCTTGCTCCCTTCAAATCCTGCAAATGCCTTATATGAAAGCAAGGGGTCAAGAGAACGGAATACCTCAACGTCAGTATCCAAATACACTCCGCCCTCGTTCTCCGACGCCCATAACCGTACATAGTCACTCACAAAAGCGAACTTTCCAGCGGCGTATGCCTCTTTGGTATAGGGAATGCTGTTAACATCGAAGTTCTCCTCGTTCCACAATTGGTATTCCCAGTCGGGCATATACTTATGCCATGAGGCAATACACCTCTGCGCCAATTCAGGCATCTCGCCTCGGCCAAACCAACAATATTGGATCTTTTTTGGAATCATAATCCTAACAATCTCAATGAAGCTTCAGGAGTGCCATATCGTTCCCAATAAGCATTCGCCCCATGTTCCAACCTTTTCCGATATTCCGGATGGTCAATGATGTATTCCACTGCCTCACGCATGACCTCTTGATCATTCTCCACATAGTGGATATCTTTCCCGTGTACCAAGGGCGCTGGCAAGTCATTCGACAACGGGGTGGATAGAATACACTTCCCCAACGCCAAATACTCCCCCAATTTCCAGCCGTGGCAATCCCAAAAAGCAGGCGTGTTGAACACCAATGACGACCGTTTGGTTTTTTCCATCCATGCTCTCATAGGCACACCTTGGCAAAGGCAATCGGCGAACAAATCCTCTGAGCTTCTTTCCTTGCCTTGCGACACCAAACCACCCTCAAAAAGCACTTGATCCATTGATTTACAAGCACGGATGAAATTGGCTCTACGACCGTTTACCCCTACGTCGTTCTTGTTCCACTCGTCATTATACCATAAAGTGGAGAGAAAAAAGATGTAGTGGCCTTCAATAGAACTAAAAGAGAGATAATCTGAATATTGCGGTCGTTGGTGCAGCCGTTTGTGTTTCCCGAAAAACTTACGAACAGAGGTACCATCCTTAGGACAATTGCGTATTGCATGATAAATGATCTGTGATAGATTCCAGCAGCGGACGCCAAAAGAAGGACACAATGACACCAGTTTCTGATGGTATTTCTCTGGGGTCTTGTCAAAGTTGGCATTTACACATCCATAGACATCGCACCAACGGTACAGCTCTTCATGTATTTGATAGGTGTCGTCGCCATGGATTACATACCTTCGCTTTTTCCCGTCTTTTTCCACGATGAAACGTGTCGACTTCGTATGGCGCGACTCGCTGGATAATTCAACAAAAGGCTTTGGGGAAAACTTGACGTTGTCGCTTCCAAAAAGCTTAGTCAACCCATATACATAAAAACTCATGTACAGGATATCATCCACAGGGTCAATAATCACTTTCATTTCTTTCTCAGGTATTGTTTTGCCCTTGAACCAATTGTTTTTAGCTCACTAAACAGCCTTGATATTACCAACGGTTGATGATACTGTCGCCTCGTTTCTGCCAATTGCTTGTTCCAATCCACTTTGGCAAGTTCTCTTTGTGCGTCTTCATGGTATTCTCTTGAAAGGTAATAGGGTAACAACCCATACACCCGGAGATTGTCTATCAACTGCTTAAGATCATGGTTACTTTTTTCTTCCAGTTCCAAGTCTGACAAATTCCACAACATGTGATATTTCGGTTGATGCAAATGACCAACCCCTCTATGGGCCACATCAACATCTTGGTTGTAATAAGCCAATGGTTTGTTCAGGAAGGCTACTTTGTATTTCAATGCGATATGAATCCATAAGATGAAATCCTCGCCCAACTTAATACCCTTGGGGAAACCATGCATCTCATCAAAAATATTTCTCGGAATGCAAATCGCACCTGTCCATAGCGGCATATACATTGTTTTTGCATATGCTTGGCAATAGTTGATGTATCCTTTTTCAAAACCGTTTTCCACACCAATTTGTGCCACCCGAGTTTTATGCTTAGTCTCATTTATGATGGTGTAGTTGACTCCATAGATGCCGGCATTAGGAAATTCCTCGATTAACTTTGCCATCTCCTCCAAAAACGTTGGTTCCCACCAGTCATCGGCATCCAAAAAACAAAGGTACTCACCTTGTGAATTTGCCACGCCATTATTGCGAGCCATGGAGACACCTTGGTTATCTTGTCGAATCAGGCGGCATTGCTCATGATTATTTATGGAATTCGCAGCCATCTCCGCTGAATTATCCTTGCTACCATCATCCACAATGATGAACTCATAATCACTGAAAGTCTGGCCCAACACGCTATGGATAGCCTTTGCAACGTATGGGGCCTTGTTGTAAAGCGGAATGATAATAGAGAATAACATGACAATTGCAACTATATCATTTTATTCCTTAGATAATTAAGACGGTGTCTCGGTTTTGTACGACTCACCTTTTTGTACGATTGCCAATCACACAAATGTTTCAATTCCTTTCGGTTGTCTTTTCCAACATTCAAGAAAACCACCTGATAATGATGTGTGATGGCACGATAAACCACTGTCTTGTCAAAGCCAGTCTCGGAGACGAAAAAAGCCGCCAAGTCATTGGCTATACCCAAAAAGTCCTTGAGATGTTTCATGTCATTGGTGGAGGTAATGCTATGGGAACGAACCCGATAGTTGTAAAGACACGCATTGATGACCTTAACCTTTTTTGCATAAAAGCAAGCTATTGGAGTAAACAAGTTGTCCTCGTGGAAGATTCCCTCCTTGAATCTGAGATGGTTTTCTGATAAAAACGCACGCTTGTAAGCTCTCAAGACCACACATACAAAGGCAAAATCACGGGGCTGCAAGGCATTCTCATTATAATAATCCATGCCAGCCGAATAAGTATGTCTCTTCAATCGGTCCGGATCATTGAACGTTTGCTGGTCTTCAAAGTACCTCCTGCCGGAAAAGCAGAGCAAATCTTCATCTTTCAGGTTCTCCGACAACACCTCCAGTGCATTGCGTTCCAGACAGTCGTCACTGTCGAGAAAAAGAACGTAATCTCCCCTTGCAACGCTCAATCCTTTGTTACGTGCCGCCGAAAGACCGCCATTGCCTTGAGTAATCACCTTGATTCGTGAATCTCTATTGGCGTATTCCTCTAAAATTGAAGCGGAACCGTCAGTGGAGCCGTCATTCACGCAAACCGCCTCCCAATCGCAAAAGGTTTGGCCCAGCACACTGTCGAGACACTGCCGCAGATACGGCTCAACATTGTAAACAGGTATGATGATGGAAAAACGCATGTCAGAAATCCTCATACCAGTCCCAGCGACGCGTGTCGGGACCGGTCTTTTGCAAGGCAATCATCGAAGTGTTCAAACCAAGTTTCTTGTCGGGACGGATGACGTTGTCAGAGAAAATGCGGTAGCGCATCTTTATCGGGAACAGCTTGGAAATCGGGCGAAACATACCAACGATGCCATCATAGATGTGCCCGACAAATCCCCTATGGCTTTCCGTCGGGACATTACCAATCACCTTATAATTAGGATAGTTGACGAGATAACGCATCAACTTCTTTATCCCCGGAAAAGTGATGTCATCAATGGCCACAATGCCGCCCTCATTGAGCAATCGGTCGATATAGAAAAAGTCGATCAGCGTATGGTCGAAGGTATGCCAGCCGTCGATGAAGCAGAAGTCATACTTCTCACCCGACTCCGCCATGCGCGGCAAAGCGTATTCCGAAGGTTCCTCCACAAGGTGATAAAAGCCAACTCCGGCATTGTCCAACTGGGTTATGCCGAGGCTATGCCAATCCGTGGTCTGCATGGGATCGATGATAGTATGACTCGCATTCTCCTTTCCTTCAAGAGCCGCACAGATATATAGCGAAGAGATGCCCATGGCACAGCCCACCTCAAGGGTCTTGCTGCACCCATGCTGCTGGATGATATCGAAAAGGAACTTTCCCTCTTTCTGGTCGATATTGGAACCCAGCTGGTGTATCTGTCCATCAGCAGCAGCCACCACACCACTGCGAAATATCTCGTCTATTATGGTATTACAACTGTTTTCGTTCATAACATCTTATTTTTTTCAGTCGTTTCCAATCAATGATACTTGATAAAGCCATCAACACCCCAGCCACCGTGACCACCAGCGCCCGATAGGTAAACCAGCAATGCACGTAGGTCTGGTTGGCAACAACCATGTAATATAGCAAGGGAAACAAAGCAACAAACAGGTACACAACGGCCTTCTTGACCCCTTTCTTGTTGAAGGCAAAACAGGCTGTTATGGCTAGAAGCAGTACAATTACAAGAATCAGCCCAAGGGGGCACTTCGACAGATTGGCATAAACGGCATCCCATACGGTAAAAGAAGACGCACCGTCTATCTCCCCAGAAACATCCCCATTGATACGGTACTTACTGATGGATAAGGCGTCGGCAATCACATTGGTGTCGGTAAGTAAGGTAGCAATGACCCATTTGGCCATCCACGTGGAGGCATACCCCACTCCCCATAGCACTGAAAAAACGATAATTTCTTTCAATATGGAACCATAATTCTCTTTCTCTATGCTATCATCCGACAGGATAACCAAGAGCGGCAGTCCCAAAGTAAGCAACGGGGTGGTCATCAGGTCAAAATAGGCAGTGAGCGAACCCGTGACGAACAGCAACAGCCTTAATTTATCCCTTGACTTGAGTAAGGTGACGAAAATGGCTGAAACTATGGAGATAAAGAAGGCTGGGTAGAGTTGTATCAAGAATTGCGAAACATAACACTTCAGCAGCAGCATGGCCAGAAACAGGCAAATGGCCAGCCGGTAGTTGCGCTTACGGCAAAGCAACATGAAAAGTGCAAGTAAGGCTAAAGAGGATGTATAAAATAGAAACAGCTGCAGGTTGGCGTATCGGCCACATAAAAGCATAACCCAACGTGTGAAGAAGGTGCTCCCATGCCAGTAGCGCGGGTAATTATGGATAGGATCAGTAGCACCCGCGACCGCAGCACCAAGCCACTCGGTCTTGTTCTTCTCGTCCCCAATACTCGGCACCATCGTGACCGACCGAAGAGGTTCTTTTTTTGATGAACAATACACCTGATTCAATATCAAAGCATCAGTATAACAGTCCATCCGGCAGACCTCCTTGTTGACAATGGCTCGCGGATAGTCCGTCTTGATATCACCCATCTCAACACTCTTTTCCACACTGCGCTTGATGCGGCTTTCCGGCAAGGATATCGAAATGAAAGCAAACGCCAAATAGCATGCAATTAATAGGCAGAAGGTAATAACGTATCTGACAATTGGCCTTTTCATAGGGAAATTCATTTAAAAACTCTATCCAGTTCCAACAACTTTGAGTCACTGCGAACGTGTCGTCCCGAGGTGGTGACGGCGGTGATGAACCCAAGCTCTGATGCAATCTCCACCGTGGTCTGGTTGTAGTCGCCATGGGGATAGGCCAGATGCCGCACCTCTCTCCCAAGCAGCTTCTCCAAGTCAGCCTTGCATTCGGCAATCTCTCGTCTTTGGTCGTCAGCCGACAGTGTACTGAGGTGGGGATGACTGCAGGTATGGACTCCGATGGTGCAGAGCGGGTTGCCACCCATCTCTTGCAATTGTTCCACGTTCATCATTTTTGCCTCCGTGTCCCATGCGGGCTGTGCCGTGCCCCGGTAGAAGTCCCTTGTCATGTACACACAGAATGGTATCCCCAACTTAACCATCGTCGGATAGGCTATGGTAAAGGTGTCGAGATACCCGTCGTCAAAGGTAAAACAGGCGAACCTCTTCCCACGATTCCGCAGCCGTTCCACCGCCTCGTCAAGGCTCACCGGCTCATAGCCATCCCGTCGGCATTGTTCTACCAGCGATTCCAGATACTCCGGAGAATTGATGCTGTGCAGCATCAGTATCTTCCCCAGTTTGGGATGAAGCAGGTTGTGAAGTTTACGAGCAATCATGGTCGTCGTAATAGACTTTTGACAAAGAGTTTCATTTCAAGTCTCGGCAAGGTTTTCAATGCCAGACCACCGGTCATATACTTGATATAGGCAGGGATAGCGTATCCCTCCTTAAAGTACCTATCGATCACGGTATTGTAGAGTTGCACCTGCAGATGTCGGTGCAGACAGCCTCTCAAGGCTTTCTCCTTAAAATGACATTCATCCCGATTCAAAAACACAAGCTTCTTCGCGAACGCCTCTTTCTGAGTCCAGTCATTTTTGTTTTCAATCTTCCCCTCAATAAAAGTCTTCAGGAAAAAGTCCTTTTCTTTCTCGGTCAGGTTGGGTCCCAACAGTTCCAGCATATACCTGCGCACGTCCTCCACTTTGCCTTTTTGTTGAGTGCTAAGCGAGGTGCATATCTGCTTTGGGTGCATGCGGTAGTGAAACAGCGTATCCTGCACGTTGTAGGCCTTGGTCACCCGCAGGCAATCGGCCCAAAAGCGGTAATCCTCCGCAGGGAAGGCATCGCTGCGGTAGCGCAAACCACGGTCGCGGTATAGGCTCATGCGGAAGGTGGGGACGATGATGCTACATTCAAAGAGCATATTGGCCATTATCTCGTCGGGCTGCTCTGGCAAACGCACCACTGTGCTCACCGCCCCAAAGCGCTCAAACCCTCCCCCGCAGATGCCAATCTCGGGGTGCTTGTCCAGCACCGCCACCTCGCTCTGTAGCCAATGGGGCTCCGCAATGTCGTCGCCATCCATGCGGGCCACCAACTCAGTCTCTATCAGACTCAGTCCTCGGTTCAGGTTGTCTGCCAGACCAAGATTGCGTTCGTTCTGTACAATACGGATTCGTGGGTCTGCAATGCTCCGCACCACGTCTAGTGTACCGTCGGTAGAGCAGTCGTCAATGACCAATAGCTCGAAGTCAGCGTATGTCTGGCACAACACACTCTCTATGGCCTCCTTCACATAAGGGGCCACATTATAGGTCGGCATTAGAACGGTTACTCTTGGCATTTTCTGAATAGGTTTCTCAAGCGATAAATCTCATAATAGGCGATAACAGCCTTATATTTTTCACGAAAGCGCCTGCAAATGGCTGAATTGGTCTCCTCCGAAAAGCTCCAAATCCTGCTGTATTTCGCCCATTGCCTCCCCCAAAACCGGGCATAATCCCTGCTTCGTATCTGATAGTGTTCAACGATATAGTCCAGCACACTAACTCCTTCAAGGAAGGTCAGTCCTTTGGCTTCGGCACTCTCAGAGATGTTGGTCCCATGCCTACGGCAGTAGTTCAACGGAGACTTCACCGCCACCACATTCGCCTGTTCGGCCTGCAACACATAGAAGAGCCAGTCGCCACAAAGTCGCATATTCTCATATAATGAGACGCGCTCCGGTTGGAACAGCTCTCGTTTAAAGATACAAGCGCTGACGTTCACAATGACATTGGAGAGCAATAGTTTCTCACGGATGAATTCCTCCCCTCGGTATCCCTTCACCTCTTTCTTGTCGGGCACCTCCCAGAGCAGTTTGCCTTGATCGTCAGTCCGGTACGACCAGCAGTAGGCCAGACCACAGGTAGGATTGTCCGTGACCGCCCGCATCATGGTCTCCAGGAATGTCGGCTCCGCCCAATCGTCGCTTTCGGCTATCCATACCCATTCGCCTTGCGCCAGCGTAATGCCCTTCACCCACTGCCGAAATGCAGACCCGCTGTTTTGTTCATTATAGACAATCCGGCTAACCTTGGGGTGGTTGCGGTACGCCTCCATCACCTCACGGCTGTTGTCCGTAGAGCAGTCGTCGATGACAATCAACTCAAAGTCCTGAAACGTTTGTTCGAGGATGCTGTCCAACCTTTGCCGCAAATATGGTGCGTGGTTGAAGTTAGGTACGATGACGGAGACTTGAGGCATTTCAGTCAACCACATTTTTTGCGGCTTTTAGGCCGTTGTTAAACTGTTCTTCGAGTTCTTGTTTCTTGGCAAGATAGTGAGTACCTAGGTCGTTCTCAATGTTGTAATTTGAGAGGCGGTTTCCAAGCTGTTTGTAACGGTTTAACAGATACTCCAGACCAAGATACTTATAATGGAGAACCTTCAGTTCCATATCGCCGCCGCCGCTTTTGACGATCCCCGTGGGGTTGGCATGATGTGCGCCTGGGTCAAAGTTGACATCCACAATTCGATGCGGGTCAAATATGATATGCTTATCAAGCCATTCGCTTCGCACCCCTACCTTAACCAATTCTGGCAACTGCTTTGTACCATCATAAGAGGGCCAATCAAGGCTATACATCTCATACCCTTTCATGGTGGGGAAAGATATCTTTTGCTTGCAAATGGCTTCCAGAACACGTTTCAAGTTCTTATGATAAAGAAACTCATCCATATCGCATACCACCACCAAATCTGCTTTCCCTCGGGAACGTTTCCAGCATTGGTTTTTCACCGCTTGGTTGGCGGAGTCGTCGAACTTTCCCTCCTGCCCAAATTTGAGCAATGTTGCTTTAGGGTTGCCGTTGACAATCCGTTCGGTGCCATCGGACGAATAGTTGTCATAGATAAAGAATCGGTCTATGAAGTTGCCGTAGTAGTCAAATACCCATGGTAGGATGGCTTCCTCGTTCCAGCAAACAGCATAGAAATGAACGATGGGTTTATGGATGCCCTTAATTCTCTTTCGAAGCTGCAGGGTTAGCCAGAGGAACCAACTGCACGCCAACGTGAAGAAAATCTTTAGGTTCTGTCCACGACGTAATGCCAAATGGTGCCGTTGTGCGAAGGATTTCAGCATTTGAGTTTCGATTTGAACCATGCGAGGGGTCGTATCAGCTTCTTCCCCAGGCGATAAGCTTTGGATTGACGCACATTGGCAAACTGCATCTCCGTCACCTTCCATTTCTCGTGGAAATAGATGATGTCCTGCAGAAAAGGCTCGTACAGTTCTTTATGATTGAGATAGATCTGCCGCATCAACGCATGTTCATTCTCTTCTGCGTCAGTGGTACGTGAGACGGGCTGGGTGCGCCAGTGGAACAGCACCTCGTCAATACGATGCACCTTGTCTTCCGGTTTCAGCAAAGTAAGCCAGAAATCCCAATCCTCAAGGCCTTTCACCATATTGGTGTTATAACCCGGCGTAAGATCGAAGTCTGTGCGACGGTACATAGCGCAGCAGTTGACCATGTTCTTCCACAGAAGTTCGTAGTGACTGTAATCTGGCAAATCCCATGGTTGATTGTATTGGCCAAACATATCGGCTCTGGAATATACCAATTTCACCTCGGAATGCTGTTGTAGGTAGTTCGCACATTTCTCCACGTAGGTCGGTGCCAGCTTGTCATCCGCATCCAAGGCCATTACATATTTGCCATGAGAAGCACGGATACCGTTGTTGCGGGCGGCTGAGGGGCCTTGGTTAGGTTGATGGAGATAATGCAGATTGGGCATACGACCTTGCCAATCTTCCACCACTTCCTTTGTGTGGTCGGGAGAGTCATCGTCCACCACAATCACCTCGATGTCAGGATAGGTCTGCGCAGCGACAGAATCCAACGTCTCACCGAGATACTGCGCCTTATTGTAGCACGAGATAATTATTGATACGAGAGGACTCATCTTAATAATCAATCCATTCAAATTTGGTTGTTTCTATTCCAACCGGAAAGGTCTTCTTTACCTTGTGGCCTATCCAGTACTTGGGAGCTATCACGCGTTCATGTTCTCCAAGGTAGGCAGCCCACCAAGCGAAGGTGCTGTTGCTGATAATGGCGACGTCGGCATGCTGAATGACTTGGAAGTCGACGATGGGTGAATTGCTCTCGAAGTGGTAGTTGGTAGGTCCTTCGAAGTCGCGACGCACACTTTCGATGTCATCGCTGACAAAGAGCACCTCGTAATCGTCAAGGTTGGAAATCATGGAAAAGGCTTTTTGATAGTATTCCATTGGCAGCGAGACATCCTGTCCGCCCAAGCCCTCAAATCCCACCTCCTTGTAGTCGGTGCGACGCAAGTGGACAGCCACCACCTTGTGTGTGCGGAAGAACTCCCCGTATTTGACCTCAAAGGCTTTTTGATACGGTTTCCGTATGGCGAAAGCCTTCTTCACTGCTGGCAGACGGTCAATGAAGTAGGCATCACTCTGGAAAAACCCCTCATAGTAGTGGTTGCCTGTGACGGGTGGAGTGATGAGGATTTGTCCGTCGTCATCCGTGATCTTGTCTTTCCTCAATTTTTGGCAGATGCGTCTGTATTGCCGAGTGAACCATGGGCGACTATAAATGTACCGCAGCAGCCAGTTCACTTTGAAGTATTCCAGTTTGAATGGATATTCAAAAGTGCTGCAATAAGGCAGCACTATCCGCTTCAGCCCAAGGCCGAAGGCATACTGGAACATCTGGTTCCCCATCTGGCAGTGCATGGAAACTATCTGCATAATATGCTTTTGTATAGATCGATGTATTGTCCTGCAATTTTGCCGATGTTGAATCTTTCGATAACATCTTTCCTGATGGCTTCACGATTGTAGTGAGTGGCAAGTGCTTTTTGAATGCCAGCGGCAAAAGATTCGACGGTAAAGTCAGGACAGCGAATTCCATTGTTCTCGTTGATTAGCTCTTCTGTTCCGCTGCAAGGAAATGCCACCACAGGACAGCCACAAGCCATTGCCTCAATAGGCGTTTGTGCAAAGGCCTCTTGATAGGATGGCATAACAAATAGGTCTGAAGCGGAATAGGCGACAGACAGTAATCGAGAGTTGGACATGGGGCCAGTACCGATAATATCAATAGAGCTCTTCGGAAGATCGCCTTTGCCAACGCAGAGCAAACTGATGTTTGGTTTGTTCAATTGCTCAAGGGCATTAACAAGGATGGAAAGCCCTTTGTATTTATCATTTATATCTGAGGCACAGAAACAGAGTACGATTCTGTCATCGGGAATACCTAATATTTTCTTGCAATAGTCATGGGAAAGTATTTGGAAGTCGTCTGGCCGTATTCCGTTATGTATTATCCCGACAGGATAGTTGGGTTGAATGGCATGAGCATGATAGAACTGCTCCATCTGTTTAGACAATGCCACCATGTGAATGTTCAGATTCGATGTTAGGGCCTCTTTCTTTATTTTGACAAATTGTCTTTCTATTTCAGAGAAAGGATCCTTCAAACGTATTGCCTCGTCACTATAGTGGAATCCACCAAAGGCAATGTTTTCATCGTGGAAAGTCCAGACAATGGGTTTATCGACTCTTTGAAAAAACGATTGGTAATCAACGAAGTTCTCAATCCAGTGGAGATGGATGATGTCAGTTTCTTGCACCAAAGGATGGGTAGCAAGGTCGTAGTTGGACACAGGCGATGTATAGGAGGCGACATAAAGGTGGTCTAATCTGTCCATTTCACGTTCAAAGCGTTCTACCAGGGTAAGACATTTTCCTCTCCGACGTAGCATCTGCTCTATTTTCCTTAGCAAATGATTGGAAGGAGAAATATAGAGATTCCTGTTTGGTTGTGCGGCTGAGACAGTGTCATCACCAAAGTGACCGAATCTAACCAATATTTGGCTTTCCACTCCTTTTTTCAGCAACTCCTCATGAACACGGCGCACTGCCATCCCGGCACCTCCATGATATGCAGTAACAATATGAAGAATCTTGGCCATATTATTTCACCGCAATTAATCCGAGTGTGACTTGATAATCTTTATCAAGTTCGTTCAATAAGTCAGTATTCTTCAGATCTTCAACGGCAATACCTTGAATGAAGGCCGTTGCCGCCAAAGCATTGCCATATATTTTGACCTGAACATCTCTGAATCCAGATTCCTCCGTCATCTTTTTTAGTGACAAGTCCGTAAAGCGCCAATAGTCTCCCCATCTATCCATATCGTATCTAGAAATCTGGGACAAGCCTGACACTGTTGCAAGGAGTACTCCTCCTGGCTTTAGCATTTGAAATGCACCAATAAAAGCCGACTTGACATCATAGATAAAATTAAATGTCTGTGTACAGACGAAGCAGTCAAGGTGATTTTGGGGTAATGTAGAGTGTTTGGTCAAATCACCGATAATGGTTGCTTGAGAATTAGCTTTATCATAATCAAACACTTCCTGTTTAATTATATCATGCCCCAAACCTTTACAATAGGCATTTTCAGCAATCTCACAGCAAACCCCATGGATTTTTGATTTATTTTCTGAAAGGAATTTTCCAATATAGTAGCGGTCTATTGGGGTGCCCCTATCACACCCAAATACTGATGAAATGGGAAAAGAAACATTATCTAACCGTATGGATGAGATATGATGCCGCTTGTTACTGAAAATGAGTCTCTTAATTCTTCTCAAAAAGAAAAATAGTTTAGCACGCATAATAAATACTATCTATTACATCTTCAGCATTACGCTCCGTGACGAACAATCGGGGCAACTGATGAAGATCTGTATGACCACTAACAAAGCCTTCGTTTGTTGTCGCAATGGTGTCAAAATTCAATTCCTCAACAATACTGCGATGATAATCCTTAACGGCTATGTCATCACCAAAAGGATACGCAAAATGATGCATCTTAATACCAGCATTTTTTTGCATCAATTCTTGTGCTAAAATAATGTCATCAATAATCATTTCTTTTGTACAACCATACATTGAGAGATGCGAATGAGTGTGACATCCAATTGTGGCTAAAGGTTCACCTTCTAGTTTTGAAATCATTTCCCAAGTTAATGGGAGTTGGTCGTTGTACGCAGATAAATCTATTGGATAATTGCTTAAAAGTTTTTTAAACTCGCTGTCGAAATTGTCTTGCGGAAGTTTGAGAACTTCTTCTCTGACAGAAAGAAATGCCGACTCTTTCTCCTCTTCTGTTTTACAAGGAAACGACAATCCATTGCTTAAAATGACCGTGTCATTCTGTTGTAAAATAATGTCTTCAATCAGATACCACCAGTACGTCATTTGTTTTTCGGGGAGACGAGTGGCCACATAGATGCAAAAGGGGATATTAAAAATTTTAAAAACAGGAAGTCCGTTTGTGAAATTGTCTTTATATCCATCATCCAGTGTCAGTGAGACAATGCGCCTCTGTTTTTTGCCACTACGGATTAGCTCTGACATCTCATCCAAACTAACAAAACTCAAATGTCTCTTTTGAGAACACCTTATAAAATTCTCAAGGAACTCTGGGGACACTTTAAGGTGCTCATTATACCATAGTTTTTCATGATCAATGTTGTCAATTCTGTGAAACATCAATATTGCTCCCCATGGATAGCGCTGGGGATGAAGGATTCTTCGCATGAAGCGCTTCGGATGCTTAAATACTATCATGAAAAATCAGATGCATTTACTGGGGTTGTTTCATGATTCCCCATTGCCTGAGTATCTTTTTTATTATACGTTTGATTCTGGTGGAAAATGGAAGAATTGGATTATCTGTCCAATAGTTGAAAAATATTCTTTGTACTTCACGGTTGGGACGTAAACCGGCTTCGATTCGAAGAGAATCATTTCGGGGATCAAAAAGAGGTGCCGAAGGCAACGGCTCGTTTTCTTCACAGTGAGTCCCACTCCCATCAAGACCAATGTTTGTGCAGAATGCTTTTATCGGATAAATACAATATCCGTTATGTTTGTAAATATGATAGTCCCAAACAATATCCCAAGCATCAATCTTTCCATCAAGCTGATCTTTAAGCATCTGGCTCATTCCTTCACCACCTCTATCGAATCGTCTTACGGCACTTTTTTTTGAAAAGAATTTCTCAGCATCACGCACTTCCCAATCTATGTTATTCCATCGGTCGCTCCATGTAGCCCATCCACTGGAATTAGAACGATGCACAAGGTATAAATCATGTTTAGACGTGTATGTTTCAGGGATTTGCAGAAACAAGCCATGTCCACCAACAGCCCAAATATCTTTTCTATGTTGAAATATATCTAAAGCACGATTTAGGTATGAAAGAAACTGTGATACGGGAACAATGTCATCTTCAACAACGATTATCCGACCATATTGTTGGACCACTTCGGTAATTCCTTCCCGTACCGAACGAGCACACCCTTTATTTGTATCAGAAAGATGGAGAATTACCGACTGAAAACCTTTTATGTGGTGAATGATTTCACGAACTTCGGCTATCTTATTCAGCGTTTCCTCGTTTGCTCCCTGTTTTGGTCCATCGGCGAATATATGAAGTGTGCTTTCGCGAGACTCTTTATTACGTAAGAGCGCCTCGATTGTTTGTATCGTATGTTGAGGTCGATTATAAACAAATAGAGCAATTGGAGCTAACATTAATCTTGTGATTTATGAAAGATTCTATCAATATAACGCATAAACAACAGACTGGCCGTAATCAATTTATGATAGAAACGCGATTTTCCCCTGTAATAATCTACTTCCTTCAACACTTTGTTCTTGGGAAGAGAGCTTAAATAGCTAAGACTGTCAAGGTCTTTTTGAACACATGGAGATATTAAGGATTCTATGATTTCATTTGCTTCTTTTTCTCCCAATAAATAATTATTGCTACTAATCCCCGTAATATCGTACCCTATCAACACAACTGGAACATGCTCATAACTGTGATTTCGCAACATCGCTTTTAGATAAAGTTCAAAATCAGAAGAAATAGCAAACTCTTCATTATAAGGGTTATCAACTATTAGTTCTTTTTTGATGAAAGAACTGTTATGACACAAACCGTCATCAAGCAGTTCTTTTAATGATAGAACATCCGGATACAATCGTGTTTTTATCAGTGTACCATTTTTCACAAAATTGAAGTCTGCATAAACGATATCTGCTGTCGGATGAAACGACATTGCTTTTTCAAGCACATCTTTGTCCCAATAATAATCACCGCTATTTAGAAATTGTATATATTCGCCATTTGCTATCCGGACCCCTTTATTCATGGCATTATAGACACCTTTGTCAGGTTCACTAACCCAGTATGCAAAATGACCAGCATACTTCTCAATCAATTCTTTACTACCGTCAGTGGAGCCGCCATCAATAATTATCCATTCATAATCGCAGAAAGTTTGGCAGATGACACTATTGATAGTCTTCTGCAAACCATCGAAATTATTAAGATTGATTGTGATAATAGAGAGCTTCATTTTTCCGTATTAATCCTCAACAACAAAAGTATCAGTACTCGGAGAATACGCAAGTCTTTGTGGAAAAGCCATGTATCTTTTCTCAAAATCTTCTATTTGAACAATTTTGTTGCCGTTAAAAATTATAGTTTTGTTGATTAATCTAGCGACGTGTTTCTTTTTTTGGTATGATTTGATAATTTCTTTATCCGCTTCGCAAATGTGAAGATTGTTGTATATTGATTGAACTTCATCTTCATATTTTTTTATGTTAGAGGATAGTTGGCCTTCTCGTTGGCGAAACTTTCCGATAGGTAAACTTAAGTTATATAAAGCGTCTGTTTGAATGAAACGAAGCCAAAGCTCAAAATCACCGGCATACTTTAAACGAGTATCCAGTTGCGAACCCGTTTCCTCCCATAACGACCTTCTCCACAAAGTTGACTCTTGTGCTATCCATTGATAATCACCAGTTAGAAACTGATATTTGTTGAATTTCCGACTGGGAGAATCTCCGATAATAACACCTTCTGAATTTATCACATGGATTGAACCTGTAACCCATCGTATTTTTTTTTCTTGTACAAACAATTTCGCAATCAAAGATAAACAGCCATTAAAAAAAAGATCATCCGCATTCAGCCACCCCATAATTTCCCCGGTACTATGATTAAATCCTTTTTGCAGTGCATCATACATACCATTATCTGGCTCGCTAACCCAATAGGACACTTTAGGCTCATATTTCTTTATGATGTCAACGGTGCCATCGGTGGATCCACCGTCAATAATAATATATTCAAGATTTGGGTAGTCTTGACCGATTATCGACAGAATGGTCTCTTCAATGAACTGTGCTTGATTAAAGACGGGAGTTACAATTGATATCTTTGGATATATAGTGCACATTGCTATTACATTATTATTGTGTTATACGTATTAAGATACCTTTTCGTGACTACGTCGACCCCATAACGTTCAAGGACATCTCTTCGCATCTCGTCTCTGTCGTAGGTGCGGTTTAAAGCGTTCATTATGCCATTGGAAAGGGATTCTGAAGAAAAGTCAGAGCATAGAATCCCATTGTGCTCTGTGATTAATTCGTTGCCAATCCCAACAGAAGTCATTATTACAGGAGTGCCACAACACAACGATTCTAATGCGGTTTGTAAGAATGATTCTTCGAGAGAGGGTGCCACGAAATAATCTGCCGCAGAATATAGCATCGAAAGCCATTCGGTATCGGATACGGGAAAAAAGTGACGAATCTTTATATTTTTATTTGATGGAACAGAACCATCCCCAAGACAAATGAGGAGAACATTGTCTAGATTTAGTAGTTCCAGTGCCTCTATCAGTATATTAAGGCCTTTCCGTTTCTCATTTAAATCCAGTGAAGAAAAGAAAAACACGGTGTCGTTTAATGGAATGTTCAATAGTTTTCGAATCGTGTTTCTATCATGTTGTATAAAACTTGCTCCATTAACACTATTGGGTATATCGTAAATTGGTTTATCCCTATAAATTTCATGATTGGCGATTAAGAAATGCATTTGTTTAGATATCGCAACAATCGACAGATTAGACACTTGGTTAATGGCATTCTTTTTTATGGTGTAGAACTCGTCTTCAATATATTTTATGTCATTGTAATGCTGAGTCCGAGGAATCATGTAATGGAAACCACCATACAGGGGGTTTAAATCGTGGAAAGTCCACACAATAGGTTTCTTTACGTTTGCAAAAAAAGAACTGTAGTTAAGAAAATTCTGCACCCAATGTAAATGTATGACATCAGCTTCTTGTACAAACCTGTTTTTTAATAAATCGAATGCCGTAACAGGAGATGTGTAGTATACATCGGGGAATAGAGAGCGAACCTTGGACAACGCCTTATCTGCTTTTTCTGCATCAGTGAGGAAGCATCCTCTCCGGCGCATGACTTTTTGTGTTTTTTTTAGTACAACATTGCGAGGCGGATGATATAATAGTTCCGGGGCGGGTTGTAGTTGAAATACTGTATCATCATTCTGGTTCTTTGAAGATACAAGCATCAGGCTATCCACCCCGGCTGCTAATAAGCCACGATGCAACCGGTAGGTGGCAAGACCCGCCCCGCCATGGTCATATGTTGATATGTGAACTATTTTCATTTTAGTATATGAAGCGAACGCAACCCCTTTTTGATTAATCGTTTGGTTCTCTTAAAAATTGGCACTGGTTCTTCTTCTCCCCAAAAATTACGGAAATTAATCGCAATTTTATTATCCTGTTTTATGTTTTTCACAAGGTGTATTTTGTATTCCGCAAGATTGTATAATGCAGCATGATAGTTTTCATCAGGTGATGAACCGCTATGTACACCACTTCCATCAAAGCCGATGTTTTTTGCAAAAGTTTTTATTGGACGTAAACAAAATGCGTTGTGTTTGTATAAATGGTAATCCCACCGAATTGCCCAAGAGTCTATTTGCCCATTTAATTGTCTCTGAAGCATTCCACTCATGTCGATGCCTCCCCGATTGAATTTCTTTATTTCTTTATCGTGAGAAAAGAAAGTGACAGAGTCGGTAATGTCCCAATCAACGTCCGTCCACCGATTTGCCCAGGTCCCCCATCCTTTTGATTCTGAACGGTGTACAATGTAAATGTCTTTTCGATAATTGGTCGGGACATTGAATCCGTAGTTGAATCCGCCGATAGAGTAAATGCGGCTATCGCCTTGATAGAAATCCAAGGCCTCGTTCATAAAACGAAGGAAGAAAGGATGCACAATTAGATCGTCTTCAATCACTATTACTTTTCCGCATTTTTCTATCACCTTGCTTACTCCAGTGATGATAGAGTTCGCCAATCCTTTATTCTTTGACGATTCCTCAATATGAATGGAACGGAATCCCTCTATAGAATGAATGTATTGCCGTACTTCAGTAATCTTTTGTTGGATTTCTTCTGATGCACATTCTTTGGGGCCATCAGCAAAAATGTAAAGTTCACTTTCAGAAGCCCGTTCACATCTTTGCAGTGCTTTTACGGTTTGCTGTGTATGACATGGTCGGTTGTATACAAAAAGTACTATTGGGGCAAGCATTTTTTAGAATGATATTAACTAAGAAATTATATCATACCCTTCGTTCCATTTGGAGACAACATTTTTTTGAATATGATTTACAAACAAAAGAACGCTGGCTTTTGAACTATGATAGATTCTTGGAATGATTTTTTTTGTTGCAAATATTCGGCGAATGACGTATGGTAACCGATAACCTTCTTTTATCACACATATAACACCAGCCACCCAAAGTTGCTGGTTACTATTATACCAATCGCGCAATGTAATAATAACACTATTAAAATCAGTATATTTGTATCTTGCACTAACAATTTCCGAATGAAACAAACCTAACGACCTATAAAAAGTCTCGCCCTTTTTTCTGCCATAATTGCTGGTAAGCGAATGATTGGACTCGGTCACTACATATAGGTAGTCATTAATGACTGAAATTGATTTTGCAATACAGCCAATTTTCGTCGAAAAATACATATCATTAGAATATGGAATCTCGTCGAAACAAACCTCATGTTGTCTAACAACCGATAATTTAATGAATTTACTCCACGGAGCCCAAAAGTTTATTCGGATATCTGTTTCGTTTCCAGTGCTTATATAATCGTCAAGCAATGAGTTGTAGTGATCTGCTCGTTTTGAAGAAGTTTTTCTGTCGAATAACATTACGGATTTGGGTCTTGCATAAACAATATCGGATGTGCATTGTAATACCCAATCGAATATAGCATTTGCTTTGTCTGTGAAAAAATCATCAGCATCTGCAAATAAAACCCATTCTCCTTTGGCGTGCTTTAAGCCAATGTTTCTAGCGTAACCAGCACCGCCTCCTTTTTTTGTGAAATAACATTCGTAGTACTTACCTCCCCATTGCGGGAACGAGTTAAAATCAACATTGTTTGTATCACTATTGTCATCAACAACTATAACTTGTACATCATTGCGAATAGGTATAGAATCAAGACAAAATTGCAATGATTCCTTAGAATTCTTGTGTGGTATTATTATTGAAAATACAATTGAATTCACGAAATAAATGAATATTAATATAACATACTTAACACGGCGAATGCAACTTCCTACATTCAAATATTTTTTCCTCCCGATTTAGGCCCATTTTTTTGCTGTAATGGTTGGCAATGTCTATGACTTTGACTTCGAACCCAGCAGATTCCATCCGTTCTTTGTAATCACTCCCATATAGTCTAACATGATCCCATTGCCCATAGGATTCTAAACGTTCTTCCGGCGTTGTGATAGATGGGTCTTCGTGTGTTAATTTTAGTTTTAGTGCTATAGGCACTTGTAGAATCGCAATGCCACTTGGCTTTAGAACACGTCGAATCTCCTGCATTGCGACAAGATCATTCTCAACATGTTCCAGAACATGATTGCAAATAATGAGGTCATAGGTGTTGTCTTCTATCGAAGATAAATCCATTATGTCAATTGGTTGGACATAATCGGGGTAATCATATCCCTCACATTTTTTATCTCCAGCGGTATAGTCAATATTTGATTGGGAACGCAGAAACATGGAGAGTTGACTTTCTGGAGCAATGTGCAGGCATTTGACCTGTTTTCCACTGTGTTTTGGTAAATATGTATCTCTAATGTATAAATATACAAGCCTTTCTCGGTCGCTGCTTCCGCAATAGGGACATGTAGTCTTTCTTATTCCTCCTCCAACTCCGTGATATTTTTGCCAAACAGCGGCATCATTCCCTCCAATAAGATATTCAGGAAATCTGTTATGGCAGATTGGACATTGTTTCCAGATTAATTGTTTCTTTATTTTTGAGAATAATATAGTTGTTGTTTTCATGATTTGTGACGATACACTTTTTTTAATAACCTGTATAATCTTGGAAATTTCTTTTTTAGAATTATATATCTGCTTTTGATTTCCTTATCTGTATGGGAATTAATTAATTCATTGGTTTCAACACAAAAAACAGGTTTTCCTGATATGGAAGCAATTATTGATGCCTCACATTTAGAGCTCTCAATAAAAAGACTATTTGGGCTTTTTTTGTAATAATAGCCCTTGTATTCACCGTTCTTTCCCCATTGCAATCTGCTTTTTTTGTCGGGCAGATTTAGCATTATCAAATTGGTGTATTTAACATTGTGCTCTTTAAGCCATAATTCCGTAAGATTTCTATATTTTTCAAGTCTACAAGTAATAATTGTATCAATGGTCGTAGTTGGGCAGAGCAAAGGTTTAGCTGTCATAATGAATTTTATGTACTTTGGACCATCATCATCTTCCACAGGATTGCAACAAAGAACGCCATCCATATCCATACATGTATTATTAATTAATGGATGGTGGAAAAGATTCCATTCAAATACACGTTTATCGTCAATGATTTCAGAATAATAATCTACAAAAGTCGTTCCGATGGACGTCGCAATTGGGGTATAGTATAAAAATTCGTAGCTGTTTACAAAAGACGTCAATTTCTTTTTTGCTTTATTGATAGTCGCTCCACTTCTAACGCTGTCATCTACAATTAGTACTTTTTTAACTGTACTATATTTAACCATAGAGGAGCGATAATCTCCACAATTAAAGATTCTTCCATCGATAAAGGAATCAATGTCACTTAGTCTTTTATTTAGATATAGCGCGACCATGTTCGCTGCCATCAACCCACTACGTGGAATGCCAACTACCAAATCTATGTCATGAGGAATCTTCCATAGATTCTTACGAATCATATCGCTCAACTCTGCAATGGTGACGTATCTCATTTCTGTTTTTCTGCTTTTACCCCTAAATTAATCCATCCGTGATTGTATCCTCGTATTTCTTCATGGGTCATGGGGACAATATTAATAAAGCCGGCATTGGTGTATAGCTTGGTCAGGTACTCGTATGTAAACACACATCGGTGCCAGTTAAAACTCATTGGATTAGCTGTACCATCTCCGTAAGTAAAAATGCGTCCGTTGGCCCATGTCATCACATCTTTCTCCTCATTGAATCTATACCAACCGTCTTTTTCTGTATTGTTTTCGCCAGTTTGGTAATATGACATTGTTGTCTCAAGTACTTTCTTGAAGTCTGGTACCCATATTTCAAGGTGTCCTCCTGGTTTAAGAACACGATGGAGTTCCGAGAATAGTTGTTTTTGCAGGAACCATGGAACATGTTCTATTACATGGCTTGCGTAAATCAAATCAAAACTATTGTCATGGAAGGGAAGCATTGACGCAATGTCTGCAATATAATCAACATTTTTTCCGTCAATTATATTGAGTGTCTCAAATCCTTCTAGTCTTGTCAGACCTGGGCCTATTTCAAGTTGTCTGAGACTCTTATTGGCGTTTTTCTTAATATTATTTGTCGTTTTTATACGGCATCGCAACCTGACAATAGATTCCAATCCAAATTTCATCAGCAGCCTATCTCTTTTACGGTAGTCTTTGAAAGAGTATGTCATTTCTCAATGGTTTTTGTGGTAAAAAAAACATTGCCCCAATTCCGATCCCATTTTGCATAATACAGATTGGATTCTTTTGAGATTTTGTCAATCTCAAATCCAATGATTTGCTGCACTACATCGTAATTTGTTTCGCCAGTTGATGCGTCGCCACAACCCAACGAAAACGAAATTGAGTACATGCCCATAGCAAGTCGAGGGTTCTGTATAGTGTAGGTTAATGTTTTTGTTTCGCCTTCGTGAACTTGGAATGTGTCCATTGAGGTGTTGCTTCCGACGGGAACTCCTTCAACATTGAATATTGTGCAATTGATACGACATTCTTTCGTTCGATTGGCTTTGACATTTATTTCAAGTTCAATATCTTCATCTGAGGAAAAAATAGGAGTCCCTTTTGCAAAAGAGAAGGAAACGAATTGTACATGCATACTCCGATTCTTGTCGTGCTGTTCTTCCATAACGACTACAGATGACTCATTTTTTAGGCTATGTCCGTTTTCTAGATAATAATCTACTGCAGAATGAACTTCGCTAATATGAACAATCTTTCCTTTTTCAAGAACAATGCCTTTCTTGCACAATTGTCGGATACTGCCCATATTATGGCTTACAAACAGCACTGTACGGCCTTCGCCACGGGAGACATCCTGCATCTTGCCGATGGCTTTCTTCTGGAATTCGGCATCTCCGACAGCAAGCACCTCATCCACCACAAGTATCTCTGGATCAAGATGTGCTGCGACCGCAAAGCCGAGGCGAACCATCATTCCGCTGCTGTAACGCTTGACGGGGGTGTCGATGTATCTCTCGCAACCGCTGAAGTCGACTATCTCATCGAGTTTCTTGGTGATTTCGGCCTTAGTCATGCCAAGGATAGCCCCATTAAGATAGATGTTCTCTCGGCCTGTCATTTCAGGATGAAAGCCGGTGCCGACCTCCAGTAAGCTCCCTATGCGGCCACGGGCCCGGATGGTGCCGGTGGTGGGGGCGGTGACTTTGGAGAGAATCTTCAGCAGGGTGCTCTTGCCGGCACCGTTCTTGCCGATGATGCCCACCACGTCGCCCTGCTCGACCTTGAAGTCGATGTCCTTCAAAGCCCACACATATTCGCTTTCACCCTTGGTGCTACGGTCGTTGGTCTCGCCGATGGTGAGGTAGGGGTCTTCCTTGCCCCGGACGTTCATGGTCCACCATCGCTTGAGGTCATGCGCTAGGGTGCCAGTAGAAACCAACCCGAGGCGGTAAATTTTGCTGATATTATTGAACTCTATTGCGGTTGGCATAACACAATGTTTTCGAATATATATATATATGGTTTAGTATACTTGGAGACTCCTAAAAAGAATATGAATGACGAGTAATAGAAGAGTGAAAACAATAGACTTTTATAGATTGAAATCTTCCATTATTTGCTTGGTAAACAGTGTCGCACCCTGATGGTTGAGGTGGGTTTGGCTATGAAACAACTTACTATTGCGAAAATGGGGATGATTGTGATAGTCATGATACTCAACGAAATAGTAAGTTTTTACCGAATCGACAATCCTGTAAAGCCGAGCAACACCTTCTGCGTTGACTACTTGTTCGTTAAATGTGTTGGTGCAGGGTTCGGTGATGATAACAAATCGAATGTTTCTTTCATTACAGATTTCTGCCATATTACATAACATAGTGGTGATGCTATCCTCGTTCACCTCAATATCAATGTAGTCTTTTGAATCTGAGAAATCGTCCCCTATTGAAATATAGCCTAAAGAGTCGCAATCTCTCATATTGTTATAATGGTGTATACTTAACACGTCGCTTATTGTGGGGTTGACAACGTAGTTTCGATATTCATAAGGTGGGTCGATGTCCATCGCCTTTTTGTATTCTTTGATGGCAAAAGATCGAAAACTTTCCATCGTGAAAAACGCCCCATTGTCAATCTGATAAAGAAGCGGATAGATGACAACTTCCAGGTTTGTAAGGGATGCAATGTTACGCTTTAAGATTTCTTTGTCATAGTATAGTATTCGTGAAGGTTCCGCCATATTAAACACGCTGTCGCCCATCACCCAAGGATTGATGCCGTTGGCTGCCTGCGAGTGTCCCAAGATGAGTGTCTTGATTTCTGCACCGTGCTGCTCGATGTACCGCTGCTTGTAGAGGTTGTTGCTCTCCTGGACATAGTCGTGCCCCTGCCAGTAAATCGTCCCGCACATTACGACCACCAGCAGAGTGATGATTAGGAATTCGGAGAGGAAATGTTTCATGGATTGATGTCCTGCGGAAAGTGTGGGGAGTTGATAATCACATCGAAAGACACTAAAGAAACGAATGGGCTGCTGTGGCAGCGGGTGAGGGGCTAATTATACCATCAGTACTGGGGTTCCTCGTCGGAGGCGACAGTCATCACCTGAAGGGCGTCGAGGTGCTCTTCCACCATGCGCATCAGGTTGTCGGTGTAGGTGGAGACCCCGATGGGCTTGTTGAGGCCTTCGAGCGTCCACTCCACTTTCTCGCGGTTGGCCTTCTGGCAGATGAGGATGCCGATGGTGGGGTTGTCCTGCGGGCGCTTGATGAGCTTGTCGACGGCTGTGACGTAGAGGCTCAGCTGCCCAATCCACTCGGACTGGAAGGGTTTCACCTTCAGCTCGATGGCGTAGTAGCACATGAGTTCCAGGTTGTAGAGCAGCAGGTCGATCTTGCCACTCTCTCCACCCACGGTGAACTCTATCTGCTGGCCCCGGAGCAGGAAGTCCCGCCCCATCTCAAGCAGGAAGCGGGTAAGGTTGTGGACAAGGGCGTCTTCGAGGTCGGCCTCAGTGTAGCCCTCCTTCAGGCGCAGGAAGCCGAGGTTGAGCTCGCTCTTCATCATTGCGGCTGCAAGGTCGCCCTGGGGCTTGGGTAGGGTGAGTGCGAAGTTGTTCAGCGGCTCGGCTGCATCTTTGTGGAAATCAGCGGCAATGGCGTGTGAGAGCATCGCGCGGCTCCAGTTGTTCTGTATGGTTCGCTCGATGTAGAAGACGGCTTCTTTGACAGACTTGCAGCCTTCGAATACCTCAATATTATGTCCCCACGGAATCATTCCCAAAAAGTTAGGAAACGGCATCACAGGGGCTATATTCGCATTGGTTGGCAGTGCGTCCTTAATTTGTCGCACAAGTTGTGCGACAAATGTATTTGGTTTATTTTCAATTGGTTGTAATTGTTGCACAACTTGTGCGACAATTTCCTTTTGTTCAGCGTAGAAGCAGTAGAACCGCCCCATACGGTACAAGTTGGCTCTCGAAAAGCCCTGCGCCTCTGGGAATGCAGCCCGAAGGTCGAGGCTCACTTGATTGATTACCCCGCTGCCCCAGATGCGCGTGCGCATGATTTCGCTGATGTCGTGTCCGAGGTACCAGTTGAACTCCAGCACGGCAGCATTGACCTGCAGGTGCGCCTTGATCTGGCTTTGGCGGTAGCGGCCCTTGACGCTCTCGATCCACTGCAGATACTGCGGGTTGGAGCTCACCCGAGGCTCGCCGGAGATGAACTGGTTGGGTAAGGTGTTCTCGTCCATGAAGGTAATCTTTATTTATATATTTGCTTGTCTTACGCTGAAAAACGTTGACATGACTCGGCTTGGGGTTCGGTTACGCTACGATAACGCTACGCTATAGCTACAGGATTTAGAACTGGAAGTAGATAAACTCCTGATAACCACCGCGGAAGAAAATGACGGAGACAAAGAGGAAGGCATAGAGGATGTAGCGGAGCCAGCGGCTGCGGAAGAGCTTGTCCCAATCTTGCAGGCCGTGTTCCTTGTTGCGCTGGAACCACTCGACGACAATCATGATGCCGACGGGCAACATCTCCCATTGGCAGAATATCTTGTAGATGCCCGTGAAGGTTTCGGCGTTGAACATCTCACGAAAGTAGCCGACGGTGCTGGGAATGCCGGTGGCCCTAAAAACAATCCATCCGACAACGGCCAGCAGGAAAGTCAGGGTCATCTGACCCAACTCTTTCACTGTGGGCAACACTCGGTTGGCAGCCACCGTATCGGTGTATTTGCGGTTCTTGCCTAACAAAATCAAAGGCAAGAAGAGGCAGGCATGGTAGAAGCCCCAGGCGATGAAGGTCCAGTTGGCGCCGTGCCAGAGGCCGCTGACAAGGAAGATGATGAAGGTGTTGCGAACCACCTTCCACTTCGCCACGCGGCTGCCCCCCAGCGGAATGTAGAGGTAGTCGCGGAACCAGGTAGTGAGGCTGATATGCCAGCGACGCCAAAACTCGGCAATGTCACGGCTGAAGTAGGGAGTTTTGAAGTTCTGCCGCAGACTGATGCCAAAGAGTTTGGCGGTGCCAATGGCGATGTTGCTGTAGCCCGCAAAGTCTCCATAAATCTGGAAAGTGAAGAAGACGGCTGCCATGAGATGCTCGCTTCCGCTCCCTCCGTAAGAGAAAACGTTGTCCACATATCCGGCACAGTTGTCCGCCACCACCATCTTCATGAACAAGCCCCAGAGAATCTGGCGGGCACCGTCGACGGCAGTGTCGTAGTCAAACGTGCGCTTCTTCTGGAACTGAGGCAACAGGTTGGTGGCTCTTTCAATAGGACCTGCCACCAACTGCGGGAAGAAAGAGATGTAGGCGAAGAAGGCGATGATGTCCTTGGTGGGCTCAATCTTGCCCTTGTAGACATCGATGGAATACGACAGTGCCTGGAAGGTGTAAAACGAAATGCCCACGGGCAGCACCAGATGCAGCATGAACTTGTCACCTGCCACACCCAGCAACCCGGCCAACTCCGCCGCAAAAAAAACATAGTATTTGAACAGGCCGAGAATGGCGAGATTAATGACGATATTGCTCCACAAGGCCATCTTACGCCACCGTCCCGTGGCCATCTGCCGTCCGCTGAGGTAGGAACAGAGCGATGTGAAAGCGATGAGAATCAAGAACTTCCAACTCCACCAGCCATAGAACACATAGCTTGCCACTACCACAAAGGCGTTCTGCCAACGCAACTGGTTCTTTGACTTGGACATCCACCTGTCGAAGACAAACCAGTAGAGGAAGAACACTACCGGGAGAAAGAGTGCATATTCAAGTGAGTTGAAAATCATAGGTCATGCTTTACTTTCGTGGTAAGACTCCTCGGTGTTGACATCCCAGATGTTCTGCTTGTCGGTGCGTCCGTCACGAATGTTGCGGACGGCTTCCATGGCGGTGAGCATCGAATGGTCCATGTTGTTGTAGCGGTGTTGACCGTTGCGCCCCAGGCAGTAGAGGTTGTCTATCGTGTCGAGGAATTCGCTCACGTTCGACAATTCGTAGTAGGTGCCGAAATAGGCCGGGTAAGCTTTGCGTATCTTCATCTGTGTGGCATCAAGGACATCTGCAGCCTCCACCACGTTAATCTTTACAAGTTCATCAATAGCCATCTGGATAAAGTCCTCCCGCTCCATGTTCCAAATCGCATCGCCCTCATCGCAGAAATATTCCAAACCCACAAACATGCTGTTCTTATAGTCGGACACCATGTAAGGCGACCAGTTGTTGAAGATTTGCAGACGACCCACCTTCACGTCGCGCTCCTGGATGTAAATCCAAGTGTCAGGCACTCGGCCATCGTAGGTACGTGTAGGAGTGCCATTACGTATCTTGAGCTTCTTCACAAGAAGTCCGACGGTGATAAAGTCGCGGTAAGGCAGCCCTTGGGCTATCCGAGCAACCTTTTCGGGCACTTCGATGTCACGCAGCGAACCAATCAAGTCCTTGATAGGCATGGTGGAGAAGAAATAGTCGCAGTTACAAGTCCTTACCACACCATTTTCAACGACATCCACACTTCTTACCAGTCCTTCGACAACATGAACACCTGTCACTTTGCAGTCCATGACAATCTCACCTCCACGTTTCCGCACCTCGTCGGCCACCGTCTCCCACAACTGGCCGGGACCGTACTTGGGATAGATGAACTGCTCTATCAGCGAGGTTTCCACCTTCTTTTGGTCAATATCTTTTCCTCGGAACGGACGGGTGAGGATGTCTTTAAGCAAGGCGGTGACGGAGAGACCTTTCACGCGCTGCGAGCCCCAGTCGGCACCGATCTTACTCGGATGCACACCCCACACCTTCTCGGTATAGTCTTCGAAGAACATCTCGTAGAGGGGTCGCCCGAAACGGTTGATGTAGAAGTTCTCCAAAGAGGTTTCCGGCTTGGGGAATAGAGCCGACCAAAGATATCCGCAGCCTGCCTTGAGGGTTCTCCACAACCCCATCCCGGCAAAGGTGGCCCACTTGACGGAAATGGGATAGTCGAAGAAATGGCGCAGGAAGAAGATGCGTGACACACGGTCGCGCAACAGCATCACTCGGTCGTTCTTCTCAGGATCGGGACCGCCATTGGCAACAGGCTTGTCGCGCTCCAACAAGATGTCGTCCAAAGCAGGTGCTCCTTGCAGGGGCATCATCTCGCGCCACCACTGCATCACTTCCTCGTTCTTGGAGAAAAAGCGGTGACCACCGATATCCATGCGGTTGCCCTTGTACTGCACCGTGGCCGAGATGCCCCCGATACGGTCGGTCTCCTCAAAGACAATCGGGTGTATGTCGGTATGTCGCAGCAGTTCAAGGGCTGCAGTGAGACCGGCAGGACCGGCACCGGCGATGATGGCTGTTTTCATAGATGCTTACGATTTGAAAAGGATAAACCTGCGTGCAAAGAAATTCCAGAAAAAGACCAATGCGGTGGATGCCATCTTGCTCAACATATAATGGATGCCGCACACATCGGTGCAGAGATAGATAATCAATTCGTTGAGTCCCAATCCGACAAGGCCAATAATGGCAAATGCGGCAAACTCCAACCATCGGTTCCCTACCTTGCTCTCGCCGAACACCCAAGCGGTGCTGATGAGATAGTTGCACACCAGACCCAACACAAAAGCGATGGCGGCAGAGACCAGGTGATGAAGTCCCACAAACTCGGTCAGCAACCACAACGACCCATAGTCCACCACGAAGGCAATGCCTCCCACGACGGCATACCGCAACAGCTGCTCAAAAAGTCTCTTGTTGTTCATGTATGAGAAGTTCTGTAAGTCATGCTCGTGCGTCGGTTGACGGATTACGCTTTTCTTCTCCTTTGGTCCCGTAGGCAACTCGCCAACGGCGAGCAATTTCAAGATATAGTGGACATAATCGCTTGACAATTCAGCTTGCGTTCATATTAGTTAGAATATCCTTTCCATCATCTGCCATTTCTCATCGCTGCGGGCATCGACAGCGCAGCCTTGGAACTTGGCCACATAGGCTTCCCACTCGGCTTGGCGGGGCAAGGTGGCCAGGCGAGCCATGTCGCGCTGCCAGTCGAAGTCGTCGACGGTGTCGCAAATCATAAAGAGTATGCGGCCCTTGCGGAATATTTGCATATCCAGTATTCCCACTTGCCGCTGGCCTTCAATGATTTCCGGCCACACGTGTTTATGGGCTTCCACATATTGGGCAATCATCGGCTCGTCATCGACGAGTGTGAGCGTCTGACAATATCTTTTCATAGCTTTCTGGATCTGATGCCATACGCGGTCACAACGACGAAACAAAGCAACGGCAGGCAATAACTCACATTCACGGCAGGGTGCCCGAAGACGGTCCGGCAATCGATGATCATGCCTTGCAGCGGAGGCATGAGGGCTCCTCCCACGATAGCCATCACCAGAAAGGCGGCTCCGAGCGAGGTGTCACCAATCGACACGTTCTCCAACGCAGTTCCGTAGATGGTGGGGAACATCAAGCTCATGAAGAAACTGATACCCACTAAACAATAGAGGCCAGCCTCACCCACAATCAACACGGCTCCCAGGGAGCAAAGCGTCGCACCGATGCCGAACAGGGTCAGCAAACGTCTTCCATCGGTATATTTCATCAGCCAGGTGGAGAAGAAACGTCCCACAAGGAACAGACACATGGCTGCGATATTGTAGTTTTGTGCCGTAGCCTTGTTGATACCCAAATGATCCGCATAATGGATGATGAAGGTCCACACCATGATCTGCGCCGCAACATAGAATACTTGCGTCACGACCCCTTCACGATAGACCTTATTCTTCCATAACCTACCAAGCGTGCCTTTTAACGACCCTTCATTGCGGGCTTGAGGGACCTTAACCAACGCAAAAGTCACCAACATCACGAGCACCACGACACCCAATGCCACATACGGGTCGCGGATCACCGCCAAGTCGTGCAAACGTATCTCCGCTTTCTCCGCCTCGCTCAGCATCGGAAAGAGGATGTTGCCTGCCGCATCACGCTTGTCGCTCAACAAATTGGGCAATACCACTAACGAAGCAACTGCCATTCCGCTCAAACTTCCAACAGGATTGAATGCCTGGGCCAAGTTCAGGCGACGTGTTGCGTTTTCCTTGTCGCCCAGTGAAAGAACGAAGGGATTGGCCGTTGTCTCCAGGAAGGCCAAGCCAAAGGTGAGTATGTAGAGCGAAAAACAGAAGAACCCAAAGCTTTGCCTGGCAGCGGCAGGGATGAACAGAAAAGCTCCAACCGCATAGAGCGCCAGTCCAAGCAGGATGCCTTTCTTGTAACTATACCTGCGGATGAACAGGGCCGCCGGAATGGCCATTGTGGCATAGCCTCCGTAGAAGGCAAACTGTATCAGGCTTGCTTTGGCCGCCGAGAGTTCCATCAACGTTTGGAACGCCGCCACCATGGGATTGGTGATGTCGTTGGCGAAGCCCCACAAAGCGAAAAGCGTGGTGACCACCACAAATGGCAACAAATATTTCTTTTCGATCAGTTTCACTGCTCTGCGCGTCTGATGGTGATTTGAATTGCTTCTTCATGGTCTTGCTTGAACCGTTCCGAGTCTTCCACGACACAGGCAAGGTAGCCGCCGCCACCGGCGCCGGGCATCTTATAGGCCATGACTTGTTTTTCGTATTGTTCGATATATGAAGGTACCGTGCCTTGTATCATGGCCGGGAACATGGCCACCTGCGCATCAAACGATGCTTTGTAGGCAGCGACAAACGCCTCCAAGTCACGAGCCATGATGGCCTGCCAACAGTCGTCGGCAGCTTTTGTCAAGGCTTTCACCTTGGCTTCGGTGATGTCTTTGCCTTCCACGATGGAGCATCCCGGCTGCCGGGGATCCATGGGAATCATTACGAGATGCGTTTCCAACCATTGGAGAACGCTCTCATCGTGACAAGTCTCAATCTTCTCAGGCCAGAAGCGGTTGTTGTAATAATGCCGGCACAGCCCTGGAACACAAATGCCTATCGAGTCTTGCGCGCCACTGATGTAGCCGTCGTCGCGCTCCGGGTCGTTCTCAAAGCAGAACACCAATCTGGCCAGCATCTCCGGATCCATGTCGGGCAACTTCAATGGCCAGATTTTCTTGATCATGTTACGGGTAGAGGTACTCAACCCACACCGGTCGCGGATTTCGAATGTCGGCTCCAGCGAAATGGTGATCGCCCATCCCGGGGCATAACACGACACGTAGGGCTGGTCAATCCAGGTGCCGGCAAGATCCAAACGAGTGGGTATGTCACACAATTGCTCCTTGAGCGAGGTGCTCGAATGGGCTTCCAAACCCTCATGCGGATCGCGCTTCAGCACAACATATTCCATACCGCGCTCCTCACAGAAAAGGCGTTTCTCTTCCGAGGCGCCATCCTCGTTCACCACCAGGATATCGGGGTTCAACCTATCGACAGTGGGGACAAAGTCCATGATGCCGCTACCGGCGTTGATGAAGGCATCCTTCACATAACGAATGGCCTTCACCATGAAAAGGCGTTCCCTTTCGTTGTAGAGTGTCTTGTGGTTCTTGTAATGAAGGATGGTTTCGTCTGAGCCGATGCCCACATACAGGTCGCCGTACGCAGCAGCCTGCCTGAAGAACTCCACATGACCGCTGTGCAACAGGTCGTAACAACCGCTGACAAATACTTTTTTATCTTTATTCAACTCCAAACCAATTTACACCGTATCCATAAAACTCCGCTGCACCTTATTAAATATCAAAATGCCCAAGAAAAGCAGCAACAACATGAATCCGAAGCTGTAGGCCAACCAGTCCCAGCCGATAAACTCGCCTGCACCCAAAGCCCCGTATTTGAAAGTCTCCAGCACTGGCGTCACTGGATTAAGGCGCATCAGCGTATACAAGTCGAAACCCCACTTCACCTTGCCTTTCACTTCACTGAGCGGATACACAATAGGCGTGGCATACATCCACAACTGCATGATGAACGAAAAGAGAATGTTCAAATCGCGGTATTTCGTGGTCATGGAAGAAATCAGGATACCGAAGCCCAAAGCCAGACCCGCCAACATCACCACCAATAGAGGGAACAGCAGCAAATACCAATTCGGTGAAGAAGCAAGTCCCTTGATGGCATAGAAAATATAAACGACGACAAACAAACCAAGCTGAATGCCGAAACGCACCAGGTTGCTGACCACCTTCTCCAATGGCATGATCAACCTCGGGAAATACACCTTGCCAAAAATACCGGCGTTACCCAAAAAAGTATCGGCGGCATTGTTCAAACAAGATGCAAAATACTGCCACAAACAGACTCCCGAAAGATAAAACAACGGCTGCGGTATGCCATCGGTGGGGATGCCGGCTATGCCGCCAAACACCACCATATACATAAGAACCGTCATGGCGGGCTGGATAATCCACCATAACGGGCCCAAGATGGTTTGCTTGTAACTGGTGATGATGTCACGCTTCACGAAAAGCGTCAACAAATCCCGATAATCCCAAATCTCCCTCAAATTCACCTCGAAAAGCTTGTTTCGAGGTTTGATTACGGTCGTCCATTTCTCATCCTGTTGACCCATAAATCCAAATTCGATTTTTATACAGCTCCGCCCTTTGACTCCCAAATTAATCCGTATCAATCTCATAAACAACGGATTATAAGAAGCCATAGGGGCTTGTTCCAACCTTTTCCAACACTTGGAACCGGTCTGGTCTAATTTTGTAGCAAAATTAAAGCTTTTTTTTCAAAAATAAATAAAAAACAAGAAAAAAATGTCACCGGGTGAACGACTCACTTGGAGCGTTTTCCCTTGAAGACGATGTTGCCGACGATTTTCCAGAAATAGTTCCAGTCGGTGCGGAACGGATGCTTGAAATAGGCCTCAAGATAGCGCTTCTCGCTTTCCTGGATTTCGTCCAGCGTTTCGGGCATATCCACATAATATGGGGGGAGCAATCCAGGTTTGGTCTTTATTCTAAGTTGCTGCAACTCATCGGAATAAAGGTTAAAATACTGTTGGCTCAAAGGCCTCACGCCCACTAGCTTGATCTGCCCCAACAGCAGGTTGACTGCCATGGGCAATTCGTCAATCCAAAAGCGGCGCATCAGGCGGCCCCATTCCGTGACGCGGTAGTCGTCCTTGAACTTCCCTCCTACGTCCAGGTCATTGTTTTCATACACATAATCCTGCAGGTACTCAGAATAGGCATACATCGTCCTAAACTTATAGACGTTGAACATTTTCCCATTCTTACCAACACGTTTAAGCCTGACAATCATACCGTTAGAATGCGGCTCCGTACTCGGCTCACGCTTCTTTTGCGCAAGTATGTAATACCTGTCGTGGATGGATTTTTCGCTCACCACTTCGAAACCACAATAAAAGAATCTGCCCAGCATTTCGGGACGCGGAATCACCTTTCTTACCCTGCCGGTGCAGAGATAGTAAAATCTATACAAAATCGGCGTTTTCGGAATCACCCGATGCCAGATAAAGTCAAAAAAGTAGTGGATATAGGCAATCGGTTTGGGATACTTGGCGAAAATCATCACACGGCGCATCTTGGCTGTGTCAAAACTGCCCACGAAATAGCCGTCTTGCTTCAGTTTGGCATTGGCCTGGCGCAAATAACGGTTGATGTAACGGGTATTGTTCAGATGCTCTGCCGACAACAGCACTTCTGCTTCTCCGTTAGGCACCGACCACGACTTCACCACATAATCATTCAGCCACTGCGAGCGCTCGGGACCACGCGGATGCTGGCAAACCTCGATGAGCTCTTGAAGCTCTTCCGGTGCTTGACTCACATCAAATTTAGGAGCATAGAGCGTCTCCGAAGCGGCTATCATAGCACCCAGCCGTTCGTAATCGTAATGACGGAACCGTTTCTTTGACAAAGCTCCCATGACACAATAACTGTTTCTATCTGCTACTTTAATGACTCACGCACTGCTTCGCAAATGCGGTCTTGGTCGCTTTCAGAAAGATATGGGTGTATAGGCAACGACAGCACCGTGTCGGCCAACCGGTCGGAAACAGGGCAAAGGTTATCGTTGATATTCAGATAGTTAAAAGCAGTCTGACGGTGCATCGGAATCGGGTAATAGATGGCTGTGGGGATGTCCTTGGCCTTCAAGGACTCCTGCAATTTCGTCCTCACTTCCTTGTTCGCCACCTGAATGGTGTATTGCGCCCAACTGGAATAGTAGCCTTCAGGCACGACGGGAGTCTTCACCACGTCCTTCAGCTTCGCGGTATAGCGCGCCGCCACCTTGTTCACGTCGGCCAGCTCGTATTCCTTGAAAGCCTTCAGTTTAACCAGCAAGATAGCCGCCTGGAGGCTGTCCAAGCGCGAGTTCATGCCAATGCGAATATTGTCATAGCGGTCGCTGCCCTTGCCGTGAATATGATAAGAATCAATGAGTTTCGCCCATTCATCGTTATTGGTGAACACCGCGCCGCCGTCGCCATAGCCGCCGACGGGCTTGGCCGGGAAGAACGAGGTGGTGGCGATGTCACCAAAGGTGCAGGCTTCCTGGCCTTCGATGCGGCCGCCGAAGCCTTGCGCTCCGTCTTCGAGCACGTAAAGACCCTCTCGGTCGGCCACCTGGCGGATGGCCTTGAAATCTGCGGGCAGGCCAAACAAATCCACGGCGATGATGACACGCGGGGTCAGCTTTCCAGCCTTTTGGGTTTGCTCTATCTTACACTTGAGGTCGGCCACATCCATGTTGAACGTATCCTTGTCCACATCGACGAAAACGGGTGTCGCGCCTTGCATGGCAATCACTTCCGCAGAGGCGAAGAAAGTGAAACTCGGCACAAAAACAGCGTCGCCAGCCTTCACGTCCCACGCCTTCAGCGCGAGCAAAAGGGCATCAGTGCCACTGTTGCAAGCCACGCAATGCTTCACGCCCACATAGTCGGCGAAAGCGGTTTCCATCTCCTTGATTTTCGGCCCCATGACATAGGCACTCGACGCAACCACTTCCAAAATGGCCTTGTCCATCTCGTCCTTCAGGGCGGCATATTGTGCTTTTAAATCTCTGAATTGCATCTTTTTATCAGTTTGGAGTTAGAAGTTAGGAGTTAATTGGCCGTTGAATTCCCGATAGGTCCGGCCGCAGGAGCACTGCAACGTGGCATCCAAACGTTGGCCGCATTCGCACACCCAGCCAATCTGCTTCGCAGGAACACCGGCCATCAGCGCGTATGGCTTCACGTCCTTGGTCACCACGGCACCCGCCGCGATGAGGGCACTTTTGCCAACCGTATGGCCGCAAACCACCGTGCAATTGGCTCCCAAGGAAGCGCCTTCGCAAATTTTGGTTTTGGCATACACGCCATGCACGGGAAAATGTGCGCGCGGCATGGTCACGTTGGTGAAGACGCAACTCGGTCCACAAAACACATTGTCCTCAATTTCAACACCTTCGTAAATCGAGACGTTGTTCTGCACACGAACGCCATTGCCGATTTTCACGTTGTTGCCCACGTTCACATTCTGCCCAAACGAGCATTTTTCGCCAATCACTGCACCCGATTGAATATGGCAAAAATGCCAAATCTTGGTGCCTTCGCCGATGCTGACATTGTCATCGACGTAGCTACTTTCGTGGATATAGTATTTGTCACTCGAATTATTCATCATATACTCTAATTTTCTCATTCCCAACCCGATGCAAGCACATCCGCGATATGGATTACCTTGATGGGAAGTCCCTCTTTGTCAATGAAGGACTTTTGATGCATCAGGCAAGTCATGTCGGTCGAAACGATGTACTCAGCACCCGTATTCAATGCATTCTTGACCTTGTGATTAGCCATGCCCACGGCAATCGGCTCGTGGTTCATTTGCAGCGAAAGGTCGGCACCGCAACACATGTCGGTCTGTTTCATCTCAATGAGTTCCAGTCCCTTAACTTTCGACAGAAGCTGTCGCGCTTCCTTGCCCAGACCTAATCCACGTAAGGCGCTGCAACTGTCGTGGAACGTCACCTTATGCGGAAACTCAGCTCCGAAATCGTCGAAATGCAACTGGTTCACCAAGAAATCGGTCAACTCAAAGATATTGGTCACCATCTTCTTGAAATTCAGGTGATTGGCTGTATTGAAAAACAATTCTGGATAGCGTTTCTTGATGTAATGCACACAAGCCGCCGACGGTGCGACCATCGGATTGGCATTCGAGAAATCGTTGAGGAACTTGTCGCCCAAATCCTTTGCATCTTCCACAAAACCAGCATTATAAGCGAATCTTCCGCAACAAGTCTGCTCTGGATTGTAGTCCACTTCCACCCCTGCGCGTTCAAGCACCTTTACGGTACTGACCGCCACTTCGGGGAAAAACTGGTCAATGACACAAGGAACAAACAGCTCGACAGTCATGGCTCTTTTGATTAATTTTGCAAAAGTAGGAAATTTTTCCATTCAAACCCAAAGAAGACCACGATTTTGTACATTTTTTAGCGCTATAGCAACAAAAATGAGGCTTCTGACCAAAATTTGGGATACGATTTTTCGACCACTTCGGGACGTTCGAAGGCAAGGCTACCGACTTTTTCGGCCAAAGGCGCCAAAGCCATCACGATGCGATGGTCGCCATGCGATTCGAAACGCAAAGGATGTTTTTTCTCAAAAAATGGAAGCTGGCTTGAAGGTGTCAAAACAATCTCATTTTCAGAAAGATATTCCAACTTTGCACCAATTTTCTCCAACTCCGATTGCATCGCTTCCACCCTATTGGACTCCTTCAAAGACAGATTGGCGACACCCGAAAAATACGCTTTGAGTTGCAATCCCGCACAGGAGGCCGCCATCGTCGGGAACAAATCGGGATGAGCGGAAAAATCGAAAGAAAGATGTCTTTTTTCAACAGGCATTTTTCTCAAAATGAGCGAATCTCCAGATTCTATAGTATTGACACCCAACGATTTCATCCATTCTGCAATGATGACATCACCTTGAAGATGTGGGCGGTCCTCCGTCAATCTCAGGGACAGCAGACGAATCTCGTATTCCTCACTCAACGCCGCCATTTCGTACCCATACGAGGCCGCACTCCAATCGGAAGAGACCTTGAAACTCGCTGGTTGATAAGGTTTTGGATTGACGACAATTGTCCGCTCGTTTCGTTTGACATCGGCTCCGAAATGCCGCATTATGGACAAAGTCATGTCAAGATATGGCAAAGAGCTGAGTTCGCCAAGCATCTCTATTTCAATGCCTTGCGACCACATCGGAGCCGCCAACAACAAAGACGAGGCAAATTGGCTGCTTTGGCTCATCTCAATTTGGACTTTGCCACCCGAAATGGGTTTTCCTTCAATTTTCAAAGGCAAAAACCCTTCTTTTTCAACATATTGGATGTTTGCGCCGAAGCTTCTCAATGCTTCCACCAACGGCTTGATGGGGCGCTGTTTCATGCGCTCCGTGCCCGTCAGAAGCCAACAGCCTGAATGACAAGCTAAAAAGGTGGTCAGGAAACGCGCCGCCGTGCCGCAATCGGCAATGTCGATGATGGCATTGTTTTGTTGAATTTCGTTCAAGGCATTCGCCAAAATGTGCGTATCTTTTGAGTCAGAAAGATTCTGGAAATCAGGAGCGAAGCCACCATACGCTGCAATCATCAACGCACGGTTACTTTCGCTCTTGCTGGCAGGCAGTTGGATGTCGCAGTGCAGTTTCATTGGCACGACACCTTATATATAATATATAATAAAGATTGCTTGACTATTTCAGGCTCCACTTCCACATCCCAAACAGGTTTCCCAACCGCCTCAAGCAGAACGAATTGCGGCTTTTCGCCCTTGTTTTTCTTGTCGTGGACGAGATAGCCCAGAATCAGGTCGATATCGCTTTCTTGAAGCAAATTTTCCGCTTCAGAAAGCAGCATAGGTAGTTGATTTTCAAAGTTTTGCAGAACAGTCTCTTCTAAGCCCAATTGCTTCACAGAGAGCCACAAAGCACCCAACATGCCCAAAGTCACTGCCTCACCATGCAATAATGGATAATCTGTTGTCAAACAATGGCTTTCGATCGCGTGACCCAAAGTGTGGCCAAAATTCAACACCTTGCGCAAACCTTTTTCTGTCGGGTCTTGCGCCACGATTTCTCGCTTGATTTCACCCGCACGAGTGATGAATTGCTGATAGTTTTCCAAATTGATTTTCAACAATTTGGCATCAGCAATAAAGCCATATTTCAGCATCTCGGCCATGCCGGAATGCAATTCTCTTTCGGGCAAAGTTTCCAAAAAAACAGGGTCGATGATGACGTCTTCCGCCTCGGCGAACGTGCCGATTTGGTTCTTGCCGCCACCGAAATCGATGCCCGTCTTCCCTCCTATCGCTGCATCTACCATCGCGAGCAAGGTCGTAGGAATGTTGATGAATTTGATGCCACGCTTGTAAGTCGAGGCCGCAAAACCGCCCAAGTCGGTTATCACGCCACCTCCAAGGTTGACTAACAAGGCGTTACGGTCGGCATGATGCTTCATCATGGTTTTCCAAATCTTTTGGACGGTTTGCAGGTTTTTGTACTGTTCGCCCGCCTTGATGACGATGTCAACTGCCGAATCGCAATGCAGCCAATGAGCCACTTCAGGCAGCCAAAATGGAGCCACGTTCTCATCGGTCAAAATGAAGACTTTTGAGGCTTCAGAGATGATATTTTTAAGTTTGTTGCTCATGCTTCAATCAGTTCACAACAAATCTCCCTTTCATCGTCCGTTTCGCCGTGACGAATCTCCACACGGATGTATCTTTCGGGCATCAGCAGCTCAATCATCTCAGGCCATTCGATGAGGCAGAGGTTGCCACTGTCAAAATAGTTCTCGAAACCGATGTCATAGGCTTCCTCTATCTTCTTAATACGATAGAAATCAAAATGATAGACCGATTCGCCTTCCTCGGTGACATACTCATTGACGATGGCGAAAGTCGGGCTGTTCACTTCGTCGGTGACACCCATTCTGTGGCAGAGGTTCTTGATTAAGGTCGTCTTGCCCGCGCCCATTGCGCCATAAAAGGCGATAATGTCGGCCTCATTTCTCATAGATAGCAGATAATCAGACACTTCTGATAGTTGCTCAACGCTATTGATATGGAATTCTTTTGCTTGCATCTCATTTTTTTTATGCTGCAAAGATAATACTTTTATTTGACACGTTTCGCGTCATTGCGAGGAGGTACGACGAAGCAATCCAGAAAATAAGCCTTTCATCTGGACTGCTTCGTTCCTCGCAGTGACGCAAAGCGGCTGTCAGTTTATCATTTTGCGGTCAAATGAATCACCGGGATCAGCATTTCGCTCATGGAGATGCCGCCGTGCTGGAAGGTGTTACGGTAGTAGCTGACGTAATAGTTGTAGTTGTTTGGATAGGCGAAAAAGTCGCTCTCGCCGGCGAAGACATAGGTCGTGCTAAGGTTGACTTTCGGCAAAAAAATCTTCTCGGGGTCTTTCACTTCGAAGACTTCTTTCGGGTTATATTTCAGGTTCTTGCCGTACTTATAGCGTAAGTTGGTGTTCACTTCGCGGTCGCCCAAGATGCGGACGGGCTTTTCGACGTAAGTGGAGCCGTGGTCGGTGGTGATGATCATGTCGCAGCCCTTCTCCGCGATAAAGCGCATCATGTCAAAGAGGCTGGAATGCTCGAACCACGAGTACATCAGCGAGCGGTAAGCTTCCTCGTCGTCAGCCAATTCGCGGATGATTTCCATCTCCGTGCGGGCGTGCGAGAGCATGTCCACAAAATTGTACACGATGACATTCAACTTGTTCTGCATCAGGTTCGACATCTGCTCGTAAAGTTTCTTGCCCGCCTGCAAATTCAGCACCTTATTATACGAATACTTGATGTTCTTTCCGAAGCGCTTCAGTTGCTCACCAAGAAGTTCGCCCTCAAACTGGTTTTTCGTGCCTTCGTCCTCCTCGTCGACCCACCATTTCGGGTAGCGGCGGCGGATTTCCAAAGGCATCAGTCCAGCAAAAAGGGAATTGCGGGCGTATTGCGTCGTGGTGGGCAGGATGCTGTAATACACATCGTCGGCCTCCACGCGGAAATAGTTCTCAATCAGCGGCTGGATGGCCTTCCATTGGTCGTAACGCAGATTGTCTATCACGATGAAAAACAGCGGTTTGTCGCTATCATCGAGACGGGGAATCACTTTGTCGCGCACCACGGTATGCGACATCACAGGCTTCTCAGTTTTGCCTTGAATCCAATCAATATAATTCCGCTCAATGTAGCGCGTATACTGCGTGTTGGCTTCCTGTTTCTGGTCGGCGAGGATGCCCTTGATGCCTTCGTCGGTGGATTTTTGCAGTTCCAACTCCCAGCGCACCAAGTTCTTATACAAATCAACCCACTCGTCAAAATTCAAGTTGTTGTTGAGATCCATGCTGATTTTGCGGAACTCTTGTTGATAACCCATCGTAGATTTCTCGTCACGGAGTTTGCGATTTTCGAGGTTGCGTTTCAGCGAAAGCAGAATCTGATTCGGATTTACGGGTTTGATAAGGTAATCCGCTATGTTAGAGCCGATTGCATCTTCCATAATACGTTCCTCCTCACTCTTGGTAATCATCACCACGGGCAGGTTGGGATATTCGCGCTTGATGACTTCGAGCGCCTCAATGCCCGAAATACCCGGCATTTGCTCATCGAGAAAAACAATGTCGAAATGGCGTTGGCGCACGAGGTCGATGGCGTCGGAGCCATTGTTGGCCGTAACTACCTCATAACCTTTTTGTTCCAGAAACATGATATGGGGCTTGAGGAGATCTATCTCGTCGTCAGCCCAAAAGATTGTCGTTTTGTCCATAATTCAGTAATTTGTTAGGAAAACGGGAAAATTGGGCTTTTATTTTGTTTCAACGGTATTATCGGAATAAAAGATTTTGCGTATTTTTGCGGGGTAAAATAAAACAACTATGGAAACGATAACATTAAGGTATGAGGCTGGAAGCGCATTTGCCAACGCTCTTGCGGCATTTTTGGCCAACAATGATGGTTTCAATGTCATGGAAAAGAAGACCACGACAAAGCGTAAGCGCAAAACGAATTACGAATTGACTCTTGAGGCTTGTAAAGAAGCAGACGAGGGCAAAGGAACGCTTTTCACTGACTTTGAAGACTTCAAACGCCACATTCATGCTCTATAATGTAAAAACGACAAGCAAATTTGACCGCGATATCAAATTAGCAAAAAAACGTGGTCTTGATGAAAATGAGTTGTACGCTGTTGTAAAAAAATTGGCTGAAGGCGAAATGCTTCCGAGAAAGAACTATGATCATGCCTTAAAAGGCGATTTTAAGGGCAAACGCGAATGCCATATCAACCCTGACTGGCTCTTAATTTACAAGAAAGAAGTGACGATTCAACTCATTACACTTGTTAGAACTGGCACCCACGCCGACCTTTATGGAAAATAAGTTATGACTACCTCCCCAAACAAAAAGAAAATCTTCAACGACCCCATTTACGGTTTCGTCAGTATCCCCGACGAGTTGCATTTTGACATCATAGAACACCCTTATTTCCAACGGCTTAGACGCATCAAGCAGGTCAGCATGACCAATTTGGTATATCCAGGCGCGAACCACACCCGCTTCGCCCACAGCCTCGGCACCATGCACCTCATGCGGCGCGCCATACAACTGCTGCGCGGCAAGGGCTATGACATTACAGATGAGGAACTTGAGGCGGCTTCACTGGCTATTTTGCTCCACGACAGCGGTCACGGCCCCTTCTCGCATACTTTGGAAAACAGCATCGTGCAAGGCGTTTCGCACGAGGAGCTTTCGCTGAAAGTGATGCAAAAGTTCAACGAAATCCATGATGAAAAGCTCAACATGGCCATACAAATGTTCAAGGGAGAATACGAGAAAGGCTTTCTTAGCAAACTCATTTCCAGCCAATTGGATGTGGACCGCATCGACTATTTGAAGCGCGACAGTTTCTTCAGCGGTGTAGCCGAGGGTAGTGTAAACGCGGAACGTTTATTGGAGATGATGGAAGTCGTTGGGAATGAACTCGCTATCGAGGCGAAGGGCATTTATTCAGTGGAGAGTTTTTTGGTGGCGCGGCGCATCATGTATTGGCAGGTGTACATGCACAAGGCCGTGCTGAGTGCGGAATACACGCTAATGAAGGTGTTGAAACGCGCCAAGATGCTCAGCCAAGAGCGCGATTTGTTCGCCACCCCTGCCCTGTCGTTCTTCCTGAAAACCCCGAAGCCTTTCGCCGACGGCCACGACCCCGATTTCGCCTTGGACAAGTTCTGCCAATTGGACGACTACGACGTGATGACCGCCGTGAAAGCCTGGCGCGACGACCCAGACCGCGTCCTCTCCGAGCTTTGCAGACGATTGACTGACAGACATTTGTTCAAGATAGAAATGCAAGAATCCGAATTTGACCCGAACTATATCGAAGACATTCGGAACAAGATTGCCAAATATTATGGATGGTCGTTGGAAGAGGCGGATTTCGCCCTGTTGCAGGGCGTTTCGTCAAACCATGCCTACCATCCCAAGAAGCCGGCCATCAACATCTTATACAAGGACGGCACGATGAAAGACATCAGCGAAGCCTCCGACCAATTGAACATTTCGGTGCTCTCGCAGCCTGTTGTTAAGCATTTTATTTGCTATCCGAAGGAGTTGCAATAATACAACAAGAAAAAGGCAGGCACACCTGCCCTTTTCTTCAAAATTCTAAAAGCTATTATCGAGTAACAACTACTCGTTTCGTGCCCACACCATTTATGGTCTCAATTCGAATAAGGTTAACACCCGCCTCATACCCGCTAAAATCGAAGGCAAATTCGTTACCGCTAGCGTTGCCATCATAAATGATTTGGCCGAACATGTTGCTGATGGTGATATGCTTGATGTTTTCGGCCTCAATCTTGACAAAACCTGCGGTTGGATTAGGATAGACGCTTGTGGGAATGATATCTGCAATATTCTCATTAACAGAAGTGTTAGCCGTAAAAGTGGCCATTACCACCACCTCAAATGGAGGCATGGTGAACCTGTAGGCGGAAGATTCTTTGACTGCTGGTGAAACAGGGATGATTTGCGAAGGGTCGCTGGCATTACACACTTTCAATGAGGCTAAGCTCATGCCTGGATTAGGCGTAACGGTAAGTTGAACTTCCTCACCCATTTGTGCTTCCGCGACCGAAGTAGAAATGCTACCGCCATTACCGACAGTACCTACATTAATTCCATACCTACCGCAGTCTTCAATGATGTTATTAAAGGCAAACATGTTCCAATTGGAGTAATAATTGATTTTGTTGCCACAAGATACCATAACGATTGCCGATTCCTTAATATCCTCAAATGCACCAGCATCCAACACAGCTGGTGTTTCACCTAACGCCACGATGAAATGTACTGACAAACAACCACGAAACACCTCTGAACCGATTTCTAACACACAAGGGTCAATATGAATAGTAGTCAAGTTTGGACAATTGTGAAATGGAGTAGTACCCGATTCTAAACCTTGTTCGACTTGATAATAGATATTGGTAATTCTTGAACAATTACCAAAAGCAAAAGCCCCCAAATTATTAAGAGACTTTGGAATAATAACTGAAGTGAGATTCTGGCAACCATAGAAGGCATTACTCCCAATAGATTCGACAGAACCGGGAATGTTGATGGAGGCCAAACCCGAACAACCTTTGAAAGCATAAGCACCTACATTTGTTAGAGATTCAGGTAGGATGACATTGATTAACCCCTCACAATCGGTGAATGAATTTGAAGGAATGGATTGAACATTGTTTCCGATATTTAGTTCATCAAATGCCGTACAGCCTTCCAGCCAATTCGTCGTTATGTTACAGTTTATTGCATTATAAAAGATTGTTTTCAAAGAAGAGCAATAGGCAAAAGCCTTAGCTCCAATTTGTTGAACATTATTTGGAATAGTTATAGTTTCTAAAGCGTCACAGTTTTGGAATGCATTGTTTCCAATGGAAATTACAGGACCATTAAAGGAAACGGAGGTAAGGTTTATACAATCACTAAACATTCCATTTCCAATTATGGCATTGGTAATATTCACTGAGGTTAATCCAGTACATTCTGCAAATGCACTATTTCCTACAGATTCTACCGTATAAGGAACGATTAACGTGGTCAAACCTAAGCAATTCTTAAAAGCTGACCCTCCAATGGAATTAATGGATTCGGGGAAAAAGATGGATGTCAATTCTGTACAGTTTTGGAAGGCTGACCTTCCAATCTCCACCACCGAATTTGGAATGATTACATTTTCAATTATTCCACTATTTTTGAACAAAAATGCTGGAATACTTTCTACATTATTCCCAATCGAAAGAGCACAATGACAACCCTCAAATGGGGGAGCTTCAGACCATTCATTTTCTTCAATAATGCTTGTCGCATTATAATTGACTATCGAAATGCTTCTGCAATCTTTAAAAGCAGATTTCCCAAGATAGGATACAGAAGCCGGTATCGTGATTTCTCCAATGATTCCAGTACAGTCAGCAAAAGCCAATTCTCCAATTGAACTAATAGAATTTGGGAATATCAAACTACCATTGAAACCTGTACAACCCTGAAATGCTTTGTCGCCAATTGAGGTTATGGAATTGGGAATTACCAAGTCCCCATCAAATCCTGAACATAAAGAAAAGGTATTATCACCAATTGTTGTCACAGAATTGGGAATTATTAAGTTTCCACTAAAGCCAGTACAATGAAGAAAAGCACCAGTGCCGATTGAGGTCACAGAATTAGGAATTACCAAGTTTCCCATAAAACCAGTACAACTACTAAATGAGCCATCACCAATTGTGGTTACGGAATTGGGAATTACCAAGTCTCCTTCAAACCCCGAACACATCGAAAAAGCACCTGCTCCGATTGTGGTAACGGAATTGCCAAGATGAAGACTTGTAAAACGATAACAACCTAATCCATCTTCCGCATTAAATGCATTATCGCCAATATAAATTACGGAATTCGGTATTATAAGAGGCCCCGATAACTCATAACAACCAGAGAATGCACAATCTGCAATCAGTTTTGTGTTTTCAGCGAGATTTAAATTGCCGACAGGCATGCTCCCTTTATACCCAAGGCAATAGTTTGAGAAATATAATATGCCATCAGCCTGTTGGTTATACCACCCAGTACCTCTAAATGCATATTGTCCAATACGAGTAATTGTTTCTGGAATATCAATCGTTGTTAAACTAACACACCCCCAAAAAGTTTTATCTCCAATATATGTCATAGAACTGCCATACGAGATTTCAGATAGGCTGGTACAATCCTGAAAAGCACCTGCATAGCAACGACGGTTTCCTATTGATGAGATTGAGTTGGGCAAGATGACAGCTGTTAATTCTTGACATCCAAAAAATGCAGAAGAAGTAATTGATGTTACTGTGTAAACAACCCCTTCATGTGTGACAATTTCTGGAATAACCAATCTGCCTGATGGCATTTCAATGTATGAGGGCCATGGCGTTTGTGGAGTTAAAGGAAATGTTATTTCCACAAAATGGTTTGCTTCATCTGTGATATTATAATACAAAGTTTGTCCTGAGGGACAGACGGCTGAAAACTGGTAAGCGTATGCACTATTTGCTATTACCCACAAAAGCAGAACAGAAAGGATGGCCCGTAATAAACTGCCTATTCGTGATAATTTGATCATAATGTAAAGGTTTTAATGATTATTGAGCTTTGTGAATCATATCGGAAAGGTCTTGCCCGTTTTTCAACGACCAACATTTAAACTCGGATTTGTTCCCTGTAGTTTTACCGTATAGGCTTTTTAGAGTATTCTTGTCGTATGATTTCACGATTTCAATCATATACCTGAGTACATTGTTATTCCCCTCTTTTTCGTTGTTCAATTTTACGAAGTCTTTCTTATGGTCGTGCTGTGAAGCATTGTTGGCTTTAAATTCAATAAGTGCAATTCTCTTTAAGTTATTGTCGAAGATAACTAAGTCAAATTCTCCTGAGCGCCCCTTCTCATCTCGTTTTGGTTTAGCGTCTTTTTCATTCTTAAAGCCGCTATAACGGTCTTTTGTTGGCGTTTCAACTGAATAATAAACATCCCAACCTTTATTGATTTCATCATTCAGTTGTTCGACAAAAACGAATCGTAGTTCTTGCTCGCTAACCCGTATTAACTCTTTCCTTTTTCTAGGAAAGATAATACGACTTAGTTTTTGCCTTCTTGGGTCGTCAAGTTTTGGAACACTTTCCGTTTGATAATTGTAGGCGTCTTGAATTGCCTTAAAGGTTTTGCCAATTATCTCTTCGATATGTTCCTTTGGAGTACGTATAGTGTTTTCCATACTCTTTTCCCTTAATCCGTGTCGGGTGCAACTTCTTTTGCCTATAGTTTCCATGATTCGGCAGATTTGACCATAAGAAGGCTAGGAAACTAATAGCACTCCTTATCAGTTACAGGCCTGGAAAACCTTGCAGAATAATTTGTACATGTTCACCTAGCCTGTATGTAATCAACAGAATGTCTGAATGATACAATATAGGCTGGCAAATCAATGTCAAATATCTCTGCTCAAATTTTCCAGATTCGTAACTAGATATATACACTAATTGCCTTCAACTGCTCGGATGTCTCCTCCGAACAATCGATGGCAAAAATACAAAGAATTTGGAATAGAAAAATCTAAATGATGATTTTTCCGCTTTTTTCGCAACTAAATATCAACTTTTCTCGGCAAAATTCATCGCTTCAACAAATACATAGCAAATCACAACCTCAAATAGACTCTTCCATGCAAGCGCTTAATCCAAAGGGAAAAAAGCCGGTCTGTCAGACGGTATTCCTTACCTTCCTTCGTAATCAGGTCGCGGTCTAAAAGACGTTTGGAAGCCGCTTGCACCGAACTGGCCGAACTCAGGCTATGACGGTCGATAAATTCAGCAGAGGTGATAGCCTCAGCAGTACCATCCAAAGCGATGGAATAAAACAGTTCCTTTTGCTTCTCCGGCATCTCTGAAAGCGTCAATTTAAAGAAAGGAGAATATATTTCCAAAAGTGTTTCGATGGATTCAGATATGGTTTTGATTGTACAAACCCCTCGTTTTGACGTATTTAAAAATGCTTCATTGAAAGTTTTTTGCACATAAAACGTATGTCCATCGAACAAATCATATACATTTTCTACGATATTTATGTCTATTTTTCGATGTTTTTCTTCAAATTTTTGCATAATAAATGGCACATAAATCTCCTTTTTTATGGCGTTTAACTCCATCATCTCTGCACTATAATAAAAGGGACGCGACTCAGTTTGAAACATTTCTTGCATGATATGACGCTCACTTCCAGCAAAAATGAAACTAATATTCGTCGTCCTTTGGATATACGACCGCAGCAACGCTTCCACATTCTTTTCTGGATAGTTCGTAATTTGCTGAAACTCATCTATGGCAACGATGCAAGGCTTGTCGGCCTGTTCCAAACACTGGAAGATTTCCTCAAGGGTGTAATCCGCAGAGGCAATGTCGCCCAACTGAAGGCCAAAAGTAGGATTGCCCGTCATCGGATCGATGCCAAAACTACCCTGCAAAGATTCCATGGTTTGCAGAAGCATCTTTTTCATTTTCTTTCCTTTAGACAGCAATCTCTCGAAAACCTCTCTGCCAAAGACAAAGGTAAATTCACGCAAACTCGAAGTATGCAGTATGTCAATGAAAAAAGTATAATAATCGTTGAATTCTGATTGTTCGAAACAGTGATGAATCAATCCTGTTTTACCCATTCGGCGTGGTGAAATCAGCACCAAATTATTGCTATTCGTAATGGACTTGACTATTCTTTCAGTCTCGTTCACTCGATCGCAAAAGTATTGAGGCTCAATCGCTCCCTTCACGACAAACGGATTAGTTTCTTTTCCCATATCATCAAATTTTGCCGCAAAGGTAGAAATAATTTTTCAATTATTGTAAATACAATTATTATTTTTGAAATTATGCTATTTATAATTATTGCAAATACAATTATTATAAGCACAATAATTTTGAGTCAGGATTTTGCCGCCTGATTCATCGCTTTTGCTCTGCGCTTAGAGTCTTCCATCACCTCCAAGGCTTGCTGTTGCAAGAATTTCTCCTCCTCAGTTTCAGGGACGAGGGTCACGCCGTGAGGCTTGGAATGGTGGTTTTCGTCGAGATAGGAGAAGGTGGCGAAACCATCGGCAGCGATTTTTTCAGGCTCGCGGCTGCGGTACATTTTTGTGTAAACCGTCAGGGTGCTGCGGCCGGCGGCGATTACTTTGCTCTCGAAAGTGACGATGTCACCCGCGAAAATAGGAAACTTGAAGTCGATGCCGTGGAGCACCAAAAGGACGGTATCCTTCGTGTCAACGTACTGCGCCACAGCGAAATAGGAACTTTCCAAGAAATACTCGGAGCAACGACCTGCAAAAAAGGTTTGGTGGTGGTTGAGGTCGGCGAGTTTGATGAGTCTTTGGGAATAAGTGGATTTCATATTTGATTCAAAATTTAAAATTCAAAGATTTAAGATTCAAAGGATTGAAATAGGGATTCTCAGTCCATCGTAGGCGAGCATCATGCCTTCGGGGAGTTCGCGGTTGACATCGGCGGCAAGACCCATACTGTGGCTGCAATGCGTGAACCAGACCTTTTTCGCCCCCACCTTTCGGGAAATTTCAATCGCCTCGTCCAAAGTGAGATGGGAATAGTGCTTTTTCTTTTGCAATGCTTCAATAATCAGGTATTCAACACCTTGCAATTTTTCAATCGCCTCTTCGGAAATCTCACTCAGGTCGGTGACATAGGCGAAATTGCCAATGCGGAAGGCATAGCAAGTCAAGGTGAAATGCTTCAGTTTTATCGGAATGATGTGCAGGTCGCCGAAGTCGAAAGGCGTTTCGTCCAAGCGGCGGATGTCGTAGGTCGGGGCACCGGGATAAGGATGCGCATCGAAAGCATAGGAATACTCCCGTTTGATTTCGGGCAGCGCAGTGTCAGCCACATAAAGCGTCATGGGCTTCTGCTGCTTGAAAATATAGGGTCGCAGGTCGTCGAGGCCGCCGATATGGTCCTTGTGCTCGTGCGAAATCAGCACCGCATCGAGCTTGGTGACGTTCTCGCGCAACATCTGCTGGCGGAAGTCGGGACCAGCATCCACCGCCACCGTCACCTCGTCGGTCTGAATCAGGATGGAAGTGCGCAGCCGCTTATCGCGCGGGTCGTTCGAGCGGCACACGGGACAAGTGCAGCCGATGACTGGCACACCTTGTGAAGTTCCGCTACCCAAAATAGTGATAATCATATATTTATAATTCAAACAATTTGATAATCGGAGCTTTCGTCAGCCCGCGAAAACGGAATGCAAAAATAAGGTTTTTCAAGGAAATTGCGTTCCATTTCGCATAAATAAACTACCTTTGCGGCATGAATTTTTTGTCCAACATCAGAAACAGGGCTTTGCGCCATGCGTTGGGCCAATACCTTGCGGAGAAAAAGACTGGCAAAATGCCTAATCCTCAGCGCATTGGCTCCGTTTTGATTATTCTTGACGAAAGCGACCGAAGCATCGTGAGAAGCATCGAAAGCAGCGTGAAAGCCTTGTTCGGCACCACACGCTGTGGGTTCCTGATTCTATGTAACCAAATGTCGGACAACGTTTTGCAGAGCGACCTCTACAATGAAATCACGCCCAAGGATTTCGGCTTCATGAGCGTGCTGAAACCCGATAAACACGAATATATCAGAAAGTTGCCGTCGAGCAACATGATAGTGAACATGGCCGTCAAGAACGGCGACATCAGCGACTACATCTCCACCTTGCCCAAATCGGATTTCAGGGTGTGCTTCCACCAAAGCGAGTACCTGAGAATCTACGACTTGGTCATCGAAAACGCCAGAGCCGCCGACCCCGTTTCGAACATCCATGTGCTGCACAACTACCTTCAGGCCCTTTCCGGACCGCAACCTTAAACCCTAAAACCATGAAAAACAATCCCTTCAAAGGCACAGGCATCGCCTTGGTGACCCCTTTCAAGAACGACTTTTCCGTCGACGTGGAAGTCTTGAAACGTATCGTGAATCATGTCATCGACAACGGCGCGGACTTCTTGGTCGTCTTGGGCACCACTTCCGAAGCCCCTACCCTTTCAAACCAAGAAAAACAATTGGTAATCAACACGATACTTGAAACCAACGCCAAACGTTTGCCCGTCATGCTCGGCATGGGTGGCAACAATACCCAAGCCATCATCGAAGCCATTAAAAGCCAAAATTTTACGGGCATCCAAGGCATTTTGAGCGTCGTACCTTATTATAATAAGCCTAATCAGCGCGGCATGAAGGCCCATTTCGAGGCCATCGCCGATGCCAGTCCCGTTCCCGTGGTGGTTTACAACGTGCCAGGGCGCGTGGGTGTGAACTTGCAAGCCGCCACCTGCGTGGAATTGGCCCAACATCCCAACATCATTGCCGTGAAGGAAGCCTCGGGTAACTTGCAGCAAATCATGGAGATACTACGCGACAAGCCCGCCGATTTCGACCTGCTTTCCGGCGACGATGGCATCACCCAACCCCTGATGGCTCTTGGCGCCACAGGCGTGATTTCGGTCGCGGCCAACGCCTACACCAAGCCTTTCAGCCGCATGATGCAGGCCATGAAAAAAGGTCGCACCGATGAGGCCCTGCGACTGCATTATGCCATGCTGCGCATGAACCAACTCATTTTCGCCGACGGCAATCCTGCCGGAATCAAGTGCTTGATGAGTCATATTGGGCTGTGCCAGAATGTGTTGCGTCTACCCTTGGTTCCCGTGAACGAAAAAGTAGAAACCGAGATTATTGAAGAATGGAAACAATTAAAAGACAAATAAAATGAAGTTTTTACGCAATTTTGCAATCCTTTTGGCCACTTTGATTTGTGGTAGCGTTTTCGCTCAGAAGAGCCAACAAGAACTGAGCCAGCTCATGCAAGAACGCAATGAGTATTATTTTACCTTTAACCTGAATGGCAACGATGACCTGAACGCCATTGCCCGCACCATTTCGGTCGACCGAATCGACGGCAATTTGGTCACGGCCTACGCCAACAAAAAAGCTTTCGCCAATTTCCAAAAACTTGGATACGAGACAACGCTCCAGACTCCCCCATCGCTGCTTGAGGAAGTCGCCATGTGGGACGGCAGCAATCGTGCCGAATACGATTGGGACAGCTACCCGACCTACGGGGCCTACGAAGCCATGATGTTCCAATTCGCCACTGACCACCCCGACAAGTGCGAAATCATCGAGCTTGGCACGTTACCCAGCGGCCGCAAAATCTTGATTGCCCACCTCAACAACGGCACGAGTGAAGGCAAGCCGAAGTTCCTCTATACCAGCACCATCCACGGCGACGAGACCACGGGCTGGATTCTCATGCTCCGCCTCATCGACTACCTGCTTGAAAATCCGAATGAGCCTGAAGTCCAGACCGTTATGGAGAACATGGACCTTTATATTGGCCCCAACACCAATCCCGATGGCACCTATCACGCTGGCAACAACAACGTGAACGGTGCCACCCGTTACAACGCCAATGGCGTGGACATGAACCGCAACTACGCCGACCCCCACGGCAGCCCACACCCCGACGGAGAGGAATACCAACAAGAGACCTTATGGTTTATGCAATTTGCCGATGAGAATGCCTTTGTGATGGCTGCCAACTATCACGGCGGTGCCGAGGTGATGAACTATCCTTGGGACAACACTTACACCCTCCACCCCGATGACGCTTGGTGGCAACTCATTAGCCACGAATATGCCGACCTCACCCATGAGGTGAACCCGAACTACATGACCGACTACAACAACGGCATCACCAACGGCGCGCAATGGTACATGATTGGCGGCGGTCGCCAGGACTACATGAACGGCTACGCCCAATGCCGCGAGATTACGATTGAGTGCTCCAACTCGAAAATGCCCTACGGCAGTCAACTTCCCAGCTTCTGGAACTACAACAAAAACTCGATTTTCGCCTTCATGACCCAATGCCTCTACGGCATCCACGGCACCGTGACCGACGCGGCCAACGGACAACCTCTCAATGCCACTGTTACCATTACCAACCATGACGACGCCTTCTCGGTTGTGGAGAGCCATTTGCCCGCCGGCGACTACCACCGTCCCATCAAGGGCGGCACTTACGAGGTGACCTACGCCTGCAATGGTTACTATCCGCAAACCTTCACCATCACCGTTGGCGACGGCGAGACCGTCATCCAAGACGTGCAACTCGAAGCCGGAGAAGGCATCATTCCCGATTTCAACGCTAACATGACGGATGTCAACCTTGGCGGAAGCGTCAATTTCACCGACAACACCTGGGGCATCAACCTCGTCAGTTGGGAATGGACGTTCGAGGGCGGCGAACCCGCTACCTCCAACATGCAGCATCCTACGGGCATCACCTATAATGAAATCGGGAACTACGACGTGACGCTGACCGTGACCAATGGCGACGGACAGACCGAAACCATCACGAAGCACGACTACATCCACGTGACCGAAATGTACAACATGCAAAACGGCACCATCACGACCTGCGAAGCCATGTTCTACGACGACGGCGGCCCGACGGGCAACTACAGCGACCGGAAAGAATACACGATGACCTTCATGCCCAATACGCCCGGCGGAATGCTTGAAGCTGTCTTTGAGGAGTTTTTACTGGAGAACAACTACGACTTCCTCTACATCTACGACGGTTCCTCCACCAATGCCCCACAAATCGGCGAATACACTGGATCCAATTCACCTGAGGTGGTGACCGCCACCAATAGCGATGGCGCGTTGACCTTCCGCTTCTCTTCCGATTATGGCGTCAATATGAGCGGTTGGGCTGCTCGAGTGCATTGCATTGGCGGCAGCAGCTACGACCCGCTTGAAATCGAGGTTTTCGCTGACCCTGAAATCATTGACGAAGGCCAAACCTCGCAACTCAGCGTGCACGCCACGGGCGGCGACGGCCAATACACCTACCTTTGGGAACCCGCCGAAACCCTTGACGACCCGACTATCGACAGCCCCATTGCCAGACCCACGGAGCAAGAAACCACCTACAAAGTGATTGTCACCGATGGCCAAGGCACGACCCAAATCGGCGAAGTCACCGTTACCATCAGGAATTGGTCGGTGAACGAAAACGGTCTGCAAAGCCTGAAAGTCTATCCCAACCCGAGCAAGGGTAGCTTCACTATCCATGTCACCGAGCCTATCCGCTTCGAACTGTACAACAGCCTCGGACAACTTCTCCTCACGGGTCAGAAAGACGGTGGTCCCGTCCAAATTCAAACCCAACAAAGAGAAGGTGTCTATTTCCTCCACATCATCGGCGAAAGCGGAAGCAGAGTCGAAAAAATCGTCATTGAATAAAGCTCAAAATGAAACACTTGCGTTATTTCTTGTTCATCCTTGCTGTGACGGTTTGCGGCAGTCTGTTGGCTCAAAACAGCCAAAAAGACTTGGAACAACTCATGCGCAACCGAGGCGAGTATTTCTTCACTCTCACCGTTCAGCAACCCACTGAAATCCAGGCCATCAGCGACCTTTGTTCCGTTGACGGCACCGATGGCAAGACTGTGGTCTGTTTTGCCAATCCAAGGCAATACGAAAACCTGATTGGCATGGGTTACAAGCCCCAGTTGCAAATGCCGCCTTGGCTACTCGAAGAGCCTATCATGTGGGACGGCAGTAATCGCGAAGCCTACGACTGGGACGCATATCCGACCTACGAAGCCTATGAAAGCATGATGCAAGCCTTTGCCACCGAACATCCCGACCGCTGCACCTATTTCGAACTCGGCACCTTGGACAGCGGACGCAAGCTCATGTTCTGCCGCATCAACAACGGACAGCCCGAAGGCAAGCCGCGTTTCCTATACACCTCCACCATGCACGGCAATGAGACGACAGGATTCATGCTCATGCTTCGTCTCATTGACGAGCTTTGCACCAGCAACGACGCACGTATCTTGAACTTGGTCAACAATTTGGACATCTTCATCTGCCCTAACACCAACCCTGACGGCACCTATCATGGCGGCAACCACACTGTATCAGGTGCGCGGCGCGAAAACGCCAACGAACTTGACCTCAACCGCCATTATCCCGACTTCGACAAAGGCCCACACCCCGACAATGAATGGTGCTATCAAGATGAAACCCAATGGCTTATAAACCTCGCCCAAGAGCAAAAGTTCACCATGGCCGCCAATTTCCATACTGGCTCGGAGGTTTTGAACTACCCCTGGGACACCCATCCTTCACTCCATGCCGACGACGCATGGTGGAAGCTGGTCTGCCACGAATACGCCGACCAATGCCACGAATGGGACACGAACTACATGAACATGCCCCATCCGAATGCAGAAAACGGCATCATCAACGGCTACGTGTGGTACACCATCTCGGGCAGCCGTCAGGACTACATGAACTACTACGCCCAATGCCGCGAGGTGACCATAGAATGCTCCAACACCTACATGCCCAACGCCACGCTAATGCCCATGTACTGGAACTACAACCACAACAGCATGTTGAGCTACATGGAACAATGCCTCAACGGGATTCACGGCACCATCACTGATGCCGAGACAGGCGAGCCGATTGAGGCCACCGTCAGTATTGTGGGGCATGACCATCACGGATCGGAAGTCAGCTCTCATCAGCCCGCCGGCGACTATCACAGGCCCATCAAGGGCGGCACATACAATGTCACTTATTCCGCATACGGCTATGAGCCACAGACGCTTACCATCAGCATCAACGACGGTGAAGCCGTGGTGCAAGATGTGCAATTGACCCCCATTCCCGACACGCCTTTGAAGGTTGGTTTCAACGCTGAAAAGGAATTGGTCACAGTGGGGTCGACGGTCAAGTTCACCAATCTCAGCCAAGGGTTGCGCATCGTCGGTTGGGAGTGGCAGTTTGAAGGCGGAACACCTTCCATCTCCACTGAACGGAATCCGAACGTCGTTTATGAAACGCCAGGATGTTTTGATGTCACCCTGAGCGTTACCGATGCCTACGGCCATACCAGCAGTTTCACCAAAGAAGATTTCATCGACGTGTACCACGCCATCCCGATTCAGGACGGCGATGTAGTGGTTTCCGACTGTCGCGGCTTGTTCCTCCCTTCGGGCGGCGACTGCGGGCATTACGGCAACAACGAGAGCTACAAGATGACGGTGCGTCCCGATGGTGAAAACCGGAAAATCTGCGCTAACTTCCTGCATTTCAAGACCCAACCCGACACGGACATTCTCAAAGTTTACGACGGCAATTCGACCGACGCCCCGCTCATCGGTAGCTATTCCGGCCAACAGATTCCAGACACCATCATCGCCACCAATTCCGAAGGCGTCTTGACGTTCAGCTTCACCTCCAACGCCTACATCAACTTTTTAGGTTGGGTGGCCACGTTGACCTGTGTCAGCAATGTCTCCACCGAAGAATGCGTCTCCATCCCGACGAAAGTTTACCCCAATCCTAACAAAGGCAGCTTCATCCTTGAGACCGAGGAAGAGACCGATTACGCGCTTTACAACTGTTTCGGACAGCACCTTCTTTCCGGACATTGCGACGGCAGAAGCCAAATCAACGCCGAAACTCTGAGCAACGGCATCTATTTCCTGCACCTCAACGGAAAAAGCGGAAGCAAGGTTGAAAAGCTCGTCATTGAAAAATAAAAACGAAAACAGCACGTTAGTAAGCCAAAAATGAGTAATTTTGCAGCCCGATGAAAAAGAGCATCCTGATATTAGCATTCGCCCTCGTCGCCCTGAGTTCGTGCAACGACTTCAACCGCATGATCAAGAGCACCGACAGCGAGATGAAGTACGAGGTGGCCATGGACTATTACGACCGAGGCGACTATAACCATGCCCTCCAGTTGTTCGACCTGCTTCAAGCCTCGTTCCGCAACACGCCACGCGGCGAATTCCTCACCTACAGAACCGCCTTGTGCTACTATCATCAGAAGGACTACGAAATCTCCGGCTATTACTTCAACCGCTTCACGCAGACCTATCCCTTCTCGAAGGATGCAGAGAAAGCCGCCTACATGAACGCCTACTGCAGCTATCTGCTTTCCCCTGAGACCGGCCTCGACCAAAGCAAGACCCAAGAGGCTTTGTCACAACTGAAAAGCTTCATCGAACGGTATCCGAAAAGCGACAGCATCGCGTCGGCACAACGCCTGATGAACGACCTGAACGAAAAGCTGGAAGAGAAAGACTACAACGTGTGCATGCTCTACTACCGCATGAAAAACTACAGCGCAGCCATCACCTCGTTCGAGAACCTGCTGAAGAAATACCCCAACACCACCCATCGTGAGGAGATACTGCTCGACATGGCCACCACCTACTACGACTATGCCGAGAACAGCATCGCCGAGAAACAGCGTGAACGTTACGAGTCGTGCATCGAGCAATGCAACACGCTATCGTACCTCTATCCCGAGAGCAGCTACCTGAACGATGTGCAAGCCGTGGCTGCCAAAGCAAGAAAGAAATTAGAAAACATACAATAAAGCAACAATGGATTTCAAGAAGATTAAAACCGAAACGACGGTGGTCACCCGTCAGAAAGACCAATTCTACAAAGGCACAGGCAACATTTACGAGACCGTGGCCATCCTTTCCATCAGGGCCAACCAAATCGCCAGCATGATGAAAGAGGAACTGAACGACAAGATTGAGGCTTTCTCCGCCTCGACCAACGACAGTTTGGAAGAAGTGTTTGAAAACAAGGAGCAGATTGAGATCGCCAAGTTCTACGAGCGCCTCCCAAAACCCACCCTCATTGCCATCCACGAATTCCTGCACGACGAGATCTATTTCCGCAACCCCAACAAGAACACGGAAGACGCCTTCTGATAACGCCATGAAAAAGACCTTGCTCACCGCTCTTTTCCTCCTTGCAGGCCTCCTGTCGGTCGTGACCACGAAGGCGCAGGAGCTGAAATGCGAAGTCCGCGTCAATTCCAACCAAATGGAAGGCTCCGACAAGACCATCTACCAGAACATGCAGACCGCTTTGTATGAGTTCCTCAACAACACCAAGTTCACCGACCTCAACGTCAGGCAATCGGAGAAAATCGAGTGTTCTATCCTCATCAACATCAAGAGCAGGGAAGGCGAATATTTCACGGCCGAAATCAGCGTGGCCTCCAACCGACCCGTCTACAAGACGAACTACAACTCGCCTATGTTCAACTACATCGACAAGAAGTTCCAGTTTGAATACATGGACGGCCAGCCGCTCGATTTCAACCCCAACAACTACATTTCCAACCTGACCAGCGTCGTGGGCTTCTATGCCTATCTCGTTATGGGCCTCGACTTCGACTCGTTCTCGCCCAGCGGCGGCAATCCCTTCTTCGCCATGGCCGAAACGGTCGCCAACGCCGCGCCGCAAGACCCTGGATCGGAAAACGGATGGAACTCGAACAGCAGGCAAAACAGGTACGCCATCATCAGCGAAATCAACAACGCGACCTATCAGCCACTACGCCAGTTCCTTTACGACTATCACCGCCTTGGTTTAGACGTGATGTCGGAGAACCCTGACCAAGGCCGCGATGCCATCCTCAACGCCCTCGGCAGCCTGCAGTCAGTGTATGAGCGCAACTCCATGTGCTACTTCCTGCAACTGCTTGTCGAAGCCAAGCGCGACGAAATCATCCAAGTCTTCTCGCAAGGTAGCCCGAAAGAAAAAACAGAGGCGGCCAACATCATGAAGACCATCGACCCGTCGCAGTCGTCGAGATACGATGCCATCCTGCAAAATCCCGGGAAGTAACCATTCCACCCATGCTCAAGCAACTGCAAATCAGCAACTATGCCCTGATTGACCAACTGAAAGTCAGTTTCAATCGGGGCTTTAACGTCATTACTGGCGAGACTGGCGCGGGCAAGTCCATACTGCTCGGCGCCTTGGGATTTGCCTTGGGCGAACGTGCCGACACTGGCGTACTCTACGACAAGGACAAAAAATGCATCGTAGAAGCTCATTTTGAGTTGAAAGACAAGACTTTGCAACCGCTTTTCGAGGAAAACGACCTCGATTTTGAGGCCGAATGCATCTTCCGCCGCGAACTCAGTCCGCAGAAGAAAAGCCGTGCCTTCATCAAC
>Ga0265298_10000266_pt1 | contig 81434 bp, 76 predicted proteins | sample AusTroGonzalo_MG_3_FD_193486 | JGI IMG/M metagenome (GOLD analysis project Ga0265298, IMG submission 193486) | Bovine rumen microbial communities from tropical cattle in Woodstock, Queensland, Australia - Gonzalo_01 | ecosystem: Host-associated > Mammals > Digestive system > Stomach > Rumen ... | reverse complement strand
CGTTTAAAGCCTTCAAAATCAAGTAAATTGTCGTAAGCCGCTGTTGCCCGTCAATTACTTCAAGATTGTTGTCTTTGCGGAATGTTACCAAAGTGCCTATGTAATAAATGCTCTCTTTGTTTTTTGAAGAATCATAAACATCCTGCACAAGAGTCTCTATCTCGTCTTTTCCCCATGCATAATTCCGCTGATAAATCGGAATTTCGTATGTGCGTGACTCTCCAAAGAATAACTCATTTATTGAAAGTTCCTGCAACGGCAGATCATTATTATTTTGGCTCATCTTTTATCTCCCAAAATTTATAGGCTTTGAAGAAGTGCAGATAATTTATAAAAATGTTTTCTTTATCTTTGTCATCTTCTTTATCTTTGTTGATTCCCTTCTGGTCAGCTTTTATACTTTCAAGCGGAACAAGATTGTCAGAAAGTTTTGAAAGCAAAACATTGGGTGAATCTGAATCAGCAATCATCCTGTAAATGTTAAAACTGTTTCTCAAGTCTTTTTTATTTGATGTTTCTGTTATGAAATTCTGCGCTACGACCCAGCCGACATTTGTATACTGAGCCCGCATTGAATAAGCCCAGATAAATGCAAATTTCACAAATTCCTCAAAAAAATTCAGATCCGTTTTATCTGGAACAAGCGGACAGAACCTGTCCACATAAAGAAGAAGTGCAGCATCGAAAAGCAAGCGCGTGATCCTGTTACCGGTGCCGTAGCTGTAATATTTATCCAGCGTTTTTACAATTTCGTTGTCGTTTATAAAGTAATCGGAATCGGAATATTTGTCGTTATCCTTGATGTCCGCAAGAATACCAAAATAGTGTTTCGCATATTCAAAAAAGGGTTTTCCGGCAATAACCGGAGCATCAATCTGGAATTTTAGCAACTTTCCATCCGTAAGCACGGAAGAGTTGTTGTGCTTGTCGGCATAAGCAAACGCGCCCTTGTAAAACTGCGCATAAGGATGTTTGTCTTTTGCCGTGATTCCTTTGAACATATCGATATTTTTTTCGGTAAGTTCATCGGAACGGTTGCCTTTGATCCACTCTTTCAAGCGGTAAAGATATTCCTTAAAAAGGTTTGAAAGCTCCTTTTGGTCACAATCTTCCCATGTTCTGACGATTTTTTCGGTTTCCTCCGCGATTAGATCCTGCATTTCGCGAAGGTGATAGGCTTTCAGCAGATCGTGCGGATAAAGTGCCTTTCCGCGGGCGTTCTGCGAATCAAAAAACTGGAATGCTTCCGATAAATCACTTGTAATTACCACAACAAGTTCGCAGCGTTCTTTTATAAAAGTTTCCAGTTTATCTTTTTTCTCGATATTGTTGAGCCGCCGCTCGAATACCCTGAAGTTATTTAAAACATTGTGAAGATTATAGTCGTTAGCTGCTAATTCTTCGCTTAAAAAGCTAATATTATCCTGATTATTTTCACTATTTTTCAAAGCTTTCAGCAGCAGCGCGAAAGTTATGACTCTCTGCTGACCGTCAACAATATCGTAATCTTTATTTTCATTGTTTTTGTTATGCAGAATCAGTGTTCCGACACGATAGACTTCCTTGTTTTCGTTCATCGCCTCAATAATATCATCTAAAAGCTGATTGGCATTTTTTGCAGTCCATTTGTAAGGCCGCTGATAGTCAGGAATTTTCAATGAAATATCTGTTGTTATTTCTTTTTTATCTGGGTTAGTTTCAGAAATTTTATTGTTTACGAGTAAATCTCCTATCTTTGTAATCCCTAAAATCAATTTTTCTTCCATTTTTAATCCTCTATTTCTCGCATAGCAACTCCTTCCGTTTAAGCCTTGCTATTAAGACCGATACAGCTCAAATAATCAACAAAAATCTTTGATTTTTTTGAAAAAATCGATGCTGAATATTTTTGCAAAAACTCCTTAACAAAAGTGAAAATTTTTGCCACTTTGGGCATTTTTTTTCAACGACTCGCCTTTATTCTTCATGCTGTAGTCTGAAAATTTCTTTCTGATGTTCTATTTCTGCCTTTAGCTGCTCTTCGGTAGGCATACAAGTCATAAGTTTTGTGGCAAAAAGACGATCACTCTCCCGAAGAACCGAGTATTTTGCAATAGCCTCGTCCGTTTCTGAACAAAGCAGAACACCGATTGTCGGATTATCACCATCAGTCCGTTTTAATTCATCGTACATACGAACATACATATCCATTTGACCGACATCCTGATGCCTGATTTTACCTGCCTTCAAATCAATAAGGACATAACATTTTAAGATTATGTTATAAAACACGAGATCAATATAATAATCTTCCGCATCAGTATGAATATGCTGCTGCCGAGCCACGAATGCAAATCCTCTGCCCATTTCGAGCAGAAAATCTTTCAAATGTGTTATTATGGCACTTTCCAAATCAGATTCAGAAAAACTATCGTCGGTTTTGAACCCCAAAAATTCTGCAACGAAAGGATTTTTCAGAACTTTGGGGGCTGAAATTTTCTTTTTACCTTTTATGGCGTCAGCCGGATTAGACATATGGCGTTCAAAATATTGGGTGCTTATATTTCTGTTTAAAGTCCTGACACTCCACATTTCTTTAGAAGCTGCTTCAATATACCAACCGGCACGCAGTTTCATCCGAGACACGCAAAACCGCAAGGTAGTGTGTCCATGTCAAATTTGGAAATCGCGTTTTCCAAATCTCTGATTCCGGAAAAATCACATAGAATTTTCTGAATTGTCTCAGATATCGTGCGGAAAATCCTGTGCCGTATTCTTTAGAGAGTTCTTCCGAAAGCAAGTCTATCAAATGCGCACCGTACGCAGCGCGTGTTTTTCCTCTCTGCTCCTGCTCTATGATTCGTCTGCCAATGTTCCAATATGTTTGAATCATAACGGCGGAAACTGCGCTATATGCTGACTTTCTGCCTTCATTTATGATCTTCTTTATATCATTTACAAAGACTGTTTCAGATTTAATGAGGTTCTCATTTTCATTTTGCTTTGTTATTTTGTTGTTCATTGCATACCCCAAACAAAAACCACCACATGTTTTATTTATAAATTTCAACTTTGCAAATATTTAGAAAAATTTTGTCGAATCTATTTTTGTTGTGTTTGTGAAATAATTTTACTTTTTCAAGATGATTATTTTTTGCAATACTTTTGTTGTTTTGCTTGTTGATAAAAACCCAGCTGAAATTCTGCTGTCAGTAACTTTTTCTGTCCTTGATCGCTTTGTATTCTTCAAAAAGACCGAGGCATTTCGAGCGGTCCATCTCCGTTTTTATGTCGAAAGATGAAGTGCAGAAAATTTCGTCTCTAAAACCAAGTTTATCGGTGTCGGGGCTATGGTGCAGCCGTAGTAAACTTTTCTGATGTTGGCCCATAGGATCGCGCCGAAACACATAGGGCAGGGTTCTGCCGTTGTATAAAGTTCGCATCCTGAAAGGTCGAACGAGTTCAGATTTCTGCATGCGTCGCGTATAGCCATAACTTCGCCGTGACATGTCGGGTCGTTACGCCTTATCACTTCATTGTGACCGCGCCCGACGATTTCGCCGTTTTTGACAACAACGCATCCGAAAGGACCGCCGTGACCTGCATTTATGCCGTTTTTCGCTTCCTGAAGAGCGATTTCCATATATTTGTTCATACTTTCACCTCCCGCTATCGATAATGTCTTACAACGAAAATAAAATCAAACACCCGGATGAATTTTCTTAAAAAAATCATTCCTGAAATTTTGATTCTCTCTTTCTCTCGCAATTTCCGAAAAATTTAGTATAATAGCGCGTTTCGACCTTTGGAGGTTTGCAAACCATGGAACTTAAAAACAAACTCGAAAAAAATTTTCTGAAATTCCCTTTCGAGCTTTTTGATGCGATTTTTTCTCAGAAAAGTTTCATCGACATCGAAAGGCTCAACGTTCACGACAGGGAATCGGGACTTGTTTTCATCAAAAATTATGGTTACGACATAACTGATCCTAAAATTGCGGAGACCGTTTCTGCGATTCTGAGCGAGGCGAAAACCTTTATTCAGAGCTATCTTCTCGAAGATCCCGAAGGAAAAGGGGAGACTTTAGTGATTCCGCCGGACATTCTCTGCAACGACGATATCGTGAGCCTGCTCATCATGGCTTCGGAAAAGGAAAAAACGCTTGAACAGGCCTGGGCCTGCGCGATCCTGAGAGTGGCGCATACGATCACGCACGTCGAAAACGACCTCGCAAAAAGTTTTATGCCGGGCATCAGAAACCAGATTTACAAAAGGTTCAGTGCACACCTGAACGGCAATTCTGCGGGCGGTTACTTCCTGGGAACGGGCGACGACGCTATAAGGCTCAAACTTTTCGAAATAAAAAACGACAAGTCACGTGACAGCCTGATTCTCAAACTTCTACACAAAAAGGAGAATGTCACCGCCGACATTTTCGACCGCGTAGGAGTGCGGATCGTGACCTATACAAAACTCGACATTATTCTTGTGCTCAGGTATTTCGCGACAAATCACGTTATTTCGTTCGCCAACATCAAGCCGAGCCGGACAAAAAACAACGTCGTCAACATTCCGCGTTTCATCGAAGGCGTCGAAGAGCTGAAATCGTACGATCTTTCGTCGTGGTCTCAGGAAGACGTTGCCGATTTCCTTGAAAAATATCTCGAAATCCCGCCGGAGGAAAAAGAGGAGATCACAAAGAGAAATATCGAGGAGACGAACCTTTATTCTTCGACTTCGTACTCTTCGATCCAGCTCACGAGCCGGCTTCTGATCACGATGGAAGACCCGATAAATCCGGCGAAACCGATCTATCGCTTTTTCTTCCCGTTCGAAGTGCAGATCTTAGACGAGGAGAGCTTCATCGAAAGCCGCTCAGGACGCGCCAACCACGAAGAATACAAGAAAAATCAGACAATCGCGGCAAGAAAACGTGTCCTTACGAATGTTATCAGGTATATGAGACAGCATCCTTGGGAAACTGAAATAAAATAATTTTGGAGGTCATTATGAAAAAATTTTTCATGTTTTTTGCAATTTTGTTTGTTTCGTCGCTTCTGTTTGCCGAAAATGTGACGATCACGCTGAAAAACGGCAAGACGGTTTCGGGTAAAATCGTAAAGATCGAGGCTGCACAGATCGGCAGCAAGTCTTTGGCTGAAACTACGACGATTTCTGCGGCTCAGGGCGTCAACGAGCTTCTGCTCAAATTCTCCGACATCAAAGAGATCGATTTCAAAAGCAGCGACGATGTTTCGTGCTTTGAGGACGGCAGATTCGTTCCCGTCAGAAAGTTCTGTTCGATGAAGGCGCTCTACCATATCGTGCCGAAAGTAAAAGGCGAGAGCAAAGAGCCTGTCGAAATCGAAGACAACAGGGTTTTCTTCATTCACATCGAGGGCGAAAAAACTCCGGTTGCGGCGTTTTTCTACAAAATTCAGGTCAGTAACGAAGGAAACGAGAGCAAAAAAGACTATCCCGATCTTGAAAGGGAAGTCCTCGAGCTGAGCAAAAACAACATCAAAAAAATAGTTTTCAAATAGGAGGAAACAATGCTTATTCATGCAAATGAAGAGACTTTTCAGGCGGAAGTTATCGATTTCAAAGGTGTCGCGATAGTTGATTTCTGGGCACCGTGGTGCGGACCGTGCAAAATGCTTGGTCCTATTTTCGAAGAGCTTTCAAACGATTACGCTGATAACGCGAATGTCAAATTTGTAAAGGTCGATACCGACGAAAACATGGAACTCTCGTTCAAATACAAAATCCGCGGGATCCCGTGCATCAAAGTTTTCAAAAACGGTCAGGAAGTTGAAACTTCAGTCGGTCTTGTTCCGAAAGAGGAACTCGAAGATTTAGTCAAAAGAAATCTTTAATAATCGTTATTATCGAAAAGAACGATTCACCGCCTTGTGTCGGTATATCGTTATACCGGAATAACGTTATAACGAAAAAATCTGGCGGCGCCGAACTTAATCGAAAAGAACGAATTATTCTTCATCCGGAATTTCATCATCGTCGCCGGGTTCTTCCGGTTCTTCGGTTTCTTCTTTCGGCGGATATTCGTCATTTTCGGTGCATTCGCGTTCTTTTTCACTTTCGTTGTAGCAGTGGCAGCCGACAAGTTTTTTGCTTGCATCCATTTTCGTCTTGCCCCAGACGTGATAAAATTCTGTTTTTGACGGGTTTTTGTCTTTTGAAATTACCATGTATTTGTCTGGGTCGCTGTCTTCAAGGTAGTAGCAGTATTTGTAGACATATTCACGGTCAAGGTCATAGTAATAATCGTATTTCGTGACATAGAACTGCTGCGTCGGAGCGCCGGAACTGATGGCATCCTTGAAATCGCTGAGGTACATATCGATGTCGGTTCGCTGAACTTTGAACGGTCCGACATAATATTCTTTCGGTTCGATGCACTCAGATGCGATTTTTACGATCGTTACTCCGTAGCTCTGGTATCTGAACATATACTGTGTGCAGTAGTAGTTGATATACTCGTCTTCAGGATATGCGAAGTAGCCGATACCGTAGTCTAAATTATACACGGGGTAATCTTCCATTATTGAATAAAGAGCGAAGATCTGGGTGTGCTGGTCTGCATCCGTGAGTTCTTCCCAGTCAGGGAATTCTGTTTTCTTTCTTGCTGGAGAGTCGTCCGTGAGAACGTATTCCATTTCGTCGTTCAGGACGTACATATCCTTGCTTTCGTTGAAGTTGTTGAGAATTATGTGGATTTCATCTGTTTCAGGGTAGTAGTAAAGCATGGAGTGTGATGCGAAAACATCTCCGCCGTGTCCGTAAAATTCACTGTGCGAGCCTTTGCCGTACTGCGTGCCAAGGCCGTAGACAGGCTCTCCCAGAAGTTCAACTATATCGAGCATCTGATCCATGCTTTCTTTCGAGAGGATCTGTCCGTGGAAAAGCGCATAGCCGTACTTGAAAAGGTCTTCGACGTTTGAAACGAGAGAACCGGCCGTCCATGCCTTGTGCTGATATTCGTAGGGAACGATATTTCCGTGAGCATCGTAGGCGTGTCCGTGAGCTTTATTCTCTATGGAATGTTCTTCAAAACCTTTCATGAAAGTGTGGGTGAGACCGAGAGGATCGATGATTTTTTCACGGATGACTTCATGCGCCGGTTTTCCTGCAACTTCGCTCATAATGAGACCTGCAATAACATAGTTTGCGTTGATGTAGGTCCATGAAGTTCCGGGCTCGAAGTTGAAGCGGCCGTTGACATCTTCGACGACATCTTCAGGATCCATAACATCACTCATTTCCTTGATGCCTGAAGTGTGGTTGAGGAGCATTCTGACGGTGATGATGTCGCCTTTTTCAAAGTCCGGGAACCACTTGTCTATCGTCTGGTCGAGGTCGATTTTTCCTTCTTCCTGCAGAAGGAGCATCGTTACAGCGGTGAAATTTTTGGTGATACTGCCGACTTCAAAAAGATCGTCCGGTTTCAGAGGCTCTTTGGTCTCGCTGTTGCGCACCCCGTAAGCAAAAGAGGTGAGTTTGTCTTTTCCGTAACCAACGACGACGCCTGTGCCGTGTGCGAAATTGACATACTCTTCGGCAAGATTTTTTATGCTCTCAAGTTTCTCTTCATCGCTAAGAGGCCCTTCCGTATCCGGTTCTTCGTCGTTGATCTCTGTGTCTTCCGTTTCGTCCTCACTGTCGCTTTCGTCTTCGGTGTCGGCATCTTCCTCGCCGGTATCGCTGTCTGTTTCGATATCGTCGGTCTCCGGAGTTTCCTCTTTATTTTTGTCTTTAGAGGAACTTCCGCATGATGTTCCGAAGAAAATCATCGAAAGAAGGATCATTGTAATGAGGATTCTTTTCATTTCGTTCTCCTTTTGCTGTTATTTAGAAAAGTAATATCGGAGGTTTTGAAGCCTCGGTTTCGTCGCCCGCCTGGTCATCATCAGTGCATTCCCGCTCTGTCCCGTCTTTATTGTAGCACTCGCATCCGGTGGCTCTTGTGCCTTCAGCCATTTTCGATTTGCCCCAGATGTAGTAGAATTCACGGTCTGACGGATGCGGACCGCTTGAAACCATCATATATCTGTCAGGATCGCTTTCTTCAAGATCGTAGCATATTTTAGTGACGTAAGCATCTTCGATATCGTAGTAATAGTCGTATTTCGTGAAGTAGAAGTTCTGTGTCGGGTTGCCTGATTCCGCCGCTGCCTCGAATTCGCTGAGATACATGTCGATATCTGTTCTTCTGACCTTGAGATCATCAGTGTAGTATCTCAAAGGTTCAGAACATTCCTGTATGATCTTTACATAACCCTGAGTTTTGAACAGATAGTGCGTGCAGTAAAAGTCGGGATAGTAGTCTCCGGGATAGACGAAATATCCGATAGAATCGTTCAGTTCTTCGGCTGGATAATCGGGCAGCGGAGCGTAAAGGGCGAAGACCTGGGTGTCGTCATCGTTTTTTATAAGTTCATCCCAATCAGGAAAACTGCTTATCTTTTCAGCTGTTTTGCCGTCCATAAGAACATATTCCATCTCGTCATTGAGGAGATACAGCGTACTGGAACTGCTTCCGCTGTTGTTGAAAAGAACGTGTATTTCGCCGGTTTCAGGGTAGTAGGCCATCATTGCCGCAGTGGTGATCACATCTCCGCCGTGGTAGTAGAATTTACCGTGGGAACCGTTGCCGTGCATTATGGCGAGTCCGTAAACAGGAGTTCCCGAGACTTTAACAAAGTCAAGCATCTCCTTCATGCTCTCTTCCGAAAGAAGGTCTCCGTTAAAAAGCGCGTGAGCGTACTTGAACATATCTTCAAGGTTTGAGACGATACCTCCGGCAGTCCAGAAACGTTCGTTGAGTTCATAAGGAATAATATTTCCGTACTCGTCGAATGTGTGACCGTGAGCCTTGCTGTCCAACGGATACTCTTCGAAATTTTTCATAAAAGTGTGGGTCATCCCGAGCGGATCAAGGATCTTTTCACGGATCACTTCGACCGCATCCTTTCCCGTAATTCTGTTTATGATGAGTCCTGCAAGAATAAAGTTTGTGTTGCTGTACGACCAGTCGGTACCAGGCTCGAAGTTAAACTGTCCGTTGACCTTGTCTACAGTTGCTTCCAGATCGTTGAATTCGTTCCACTCTAAAATCCCCGACGTGTGGTTGAGAAGCATTCTGACAGTGATAATGTCGCCTTTTTCAAAGTCCGGAAACCACTTGTCTATCGTCTGGTCAAGGTCGATTTTTCCTTCTTCCTGTAAAAGAAGCATCGTTACGGCAGTGAAATTTTTGGTGATGCTGCCGATTTCAAAAAGGTCGCCTGTGGAAAGCGGCTCCTGAGTTTCGCTGTTGCGTACACCGTAGACGACGGAGTGCAGCTCGTCTTTCCCGTAACCGATGGCAACGCCGGTGCCGTTGGAGAATCTGACATACTCTTCGGCAAGATTTTTTATGCTTTCCAGCTTCGCTTCATCTTCAGGGGAGAGTTCCGGAGCATTTTCGTCGGCATCCGTTTCTTCAGTATCCTCTTCCTCGGTGCCCTCATCCGTCTCAGTGTCATCGTGATCAGGGGTCTCTTCTTCGTTTTTCGATGAACTTCCGCAGCCTGTACCGAAAAAAATCATCGAAAAAACGATTGCGGCTAACAGGATTTTTTTCATGGCGCAACCTGTAACTTGTTAAAATATTTCCGATGGTGTCAAAATTGTGTCTTTGGCTTCGTCAAGCATTTTCGGATAGTCGATGTTGAAGTGGAGTCCGCGGCTTTCTTTTCTTTTCATTGCGCTTTTGATGATTAGTTCCGCGACTAGAGTGAGGTTCCTGAGTTCCAGAAGGTCGCGTGAAACTTTGAAATTCCAGTAGTATTCGTTGATTTCATGCTTCATCAGTTCGAGTCTCGCCAGAGCGCGTTCGAGACGTTTGTTGCTGCGGACGATGCCGACATAGTTCCACATGATGCGGCGGACTTCGTCCCAGTTCTGCTTTATGATGATCTTTTCATCTTCGTCTTCGGCGTCTCCCGGATTCCATTCCGGCGGTTCCGGACATTCGCCGGTGTAGTCTGCGACATAGGCAACGATCTCTTTGGCAACGTATTTCGCCATGACGGCTGCTTCAAGAAGCGAGTTCGACGCAAGCCTGTTTGCGCCGTGAAGCCCTGTGTGAGCTACTTCGCCGCTTACGAAAAGTCCAGGAATGAGAGTCTTGCCTGTCGGTTCGCTCTGCAGACCGCCGCATGAATAGTGTGCCGCAGGAACGACCGGTATCGGCATTGTCCGCATATCGATCCCGGCATCCATGCAGATCCTGAAGATGTTCGGGAAACGCTGCTGCAGAAAGTGTCCGTCAAGCTTCGTCATATCGAGAAAAACGCAGTCGTCGCCGCTCATCTTCATCTCGTGGTCGATTGCGCGGGCAACGATGTCACGCGGAGCAAGCGATTTGAGCGGATGATACTTTTCCATGAAGGTTTCGCCGCGTTTGTTTATGAGAACTCCGCCTTCGCCGCGCAGAGCCTCTGAAATGAGCATCGACTTGATTTTTTCGTGATAGAGGATCGTCGGATGGAACTGGATCATCTCCATATTGACGACCGGAACGCCTGCACGGAAGCCGATCGCAACGCCGTCGCCGGTCGTAACATCGGGATTCGACGTATAGAGGTAAACTTTTCCGCAGCCGCCTGTCGCTAAAAGCACCGTTTTTGCTGTGATGGTAAGGATCTCACCGTTTCTGCCGAGAACGTAGGCTCCGATGATTTTATTGCTTTCGCTGCACATGAACTTCGATTCGGTGATGACGTCGATGGCCGTGTGATTTTCAAGAACTGTGATGTTCGAGTGGAGCAGGACCGCCTTTTTGACGACTTTTATCAGCTCGAAACCGGTGATGTCGCCTGCATGGACGACTCTGCGCTCTGAATGCCCTCCTTCGCGTCCGAGATCAAGTTTCCCGTCTTCGTTCTCGGTGAAGTGACATCCGAGTTTTTCAAAATATTTGATCGCGTCGGGACCGTTTTCCACAAAAAAACGGACCGCCTTTTCGTTGTTGAGGCCCGCTCCGGCAGTGATCGTGTCCTTTATGTGCTTTTCAAAAGAATCGACGTCGAAATCGGTTACAGTCGCGATCCCGCCCTGTGCGTTCGCGCTGTTCGAAACATCGATCGCCTCTTTCGTGACTACTACTGTTTTAAGCCCTTTTTCGGCGAGGCTCAGAGCTGTCGAAAGCCCTGAAAGTCCGCTTCCGATGATGAGGGCGTCTGCATAAATGCGCTTCATTTCTCAAACCTATTCGTTTATATACCAAAATTCGCTTATAAGCTCGTCCATAGCTTTTTCGATGATTTTCTTGTCGGAATCCGACATATTTGCGAATTTCGCACTGAGCCCGAAAACCTGATTTTCCTCGTTACAGCGGAGAATTTCTGCACCGCATTTTATGATGTAGTCTGTGCCCGGGACCTGAAATTCTATGTCAATGATTGTTCCGACTTCGTACGGACTCGGGGAAAGAATGTACATGCCGTTTGTGCTCAGATTCGCCGTCTGCTGGAAATAGTCGGCATCTCCTTCGATATTCCTGACCCACATTTTGACAGGGATACGCTCTTTCGTGCGGCGCTCCTTCTGCCTTCTGTCTTTGTTGCCTCTCGCATCGTTGGGAAGTTTGAATTGCAGATCGTCTCTGCGGTCTTTGTTTTTTCGCCTGTCTTCCATTTCCTTCTCCTCGTAAAAATCCAAAATCGGAAAAATATAAACCAACAAAATTTAAAGTCCACTAAAGAATATTTGAAATTTTTCTGTTTTTGGTATTTAATCCCATGTTTTTTTGTAGGAGTCATTCTTTAAGGAGAACATTATGGCTAAATTTGAAGTCTTTATTCCAATGGCTGGAAGCACGAAAGGTGTTGTTATTACTACTGAAAGTGTTGATTACATGGACGCGCTCAAAGAGGCGCTCACGAGTAAGGGCCTTGCCGACTGCATGAAGCACATTCTTTGCGATGTCAAAGAAAACGGTCTTATCGTAGTCACGGATACCGATTCCAGAAGAAAATTTTATCTCAGGGAAGTCGATCCGGCGAACACCACTGATATCAGAGATCTTGTCGAAGAGAAAAAATCGGGATGGGTCGCAGACAAAATCACTCCGAAGGATGAACTTCTCGCTGATCTTTTCACCGAAGTTATGGATGCATGGGGAATGCCGCAGCAGAAAGGGATCGATTTTTTCCTTGATCTGGCACTCAAATATATCCCTTGCGAAAGCGGTTCGTTTGCAAGATCCGACCTCAGCACGACCGACATGGAATTTGTTTCCTGCCGCGGTCCCAAGGCTGATTCGGTTCTCGGCATCAAAGTCCGCGTAGGTCAGGGACTTGTTGGCTTTGCTGCAAGACACAGCTGCTACATCGCTGTCGGTGACGTTCAGAAAGATCCGCGTTTCTTCAAGGACATAAGCCAGAAGATCGGTTACGAAACCAATTCGATCGTCTGTGTTCCGATAAAATCTATGGAGACCAACATCACTTTCGGCGTTCTCGAACTTATCAACAAGAAAGGAAGCAGCCGTTTTGATGCAGACGACATGGAAGCGATGCGCTTTATCGGCGAAAAGATGGGCGAATACTTCCACATGATCTGGACCGGAACGAACAATACGTTTGATTAGTCTGCTTTGTCCGATATTTGAGGCGGGAAATCCCGTTCTTTCGATGAAGAAAATTTCCAAAACCATTAAACATTAATAATTTTAAGGAGTTATGAAATGAATTTCAACGCTGGTCTGAAAGAGCTTCTTGATGCTCACAAAAAAGTTTTTGTCAACCCGTCAAGGGAAATGCTTATTCACAAATCGGTAACGAAAGAAAAAGTTTTTGTTACTAAAACAGGTGCTTTGTCTGTCTGGACGCCGGCTGAATCGACCGGAAGAAGCCCGAAAGATACATTTATCGTCAAAAATTCAAAGACTGAAAAAACGGTCGACTGGACTTCCCCGAACAACCTTCCGGTATCGCAGGAAACTTTCGATATGCTTTTCGAGGATGCAGTTGCCGCTCTTTCCAAAAAAGACTCTCTTTTCGTCACAGACAGAGTCATCGGCGCAGATGCAAGCTATGCTCTTCCGATCAGAACGATAACCGACAGAGCTTTCACTTCGCTTTTTGCCGACAATATGTTCAGGGCAGTTCCCGAAGGCATTGAAAAAAGTCTTCTCTGGGATAAAAAATTCACACTTCTGGTCGTTCCGTACGACAAACTTGACGAGAAAAAATACAGAAACCGCATCAGAATGATAAACGAGAACAAATCGAGCGACATGGCGATCGTCATGGATTATGAAAATTCTATGGGTATCGTTTTCGGCTCGGCATACCTTGGAAGCTGCAAAAAACTTATGTTCACCGTCATGAACTACTACCTGCCTGAATACGGCATCCTTCCGCTTCACTGCAGCGCTAACGAAGGTGCAGACGGCAAAAGCGCGCTCATGCTTGGACTCAGCGGCACAGGCAAAACGACGCTTTCGGCAGATCCCGAAAGAAAACTCATCGGTGATGACGAGCACGGCTGGAACGATAACGGCATCGCGAACTTCGAGAACGGCTGCTACGCTAAACTCATCAACCTCAAAAAAGAGAAAGAACCCGAAATTTACAACGCTGTTTTCCACGAAGCAGACTACATGGAACATGGCGCAATGATCGAAAACTGCATGATCTATCCCGACGGAACGATCGATTTCGACGACGAAAGATACACGGCTAACTCGCGTGCAAGCTATCCGCTGAGATTCCTCTCCAACATCAAGGAATCCTCTGTCAGCGGTCATCCGACGACGATCATTTTCCTCACGGCAGACGCCAACGGCGTTCTTCCGCCTGTCGCAAAACTCACGAGAGAGCAGGCGATGCTCTGGTTCCTCATGGGCTACACAAGCAAACTTGCAGGAACGGAAACGGGAATCGTTGAGCCGGTAAGCACCTTCTCAAGATTCTTCGGTGCACCGTTTATGCCGAGAAATCCCAATGATTACAGTGAACTGCTTGGCAAGAAAATGGATCGTCACGGCGTAAACGTTTATCTCGTAAACACCGGCTGGAGCGGCGGCGCTTACGGAACCGGCAAAAGAATGGATATCAACATCACGAGAGCGATAGTTTCTGCGGCAATCAGCGGCGAACTTGAAAAATCGGAATACACCGAAGACAAACTTTTCCACGTCATGATCCCGAAGAGCTGCCCCGGTGTAGAAAGCTCGATCCTCGATCCGATCAACACATGGAGCGACAAAGAGGCTTTCAAAGCGAGAGCTGAGAAACTTGCGGCAGACTTCGCAAAACAGTTCGACAAAGCTTACGGCAGCAACACCAGCATTTCTGACGCGGTCAGAAAACAATGCCCCGGGAAATAATGCTCAGAACTGAGAATCTTACTGCCGGATACGGAGCGGGAACGATTCTCGAAGACATAACGTTCCAGATCGAAAAAGGGGAGCGCTTCGTTGTTTTGGGCGAGTCAGGCTGCGGAAAATCGACTTTGATGAAGGCGATCGTCGGCTTGAACCCGCCTGTAAGCGGAAAAATTTTCTTTCACGAAGAAGAAATAATCCATCCGATGCCTGAAAATTCTGATTTTTATAAGAAAATCGGCATCTTATACCAGAATTCCGCACTTCTCAATTCGCTCACTCTCGAAGAAAACATAATGCTTCCGATAACGATGCACTATCCCGATTTTTCCAAAAAAACGGCTCAGGACATGGCAGACGAGAAACTTGCGATGGTCAATCTCTATAAACACCGCGACAAGTTTCCTCAGGAACTTTCAGGCGGTATGAAAAAGAGGGGAGCACTAGCAAGAGCGCTTGTTCTTGACCCGGACATCATCTTTTTCGACGAGCCTCAGGCAGGTCTCGACCCAGTCACGGCACGTGATCTCGATATGCTTTTCATCAAGCTCAACGAGCAGCTGGGAACGACATATTTCATCGTAACACACGAACTTCTTTCTATAAAAAGAACGGCTCAGAAAGTCCTCATGCTTGCAGACAAGCACGTTCTCTTCTCAGGTACATTCGACGGCGCAATGGCTTCGGAAATATTCAAAGTCCAGCGTTTCTTCAATGTTGATAAATACAGTAAGAATTAACCTGTAGAGACGTTTCTGAAACGTCTCCGTCATATTGAGCGATAGCGAAATATCTTCGTCATCTTGAACGAAGGTGAAAGATCTTTTAGATTCTTCGCTACACTCAGAATGACGCTAAGATAAGATGAAATTACCTTCTTACCGGCTTGATTTTGACTTTGCCGTCTTCGTAGTAGACATCGAACGAGAAGTTATTGCCGAATTTTTCACGGACATCGCCGATTTTCTTTGTCAGCATTTCGGTCACAGCGTCGAAACTGTATGATTTATTTGTGTATTTTTTGCTTAACTCTATGAATTTATTGGCAGTATTGTCGATCATTGCACTCATTGCGAATGCCTCGGCATCTTTTCTTTCGATCGAATTCGCCGCCGATTTCAGATCACTCAGATCGCTGCTTCCGGCACAGCCGAAGAATTTACAGCCTGGTTTTGCGCGTCCTTCCTCGATGTCGCGGACACACCTTTCCCACTTCTGACGGTAAGTCGTGAAGCGGTTTATAAGCTGCGTTGCCAGATTTTTTTCAACTAAATTCTGTGAATCGGCCGCTCCTTGCATAAGGAGATTCACCTCACGCTTCATGTTTTCCAGGGCCTGAAGAGGAGCCTTTTTCTCCTGAGCCGTGAAATACATATTGAAATCGTGGTCTAATTTCTCTATTTTTGTGATAAGTGTCGAAACGAATTCGCCGATATGCATTATTTTTTCGGAAGCTTCAGATCTTCGATTTTGATGAGTTCAGCCGGAGTCGCGACTTTGACTGCGTTGACTTCCCACTGAAGTTTGCCTGTCCAGTTGCCGTCGATGTCGCCTGCATCGTAGCCGGGGATGATAATGTTTCTTTCTTCACCGGGCTGGATCGGGTAGATCTCTTCGATCTGGCGGGTGTAGATTACGAAGAAAGTTTTCTCGAAAAGGACTTTCTGTTCTGCATCGTCCATGAATTTTACGAGAACGCCGACATAGCTGAGCGGTTTGTCGGTGTTGTTTTTAACTGTTGCATCCATCATATACTGAGCTGTGGGACCGTCGCCGACTTCGCCGTTGCGGAGATTTTTGACTTCGATCTTGTCTTTGTAAAGTTTTGCGGTTTCGATAAGTTCCGGATCGATAGGAATCTCGATGGAGTCGCGTTTCCGCTCTTCGAGGATCTGATCGATTCTCTCCTGAAGTCTTACCTGCCATTTCCCGTTGTTTTTGCTTGCGTAGTATGTGATTTTTGCATCAGGCAGCTTGTTGAAAGCGACTTTCTGACCGGTATATTCGGTTTCCATGATCGCTTTGTCGCCTGCTTCGTTGATTTTTATAGGTTTGTTCTTAAGGAACATCACGTTGCCGGAAATGTTCTGAGCGTCTTCGATGAACTTTTTCTGACCGACAACTTCCTGCGATTCCTGATCAAGCATATCCCATGCTCTCGCAAAATTCTTCGCTTTGAGAAGCTCGACATAGGATTCTATCGTTTTTTCTGCTTCGCCTTTCGATCCGGCGCATGAAACTGTAAAAAACGCAAGGAAAACTGTTAAAATCAAACCTGTAAACTGCAGTTTTTTCATTTTTTTCTCCGTTGTTTCTGTTATTTTTCTTCAGGAAAAACTTCTTCTTTTTCGTCAAAGGTAAGGCCTAAAGCCTCGATAATTTTTCTTTTTGTTGAAAGACGGCAGTCGTAGCCTTTTTCTATTCTGTCGAGAGTTACGAGCGAAATTTCCGCCTCGCGGGCAAGCTCTGTCTTGCTTATAAGTCTTTTTTCTCTTATTGTTTTCAAATTATTTGTTGTTTCTTTTTCCATAGCATACTCCTAAAAACCGCAAAATTTTAGTCTGAAAGCATATCAAGTCAAGGTTTTTGAGAATTTTGGACGAAAAAACGGTTTTTCGCGGATCAGTAGTAAATCCTGCCTTTTTTGCCGTAGATGACCCTTGTTCCGTCGGCTCCCGGAAGGTATACGGCGTTTGAAAGTTCGTGGTCTGCTGTAAGGACTGCGCCGTCACCTGCTATGAGGTTGGGGCCGAGAATGATCTCGCTGTTTTTTTCTATTTCACAGTTGTTGCCGATGATTATCGGAGGCTCCTGTTTGATCGGCGGGAAATTCAGTTTTTTGCCGAGCGCGACAAAAAAATCTTCGTTAGCGCCGCTTAAATGCTCGTATTTTGTATGGTAGTAATCGCCGAAAATATCGGTGTCGTCAAAGAATTTGAGCGGGAGAGTGCGCAGCAGTTCGAACGAGCAGTCCAGATATCCGTCGGGAGTTCCCATGTCCCACCAGTTTCCCTGGATGTAAAAGGCGTTAAGGTTCCTTCTCGATTTTATTGCGCGCTTGTAGACATAGCTCGTGATCGAAACGAAGCATTCTTTCGGAATAAATTCGAGAAGCTGCGGATTTATGACATGAATGCCGGTGAAAAGGGCGTTTCCTTCAGGTATCGTGTCGTAAATCGATTCGTTGAGCATTCTGACTATCTTGTTGCCGTCAACTCTTATAACTGAGCGCGGATCGTTCTGCGATGCCGGTAGTATGCCCAAAGTCGCTAAAGAATCGGAGTGGTTGTGGCTTTCGATCATCTTGTCGAGGTCAAAGTTGAAAATCGTGTCGGAATTTATGACGACAAAAGGCTCTTTTTTGACGAAAGGAGCCATGGAAGCGATCGCGCCGCCTGTGCCGAGGATCTCCTTTTCCGGCAGATATTCGATGTGGACTCCGTATTTGCTGCCGTTTCCAAGTTCTTTTGCGATCTTTTCACCGTGGGAATGAAGATTTATGTAGATCTCTTTTATCCCGTAATGCTTCAGGAAGTATATGTTGTATTCGATCGTCGGACGGTTCAGAACCGGAATGAGCGGTTTCGGAATGCTGTCTGTGATCGGAGCCATTCTGGTTCCGAAACCTGCTGCTAAAATCAGCGCTTTCACTTTGCTCTCCCGTTGTCAAATTCAGGAATAAAAGGTGCGAGAAGCTCTAAAACCTTTTCGAGTTCGAGCTTTATCAGTGCATCTTTCACGTAACCGAGAGTCGGCAGGATGTAAGGCACGAACCATTCTTTGCCTTTGACCTGATTGAGATATACGAATCTTCCTGCGTCTTTCATCTTGCGCTGAAGAGTCTGAATGTAGAATGCGTGCTCGAAAGTGTCGTAACTGTCGAAAACTTCGTGCATTACATTGTTCGTGTTCCAGAAATAGGAAAGCAGCGACGAAAGTTCTTCTGCCGAAAGGGTGACGTATGAATCGCGAAGGAGCGAAACAAGGTCGTAAACCGCAGGCGCCATCAGCGCATCCTGAAAATCGATGAGATATTTTACGTCATCTTTTACCATAATGTTTTTCGACTGGAAATCCCTGTGCGAAAAGAAATAGGGCAGATTGTAGAGCTCTTTCGATATTTTCGTGCAGTATTTTTCAAGTTTCGGCCACAGATTTTTGTAAGGAATGTGGTAGATCCTTTTTGCGATCATGTATTCGTAAAAATGGTAGAACTCGTCCATGAAAAGTTTTGTTGTAAACTTTCTTTTATCGGCCGGAGTGTCGAATTTCGTGCGGTCGTAAAGTCTTTTCTGCGTGTCGGTCAGAAGATCGAGCGCGTCTTTTATGTATTTGAACTTGTCCTTCTTGTCGTTTTCGATGAGGCTGAAAAGGGTCGAATTACCTAAATCTTCGAGAAGCATCGCTTTCTGTTCGGGAATGACTGCAAGTATTGCGGGAACGTTCACCCCGATGCTGCTCAGAAAGTCGCGGATCGCTATGAAGTCGGTGAATGAATCGCCGCGCCCGAATTCGCCGGGCTTGATGTTTGCAACTTTCATCATCACGACAGTAGTGTTTTCAAAGCGGATGCGGCAGTAGGATCTGCCTGAAGCGTCGCCGAAAAGCGGCTCAACGAAAAAATCAAGAATCTTTCTCCCTTTGTAAAGGTTCAGAAGCTGATAAGCCAGAAAATCGGTTTCGTAGTTCATTATTTTGTCTCCAGTTGATCATAAAATTCGTAAATTACAGAGAAAAAATAAGGTGTTATGAATGCGCCGACAATAAATCCGAGCGGCATGAACAACTGCGCTAAAAGAAGCGCTAAAGCTGCCGAAGCGTAAAAAATAAGCGAAAACAGGAAAAGCGGCAGTCGGCAGCCGTTTCCTTTCCGCAGGCTTTCTGTCATTGCGTCAACGGCGAATCTCTGCTGGCGCGCCGATATGAAAAAAGTGAACATGAAAACGCTGAAAAGGGCGATCGAAGGAACTATCAGGACAGCGGCACCGATCGTGAGCAAGGGAAAAAGAAGTATCGAAGTGAGAAATCCGTTTCTGAAGCAGGTCAGAAGGAGTTTTACCGAAGAAAAAGTATCGTTTTTCAGCCCTTTCGAAGCGCATACGACCGAATTTGCGAGCAGGATCATGAGAAAACCTTCAAAAAGCAGAGTCAGGATCACTCCGGCTGTTATACTGAAGTGAAAGAAGACCGGCGGAACGGCGATTGCGGCACCCCAGCCGATAAGTTTTGTGAAATTCGATTTGTATTGAATCCAGGCGTGTTCGAAAGCACCGACAAAATCAAGTCTTTCCGTTCTGCGCATTACCTCCTCCGGGCGAACAGACAGAGTATAAAAAAACTAAAGCGACCTATTCTATTGATTTTTTTTTATAAGGCAAAAAGAGTGTTATTCAGTGACCTCGGCGATATTTTTAAGGTTCGATCTGACGAGTTCGATCTCTTTTCCGGAGAGTCCGGACGTCATCTCTTTGAAAAAGGCTTCGCCAGTTTTTCTGTATGCTTCGATTTTGATTTTGAGATCTTTTTCGGAGGTGTCGTTCTTTTTCAATATTTCGATCCTTTTCTGCATCGTTTCTTCGCTGATCTCGTTGAAAGCGAGGTAGCATCTGAGTATTTTTTTCGATTTTTTCATGAAAACTTCAGGCTTCAGCCCCTTGCTTTCAAGGTATCTGTTGATCTCGCCTTTTCCTTCCTCGATCAGTTTGTAGGCTGAATTCGGCTTGGATTCGGCTATTTTTTTGTCGTACTCTGCCGTTATGCCGTCGATCGTTTTTTTGTGCTCGATAAGAAGCATGATGTCGCTCTGCGTTATCGTGAGATCGGGTTCTTTTTTATTTTCATTTTCTTTCTGCGAGCATGAAGAGAAAAGGAGAGAAAAAGTGCATAAAACAGCGGCAATAACTATTTTTTTGAAGCAAAAACGAACCGGATTCATCTGACCTCCCAAAAAAATCCGCGTATTTTATATGAAAAAGGGACGAAAACAAATTTTTGAAGTTTTACATAAAAAAAAGAGCCGGACTGAGCCGGCCCTTTTGAGGTTATGATGGAGAAAAATTATTTCTTCGCCATGAGAACTCTTTCCATTCTCTTCAAACCTTCTTTGACGTCAGCTTCGGTGATGTCAAGGAACGGTCTGAATCTGATGGAGTTGTCGCCGCAAGCCAAAACGATCATGTTCTCTTTGTTCATGCAGTCGTCGATGAATTTGTTTCTTGCAGCGCCGTCTTTCATATCGAACGCGCAGAGAAGGCCTTTGCCGCGTACGTTGAAGATTTTGCCTTTTGTCTTCTTTGAAAGTGCTTCAAGTCCTTCAAGAAGGATCTTTCCCATTTTCGCTGCGTTCTCAACGAGCTTTTCTTCCTTTATGATCTTGAGGTAACGAGCGGTTCTCTTCATATCGACGATGTTGCCGCCCCAAGTAGAATTAAGTCTGCTCGATTCAACGAAAACGTTGTTCTTGACCGAAAGGACTCTGTCGTTTGCAAGGATACCGCAAACCTGGAATTTCTTTCCGAAGCAGATGATGTCGGGTTTTACGCCGTAGTGTTCGTGAGTCCACCATTTGCCGCTGAGACCGCCGCCTGCCTGAACTTCGTCGAAGATAAGGAGGAATTCGTATTTGTCAGCGAACTTTCTGAGTTCCTGAATGAACTCTTTTCTGAAGTGGTTGTCACCGCCTTCGCCCTGAACCGGTTCGATGATGAGGCCGGCGATCTGGCTGCCGTATTTTTCGCATGCATCAAGGATCTCTTTGCAAGCAACTTTTTCAGCTTCGATGGTCTTCTTCAGATTTTCGCCTTCAAGCGGGAAAATAGCTTTCGGGTTGGTGATTCTCGGCCAGTCGAATTTCGGGAAATACATATATTTTCTCGGGTCGGAAGTGTTGGTGAGCGAAAGGGTGTAGCCCGTTCTGCCGTGGAAAGCCTGTTTGAAGTGGATGATCTTCATCTCGTTTTCGTCGATTCTGACACCCTTCTCAAGGTTCTTTCTGAATTTCCAGTCGAAAGCGGTTTTGAGTGCGTTTTCAACAGCAAGTCCGCCACCGTCAACGAAGAACATCTTCTTCATGTAGTCGGGTTTTGCAGTGTTTGCCATAGCTTCTACGAATTCAGCCATTGTCGTGGTGTAGAAGTCGCTGTTGGAGATTTTGTGAAGAGCAACTTCACCGATCTCTTTGATGAATTCATCGTTGTGAAGTTTCGGATGGTTGAATCCGATAGGCATTGAAGCAAAGAACGAGAAGAAATCGAGATACTCTTTGTTGTGTTTTGCATCGTACATGTAGCTGCCGTGGCTTTTTTCGGTGTCTACAACCATGTCGTAGCCGTCGCAGAGGATGTACTTGCCGAGGATCTCGTGAACTTGCGTTGCCTTCATTCCTTTGATTTCAGCAGCCTTAACGTCTTTAACTGTTTTTGCGCAGCAAGCTTTTTTTGCGCACGGTTTCTTTGCCGGAGCAGCTTTTGCAGCCGGTGTTGCTTTCTTTGTTGCCATTTTTAACTCCTTAAAAAATATTAAAAAAACGGGACACAAAATTTCACAAAACAAAGAACGCCTGAGACATAATATTTTTTTAATTTTATTGCAACAAAAATCTTGATTGTTTTTATTGATCTTTGTTTTGGTTCGCGCCGTCGGTATAACGGTATAACGGTATAACGGTATATCGACATGATTTTCGGCGCGTGACGATGTTACATATAACCGTCTTTCCTGAGAGTCTCCAGTCCGCCGCCGTCATCCTTGTCCTGCGCTCTGCCTGAGCGTTCCGCGATTTTGGCGAACTTTCCGCTCCTCAGTTCTTCGATTATTTCAGAAACATTTTTTGCAGTGCTTTCGACAGGGAAAGTGCACGGATAACACCCGAGAGAGCGGTATCTTTTTCCTTCGCCGTGGTCGTAGTAAAGCGAAACAGTCGGGATTTTTTCACGTTCGATGTATTCCCAGATATTGAGTTCCGTCCAGTCGAGAAGCGGATGGATTCTAAGATGCGTTCCCGGCGCGAAATCGGTTTTGAACTGGTTCCAGAATTCGGGCGGCTGGTCTCCGATGTTCCATTCGTTAGAGGCGTTTCGCGGCGAAAAGTAGCGTTCTTTCGAGCGGCTTCCTTCCTCATCGCTTCTGATCCCGAGAATTATCGCGGTGAAGGCTTCGTGCGACGGATCAAGTTCGTAACACCCTTTTGCGTGGTTGAAAACATATCTTTTACCGGTGCCGTCGAGAGTGGATTTCAGCGCCTGCGTCTTGAGGTTGCGGCAGCATGTGATCCTGTCGACGTTTCCGTCCGGGAAAGTCGCCTTCTGCGCAAGAGCTTCTTCGTTGACTCCGACGACCATGTTGAGATGCCAGTCTTTCGTGAGCTTGTCGCGGTATTCGATCATTTCCGGAATTTTGTAGTGCGTGTCGATGTGGATGAGCGGAAACGGAACATGGCCGAAAAACGCCTTCTTCACGAGCCAGAGCAGAACTGTGCTGTCCTTGCCGATAGACCAGAGCATACCGAGATTCTTGAAGTTCGCGTAAGATTCCCTGATTATGTGGATCGAAGTCGCCTCAAGCCTGTCCAGGTGTTCCATTCAGCCTCCCAAAAAGCCGCGAATTTTAACAATATTTTCGGGAAAGTAAAATTTCGTCGGAATAACGATCCAGATCGATAAGAACGATTCGCCGCCTTGTGTCGGTATCCCGTTATACCGGTATAACGTTATAACGTTATAACGAAAAAGACTGGCGGCGTCGAAAAAACGAACTGAATCGAAAATCAGATTCTTTTCAGAAAAGGATTGAACTTTTTTTCCATCGCGATCGATGTGTTTTCGTCGTGTCCGGGATAAACAACGGTTTCGTCCGGCAGGACAAGCAGCTTTGCTTTTATGCTTTCAACGATTTTTCTGCCGTTGCCGCCGGGGAGATCTGTCCTGCCGATGCTGTTTCTGAAAAGGGTGTCGCCTGAAAAAAGGACATGATTTTCATAGAGATCCGATTTTTCGATATAGAAGCATGCGCTTCCCGGCGTATGTCCCGGCGTGTGGATGACTTTGATCTTCGTTCCGGCGAAATCGAGCATCATTCCGTCTTCAAGTTTGAGGCCGACTTTTCCTTTGAAAACAAAAGGGAGACCGAAATCTTCCGAGAGGTTGAGTTCTGTCGCATATAGCCAGTCGTGTTCTAAAGCGTGAACAGCTGTTTTTGCATCCGGAAATGCCCCGGTGATGCCGTTGAGTCCGCCGATGTGGTCGAAATGGGAGTGAGTCAGCAGAATATAGCGCACTTTGCGGTTCCCGACTTCGCGGATTATTTTTTCAGCGTCGCCGCCGGGGTCTATTATGAACGCTTCGTCAGCTTCAGAAACGATGTAACAGTTAGCTCCGATGGGAGACACTGGCATTTTCCGGATTTCCATTTTTACCTCCTTGAATCAAGCCGGAAGATTATATTGAGACATCGGAAAATTGGAATTTTTGAGGTACTTTTTTACGGCTGAAATCGAAAAATCTCATGTTTTCAGAGGATTGTGTTTAATTAAATTGACAAAATAGCGTTTCTGCGTAGTATGTCACGGCTATTTTTGTTTTGTCTTATAATTAAATATAAGGAGTTTCCGATGAAAACGATGATTCTTGCTTTCGTTTTAATGCTTTCGACTCTTATGTTTGCCGAGGAAGTTCCGCCGGCAAGCGCGGAAGAAGTTCCGGTTCCCGATTTTATCAATCTTGACAATGTGGATCTCAATTCAGCTCCCGAAACTTACGAGGTCGTTCCGGGCGACACGCTTTGGGATATAAGCGAAAAAGAACTTAAAAGTCCGTGGTACTGGCCGAAAGTATGGTCTCTCAACCCGCAGATCCAGAATCCTCACAGAATATATCCCGGAGACAAGATCTCTTTCCGTCCGACCGGCGAAATGATGATGCCCGGCGAAGAGGGGACCGGTGCAAACGGTGCGAACGGCGCATACGGCGAAAACGGTGAAGAAGGCTACAGCGCTGAATATGAAGATGAAGGCGAGACCGATTCTCTTGCCCAGACAGGTAAAACGCTTGACGCAACGCCTGAAAACTACAAGAGTTTCGTAAAACTCGGCGGAAAATACAGAATCGACAGATTCAAACAGATCGATGACACGATTTTCGACGTTGTCCAGAAAGGTTTTGTCGGCAACACCGAAGAAGAGAAAATGGCGAAGATCGTCGCTTCATTCGAGCCGAAAGAGCTTCTGGCTACCGGCGACAACGTCTATGTCGAACTCGGCGACGACGAAGAGGAAGACGATAAAGACGACGAGAAGAAAAAAGGCGGAAAACCTCATTTTCAGATCGGCGACTACGTTGAAATAATTAACGTAAAAGAGAAAATCAAACATCCCGATACCGGTGACAAAATCGGTTCGATCGTCGATATAGTCGGCAGAGGCAAAGTCCTCGATATCGGAAAAAAGAAGAAAGACGAAGACGACAAAGATAAAGACACGCAGATCGCGACAGTCAAAATCATAAAGGCTTACGATGCGATCGAGCGCGGTTTCTATGTTCGCGAATATGTTGAAACCGAAGACAGCGTAAAGGTCTCCGAACCGGCATCCGACATCAGGGCGAAGATCCTTACCGGTTACGACCCGACTTTCTTTTACGGTCCGAACTACATCGTTTATCTTGACAAGGGCAGCGATGACGGCGTCGAAAAAGGCGTTATGCTCTCTGTTTACAGAAAGGGCGACGGTCTCAAGGAATTCGAAGGCAAATCCTCTCCGTCCGGTCTTCCGTACGAAATGATCGGTGAACTTGTAGTCGTTCAGGTTGCCGAAAAGACTTCCGTAGCTATCATTACAAACAGCATCACTGCTCTCGAAGCAGGCGACACTGCGGTCTCGGGCGAGATTGAAGAATAAGTTCCTAATCTTTTTACCTCTTTTATTTTCGATTTCACTCTTTATTTTTGTCTGTCTGAACTTTACCGATCCGGAAGGTTTGAGCGGCGCGATAGAAAAAGAGAGTCCTGTTTTTGCAAATATCGGCAGTTTTAAGGCTGAGCTCGATTCTTTGGATAATTTTATCGTTCTTTATGAAAAATCGGAAGAAAGCGAGCTGATGAATGATTTTCTGCGGACGGCTCTAAAGTCTGTAAGCAGGGACGCATCTTTCCTGAAGGATGAAAGCATCGGTGATCTTTTGACGAGGATCGAGGATTTTGCCGGTAAAATTGCGGCTAAAGGTGAACTGCTTGCCGAATCTCCGGCAGAGGAGAAACCGCAGATCGCTGCGGCTCTGCGCGCTGATATTTCAACTTTGAAGGGGATGGCCGATCTTTCGGCGAGGCAGAAATCGGCAGTTTTGAAATACAGCTACTTTGTCTGGCAGGATTTCATCAACAAAACCGTTATAACTGTTTCGGCTCTCTTCTTTCTGACGACCTTGATTCTTACCGTTCTTCTCTTGAAAAAGAGAAAAATCGCCGTAAAGCTGTTTTCTTTGATAGGTTTGGGCGGAAACGCTTCAGTCGCTGCGGCGGCGGAAGAGATCAGAAAGCTGACTGACGCGAAAAGCGCGGAATTTGAAGAACTCGGCAAAAAATATGCAAGAGAACAGATCGTGGGAAAAAGAAAGGAGGATCTTCTCAACGCTATTCCTGAAGGGCTTCTGACGGCATCTGCAGGAAGTGTCACGTTCGTCAACAAAACGATGAAGGATTGGTTCGGAATCGACGGATCCGCAATCGGCGAAGAAGTAAAATCGGTTTTCGTCAAGATCGGGACTGACGGAGCAGAGGGTAAGTTCACGAGCGGGGACGAGACTTACCAGCTTTCAGTTTCTCAAGGACAGAACGAGACTTTTTACATTATAAGAAATATAACGAAGTCGGAGGAACTTTCGAGCAAACTTATCAGTTCCGAGCGTCTGGCTTCGATCGGTCAGATGGCGACGCAGATCACTCACGAGATCAGGAATCCTCTGAATACGATCAAAATGAACAGCGTTTATCTTCTTGAAAATATTGATAAAAACGGTTCTGAAGAGAAAAAACAGCTTCTCTCTCTGGTTGTGGCTGAAGTCGAGCGGCTTGAGCAGATCACTGACAAATACATGGGAATGGTGAACTACAACAGAAACGATGCGGTCGAGAGCGGAGTTTCACTTCCGTCAGACATTATAGAGTTTCTTTCGTTCCATCTTCCTGAACTGACCAAACGGAATATAGAAATCGAGGTCGGAAAAGGAGATGAGCAGCTTTCTGCTTCGCTTTCACTCTCGTCGTTCAAGGAGATCATGCTGAATCTGCTGAAAAACGCGTGGGAAGAACTCGGAAACGGCGGGAAAATAGCTGTGAATATAGGCCGTGAGGGCAGTTTCGCTGTCATTTCGGTCGAAGATTCCGGACGGGGTGTTCCTCAGAGCGAGCGCGAGACTGTATTCAAAAATTTCTATACTAAAAAACCGGGCGGTACGGGGGTCGGGCTCAGTCATTCGAGAAAACTTGCTACTGATGCAGGCGGAAAACTCTATGTCGGCGATTCCTCTCTCGGAGGCGCTGCGTTTATTCTTGAGATTCCGCTCAAAAGGAAAACTGCTTAAATATCGGTTTTCGCTCTCTTTTTGAGTTGCATAAAATTGATTTCTTCGTAAAATATTCCGGTGTTTTTTCGATCGTAGGAGGCGTATATGAAGAAAATCCTTGTTATTTCCGTTATGTTTCTTTCGCTTCTTTTCATGGTTTCGTGCGGAAGCGATGATGACGAGACGTGCGTGCAGAATGAAGACTGTGCAAGCGATTTTTTCTGCGATCAGAATCTCGGGAAATGCCTTCCTGAAAATTCTGGAGAGAACAATGGAAATGAAGATGAAAATGCTGAAAACGGTACTTCCGACGGTGAAAACCCTGACGGAAGTGCCGCAGACGGCACGATCCCTGATGACGATGCGGATCACAACTCTGGCGGAATTTATGTCACATGTACTCCCGGCGAGCATAAGGAATGCTACGAAGGTCCGAGCGGAACGGTCAACGTCGGGCTGTGCAAGGCCGGTTATAAAGAGTGCGTCGAAGACGGAAGCGATTGGAGCGAATGCCGCGATCAGATCCTTCCTGTAGCGGAAATATGCAGTGACGGTATCGATCAGGACTGTGACGGCAGCGATCTGACTCCGGAAACTGCGGTCGACATTGACGGCGACGGTTATACTTACTGCAGCGGAGACTGCTGCGAGACTGGCTGGGACTGTCTCGGTGAGCCTGAAAAAGTCAATCCTTCCTCATTTGAAGTACCGGATAATGCTGTTGACGACAACTGCAACGGTCAGATAGACGAAGTCGTTTCGGCGTGTGATGCCAACATTATGCAGGATACGTCGGATCCGATAGATATGGCTCAGTCGATTGATCTGTGTCCTGTCGCGGGAGAGCAGACTTTCGGCGTTGTCAGTGCAAAACTTCTATTCCCTGACGGAACGGAAGGTGAGATCCCGGCTCAGCAGCACGCTGTTCTGCCGGGCTATGGTAATGTTCTCAAGCCGAAAGCGGGAAATTCGTTCCTCGTTTTTTCGACCGGCAAGGTAAATCCGACAAATGAAGAACTGAGTATTGATAACGGCACTTCGAGCGATGCTCCTGCTGACTGGTTCCAGGCGAACGGAGGAGAAAGTTTTCCCGATTCTCCGGCCTGCAAAGGCGGTATCATTATCAGTCAGGACAGCAATCCAGGACAGCCGCCGGTAAACGATCCGGTAATGTTTGAACTTGTGATCCGTGCTCCGAAAAACGCATCGGCGTTCGGTGTTAATGTTTACTATATCAGCAGTGAATTTCCGGAATTCGTCTGCAAGTACAACGACTTCTTTGTCATGCTTCTCGACAGCTCGTATAGCTCGACTGACCCGAATCTGCAGAATCCTTTCGACAAAAATATCGCTATGGACAGCCTCGGCAATCCGCTCGGTATAAACCTCGCGCAATCGGGACTTTTCACAGTCTGCTGCCCGAGAAACAAATTCCCGAGCTGTCAGGGCGACGAGGAGCTCAAAGGAACTCCTTTCACCACGGCGGCATGCAGCGCTCTGACAATAACAGAAGCTCACGGCGCGACAGGCTGGCTCGAAGTCAGAGGCAACATCGTTCCGGGGGAAGATTTCAAGCTCAGAATGGCTATCTGGGATACGAATGACCACATTTACGACAGTATGGTCCTTATCGACAATTTCCAGTGGTATGAAGTAGCCGGCAAACCCGGTATCGCTCCGAAATAATTTCACTGTGCAGGTATAAATTCTGATTTTGCACATTCAGGAGTTTTAAATGAAAAAATCTATTTTTGCTTATATTCTGGGACTTTCGGTTCTGCTTGTTCTGACAGCAGGCTGCGGCAATTCGGAGTCAACTGGAAAACAGGGCGGAATTTACGGCGAATGTTATCCGGACGAAACATGTAATGAAGGTTTGGTGTGTGATACAGATCACAATATCTGCATAAAAGAAAAAGGGGATGCGGAAATGCCCGCAGCAGATGAAGATGCTGATAGTACCGAAGAACCTGATATTCAGGCTGCCGATGAAGACTCCGGTGATACTGAAGCGCCGGATGCGGATGACGATGAGCCTGAGGAGAGCGATATTAAGGAAAGCGGAGTTTGGCAGGATCCGAAAACAGGGCTCATCTGGTCGACAGCTCATTCTGTTGAGCATCTGCCGGAACTGAGTGATGTTCTTGTGTTTTGCGACGATCTTGTAGAAGACGGTTTCAGTGACTGGAAACTGCCGAATATAGACGAACTCAGGACGCTGGTTCAAAATTGCAGCAGGATGGAACCCTACGGACTTTGCAAAGTGAGCGAAGAGGCAGGTGCTCTCTCGTGGTATGACGATCTTGACCCGTTTATATGCTACTGTGAATGGAAGGAAGAGTGGACTCAGCAGGTCGGAGATGAATTCCTTTTAGATAACGGAGGTTTCTACAGCAAATTAGGCGATGATCAGGATGTTATTCTTTACTCTTCTTCAAGAAGTGATTACGGCGGCGATCTGTGGTGCATCAGTTTCAACACGGCCGTTATGTCGATATGTTCTCAAAAATCTGTAAACAGTGTCCTGAATCCGGAACATTTTGCGTCAGTCCGCTGTGTCGGAAGCTATTCGAGACAGCAGCCGTGCGAAGGACTTCCGGATGGTGCTTCATGGAACGTTTATTCAAGCATTCCGCAGACATGGGACGGCTCTTCCTGGCAGCCGGGTGCGACAGGAGTTTATAACGAAACGCCGAACGATGCAGAGTGCAGGTTCGTATGCAATCCCGGATATAAATGGGATGGCTCGAAATGCAGTTTGCAGAATATCAAAGACATTGCCGGATGCAGCCACGGAAGCCCGGTTCCTTGCTATGATTCCTCAAGCGGTCTTATCTGGTCTGCAAAAGCGCCGGAGGATATGCTGCACTATGATGCCGTTGATTACTGTGACAATCTCGTTGAAGGCGGTCTGGGCGGCTGGCACCTGCCGACAATCAGCGAGCTGCGCACTTTGATTCAGAACTGTGTCTGGACAGTTACAGGAGGGGATTGCGGGATCACAGACGACTGTCTTTCTGCGCAAGACTGCGAATATTCATACAGTCAATGTGAGAGTGCCTGCCGCGGTACCGGCGGCAGTTCGGAGATTCGCATTATATTCAGTAAATTCGGCGATAAAGGAGATTTTTTATCTTCATCTAAAGTGGCAGGTTCCTCTGCAAGCGTGTGGGGTGTAAGGTTTGATACAGCTCAAATTCTGTCATTCGGTACAGACGAAGTATATGACAAAGGCAGTGTCCGCTGCGTGAAAAATGTACATGTTCCATGCACCGGACTCCCTGAAAATGCAATTTGGAACAGCGTTTCAAGCGTGTGGCAGATATGCGGCGAAACATCGTGCCAGCCCAGCACAGTCGGAGTCTATAATGAAACTCCGAGCGAAACGGAATGCAGATTTAAATGTTATCCCGGTTATGAATGGAACGGTTCAAAATGCACTCTGAAAACCCCGGAAGCTCTTTCTGAGTGCAGTCCTGAAAGCCCTATGCCGTGCAGAGATTCCGCTACCGGTCTCATCTGGTCTGATAAACCATCAGAAATGATGATGCTTGATGACGCTCAAAATTACTGTGACAATCTTGTCGAAGGAGTGATTGATGACTGGCGTCTGCCGACGGTCGGCGAACTCAGGACTTTGATCGTGAACTGCCCTGCTACAGAACCTGGCGGAGTGTGCGGTGTTACGGATGAGTGTCTATTGATAGACAACTGCTGGGCAAGAACAGATTGCAAATGCCGTTACGGTGAAGCTGCTTATAGCAAGTTCCATAGTAAATTTATGTATGAACTTATTTCATCTGCTTCAAAAACCGGTAAAATCATATCCGGTTTTGAAAATGTGTGGTGTGTTGATTTCAGTGAAGCCGGAATCAAATCATGTTCGCTGGAATACGGACAAACTTTCCGCTGCGTGAGGTAGTTGAAAATGAAAAAGATATTCATGGTGATGTTCCTTCTCCTGCTTGCTGCGGCGGTCAGCTGCGGCAGCAATTCGGGTTCGGACAGAAAACAGGGTGAGATCTACGGGGAATGTTTCAAAGACAAGACCTGCAGCGAAGGACTGGTCTGCGATGAAGAACATAATGTCTGTATAAAAGAAGATGAAGATTCTGATGATATCAAGCCGGATCATGAAGAAGATAAAGATGAAGAAGATGAAGATGACAGCGATACCGAAATCTCTGCTGACCAGGATGATCCGGATTCTGCGGCTGAGGAAGGCAAGCCTTGGGAAGATCCCGAAAGCGGTATGATGTGGTCTACGGAATCGAACGCCATGGTCTGGCAGGATGCTGTGTATTATTGCGACAACCTTACGGAGGGCGGTTTCAGCGACTGGCGTCTGCCTTCGGTGAGTGAAGCCCGGACGCTGATCAAGAACTGCTGGGAAACCATGATCGGCGGCAGGTGCGGTGTTAAGGACAACTGTTTGTCATATGACTGCCTCTCTTACAGTTGCGGTTTGTGTGAACCTCAGGCTGACGGCTATTACAGCAAAATCGATACTTACACAGACAGCAGTCTGTTCTGGTCAGCTTCCGAGGTTTCTGGCAGTGCTGTCCGCGCATGGGGCATCGAACTCTATACTGCCGCTGTTGCGGCAAAAGTTAAGAACGAATACGGTGTCACCCGCTGTGCAAGGGGCGAAAATCACCGCCAGTTTTGTGAAGGCCTTCCGGAACACGCATTCTGGAACAGTGCTTCGACCATATTTTCAACATGGGACGGCTCTTCCTGGCAGCCTTCTCTGCAGGGTGTTTACAACGATACGGCGAGCACAAAAGAATGCGTATTCAAATGTGTTTCCGGTTACAAATGGGATGGTTACAAGTGCAAGCCGGACGACACTTTCCCTGAGTGCGGTGCTGAAAGCCAGACTCCGTGCATAGATTCTTCTACCGGACTTGTCTGGTCATCCAAAACGGCAGATAAAAGTTGGAAAGAAGCCGCCGATTACTGTTTCAGACGTTCGGAAGGAGGAACCAAAGCATGGTCTCTGCCGACGATCGACGAACTCAGAACGCTTGTCACAAAGTGCCCCGAGGCGGAATACGGAGGATTATGCGCGGTAAGTGAGGAGAAAGGCTTTCTTTCTATTTATGATGTCGGGGAAAGAGAGACCTGTTTGTGCATGGACAAGGATAGTGAATACAGCGAATACAATAAATTCGGTGATTCAGGTTTGATCTGGTCATCGTCCGTCCGTTCGGATAATCCTGACTATGCATGGGGCGTTTTCACCGGTTATATTTCATACGGTTACGGTATCGGCATAGATAGCGGTATCGAAATCATGGATTCTTTAAAAACCTACGACTATGCTGATGTCCGCTGTGTCGTTAAATAGACGCTTTGCGCTTTCATTTGACTTGTCGGATATAACTCGTAAAATTCAGCGGTTATTTTTTTGAGGCTCAAATGCAGGTCTTTCCTTTCAATGTTACTGATGAAGAATACGGCTCTCTGATGAAGAAAATCGGAGTCTCCGCAGCAGGAACAGCGATCATGCGCGGACGTTTTTCGATAAAGAGTTTCATGGTGTCCGATATTTCTACTCCGGCGGCGAATGTCGTGAAGCAGGAAGTCCTCTCTTTGGGCGGCGAGACTGCCGTTCCGGCTCATGCAGTCAACTGTTCTCTGCCGAAAAGCTGCTTCGTCTTTTCCTTGAGAAGCGACAGAATTCCGGATTTTGTTTCGCGTATGAAGGCTCAGTGCTGGAAGCTGCCGCAGGTGGCAGATTTTGTTGAAAGATTCTGCAAGTCCAATGCACCATGGTTTTCTTTTTCATACCAGGGGATAGACACGACTCGGCCGAATATCATGGGAATTCTGAATGTCACCCCCGATTCTTTTTCTGACGGAGGAAGCTGGAACACTCCAGAAGCTGCTCTGAAACACGCCGAAACGATGCTGGAAGAAGGTGCGGACATCATCGATGTGGGCGGCGAATCGACGCGCCCGGGTTCAGAGGCAGTTGATGCCGAGACCGAGAAACAGCGCGTTATTCCCGTGATAAAAGAGATAAAAAAGTGCTTCCCGAAAGCTGTGATCTCTGTCGATACGGTGAAAAGTTCAGTTGCCGATGCCGCAATAAATGCAGGTGCCGGAATCATAAACGACGTGAGCGGACTTACATTCGACCCTGAAATGGTTTCAGTATGTGCCGATGCTGGGAAGCCTGTTGTGATCGGTCACATCAAAGGAACGCCTAAAAATATGCAGGAAAATCCGGTTTATGAAAATCTGTTCGGCGAAATGCTCGATTTTTTCAATAAATCGAAAGAACTTCTGCTTTCAAAAGGGGTCGGCGAAAAGCTCATCATGATCGATCCCGGGATCGGTTTCGGCAAAACTCTTGAACACAATTTGGCAATAATAAAACATCTGGAAGTTTTTCACGCTTTCCTTGAGCCCGTTATGGTCGGAGTCAGCCGTAAAAGCATGATCGGAGCTCTCTGCGGAAGAAAAAATCCCATTGAAAGGCTTGCGGGAACTGTCGTGCTCAATACCATAGCTTTGGAAAAAGGGGCGGCGGTGATAAGAGTCCACGATGTAAAAGAGGCAAAAGATACTTTAGAAATATTCAACGCTTTAAAGGAGCCGTCATGTCTTTAACTTTTTCGGAATTTCTGCTGGCTGTAGCGGGAAGCGATTCTGTTCCGCTTTTCATTTTCAAGGCGGCAGTCGATTTCTGCTGCATCTACTTCATTTTTTATCTCTTTTTTGTCGAGATCAAAGACAGCAAATCGATCAGGGTAACGGCAGGTTTCGCCCTTATGGCCCTGTTCTACATTATTGCGAGGATCTTTGATCTCACGGGGATCACCTGGTTCCTCGGGAATTTCTTTTCCTACGCACCGGTGCTGATAATTGTGGTTTTCCGTAATGAAATCAAGAATATGCTCTCGTCGATGAGCCTTGTTAAGGTCAGCATGAAGCAGGAAGACTCTTCGGGTGAAGAGGACATCATAAGTCATATCGCGAACGCAATGGATTATCTTGCTTCGGTACGTGAGGGCGCACTTGTCGTAATCATGCCTTCGGAAGATGTGAAACTCGGTGCGATCGCCGAGGGAACTGAAATCGATTCACTCATAACAAGAGAACTTCTTCTTACGATCTTCAAGAAGAATTCGCCTCTTCATGACGGTGCGGTAATCATCAAAAACAAAAGGATCTTAAGAGCTTCAGTTTTCTTCTCGCTCAGCACTAACCCCGACATTGACCCGAACTTCGGAACGAGGCACAGAGCGGCTTACGGCATCAGCGAAAAGGTCCCGGACGCACTTGTCATCGTAGTCAGCGAGGAGAGAGGCGAGATTTCGCTTCTTCACGGCGGAAGGATCACGCGCGATCTCAGCAAGGACGCGCTCAAACAGCAGCTCGCAAACAGACTTTAGGAGATTTTTATGAAGATAATGACACAAAAACAAAGCTTTATAAAAAGGGCATTTACCCACAACCGCCGTGAAAAACTTCTTGCGGTTTTGTGTTCGGTAGTGATCATGATCGTAGCGGTCTGTTTCAAGCCTGTCAACAGAGTTTATTCCCTCAGGGTCAACGCGAATATTTCACCTGATCAGGTGCTTGTTTCTGAAAATGTCAGCAGTGTCGAAGTAAAAGTCGGCGGAAATTTCTTCGAGCTGCGTAAAGTGAAAAGCGAAGATCTCGTGATAAATTTCGATTTTTCGAAAGAACGGGCGGGCGAGATAACCATGAATATCGGCGACAAGGAGCTTCCTGCGGCTTTTCTTCCGCTTGATGTGAAAAGCATTTCGCCTGAGACGCTGGTTTTCATAACAGAAGAGAAAAAGACGGAACCGGTAGAGACGTTACCTGAAACGTCTCCAGAACAGAAACCTGCTGAAACTGAACCTGAACCGGCTGAAACTGCTGTGCCGAAAACCGATGAAAACACCGTGAAAACCGAAAACGGGGGAAAAAATGACTGAAGAAGCGCGTGTCATTTGGTTTACGGGGCTTTCCGGCGCCGGGAAGACGACTCTCGCCGAAAAACTGGCCGCTTACCTCAAAAATTCAGGCGTAAAATGTGAACTTCTTGACGGCGACACTGTGAGAAACATTTTCCCGCAGACCGGATTTACAAAAAAAGAGCGCGACGAACACGTGAAACGGATGGGTTTCCTTGCTTCGATGCTTGAGCGCAACGGTGTTACGGTTTTAGCATCCTTCATTTCGCCATACCGCGAATCTCGTGATTTCGTGAGAAAAATGTGTAAGAATTTTGTTGAAGTCTATGTCTCGACCTCGCTTGAAATATGCGAAAAACGCGATGTCAAAGGGCTTTACAAAAAGGCGAGAAAAGGAGAAATCACCTCGTTCACCGGGATCGACGACCCTTACGAACCGCCGCTTAACCCGGAACTCACCATAAAAACCGACAATGAAACGGTCGAGGAATCGTTTGAAAAACTGGTCGGGTATCTTGACAAAACGGCATCTCAATAATAAGAAGTGCCGTTTTCTGTTTATTAACTTTTAAATTTTAGGGGGAATCCATGGTAACAGTAAGACCTTTCAGAGCTATCAGACCGCGTGACGAAATCGCTTCTAAAGTCGCGGCTTATCCTTATGACGTTCTCAATTCGGAAGAGGCAAGGGAACTTGCGAAAGACAACCCGATCTCTTTCCTTCACATCAACAAACCCGAAATCGACCTTCCGAAAGGGACCGATCTCTATGACGACAGCGTTTATGCAAAAGGAAAAGAGAACTTCCAGAAAATGATGAAGGAAGGCGTTCTCGTTCAGGATAAGGAACCGCACCTTTACATCTACCGCCAGGTCATGAACGGCCACGAGCAGTATGGTATCGTAGGCTGCGCAAGCGCTGACGACTACAACAACGACCTCATCAAAAAGCATGAGCTTACCCGTAAGAAAAAAGAGGACGACAGAACCCGCCACGTTATCGAGCTCAACATCAACGCAGGTCCTGTTTTCCTTACATACAGAGACAACAAACGTATCGACGAACTCGTTGCAGAAGTTGTTAAAAATACTCCGGAAGTCGATTTCACAGCTGACGACGGCATCCGCCACACGGTATGGGTAATCAAAGACAATAAGATCAACAACGAAATCACTGGAACGTTCTACAACGAAGTTCCGCTCCTCTACGTTGCTGACGGTCACCACAGAAGCGCAAGTGCTGCAAGAGCAAAGGCTGAGAGAATGAAAAACGATCCGCACTGGAACCCGGAAAAGGAATACAACTTCTTCCTCGCTGTTTTCTTCCCGGCAACCCAGCTCAAGATCCTCGACTACAACAGAGTCCTTCTCACGATGAACGGTCTCACAAAAGAAGAGTTCATGAAGAAAGTTCTCGAAAAGTTCGAAATCGTCCGCGAAGGCGAAGCAAGACCGAGATGCGCAAAAGAATTCGGTCTTTACATGGATAAAAAATGGATCACTATCAAAGCGAAAGACGGCACATTCCCGGCTGACGACCCGATCGAAAGCCTTGATGTCGCTATTCTTCAGAACAATCTTCTCGCTCCTATCCTTGGGATCGGCGATCCGAGAAGCGACGAGAAAATCGACTTTGTCGGCGGAATCAGAGGAACCGAAGAGCTCGAAAAGAGAGTCGACAGCGGCGAATGCACGATGGCGTTCAGTATGTTCCCGACCTCGATCGAACAGCTTATGAGCGTTGCGGATGCAGGCAGGATCATGCCGCCGAAATCGACATGGTTCGAACCGAAGCTCAGAAGCGGACTTCTCGTTCACATCCTCGACTAAATGAAAAAAATTTTTTTTGTCTTTATTCTGTCTGCCGCTTTTCTGCTTTCGTCATGCGGCGGGAGCGAATCTGCGGCGGACATTCCCGAATGTGTTGAAAATCAGGTTTTCCCTTGTATTGATGCGGTGAGCGGGCTTTCATGGTCTGAAAAGACGTCTCATTCCAAAATCTGGAGCGAAGCGGTTTTTTACTGTGAAAATCTTGAAGAAGGCGGCATCAGAAAATGGCGTCTGCCTAATATCGACGAGCTTCGGACTCTTGTGCAGGAGTGTTCCGGCACGGTTACAGGCGGCGAATGTCACGTGAGCCATGAAAGAGGGTGCCTTTCTTACGATTCGTGCTGGTCAAGATCTTGTCTGTGTGAACTCGATGAAAGCGGAAAATACAGCAAATTCGGTGACTTGGGAGGACTCTGGTCGTCTTCTGAAACGGGAGATGAAGGTGCTTGGCATATCGATTTTTATGAAGCGAAAATCGTAGATGTCCACAAACAGGATAGCTATGCTGTCCGCTGCGTGAAATGAAATCTGCGCCGACAAAAGCCTCCTTTTTCTTGATTTAATGCACTTTTTGACAATAATAGTGTGTTTTTCGGCAGTTAGCCGATTTTTTTGATAATTTTCGGAGTTGGATATGCAAGTGTGGATTGAAGAAAGCCTTAAAAACGGCGAGTTGTTTTTCTATATCGTGCCGGCGGTCCTGCTGATACTTCTTTTGATCGTTATTTTCTGGCCCGACAAAAAGAAAGAGAAAAAGGAAGAGGTCGAAGAGACCGAGCTCGACAAGCTCATAAAAGCCGATAAAAAGCTGAAAGCCGAAATCGAGCCGGTTATCGAAAAAACGGAAGAACCTCCTTTCAAAGAGGCTGGCAAGGAAATCCAGCTGTTCGAGGAACAGGATGTACAGACGTTTCCCGAAACGTCTCAAAAACCGATTGAACCCGAACAACCGACAGAACCGGAACCCGAACAACCTGTGGAACCCGCACCTGTAGAGACGTTTCCCGAAACGTCTCCGGAACCCGAAACGCCGGCTAAACCCGCACCCGTAGAGACGTTGCCTGAAACGTCTCCGGAACCCGAAAAATCGGTTGAACCCGAAACGCCGGTCAAACCTGAGCCCGTAGAGACGTTTCCCGAAACGTCTCCGGAACCCGAACAACCCGCCGCAACGATAAAAAGCGGTCTCGAAAAGACGAGAAAAGGCGGCTTCATGTCGCGTCTCATCGGTCTTTTCAAAAACAATGTCGTCGATGACGATCTTATCGAAGAGCTTGAAGAGATCCTTTACACCGCTGACATGGGCGTGGCAACTGTTTCGTGGCTCATGGATCTCGTCAACAAAAACCGTTCGAAATTCTCAAGCGGCGACGATGTGAAACTATTCCTGAAAGAGAAAATCCGCGAAGTGCTTGTCGAAAATTACAAGCCTTTTCCTGAACTTACCGAAAAACCGACAATATTCCTCATGGTCGGCGTTAACGGTGCCGGAAAGACTACGACGATAGGCAAACTTGCGCACAAATTCATCGCTCAGGGAAAAGTCCCGATGCTTGCTGCAGGAGATACATTCCGGGCTGCGGCTGTCGAGCAGCTCAAAGTCTGGGGCGAGCGCAACAACTGCACTGTTATCAGCGACAAAGACGGTGCGGATCCGGCTTCGGTCGCTTTCAATGCGGTAAACAGCGCTGTCAGCAAAGGGGCTGACGTTCTTCTTGTCGATACGGCGGGAAGACTTCAGAACCGCGTAAACCTTATGGAAGAGCTTATCAAGATAAACCGCGTAATCGGCAAGGCAAAGCCCGGCGCGCCGCATGAAACGATAATCGTGATCGACGCGAACAACGGCCAGAACGCGCTCACTCAGGCGAAACAGTTCAGCGAGGCTGTCAAAGTTACGGGGATCATCGTGACGAAACTTGACGGTAGCGCGAAAGGCGGAGTTATAATCGGCATTTCGAAAGAACTTGGCCTGCCGGTTTACCTTGTCGGAGTAGGCGAGAAAATCGAAGATCTTCGCCCCTTCGACCCGAATGAATTTGTTGAGGCTCTTTTTGAATAACAACCCGATTTTATTTAATATTTTGTGAGGCAAAACCATGGAAGACAAAAAATCCGTTGCAATTCTCTGCTCAGGCGGACCGGCCCCCGGAATAAACACGGTAGTATGCTCGATCGCGAAAGTTTTTCTCAAGGCTCACTACAGAGTCATCGGCATAAACTACGGCACGAAGACTCTTTTCACAGACCATGTCGATACGGTCGATATCGATTTCGATCTCGCCGACCACTACTTCAACCGCGGCGGTTCCTTCCTCAAGATGAGCCGCTACAAACCGAAAGACAGCGAGTTCAAACCCGATTTCTTCATTAAGAACAATGTCGAGCTGCTTGTCACTATCGGCGGCGACGATACCGCGTCCACTGCGAACAGGATCACAAAATATCTGAACGAGAAGAACCTTCCGGTCAGAAACATTCATGTTCCGAAGACGATAGACAACGACCTTCCGCTGCCTGAGAGACTTCCCACTTTCGGCTATCAGTCGGCTAAAAATGAAGGTGTCAGGATCGCGACAACGATCTACGAAGATGCAAGAACGAGCGGAAACTGGTTTGTAGTCTCCTCGATGGGGCGTGAAGCAGGGCATCTTGCTTTCGGAATAGGCGCGGCATGCCACTATCCGATGATAATCATCCCCGAAATGTTCAAAAACGTCGAAGTCACATTTGACAGGATCCTGAAAATGATGATCTCGTCTATCGTAAAAAGAAAGATCTACGGCATGGACTACGGCGCAATAATCATAAGCGAAGGTGTTTTCCACTTCATGTCTGACGAAGAGATCGTCAGCTCGGGTATCAAGTTCTCATTCGACGAGCACGGACATCCTGAACTCGGAAACGTCTCGAAAGCGCATATATTCAACGTTCTCCTCAACGAAGAACTCACAAAACTCGGCCTTAAGGTAAAATGCAGACCGACCGAAATCGGCTACGAAGTCCGCTGCTGCGCTCCGTGCGCTTTTGACCTCAAATACTGCACGCTGCTCGGTTTCGGCGTAAAAGAGCTTTTCGACCGCGGCGTTTCGGGCTGCATCGTTGTCTGTCACAACGACGGAACGGTATCTCCACTCTACCTCGAAGACGTTGAAGATCCCAAAACCGGCAAAATCAAACCGCGTCTTGTCGATACCGAAGCCGACGACTACAAAATGCTTGTCGAGAATTTCCACTGCATCGACGAAAACGACTACGAAAAAGCTTCGAAATGGCTCAAAAATCCGCAGCTTTACGACCTTAAACACATTCTCGGACTCAAAAAGTAGGATTCTGTTCCGATATCAGATAATAAAATAAAAATTTATTAAAAAATTCTTTCAACTCTTGATTTTTACAAAGTTTTATTTACACTACTTGTGAGTAGTCTACTTTTGAGTAGTTAAAACGGAGGCTCTATGATAGGACGAAGCGGAGAATTGAAACATCTGGAATCGCTCTATTCCGGCAACTCTTTTGAGTATCTGGTCATGTACGGAAGAAGAAGGGTCGGAAAAACGACTCTTCTTCAGGAATTTGCGAAAGATAAAGACGCGGTTTTTTATTCTGCGCAGATAAAAAACGATCCTTTGAATCTCGCCGATTTTTCAAAAACTGTGCAGCTGCACTTTGACAAAATGTTCATTTCGCCTTTTCAAAGCTGGCAGGACGCTTTTGATTACATTGGCAGAAAAGCGGTGACGCGGACTGTAGTGATCATAGACGAATTTCCGTTTATCGCCGATTCAAACCCGAGCGTAAAGTCTGTTCTGCAGCATGTGATCGACCACAACTGGAAGAATAACGGCAATATTTTCCTGATTCTGTGCGGATCTTCGGTAAGTTTCATGGAAACGGAAGTGATGGGAAGCAAAAGCCCGCTCCACGACAGGCAGACTTCGTGCCTGGAGATCCTTCCTTTCGATTATCTGGAAAGTTCTCTCTTTTTTCCGAATTACACAAACGAAGAAAAACTGATTGCTTATGGGATCTTAGGCGGTGTCCCGCGTTATCTCGAGGCTTTTGACGACACATTGACGATCGGGCGCAACATTGCCGATAAAATCATCAGAAACGGAGCCTTTCTCCACGAAGAACCGGCAAACCTTCTGAGAGCGGAACTCAGGGAGACCAGTATCTACAACAGCATTTTGAGTGCGGTCGCCAACGGAAGGAATAAGGTGTCGGAAATAGCCGATTTTATTCACGAAGATCTGAACAAAGTCTCAAAGTATCTGATAACATTGCAGGTCATGCGGCTTATTGAAAAAAGAGTGCCCTGCGGAGAGAGCACCGGGAGCCGGAAAGGAATTTACGTGTTGACCGACAACTTTTTCAAATTCTGGTTCAGATACGAATTTACGAACAATTCCTACTACGAAATGCTTGGTGCTGATAAAGCGGCTGAAGAAATCATGGACGATATTCCGAATCTGATGGGCGACGCTTTCGAAAGTATCTGCACGGAATATCTGAGAAGGCTTGCGAAAAAAGGGAAACTTCCGTTCGTTCCTTACAGCATCGGCAGATGGTGGGGCAACAATCCCAAGATCAAAGCACAGGACGATGTTGATATCCTCATGCTCAGCAGAAACGGGAAACAAGGGATTTTCGTCGAGTGCAAATTTACATCCAAACCGATGCCTTACGATGAATACGAAGATCTTAAAACCGCGATGTCCGCTTTCGGAAATGTTAAGGAAAAGTATATGATTTTTATCAGCAAGTCCGGTTTCACCGACTCGGTCACAGCTGCTGCGGAGCAGGACGGCGCGACACTTTTAACGATCGACAATCTTTTTATTGCGTGAAGAGATTTTCCCACACAACAAATTGACTCTAACCACTTGTTTTTAGTCCGTTTTTCACTATAATTCCGCGGTTTGACTTGAATTGGAGGCAAAATGACTGGAAAAAAAATCGCTGTGGGCTTAAGCGGCGGAGTCGATTCTGCTGTTGCAGCGGCACTTCTCAAGCAGCAGGGTTACGATGTCGTCGGAGTCACGATGTCGAACTGGGACGGTTCGCTTCATGTCGAGGGCCCGATGCCCGATTCATGCTACGGGCCTTGCGAGGGAGGAAGCCTGGAAGCGGTTGAAGAAATCGCAAAAGTGCTTGATATTCCTTACAAAGTTTTTGATCTGAGCGAGGCATACCGCGAAAACATTATTTCGTATTTCAAGCACGAATACATGTGCGGCAGAACGCCGAATCCGTGTGTGAGATGCAATTTCAAAATGAAGTTCGGGCTTCTTTTCGAAAAGGCGAGGGCTGAGCTTGGGATCGACCTTTTTGCGACAGGACATTATGCGAGAATTATTGAAGAAAACGGCAAATTTTTCCTTGCGAAAGCGTTGAATACGGCGAAAGACCAGAGCTATTTCCTGCAAATGCTGCGCCGCGAGTGGCTTCCGCACATCATTTTCCCGCTCGGAAACATGACGAAAGACGAAGTGCGCGAAACGGCGAGAAAGTTTGATCTTCCCGTTGCCGAAAAAGAGGAAAGTCAGGATTTTATGGGCGGAAACCACGCTGTGCTTTTTGACGACGAAGTTGTGAAAGAGGGCAATATCGTTGACGAAAACGGCAAAATCCTGGGCCGTCACAAAGGAATAATCCACTACACCATAGGCCAGCGCAAAGGGCTCGGGATCAGCAATCCGAAACCGCTTTTTGTCCTCAGAATCGATGCCAAAAAGAATGAGATCGTTGTCACCGAAAAGGAGCATTTATTCTCCAACGGGCTTGAAGGGGCGGAACTCAACCTGCTTGACGATATTGAAAATCCTAGTGAATTCAAAGCATTGGTCAAAATCAGACAGAAGCACAAAGAGTGTCCGGCCACAGTTTCGATTCTGGATGGCGGCAGATTCAAAGTCGTTTTTGAAACGCCGCAGCTTTCGGTCACTCCGGGCCAGGCAGTCGCAATTTACCGTGAAGACGGGATCCTTCAGGGCGGCGGAATCATAGAAAAAGGGTTTTGATTTATTACACTTTCGTTACCACACAGTTTCTACATCGTACAGTGAAATTTTATCATCGTGAGTGATGATCGTCAGATTGTTTTCGATTGCTTGTGAAATCAAGATACCAGAGAATTGTGTGAGTGTCGAGCAGATATTTCATCACATATACTCCGCGAAATCTTCCACAGGATCGTCAAAATCAGGAGCCATATAAAAATGCTCGTTTTTCCAAACTCCGTACATGGATTTTTTAGGTTTCTCTTTTTCCTCATTGCGGGAAATCAGGAAAAGCGCAAAATCATACAATTCCTTCTGTTCAGCTTCGGACATTGTTTCATACATCCGCATAAGTGTTTCTGCCATAGTAACCTCCACTCAAAAAGCCGTTAATTATATCACAAAATCAAATATTTTCAACCGGTTTATTTCAGCGCTGGCAGCTCGCCTTCATAGAAACCGTTACCACACAGGCAGATTTTCCCAATCTTCCGGGACTCCCATTTCTTTTAGAGTTAAAAGCCGGTGTTTGTCGTTCAGTAATGGTATTCAGCTGCTGAATTTTTGTCAGAAAAATTTAGTCCCCGCCTTTCAAGTTTTTCAATTTGTTCATCAACTGAAATCGGGGATTTTGTGTATTCCATCTTGAAAAATTTGCTTCTTAAAACTCGAAGACCTCCCTGGTGCGCTGATCTTACGGGAAGCGTGGGAGGTCATATCGGAAGAGACAATACTTGCTTTTATTATTTTGTCAACATCAATTTAGAAAAATTTTTAGATTTATTTCACAAACTATTCCTGAGGCTCGCTGTTCAGTTTTTCTTCTACTTTTTTCACTAAATAGTCGGGGGAAACTTCCAGCGCGTTCGCGATTTTGAAAATTGTTGAAATTTTGGGTTCTCTCTGCGCGGTTTCAAGGCGTCCGATGATCACGGTCTGGCAAAAACAGCGGTTCGCGACCTGTTCCTGAGAAAGTTTCTTTTCTTTCCTGATTTCTTTTATGGTCAAGGCGAATGCTGTTTTGAGATCCAAAGGCGACTCCGTAAAAAACTTAGTGTTTTTAGACGATAAGAGGCGATTTTCTTATAACCTATTGGATATAAAAATTGATTTTTGTAACCTTTCGGCTATAAAAACAAGGATTTTTGTTTTTTTATTTTTGGAGGAAAAATGAAAAGATTTTTTGTTTTGTTTGGGTTGATGTTGCTTTTAACGACATCGCTTTTTGCTCAAAAAGCAGGGAATGCGGATTTGGAAAAGCAAAGAATTGGGGATCTTGTTTGGTCTAATCGTTCACCAGGTAGAATGGATTGGGAGGAGGCAGAAACATACTGCAAAACTCTTTCAGAAGATGATTTTACAGATTGGAAATTACCAAATATTGATGAGCTTAGAACGCTAATTCAGAATCATTCTGGCACACAGACAGGCGGTACTTGCCTAATTTCTGAGAAAGCAAGAGGAAATTACACAAATGATTGCGAAGGAAAGAAAGGTAACAATTTTAGCAAATTAGGTGATGTCGTTTGGCTTTGGTCTTCATCTCTTCTACCGAGAAGTATGGGAGGAGGTATAGTAAGTAGTATGTTGTATGATGCATGGGTCGTAAACTTCGAGAATGGGCATGTGGCCTCAGCTTCTGGCAGGTCAGGACGCGCTTATGTTCGTTGCGTAAGAGACGCAAAAACTAAAAAAAAGGAATCTACACAAATCATACAACCAACACAACCCGAAAAAGTCGTAAATTTGCAATGGTCAAGCATGTCTAACAGAAAAATGCATTTAGAGGATGCTGTAGATTATTGCCAATATTTGATGGAAGATTGTCGTACTGAGTGGAGAGTCCCAAATATTGATGAGTTGAGAACGCTTATTCAAAATCATTCAGGAACACAAACAGGTGGCACTTGTAAGATCAGTGAAAAAGGAAACAGACTTGCATCTAGTGATTGGACAGATGATTGTGATGGTCGTCGCAAAGGTAGTTTTAGTAAGCTCGGAGATGATTATGTAGAACTTTTGTCTTCTACTGTTAAATCAGATGATTCATATTCTATATGGTTAGTGAATTATAAAGATGGAGGGATATATAGTACAAGCACCTTGTATGATGGAGGAGGTCTTGCGACATATATTCGTTGTGTAGAACCTGCAAAAGTCATGAATTTGGAATGGTCAAATGAATCACCAAACAACATGCTTTGGGATGATGCCATAGCTTACTGCAAAAATCTGGACGAAGATGGTTTCAGTGATTGGCAGCTTCCTAATATTGATGAATTAAGGACTCTCATCAAACAACATCCTGGAACGCAAACGGGCGGTACCTGCAAGATCAGTGAAGAAGCTGGAAAAATTTCAACCACAGATTGGACAGATGAGTGCGAAGGTAGAAGAAACAGTGGCGGCAGCAAGCTTCGCGATTACGGCTGGTTTTGGTCATCTTCTACTACGTCAGCTGATTCAATATACGCATGGGGCGTTGATTTCTCCGGTGGAGGGGTAAGCGAAAAAAATAAAGACAAGATGCACGGTTCGGTCCGTTGTGTTAGAAGGTCGTGCCAAAGAATCGAAGAAAAACCAAAAAAGAAGCAACCTGTAAAAATCGGTAATTTGCAATGGTCAAACAAACATGAACCAAATTCTATGGATGATAACTGGAAAAGGGCTTTAGACTATTGCGAAAACTTGAAAGAAAGCAGTTACAGAGACTGGAGACTACCAAATATTGACGAGTTGAGAACGCTTATCCAAAACCATTCCGGTACTGAAGCTGGGGGCACCTGCAAAATAAGTGAAAAAGGGAACCTTGGAAAAGATGACATAACACAAGATTGTAAAGGTAAAAACGGCAACGATTTCAGCAAATTGGGCGACAAAGGCAGGTTTTGGTCTTCCTCGGAATCAAGTGCTTCTTTTGAGAGATGGTATGTGGATTTTAAAGATGGTCAAGTCGGTAGCGAAACTGCTTATAGAGACTATAATGTTAGGTGTGTAAGAAGAGGTCGCAACAACGAGTCTCCAAACACACCGGCGGAAACAAACAATGAAAAAAACACTGTTGAGAGCCAAGAAAAAGAAACAAAAGAAGATGAAAAAAATACTGGAACCAAAGTGTCCATTGATAAAATTAAGGTTAATGGCACCACTGATTTCGAAAGTATAGCAAAAACAATTAAATTTGGCAGTTCAGTAGTTGAACGTCGTTGTTATAGCGAGGCATTGCTCGCTAATCCGACTTTAAAGGGTAAAGTATCGGTCATTATTTTGATAAATGAAAAAGGACAAGTTGAAAATATTGAGATTTTGGAAGATACCCTTAAAGATACAGAAATCATCAAATGTGTCAGAGGCATTATCAGCAGACTACGTTTCCAGAAACCTGACGAAGGAAAAATCAAAGCCTCTTTCCAAATTTTGTTCAATAACTAAATCTCTTATTTTCAAATCGAGATACTGACACTGCCAAATGATCACGGCACAACTTCCTAATTTTTCAACAATTTCACCCACAAAAAGCAAATTTCACCTGTCAGAAGTCGAGGAATGAGTTTTTTCTCAAAAAACTTTTGAATTTCTCTGATTTTTTTCTATAAAAAATGGATATTGTTTGTTGATAGAGAAATTTTGCTGGAGGAGGTCGAGTTATGACAAAAAAAGAAGCAAAAACAGTAGAAATTGTTGAAAAAGATTTTGAACAATGTCTGAAATTAGCACAACTCGGAGATGTGAAAGCTCAATTGAAAGTTGGTGCGTATTACTATAGCATAAAAAGAACGGAAGATCATAAAGAAAAAGCTTTCAATTGGTTTATGGAAGCAGCAAAACAAGAGAATGCAAGAGCTCAACTCATTGTAGGTTTATGTTATTCCAACGGTAAAGGAGTAGAAGAAAATAAAAAAGAAGCTTTCGAATGGTATAAGAAGGCTGCTGAGCATGGGGATGAAATAGCTCAATTCTATGTGGGAATGTATTACTATAAAGGAAAAAATGATGCCGAACAAAACTTTGAAGAAGCCTTTAAATGGTTTCTAAAAGCAGCGGAACAAGGTCATGTTAAGGCTCAATTCAATGTCGGCTGTTGTTACAACAAAGGAGAAGGCGTAACAGCAAATAAGAAGGAAGCCTTTAAATGGTTTAAAAAAGCGGCAGAACAAGGACATGTTAATGCTCAATTCAATGTCGGTTGTTGTTATAACAAAGGAGATGGCATAAAAGCGAATAAGGAAGAAGCCTTCAAATGGTTTATAAGAGCAGCAGAACAAGGGCATGAAAAAGCTAAATCTTTTATCGAGCGTTACAATAATAATAGTAAAGACGTAAAGAATAAAAAAGCAGCAAAACAAGATAATATACGAATTCAAATTTCTGGAATTGATTCGTCTTCAAATAATTTAACTATAGACGATCTTGTTTCGCTTGTACTTGAAGCTTTAAAAAAAGAAAATGAAAAATCTGATGCAACAGAAAATCATGATTTCTCAAAAGTTTTTATTGTTCATGGTCGTGATGAAGGATTAAAACAAAAAATAGCCCGTCTGCTAAAAGATCAAGGTATTGAACCTATTATTTTGGATGAACAACTGAATGGAGGTGCGGAAACCATTATTAAAAAGTTCGAAGAAAACAGCAATGTCGGCGCAGCTATTTGTCTTTTTACAGCAGATGATATCGGAAAATTAGATGATAAATATTATAATGAAACGGAAAAAACTCAAAATGATTATAAGCATCGTGCACGCCAGAATGTTGTATTTGAAACAGGATTCTTTATGGCTAAACTTGGACGTAAGAATGTAATAATTATTGCTGATCAAGAAGTTGAATTTCCTTCTGATCTGTCTGGTATTCTTTACACAAATTCTGGAGACTGGTACGTTAAGATGTTGAAAGAACTTAGGAAAATGAATTATAAGATAGATCTGAATTTACTATAATTAAAATATTTAAATCAAAAAAACCTTTATCAAAACTGAAGCTTTTTCCTATCAACATTTTTTCTATTCCGCTTCTTCAAGTCAGGTAGTAGCCAATTCAGGTAACTTAGGTTTTTTTGAAAAAAACTTCATAGAAATTCCGAAAAAACGATTTTGGCCGAGCCGCCTGCGCTCACTTCACACCTTTTATCTGGATCGAGGTCGAAAAATTCGACCACGATAATTAAGTGTTAAACTGGTTGAATTTATTGGGAAATCTGTTTAAGGTCGAAAAATTGGCCTTGAAAATCGAAGATATTTGCTTCGACTAAGCTCAGCAACCTCGCCAGACTGAAAAATCCTGTTGAACCTAAGGATGTGATAAAGAACTGGATGCGTTCGAAGAACACTTTGGAATATCTGGGGTTATGGGAAATGCTTAACAACCCGGATTTCAAAGGGGTCGAATTCGACCCCTTTTTAAAAGGCAATATCCGAGATTATGCCTCAATAAACCAACTTATCTGCCTATCGAACATGGAAAACCTGAATGCTGTCTTTATCAATGATGGACTTCCGCAGTCGGAACGCCTTGAAAGACTGAACCAAATTGCAATACAACAGATGGAAGTTCTGCCGAGGATCAAAGAACTCTGGAAAGAGAAACTTGAATCGCTGCACATCGATACCAATGAAGTCGATATGGATTACCTCGCGACGAATTTCAACGATGATTTCGCCGTTTACTGCAATTTTGACGAGAAAACCATCCTCAGTTTCGACTTCGAACAGCCCGATGACGAAATCGAACGCCTCATCAGAAGAAGATACCTGAAATCAGACCCGTTTCTGGCAAAATTCCCGCAGAAACCAGGCGGAAAATGCAAATACGGCGAGCCGGAACTTGAACTCATGCGCGTTGACAGAGCAACTCTCATCGAAGAACTCGCGCTGAACGGTATCGAAATATGTGAAGATCCCGAAAACTACATCGACCGCGGCGACTACATCGAACTTGTAAAACCCGCCGGCAGAATAAAAATGATAGAAAAAATCGGCAGCCGCAACCCTCTACAGAAGAAAAAAGCCTACGAATACGCGAGAAATCTCAACCTCGGCGGTTTAACCGGCTGGAAACTCCCCGGGATCCGCGAACTTCTTGCGGTTTATGCGATAAAAGACATCTGCGGCATCAAAAAATACAAAAGTTCGTTCTATGACTTCTGGTGGAGCGCATCTGAAACCGACGGATGCGGATACTTGTGGAGCCTCGCCTTTTCAAACGGCATCATAAAATGCGAATACTACAAATACACTCATAATTATTATGCCAGATGCATAAGATACGCGGAATAAAAATCCTACTCATTTAAATCCCGATAAACCAGTTGAAAATATTTGATTTTGTGAGATTGCACGGCATGATTTTTGTGACAAAAAACAGGATATTGAATGGCACTTCCTCTGAAGACAAACTGTTGCTGGTTGCGTGGTGGCTGCGTCGGCTCCTTCGACCGCTCAGGAACCGAGGCTTGGGGGAACGGCTGGCAGCTCTGTTGTTTGCACAGTCGGTGGTATTACTCAAATTTTCCTATTTAAGCCTTGTTAAAAATCGTGATTTTCAAGTATGATTTTCTGATTTCTGCTGTTTGGTTTGTCAGGATAAAGATAGTGTGCTTCTCCTGATTCAAGCAGCTCGTTTATTACACTTCTGACAGTGTCTGTCAGCTTTTTATATCCAAGTTCGAGCGCAATTTCTCCCATTGACAAAGCCCCTTTTGCGGACAAAGTTCCAATCACAAGATTCTTGATCTCATTTTTGCTTTTTCTCACCGGTTGTTTCTGCATTTTGGCTGAATTTTCGGCAATAGCGGCATTTTTCAGAAACAATTGATGCACCGGGAAAATTACACGCAGATAACTCCTCTCTTCATCTGTTCTGAACACCGGAACATCAGAACCGTTCTGGCGCATCGCCTTGAGAATAAGCGGAATTCCGGTATTTCTCCCTTCAGCCATTTTCAATTCTTTAAGAAAATCTCCGATTCTTCTGTTGCGGTATCTGTTTGCGACCATAACATTATTTTTTATGTCTTCATCCGTTATGGAACGATCCGGCCCCGGGAAACTGAGTATTTCAAGTTTGTCTGGCGTAACTGTCACCGTTATCGGCTCATGAATCTGATACGAACGATGGTAAACCGCATTGGTCAAAGCCTCTTCTATAGCTTCATACGGCCAGTTGTAAACCCGGAGAGCCTCGGCCTGACCCGGAATTTTGGTCACATATTCGGCAATAACATAATTTTGAATATAAGCCAGAGCATCCTGAAGCTGCTTGTTTAAAGGTCCTGTAAAAATCCGCTCTTTCATGCCGACACCTGTCGGATCAGGCTTATCAACGACCTCGATCCGGCTGTAAGGAAAAAAATCATCCGGCCGCTCGTTAAAAAACATCAAACCGACATTTACAGGTTTTCTCAATTCTTTCGGCCCTTTAAGCAACTTCATATCCGTCGCTACAGCTTCAAGAGATCTCTTGAGCGAAGATTCATACAGTTCGCTTCCGACCGCATGAAGATATTCCGAAATAAGGCTGGAACGCATGTCATTCACTTCAGCATGATAATTCACGCGGTCATCGAACGGAATGTTTCTCGCCAATCCTATAAGCTCTTTTTCTTCTGCGGCATTTGCCTTGATTGTATTGGACATTTTCCTGATATAATAAACTTTCCCGCTTTTGTCATGCGCTCTGTTCATGTAGATTTTCTGAGGACACTTATACGGTCTTTCATCTCCGCCCGGAATCCATATTGCAAGAATGTTCCTGCCGTCAACAACACACGGTTCGACAATCGGAATATAGCGCGGCTCGATAAGATTACATTTTGCAAAAAGGTCTTTTTGAATGGCATCAAGCGATTTTTTAGCCAAACCTGCAACCGGAAATTTCGGAAGTCCGTCTTCCTCTTCTATCCCGACAAAAATATAGCCACCGCCCAAATTATCAAAATCATTGGCAAAAGCTGTGATAGAATGTATTATAGGCTCAGGATTCCAGGATGCCTTGTATTCTATTCTCGTGCTTTCGACAACCCTTTGACGAATTATATCTTCAACATTTACCGGCAATACCATAAAACCCTCCTTTAAACTCCCCCTTTAACTCACCCAATATTTTATCAAAGGGAGAGTGAAATTGCAATAAAAACTTTTTTTTAGATATATTTGCGGTCGAAATTTTCGACCGCAAATCCTGTAACTCCTCAGTCTGCCGCAGTTATTCGGAAATTCCAAACAACTGAATTTTCATAGACTTCACCTTCCTTAAATATGACAATATATATTTTCAAATTTATTTCAATAAAAGTTTGTCAAAAATATCAAAATTCTTGTATTTCAATTTTGAGATGGCGAAACGACAGCGTAAAGACAGCATCTGTCCGCTCCGGCAAGAAACAAACCAGTTGAAAGCATTTGATTTTGTGATATAATCAGCGGCTTTTGCTGCAGGAAGCATGTGGTGGTAAACAAAATTGATATAAGAGGTTCAAATGTTCGATTTTATTAAGAAAGTAATCGCGAGATTCTTCATTGTGATAGGAGTTCTCACGGTTCTCAACATCGCTCTTATTGTCTGGCTCATTTCGAGCATAGATTTTTCGGGTTTCGGTAAAAAGGAAGTTATGGAAAAAACGCTCCTTACGATCAATGCCGGAGCGATAAGCGGCGATGTTTTCCCTGAAACTAACTACATGATGCTTGATTCGTTTTTCGGGAAGCAGATTTCGCTTCTCGACACTCTGACTTCAGTCCGCGCGGCTGCGGCTGACCCCAGAATTGTGGGGATTTTTCTTGATTTGAGCGATATGAATTTAAGTTACGCTCAGGCTGAAGAACTCCGCAACGAGCTGATTTTGTTCAAAAATGCGGGCAAGAAGGTCTGGGCTTGGAGCGATTCTTACGGCGAATACTCAAGCGGCACAAAAAGCTACTATCTTGCAACTGCTGCCGACAAAATTTTCCTTCAGCACTCGGGTTTCGTCACTTTCAACGGCATGAGTTCAACTTCAATTTTCTTCAAGAATATGCTTGAAAAAATCAAGGTCGAACCGATCGGTGCGGCAAGGAAGGAGTATAAGACCTACTGGAACATGTACAGCGAGGATAAATTCACCGAAGCTCACCGCGAATCGACTGAAAGTTTAATAAATTCAATATTTTCCAAAGTGGCAGCGGAAGTTTCCGAAAGCAGAAAGATCCCGATTGACAAAGTCTATGAAATCGCAGATTCAGTCTCGATGACTTCGCCTTATGCGGTAAAAAACAACCTTATTGACGGGATCCGCTACAAGGACGACATTCTTGAAGAAATGAGGAACCAGACAGGATATGAGCACAAAATTTCACTTATAGCATACAAAAATATCGGAGAAGACCTTTTCAAAATAACTCCGGTCACCGGGCCTAAAATCGCAGTCATCGAAGTTCCGGGCTCGATCCACCGCGGCGTAAGCGACATGTCGCCTTCTGGTAAGCCGCAGTCAAGCGGTTCAACGACTATCGTTTCGCTGCTTAAAAAGGCAGCTAAGGACGAGAACGTCAAAGGAATAATCCTCCGCGTCAATTCTCCGGGCGGCTCGGTAATAGCCTCCGAAACGATCTGGAATCAGGTCGAAACAATCAAAAAAATCGGCGGCAAACCCGTCATCGTCTCGATGGGAAGCGTCGCGGCATCGGGCGGATACTATGTTTCGATGAATGCCGACAGGATTTTTGCAGACCACAACACGATCACCGGCTCGATCGGAGTCGTAATCGGCAAATTCTACACGAGAAACCTCTTCGAATCGCTCGGGATCACCTTCGACAGTGTGACGATAGGCAAGAACAACAACTTCCTTTCGGCACTTGAAAAGTTCACGCCGGAGCAGGAGGAATATCTCAACAAAAACCTTGACGAAACATACAATACCTTCGTCCAGAGAGCGGCTGACGGCAGAAAAATGAACGCAATGGATCTCGAAAAATTTGCCCACGGCCGCGTCTGGTCGGGCGGACTGGCTCATTCGAACGGACTTGTCGACGAGATCGGCGGATTCATGGCTGCATACAGCTACATGAAAGAAAAAATCGCTATTCCCGACTGCCCGTTTGTCAAATACCCAGACACAAACGGGCTCCTCAGCCTTTTCCAGGATGAAGAAGAGGAAGAAAACCAGTCGGATTCAGTTCTCGGCACGATCAACCGCTTCGCAGCGACACTTTTCAAAGCTGCGACACTCGTAAACCGCGAAATCAGAATGCATTCCGAAGAAATGTATCAGAGCAGGGAAGACGCGGTTCTGGAGTAAACTCCTAAATCTGTTGGTGCCTTTTTAGAGTTCCATCGATAAAATCGCACAATAATTTTACAACAATACTATTTTTTCGGTCTACCGTATTCTTGACAATAAATCATTGGTTGTTTTTGTTACTTTTTACGATAAAATAAAAAATACCTCGCATTTTATGACGATTTTTGGAGAAAAAATGTCAAAATATTTTCTATATTTACGCAATTTGCGATTTTTGCCTCTTGATTTTTTTTAAGTTGAAACTAGACTGCTTCATGTTAGTTCCGTTCTTTAGAAAACTGAAAAGAGTGAAGAACCGTTCCGTGCTAGCCGGAACGGTTCTTAAATGAGTCCCTGAACTGTACAACAAGGCGGACGCAGTTGCAGGGTAGTAATCAGGTTCCGCCGAAGAAAAGGAGGAAAAACAATGATTCTTTATTGGGCGACTGAGGTAGGAGATCTAATTGATAATCTGCTTCCAGGCGGCGACCTCAAAATTAAGCTTCCCGAATATGCTAACGGAACGAGGGCGGAAGACTTCCGTCCGATACCTTTCCTTAGAGACTGTTTTAAGAGCGTAACTAAAGAAACTATTCTGGAAATGTTCGGCTGTAAAAATCCGTCAGTCTGTTTTTATGTAACAGAGACCTGGCGGATTATCCAAATGCTGACCTGGCAGCTGCCTGTAACTACCGCACTACCTGCACTGCTGCTGTATATTATAGGTTACATGGCCAAAGCACCGAAAGCTGTGGCCATAACAGCAGCCGCGGCCTTTCTGGTATTTACGGCGACACGCTTAGGGCAGTTCTTTCTGCTCGATATGTTCATCATTCTGGCACTTGCTAAGGTGGCACCTTGGATGATGACTAAACTTCGAGAACTTTCATCCAAACCTTGTCTAATAGGAGATTAAAATGTCGCACAAATTACAAAGCCGTATGAGCGCAATTCATAGTGAAAACACGGCTCTTCTTCAAAAAACGACCAATTCTGCGGTTAGACGGCTGCAGACTGAGGATATAACCGGTCCAGTTACGTTTTTACGTTCAGTATCGGAAGATTGTATAAAATCTACGATACTGGAGCTTTTCGGGGTCAAGAATCCGTCCTTGACCTTTTATATAGTAGAGACTTGTCATCTTATGTATATCTTAGCGTGGCAGCTTCCGACAACGACAACGCTGTCTGCCTTCGTCTTATATGCGTGTGCATATATGGCGAAATTACCGCGCCCGGTAAACATTGTATTGGCAAGCGCATTCTTGGTGTTTGCCGCCACAAAACTTGGCAAAAGTTTTCTAATCGACGTTTTTATCTTATTATTGTTTGGGCGTTTTATCCCAACAGTAATCAAGAAATGTCTTGAATTTGAACAAAAAGAGTCTGAAAGTCCTGTTGTTGCGACAAAGGCTCTTGCAGTAAGATAAATCACGGAGGAAACGGTGAATAAGACATCAAGAATTTTTACGCATGGCGGTAAGGCTCATGCAGACGAAGTGTTGGCGGCAGCACTACTGATTGCCGCAAGACCCGATCTCAACTTCAGCGAAATCATCAGAGATGAAAACAGGATCGGAGAAGCTAAGGACAACGATTTTGTAGTCGGTTGCGGAGAAAAATACGATAAGGTCCGTTTCTTCGACTCTCCCCACCGCGAAAGGGAAAAGGATGAAAATGTGGAGTTGCATTGCGCATCTACGCTTGTCGCCAAAGTATTCGCTCCCACTCTGTTTTTCGACGAAAAATTCGGACCCTTGCTTGAGAGTGTCCGGGCTTATGAGGATGCAGGAATTCCGGCGGAGTCTTTAACCTTTGATGTTATAACCGGCTTGTTTGAGAAAATGCCTCTTTCAGTTGCGAATGAGCTTTCTAAAAGCTTCAGAAAGAGGTTGGAAGGAATCAATGCCGCAACTGAGTGGATCAAAGCTAATACGCATATAGAAAGGGTTTTCAAGTCCTTTAATATTCTTGTCGAGGACAAACCTCATTTTGACGGGGATTTTTCCGACGGCGAATACAAAACGGCCTTAAACAACTATATGTATAAGAAACAAATCTCTGTTTCTTATGAATGGTCAAGATTCGGCAAGTGTATTCTCCGTAAAGGTGAATTCGGTGGCGCATATTTTGATTTCACCAAAGCCGCTCCGAAAAATACCGGCTATTACAGAAGTATTAGTGAGATAGTTTTTGATCCGGCAGACGAAACCGAATACAGAAGCTTGATAGCTATGGCAGCAGGGTGTGAAATCTACGACGGAAAAGTTATGCTCCCGGGTGTTGTTGATACGATATTTGTTGATCTCGACGATTTCTTGAAAGTTTTCTGGTGCGACTTTTTCGATAACAAAAATAAGGAGGTTTAAGATGCTTTACATTATTAACGTTTTAAGCGGAATGCTTGAATTCGGCTTTATCATGAGAGCCGCACGATGCGGCTGGAATCCCGCAGTTTTTCTTCTGTTTCCTCTGGCTTATCAGGTCGGAAGACTTTTTCCAAAACCTTTTTCTCTTGGCAAAAGGCCTCTTATCGTGCTTTTCGTGCTTTCGGCGACGGTTGGCTGCTGCATGATTTTCATTGATTTCGCTCCTACGGTTTTGATTGCGTTGACATGTCTGAATATTGCTTTTCTCTCAACGATGATCAATTCTGTGAAGGAAACTTTCATTCCTGTTGAAGGCAAAAGAAGTGCTCTCTTGGAGTGGGGAAGTCGACTCGCGGGAATCATTGCGGCTCTGCTATGTGCATTCTTCCCGATATCTGTCATGTTTTTTGCTCTTGCTGTTTTGTTCCATGCTCTGCGTTACCATCTGCGCATCACGAGTGGCAAGTTTAAGCCTGGAGAAATTCCGTTGCTGTCTGTAGTGGAAGTTGTTGCGTATGCTATTGGTCTGATTGTTGGTTGCTCAATGGCTTTTTGGGTGTGATTTAACTTAAGGAGAATGCTATGGAAAATTCTTTTAATGATGCTGGCAAATGCGAGAGTACAGGGAAATGCTGTTACACAGAAAAAGAGGCGGACACTCTGCTCAATAAAAAGCACCACCGTAAAGGTTGCGGTTCAAAGCAAGTTCCAAAAAGGAAGTATTTTTGTCACGAATGCGGGTGTTGGCACACCACGCATTTCGCTTCCTGCAAAAGAGCGCGTAACCATCAGATGTTGATTGATGTACTGGAAAACGAGGAAAGAAATAGCTGGCGAAAAAACTCAGTCGAGTTTCGTTCTTATAGACTAAATCGTTGGTAAAAAAGGAGAAAATCATGAAAGAATTCAACGAACAAACCTTAAAAATTGCTGAAGTTTCAGCAAGGGAAATTTTTAACAAATGTAAAATTCAGGGTTTTGACTTCTGCGTAAATCCCTACGGCGGCTGCCCGTACGGCTGCAACTACTGCTATGCATCCAGCCGCATTAAGAACCTGGCAGGTCATAGTCGCGACGAGTGGGGCTCATACATCGACTTGAAAAACTACAAATCTCTCGATGTTTCGAAGTTGCACGGCAAACGGGTTTTACTTGGCTCAGCCACAGATCCTTACAACTCTTGCGAAGCGACATATCGAAAGACCCGTGAAATTCTTAAGATTTTACCGAAAGACATCCATCTTGAAATCCAGACTAAATCAGAGCTCATCCTGGATGATATCGAGCTGCTAAAGCTCTTTCCGGATCTCCAAGTCGGAGTATCCATATGTTCTTCGGACAGCAGCTTCAACGCGGACATGGAACCCGACGCTCCTTCGCTAGAGCAACGTATCTCGACCTTGAAAAAGCTTCACTATGCCGGGACAAGGACATATCTTGCCGTGACCGTTTTTCCGTTTATCACTAATGTAGAGAGCCTGTTCGAGTTGACAAAAGGTATTGTCGACAGGATACGTTTCAACAGTCTCGGCTTAAGTGACCCAGTCTTGAAAAAACGAGTGCTCTCCTACATAGAATCGAAATATCCGCAGTATTACGCTGAATACGAGCGTATCTACAGACGAAACGACGCCTCGTTCTGGGAAAAAAATCTCGAAAAAAAAATAACTAGGCTCGGCGTAAAATACGGTGTCCCTGTCGATATCTATTTCAACCGTCCGGCACAAAGAAGACGCCGCGAAGAACCGGTTGTCGAAGTCGTGGATGATCCGTGCGCTCCTGAAGAAGAAAGACTGACAAGAGAGGAGTGGCTGGCAGAAGAAAGGCTTGCTTGGGAAATGGATCGCTGGGATCCTTACGATCTTTAAAAAACTTATAAACCGATATCCTCTCGCATTTCCCGAAAAATCGTGTATAATTCGACGATTTTTCCTCTAAGGAAATCGAGAGGATGCGGCACCAGTTAAGGAGAGGCGAGATGGAAAGAAAATATGAGTTTGATTTTGATTGTAAACTCGACAGTATAATTGCAAAAAATAAGCCGGTAATCAGGATAAAGAAAATTGAGTTGACCAATTTCAAAAGTATCGGTGAAAGGATAGTTAATTCTGCAGACGGTAGTACTAATATTGAAATACAGCCTGGTGGTGAAATAGAATTTCGGTGTAAGAACAACCACATTGATATTCTTGGCATATATGGTCAAAACGGATCGGGTAAATCTGCAGTCATCGAAGCTTTGGCTATAGTAAAGGCTCTTATGAGTGGGGAACCGCTTCCTAAAGAATATTTTTACTTTATTGCATTTGGAAAAAGATATGCCAAGTTAAAATTTATTTTCGAAATAAAAATAAAATATCCCAACAAGCAGAAAGAAGTTGTTCACGAAGTGATATATTCTTTTTGTATGGGAAGAAAACGACGTCTTATACCGGAAGATCCTGATACATCTGATGATTATGAATTTATGATATTCAACGAAAAATTTTTTTCTAAGGGAAATAATGTAGACATAGATGCATCAAGGCGAGATTTTCCAGATGCAGCAAATCCTTTAGTTTCTTCTGTTTTTGCTATCGACTTGTTACAAAGGCTTGATGTAAATTCTATTAAATTCGAGATTTTGGGAGAATTTCGCAGATATGCTAAGGATTGTCTTTATGTTGTGACTGCAAAATCATTAGAATCCAATAGTACGACTGCGACACCTATTTATTTCAAAAAAAGGACGATAATATTTGATGACTGTAAACCGACTAAAATTCCTGTAACAATTTTCGATGAAGTGAAATATGAAGTTAACAAAATTAGTTGTGTTTTAGAGAAAATGGCTCCAGGTTTATTCCGACCTTTAAGATTGAGAGAGTTAAATAATCCTGAGGATAAGGATGAATTGGATACTATTCTGGAATTTTTTATAGACGCGAGGATTAAGCCGATGCCGTTGAAATGTGAATCGAATAATGTTAAGAGAATCATCTCTATTGTGCCTTTGATTATAGAGGTGTTCAATCAGCCGTCTGTGACCGTTGCTATAGATGATTTTGATCAAGGAATCTTTGAATATCTGTTTGGGAAAATCCTTGAAGTATTGGCCTACGAACCAGACAAGGAATCAGACGACGAATCAGCGAAAGGGCAGTTCGTTTTTACTGCTCACAACCTTAGACCGGTCGAAAAACTAGCTAATACGAAATTCCACGGCGATAAAAGGTTTTTGTACTTTACAACAACAAATCCTGAGAATAAATATGTTCATCCGCAAAATATTGTTGAAAACAACAATTTGAGAGATATTTATTTAAACGAAATCGATAAAAAGGAATCAAAACAAGAAGGCAATTCTGATGAAAAGCTTAAAAGGAAAAGAAAATTCGAAGAAAGTATAGAACTGGCTTACAAGATAGATATGGAAAAGATACGCAAGGCTTTAACAGAAGCCGGACACAAGGAATAGTCAAGCATTCGTGAAGACTCGGTGCTGGAGTAATTATTTTAATAAAATATATTGTTGATGATTGAATAATTTAAAAGAAAATTTGACGATTATATATTTGTGAGTATAATTGTGCCGTTTTGTTATTGCGAGAGGTGAATATGGCACGCATAATTGATGTTGCAGCTTACATAATCAGGCAGTATCATGCCGTAACAGGGGAAAATCTTGATGAAATGAAGTTGCACAAACTTCTTTATTTTACCCAGCGTGAAACTATAGCCGAGACAGGAGAACCTGCGTTTGACGAGGTATTTGAAGGATGGAAATACGGGCCTGTCAGCAGAGATGTCCGTGATGTTTATGCTGATGGAAAAATCATTGTTCCGACAAAAGAAATCCCGGCAGAACTTCAATATATTGTCAATAATGTTGTGTTTGAGTACGGTCTGCTTGCTTCATTGGAACTCAGTGAACTTTCGCATAAAGATTCTTCGTGGCAAAACGCGAGAAAAGGGCTTGATCCTGATGAAAACGGCGATGTTCCTTTGAATCTTGATGATATAAGAGCTGATGCGGTCAAGATACGTCCTTACGATCATGTATGGGATATGTATTATGACGAATTCGAAGACGAGGCGTAAACAGCTTGATCTCAACAGGCAAAATATATAAAGCCCTTGTCAAATATTTCGACATAGAAAAGGGAGTCGCTTTCAAGTTCCGTCCTGTTTTGATTCTGGCAAAGGCGGATGCTGCTGATTTTGTCGTTCTTCCGGTATCTACAGTTTCAAGAAAGGAAAATCTTAATAAATATTACGATGTTATGATTGATCCGGAGCAATATCCGCTCGTAAATCTGAACAAAGTTTCCTATGTCAGAACACATAAGCAGATAATTGTTCATATTGCGGAAATTACGGGCGAAATCGGTGATTTGAAAGCAAATTATTCTGATCTTTATTCGGAAATTCTTTCAAAAAGAAGTGACTTCAGCGATGAAATCACAAGACAGGCTTTGGAAAATATGAAAATGAGGGTTAAATGAAAAAAATTCTTCTTAAATCGGTAGTTGTTGATATTCATAGCGGCAAAACTACGCGCAAGGATATAGTTATCGGGAACGGAAAGTTCTTGAAAATCGCGGATAAGGTTTCCGCTGAAGATTGTGACGGGTGCGAAGTCGTTGACTGCACGGATTTTGCAATGCTTCCGGCATTTTACAACGGACATACCCATGCGGCTATGACGCTTCTTCGCGGTTATGCGGACGATATGGAGCTTTCCCGCTGGCTGAACGAATACATCTGGCCGTTCGAGGCGAAACTCAGCGATGAAGATATCGAAATAGCGAGCCGGCTTGCAGTCCTTGAAATGATAAAATCAGGCACGGTTTTCTTTTCCGACATGTACTGGCACCGCGAATATACGATGAAAGTTGTTGAAGAAATGGGGATCAGAGCTGCGATAGGAGTCACGATTTCAGACATGCTGACTCCTCCGGATGAGCTTGAAGAGAATTTTGCTTTTCTTGCGGCTCACACGAAAGAATCAGAGCGAGTGAAACTTGTCGTGATGCCTCATTCAGTCTATACCGTGAGTGAAAAAATACTCAGGCGCTGCATTGAAATCGCAAAAGCTGAAAATTATATCGTGCACACTCATCTTTCCGAGACTCGCATCGAAGTCGATAACTGCATGAAGCAGTACGGCTGCACTCCTGTGCGGCTTTTCGAGCGTCTGGGAGGGCTCAGAGACAACCTTATTGCCGCGCACTGTGTCCATTTTATTGAAGATGATATGAAAATTTTTGCAGATTCCGGGGCAACAGCCGTACTGAATCCGTGCTCGAACCTGAAACTTTCAAGCGGGATCCCGCCGATTCAGAAAATGCTTGCTTCCGGGATAAAACTGGCACTCGGAACGGACGGAGTTTCATCAAACAACAACCTTGATATGCGGGAAGATATGAAATTTGCTGCTCTGCTGGCGAAAGTCTGCGGTTCGGCAGAGACTCTTCCGGCGCATGAGGCGCTTGAAATGGCGACATCGAAAGTTGCTGAGGCTTATGGCATCAATGCCGGAACCATTGCCGAAGGAAAACTTGCCGACTGTCTGCTGGTAAATTTGAACGACGAGCGCATGGTGCCTTGCCATGATCTCATCAGCAACTGGGTTTACGCCGCAGATTCGGGATGTATCGATTCAGTCATCTGCAACGGAAAATTCGTTATGAGAAATCGTCACGTCGACGGAGAAGAGGATATTCTGAAAGAGGCTGCAGCCTGCGCAATGCGCCTGACCCGTTAATTTTTTTCCGGATAAATTTTCGACAAAGTTTTTATAAATTCCATGCAGAGAAGAAGAATAAGCGCGCTGTAGTAGACCCAGAGGATGCTTGTGATCGTCCATGCCGCCGAGCCGTAGATGAAAGAAAAGTTCGATATCTCGGTTATGTAGAAATTGTATAATAATTTTGCTGCGTTCCACAAAACGCTGAAAAGAAGCGCACCGCAGAGGATAGCTTTTTTCGAAAGTTTTATCCCGTAAGTGAAATAGTTTATGAGTATCCAGAAAAACAGGACGATGATCACCGTTGAAACTGCAAAACTGTATGTCTGACCGCTTGAAATCACGTCAATAAGGTTCTGCAGGATCGGGATTTTGTTGGCAATATTTCCTGCAAACGAAAGAAAAAGACTCAAAAAATACTGGACGAAAAAGAGGACGATCGCGAGTGTGAGCAGAAAAACCGCTCCCATAAGCCTCGAAAGGATGAAATTTATCGATTTTCCGCCGAAGATCCTGAAAAAGGAGTAGTGCAGAGTCGAAAAGAGAAGGGTCGCCGAAACCGCGAGCGATACAAGACCGACAGTTGTGAGCCCCGCCTTGTAGTTTGCTATGTCGACTACGCTCGAAACATATTTTTCACTTAAAAACGGGATCGCCATATTGAGCGAATCCATGATGTAGGATATAAGCTGTTCTGATGTTAAATTGTGAATATCTTTAATGTAATCAACAATATATCCGACAGATGCACCGAGCAGGATTAAAAACGGAATGAAGCTCAGAAGGAAGTAGAAACTTATCGCCGCCGTGAACGTAAAGCAGTCATCGTTGTAGAAACCGAATCCAGTCTCCCAGACGACTTTCAGGAATCTGTTATGCTCAACTATGTCGAAAAACTTCTTTTTCAGGTCGTCCAAAGTACTTTTCCCTTTCATTGCTGCTCCACTAAGCTATGGGAGCTGGCTGCGAAACTGACTGTGGAGCGTGTCGGTTTTTCGACATACGCCCCCGTCGCTAAAGCGCCGCCCCTCTAACTTAGATGGGGAATCAAAACCGCGGGATTTTAGAGAAAAAGAGCGGAGAAAACAAATTTTGTAAGGATTTATGGCTTGCAAAAGGTTTCCCGAAAATTATAATCGCGCGGATTTTGATTTTGCGGGGCTAAAATGAGCACAAACGGTTCAATAATGAAAAAGCTGCTCGGAGAGAGTGCGGTTTACGGGCTTAGCAGCATTGTCGGGCGTTTTCTCAACTGGATGCTGGTACCGGTCTATACACGTGTTCTGGTGCGGACGAGCGATTACGGAATAGTTACGAATCTTTACGGCTGGACGGCACTGATGCTCGTCATTCTGACTTACGGAATGGAGACCGGTTTTTTCCGTTTCATCAACAGGGAGCCTGATCCGAAGCGGGTCTATGGCACGATCCTCACTTCGCTTGCTTCTACTTCAACGCTGTTCGTTCTTGCAGTTGCACTTTTTCTGAAGCCCGTTTCAGCTGCGATGGGATATTCGGAGTACAGCGAATTTGTGATGATGCTCGCTGTGATAGTCGCGATGGATGCTTTCAGTGCCGTTCCTTTCGCGAATCTGCGGCACAAACAGAAGGCCTTCCGCTTTGCAGGGATAAAATTAGCTTCTATCGCGATAAATATCGGGCTTAACCTCTTTTTCCTCATTGCCGCACCCTGGCTTTCGAAAAACGGTTTTTCGGCTGTGAACCTCATCTGGTCGCCGGGGCTCGAGATCCGCTACGTCTTCGTTTCAAACGTGGTTTCATCGGCTTTCATCCTGCTAGCACTTTCGCCCGATTTCCTTTTCAGGTGGTCTTTCGACGCAAAACTTATGAAGCGGATCTTCACATATTCCTTCCCGATACTTCTTTTCGGGATCGCCGGAATTTTCAACCAGACAGCCGACAAGATCCTTTTCCCGTACCTTTTTTCAGATCCGGCCGAGGCCAATTCGCAGCTCGGGATCTACGGCGCGTGCTTTAAAATATCTGTCGTCATGGTCATGTCGCTCCAGGCGTTCAGATATGCCTATGAACCGTTTGCTTTCCGCTACAAAAAAGGGGATGACACTTCGATTTACGTCGATGTGATGCACTTTTTCCTCCTTTTTTCGCTTTTTGTTTTCTTGGGAATCACTTTCTATCTCGATATTTTCAAACATCTTATCGGAAGCGCCTACTTTGCCGGACTTGCGGTAGTTCCGATCGTCATGCTGGGCGAACTTTTCTTCGGAGTATATTCAAACCTTTCGATCTGGTACAAACTTACCGACAGGACGAAGTGGGGAAGCTATTTCTCACTTGTCGCCTGTGTTATTACAGTGCTTATCATCGTGATCTTTGTGCCGAGATTCGGTTTTATGGCCTGTGCATGGGCATCGTTTTTCTCCAATTTTGTTGTAATGGTTGCATCTTATGTCATCGGGCAGAAATATTTTCCGATCGCATACAGAATCGGAAGCGGCGTTTTCTATTTCGCACTTGCCATGATCCTCTGGTGTGCAGCAGCATTTGTTCCGATCGAAAACGAAGTCATTTATTTAGCTTTCAAAACTGCACTTCTCATAGTTTTTGCAGTGATAGTCGTCTTAAAAGAACCGCTTCTCCGCAGTGGTCTGCTTGCTGTTAAGAAAAAACTTCTCGGCGGAAGATGATTGTTTTTCTTGATTAAACCGCTTTCTAAAGCCATAATTGCCCGTTTTTAAGGTGTTTTGGATCTGACATCATGATCACCATTGAAAAAGTCCTCAGATTTGTTTCGGCTTCCGTCCTTGCCGCAACGATTATTTTTACAGTTGTTGTCGTAGTTAAAGAACTCACGAAGCCGAAAGATATCCTCGAACGAATCAAAAAAGAGCAGTGTGCCTCTGTTTCGGAGCTTGAGGAAGCTCCTTCAGCTGAATACAGCCACAGCATGAAACATTCAGGAAGTGAATGCGTTTTTCTTCCGAGTTCTCTGCGCAAAGACTCGGATTTTGCCGATTCTCTTTTTAAATTCAGAAAACTTGAGGATTTCGACTATCTCTTTGTCGGCAAAAGCGGGATACTGCTGAAAAGAACTGAAAAAGAAACCGATTCTAATATCTTTAAAAAATTACTACCGAAAAAAGACGCTGAGTTTATGGAAGAGGAAGCTGATTTCATCATCAAATGTTTCCGCAATGAGAAGTGCCCTGACAATGTTCCCGACAAAAAGCGCACGATCACTGCGACAGCTTGGGATATCAACGGAAACCTGATGATGTCAGTCACTTACGAAGACGAACTTATTTCTGCTACGACAAAAAATCTGAAAAAACTTTTTAACGAAATAGCGAAGATAAAAAAACTCGACCTGTCAAAACTCCGCCTTATTCTCTACTTCCATTCAGAATACGCATATCTCGAAGACAAAAGCGACAATTATCTGATAACGCTGCCGAAAAGCGGCGTTGACGGACTTTATTTAAAGTCACGCGGCGCAAAAATAAGGCTACTTCCCTGGGAATATTCGACAAATCCGCTGTCAGTCCTCGACAGAAAAGGAACTCAATACGGGCTTGACAAGGATGAATACAAAAAGGATGCCGCTTCGGTCTATTTTTACAGAACGACGCAGTTTTCCGAAAACAACGGGGTCATGTTTTCTAAATACGGCAACGCTGTTCCGTGGCTTGACGGCTCGGCACTAGCAAAAGCAGACTATTCGCCGAATTTCGACCTTCGCCTCATCGCAAAACATCTTAAAAACATCCAGCGCGAAGACGGCTCATTCCCGACCGAGCTCGAAACAACGGACGCAAAGGAAAAAAATGCGAAAGAGTCACTTCTCATGCAGGCTTACGCTGCTGAAGTCCTTTTCAGAATGGCTGAAAGGCTTGAAGATCCGGCTCTCACCGAAGCTGCTGAAAAAACTTTGAAATACGTCATCGAAAAAGAGGAAAAAGATGATGCTGCAAGGGCAAAATTAGAAGCTTTGATGGTCAGGCAGAAAAAAGATATGGGCTACCAGTTTCAGTTTTTCGATTTCGACCGTACCGAAAAGGCGATAACTGCAAACTTCATATATTCGGGCATTTTCATTGAGGCGTTTTCGCTCCTTTCGAAAGATAAAAACAAGGATGAAAAAATCGTTGAACTGCTGAAAAAGGCGATATCTCTTTTTGAAAGCGCAAGTACCGAAAACAAAATGCGTTTTATCGGCTATCTTGCTGATTTTACTCCAGAAAAAGAGAGCACTTCATATAAAGCGATGGAAGATTTTTTTGCTTCGCAGACCGCTTTTTTAAAAGAGAGAACTTTCTACGCACGCGGTTTCTGGTATGAAGAAGGAACTTTTACAACCGACAAAAGCAGGAATTATCCCGACACCTCGCTTTCGCTGCTCCTTGCAGACGGCTTGACAAAAGCGCTTATAAATGAACTGATCAGCATCGAAGAAACGGCGTTGCTTTCAGGCGATTTTATCAGGAAACTCATCATTAGCAGCGACGATTTTCCGAACTGGGGAAGCACAAAGGCTAAAGCCAGGATACAGGGCGGAGTCCGCGCTTCAGACCGCTCGAAGACTGTCAAACTTTCAAACACACTGCGCGCTGCATCTTATTTCACCTACATAGAATAGCGGGGAAAAATGAATTTTTTTAAATGCACTGCATGCGGAAGCTGCTGCTCGGGCGACGGATCGGTTTTTCTCTATCCGGAAGATGTCAGAAATCTGGCCGAAAACTTTAAAATGACGCTTCAGGAATTTATCGACAAATACACCGATTTCATCATTCTGGAATACTGCGAAGAAGGCTCATCTTATTCATATCTACCTTATATCGTTATGAAAAAAGAAAATAATGCCTGCATTTTTTTAAAGTCAAAAAGATGTTCGATCCACGATTTCAAACCGTTCCAGTGCAAAAACACTCCTTTTGTGAGCGAATTTTTCACAGATGAGGAGTGGAGAAAATTTTTAATGAAAAACTGTCCTGCGCTCATGAAGCTGAAAGAAGAGGATCTGGAACAATACCGACCGCTTGCACAGGTTTCTTACGAAAAAAATCAGGATTACGAATTCATCCTTAGGCAGAACAACTACAGTCTTGAAAAAATTCTGGGAGTAACTCTTCCCGAACCGAAAATCATTCCGGTTGACTGACGATTTTTTCGCCGCGCATTGTGTTTTCGAGGATTTCAACAACTTTGACAGGTATGATTTTACCTTTATCCGATGCGGTAGAGCCGGCAATGTGAACGATCAGATTGTGCTCGCTTCGTCCCATGAAAGTATCGCCTTTCGGGCTTGCCGATTCGACGAGAACATTGACCGTTCTGCCCAAATACCTGCCGCGGACAGTCTTCAGCCTTCTCTTCTCAAGGTCCAGAAGTTCGTTAAGCCGCGCGAATTTTTCCTCTTCAGGCACATCGTCAGCCATTTTTTCGGCTTTGGTGAACGGTCTCGGCGAATAGTTGAATGCGAAGATCGAGTCGTAGCCGACAAGATCCACAAGCTTCATAGTATCCTCGAACTCTTCGCGTGTTTCTCCCGGGAAACCGACGATAAAATCGCTGCTCAAAGCGATGTCCGGGCAGTATTTCCGCGCAAGTTCCATCTTTTCGATATAGTTCTCGACGGTGTAGCGCCTGTTCATCAGTTTTAAAATGCGGTTATTGCCCGATTGAGCCGGAAGATGCAGATACGGCATAAGATTGGGAATTTCAGCGAATGCTTTCGCAAGTTCTTCGCCGAAATCTTTCGGGTGGCTCGTTATAAAGCGGATCCTTTTCAAAGCTGTGGTATCCGAAATTTTATGAAGAAGCGCCGAGAAAGTCTCGCCTGTTTCGGGATCTTTGTAACTGTTCACGTTCTGGCCGAGAAGAGTGACTTCCTGAATCCCTGAATCAACAAGTTTTTTGATTTCATCAATGATTACAGCACTTTTTCTGCTGATTTCGCGGCCGCGCACGAACGGAACGATGCAGTAACTGCAGAAGTTGTTGCAGCCGTGCATAACAGTGACGTAAGAAGAATACGGGCTGAAAAAACTCCCTTTCGATCTTGCCGGAAAAATTTCTTCGCGCTCAAGCGAATCTGCCTTGTTTGAAACGAAAGGAAAAACGCCTTTGTTGGCGACATCGGAGATCATATCTTCCGCGCCCGGTCCGAAAACTCCGTCAATATACGGAATCTTCTCGATTATTTCACCGCCAAGCTGCTGAGCGACACAGCCCATAATAAAAATTCTTGTTCCTTTAGATTTTTTCTGAGGCAGATAACGCCCTGCACAGCTGTAAAGCTTGAGAAGCGGTTTTTCCCGGACGCTGCAGCTGTTGATTATGATAAGATCGGCTTCTTCCGCATTTTCAGTGTATTCCCAGCCGCTTTCAGCAAGCATGACAGCAACACGCTCGCTGTCGTAGACATTCATCTGGCAGCCGAAAGTATGAATGAAAAATTTCTTCACAACTCCTCCAAAAAGCAAAAAAAAACGGGGGAAAACCCCCGTTTTAAATCAAACCGGACAAGCGGCTACGGAACTGCGTAGCTGCCTACCTGATAAACATATTTTCCACCGAGCATGAATACCTGGCCGAGACCGTCACTTGCGACCGGACCGTCAACCAATACTGCATCGCTTTCTTTGTCGCGGTTTTCATCCATCAAAGTATCTTTAACCGAGGATGAGAAAACTTCCATGCCGAGGTCGGAATCTTTTACTCTCTTGACCTGAAGAACGAAAACGACCTGATCTGAAGCGTATCTGCTCGTTCTGTCGATTTCTTTTGTTCCGCAGTTTACAGCAACATATTTAAGAACGCTCTTGTCTTCCGAGCCGAGAAGAGCTGCAGAAGGTCTTGAACATTCGTTCGGAGTCGAGTTTGCATCGTAAACGAGTGCATCTTCGCCTTTTTCGCTGAAAACAAAAAGGCTCGGGTTCGTTACCCATGAAGCATCGTCATCATCGCCGTCACGAAGATATCCGCCGAGAACAGCTACAACTGTTTCGTTTTCTTCCTTATCATCCATGACAACACTGACTGCTGCCGGAGAAATAAGGCCTGTTCCTTTGAGGTTGGAGTCGTCAACGCCGTTTCTGTCTGCAACGTTGAGCGGTTTCGAAGCGCCTTTCGTTACGATTTCTGCGAAATTCTCGCCAAGGACCGGAGTTTCTTTTCCTTCCGGTTTGTAATTTGTCGAACCGCCGATAACCATAAGTCTCGGAGTAACGGTTTTAACGCCGTTTTCATCGATTTTGACATCGGAAACGTCTGCAACAGCGTGATTGCAGCGGCCTGTGTTCAAATCTGCGAATTTTTCTGCATAAACACCGCTTTCGTTTGCCGAAATTTTATAAACGGCTTTGGAAGCGCCGGAAGCTGTGCAGCCGCCGACAATGTAAACACTGCCGTCGATCGTGATGGCTTTAGCTTTTGTCATAGCCGGAGCACCGAGAGAGATAAGGTCGTATTTATCACCTTTAGGATCGTAAGCCCAAACTGAATCGTTAAGCTCGTCTTCTTCAGTCATGCCGAGACCGACAATGACTTTTCCGGTTTCAGTTCCGTCGTCAAGAAGCGCAGCAACGTGATCGTAAAGTTTAGTCGGAAGGTTTTTGACATCCTTTCTTGAGATTTCTTTCATGTTGAAAAGAGACGCCTTCTGCATTACAGCGTCATCTTCAAAACCGTAACCGCCTGCCATATAGATGCGGCCGTCTTTGAGAGCAACGGCAGCTGAACCTTTGGACCCGTCCTCGTTGAAGTATGACTCAAGCGAATTTTCATCGTATCTCTGTCTGTCGGAAACGACTCTTACGAAATCACCGACTGCTGCAAGGAAAATATCAACGTCATAATTGTTTTTATCATCATAGTAAACGCCGTCGATACCGCCGGTAAGTTTCAGTTTTTCATTTTTGTTGGTTACTTCAACAAAGAAACGGTAGTAAGTTCCTTTTTTGAGTGATCTGATGAACTCTTCTTTTCCGCCGACGTTGTTCGTAACTCTGATGAGTTTACGATCGGCATAAACGTAATCGTCTTTGATTTCCGATTTGGAATAAATCGAAAGAAGGACCTGATCATCTTTATTTATGCAGTAGGTGAAATCACCTTCTTCGCTGTCTTCGTCTTCGTCATAGTCCTGGCAGACACCGTCGTCAACGGGAAGTTTTAATGTGATTTTGAAATCACCGGTATTACCCGAATCGCACGCTACGAACAAAAAAGCCAATGCGAATGCCAGAGAGAGAAAAAGCAATCTCTTCATAAAACCCTCCAAATCTATCCTTTTTATTTGTTGTCCCATTCAATAACTTTGCCTTCCGGTTCACTTGTCCGTGTTCCGTAGTAGATGCCTACTGCGGCTCCGGCGATAACGACAACCGCTATCGTAGCGATGAACCAAGTCTGTTTGTAGATAGGAGTAGACTGTGTCTCAGCCATTGATTCCTCTTTGTCATCATTGGCATTGTCGTTGACGTTGCCTTCGAAATAGAAGTTGTCACCGACTTTAAGGTTGACACCTGACTGCTGTTCCTGTTCCTGAACGGCTTCCTGAGCTTCCTGAGCCTCTTGAGAATAAGCCGGAACAACGAAACTTACGATCAAAACCATAACAAGCAATTTTGAAAAAAACTTCATGTCGCTAACCCTATAAAAAATTGTCCAATTAAGCACCTAAAACAATCAGCGGCGGTATTTACCAAATTTTGGAGTGACAGTCAAACTTTTTTTGCAATTAAAAAAAATGCATCCGGAAAGATGTCTTTTTGAGCCGCTATTCATCGTCAAAAACAATAATTTTTTTAATATTTTCAATATCTTTTGTGCCGCAATCGATGCCGTGGCGAAATTCTTTTTTCATGTAGAGCGCGGCAAAATCGACATTATTTTTATTTCCGGTATCGTCTTTAGGCGAAAAAATCGAAGAAACTTTTCCGGTGATCCTTTCGTGCTGAGTGCGTAAATCTTCGTCTGAAAAATTTTCCCCTGAGGCGCTGTTGAAAGAAAAAGCAGCCCCGTCGGATGACGATACGAAAGTGCTGATTTTGAAAACCGCTCCGGAAGGAACTAATTCCGTGTGTATGCTGAATTTCAGACCCGATGCTGATATTTCGGAATCAAAACAAGGAAAATCCGACATTAGTCTTCATCTTGACTGCGGATATATCTTGAAATTTTGCGGCGGCGGTGGAAATGTTTCTTCTGCTTGTTCGCCGCATAACCGAGTTCTATTTTGCCCGCGCTGACTTCACGCAGAGCGATGATCGGCGGTTTGTTGCCTTTCGTGTTGGCGATAAGGGGTTCCGCGCCGTCAAGAAGCTGGCGCGTTCTTTTTGCCGCAAGAATTATAAGTTCCATCCTGTTCGGAACTTTTTCGAGACAATCTTCAACTGTTACTCTTGCCATGAATTTCTCCTTCAAACAAAAAAAATCCGCGATAGTATAGTGATATTTTTCTGAAAATCAATTTTTCGTGATCTTTAAGCGAAATAACTCTTCGGAATTTCGACTCTTTCGGCCTTGTCGGTCTTAACGATCCTGCCGACAACATAGCGGTCTGAGTTTTCAAGCAGCGCAGGGACCTGTTCCTTCGGTACTATCAGCATGAAGCCGGTTCCGCAGTTGAAAGTCGTGAACATTTCGCGCTCGCTGAGATCCGCGCATTTTCTGAGCCATTTGAAAACGGGAAGCACTTTGAAATCGCCGTCGATAAGAGCGCCGAGACCTTCCGGAATGACTCTCGGGATATTTTCGTAAAATCCGCCGCCCGTGATGTGGACCATGCCGCGGATGTCGAATTTTTTAAGCAGTTCGAGAACTTCTTTCACGTAGATTCTCGTAGGTTTCAGAAACTCTTCTGCAACCGTGCAGCCGAGCTCTTCGATTCTGTCGTTTATTTTGAGTCCCATTTTTTCGAGAACTATCTTTCTGACGAGCGAGTATCCGTTCGAGTGAACGCCGGTCGAAGGAATTCCGACGATAACGTCGCCTTCTTTTATTTTCGAGCCGTCGATTATCCTGCTTTTGTCAACGACACCGACATTGAAACCTGCAAGGTCGTATTCGCCTTCCGCGTAAAATCCCGGCATTTCGGCAGTTTCGCCTCCGACGAGAGCGCATCCCGCCTGACGGCAGCCTTCTGCGATACCGGTAACGACTTCCGCGCCGACTTCGCTTCTCAGTTTGCCCGTTGCGAAATAGTCAAGGAAAAAGAGCGGTTCCGCACCGCCGACGATTACATCGTTGACGCACATCGCGACGAGGTCAATGCCGATCGTATCGTGTTTGTCGGCAAGAAAAGCGAACTTAAGTTTCGTTCCGACGCCGTCTGTTCCGCTGACTAAAACAGGTTCCCTGATCCCTTCAGGAATCGAAACGAGCGACGAAAATCCGCCGATAGCGGCAAGAACTTCGGGACGCATGGTTTTTTTGACGATAGGTTTGATCTTGTCGACCATCGCCGCACCTTCGGCAATATCGACTCCGGCATTTTTGTAATTGATTTCGGACATCTCTTTCTCCACAAATAAAAAATCCGCGAAAATATAGTCAAGCAGTGCGTTTTTGCAAACTTTATTGAACGCAAACTAATTTATTGAAAAAACAGACTTCTCACGTATATTTGCACGTCAATTTTTGGGGGAGGTGACAATGCCGCTTTTTATCGGGATCGCCGGAGGATCCGGTTCAGGAAAAACAACTGTTGCCAAAAACATCAAACAGGCTTTTTCGAACGACGAGAGGGTCGTGATCATCGAAATGGACAGCTACTACAAGGATCTGTCGGGAAAAACACTTGCTGAGCGCGAGAAAAACAACTACGACATTCCCGACGCGATCGACTTTCCGCTTCTGCAGCAGCAGCTGAACGATCTGAAGGCAAACAAAGCAATAAACAAGCCGATTTACGACTTCGTGACACATTCACGCAAGCAGGAAACCGAGCTCATCGAGCCTGCCGACATCGTTGTTCTCGAAGGGATCATGACATTCCACGATGAAAAAGTGCGCGATATGCTCGATATCAAAATTTTTGTCGATACCGATGCCGACATCCGCCTTATGCGCAGAATCCGCCGCGACATGGAGCAGCGCGGGCGTTCGTTCGACGAGATCAGAGAGCGTTACTTCACGATGGTGCGCCCTGCTTACCGCGATTTTGTCAAGCCGACACAGAGATTCGCAGACCTCGTCATTCCCGAAGGCGGTCAGAATTCTGTCGCAATCGATATCATAGTTTCAAAAATCTCCCACTGGCTTTCCGACAAGGAAAAATCGGCAAAAAAATGAGCAGAAATCCGAAAATTCAAATCGACAAGGCTTTCGCCGCGCTGAGAAAGTGGGTAAAAGAGCTTGATTACGCGCCTGTCATCGATTTAATGGCGGCAGGACACGATTCACCGTGGAAACTTCTTGCTTCGACGATGCTTTCTGCACGCACAAAGGACGCTGTCACGACAAAAGCCTCGAAATCGCTTTTCGCCAAAGCCGATACACCCGAAAAAACGGCGAAACTTTCAGTCGAAGAGCTTGCGGAACTCATTTATCCCGTCGGATTTTACAAGACGAAAGCGGAAAACCTCAAAAAACTTGCCCAGGACATTGTTGAAAGATTTGGCGGTGAGGTTCCGCAGACTCTGGAAGAACTCACGACCCTGCCAGGAGTCGGCGTGAAGACGGCATCGCTCGTTCTCATCAAGGCTTTCGACAAATACGAAATCTGCGTCGATACGCACGTTCACCGCATTTCGAACATGTGGGGACTCGTTGAAACCAAAACCCCTGAAGAAACAAGGGTCGAACTCAAAAAAACTCTCCCGAAAAAATACTGGAAAGAGATCAATCAGGAACTCGTCACGCTGGGCCAGACAGTCTGCCGCCCGACCAAGCACGAATGTGAAAAATGCCCCGTGAAAGGGCTGTGCCCTGCTGAATAATTCTTTTGCCGCCGCATTCGACGTTACGACGAAACGACGTGACGACGTCACGATGACACGGCGGCGGCGATTTTAAGATTCTTCACCCAGATCCAGATGAAACCAATGACTGTTGTCGGAACGATCTGAGCGGCGTGCAGAATCACTGCGACCGCCATCCTCTGTTCGTAGGGAACGTTGAACGATTCAAGGGCAAAAACTATCGCGCCCTGAAAAACGCCGAGTCCCGCAGGTGTCGGAGCTGCAAGCATCCCGAGATTCGCGGCGCAGAGCATGACAAGGCATCCGACAAACGGGATTTCGACTCCGAAAGCCTTGACGATAAGCAGATAAACAAGAAGCTCGCCTGCCCAGACGCACATGCTGAGAACAAATGTAGCGACGATCTTCCGCCACGAATCGAGAGAAGCGGCCCCTTTTAAGAATTTTTCGGCAAAATCAAAAAGAGGCATCGAAAATTTCGGCGCTTTTGAGCGAATGAACCGCACGAATTCAAGCGGTTTCGACGAGAATGCCGCCGCCAGCGCGAACACGAACAGAATTGCGAAAAGAAGCGACGCGACCAGCGCAATAATTTTCATGTTGTCCTGAAACGGATAGAAAAACAGGGTCGCCGAAAGGATCAGCGCGATCGTAAGTCCGTCGAAAACACGCTCGACAAAAACCGAAGCAAAAGCCGACGGAATGCTGATTTTGAATATTTTTCCGGCAATCGCGGCGCGGACGATTTCGCCTATTCGGACCGGCAGGACGTTGTTCACCGCATAACCCGCGACAATGACCGGCGCAAGCTCATGGACCTTAAAATTTCCGATATGCCTGAGAAGCACTTTCCAGCGGGCCGCTCTCACGAAGAAAGCGAGCAGATAAACTGCAACTCCGGCCGCGATAAGCGGTTTGCTTCCGAGCGAAAGATATTTGAGAAAAAGTTCCGTATCGATATTTCTGAAAAGGAAATAAAAAAGCAGTGCGACTATCAGAAACGAAATGACGATTTTCAGATTTTTTTTGGAAAGCATCTCTTTTTCAGGCTATTTGACCGCAAAAACCGCAGCACTCTGCGCCGGGAGCTCGACATCAAGCGTTCCGTCGCCTGAAACGGTGTAACTTTTGCCTTCGGAACCGGGGAAAACATTCACCAAACCGGTTCCTGCCGCGAAATTCGTTTTCATCGCGCTTCCTTCAAATGAAGTACGGGACGCGTGTTCCTTGTTCGTATTGATGACGACAAGCATTCTTTCGTTCTTGTAGACCCTTTCGAAAGCGAGGATCCCGGCATCGCTCTCTTCACCGACATGGTCAGTCGACCAGACGATATTCAAATCGCCGCGTCTGAGCGGAGCGTATTTCGCACGGAGCGCCGAAACACTTGAAATATGGCGGAAAGTCTCGTTTTCGGTGTCGTAATTGCTTGTCCAGAGAGCTTCGCGGTTCGCCGGATCGTTGCCGCCGCTGAAATTCTGCTCGGTTCCGTAGTAAATACAGGGGATACCATCCATTGTGAACATGAGCGACAAAGCGTTTTTGAGTGCTTTTTTATCGGGCTGTTCATAGAGGAAACGCGGCAGGTCGTGGTTATCCATGAAGTTTACCATGATCCTCTGCGGACTGAGGACGTTTCCGTCGGCGTCTTTCACACCTGAAACCGTACCGTAACGCGGAGATTCACCTTCACCGAGCGCGCTTCCGTCGCGGTGTTTGTTCCATCTTTCGTTGAAAAGCCCTTCAAAGTTTTTCGTGGCGTTGCCCCATTTGAAGATCGAGTCAAATACCTGGAATTTCTGCGAAAAATAGAAAACGGAATCCATTTCGTCATGCTGAGTGAAACTTCCGAGAAGAACATCGTCGCCGTCAAAAGCCTCACCGAAAATGAAGAAGTTCTCTTTGCCGATACTTTTCGCATAGTTTCTCATCGCCGGTGTGAAAACCTGCCAGAACTCGTGCTCGACATGCTTGATAGTGTCAACGCGGAAACCGTCGATGTCAAGTGCGCCGATCCAGTACTGGAAAACCGAAATAAGGGCGTTCTGGACATCGGATCTTGTGGTGTCAAGGTCCTTGAGACCACCGGGGAAATCGCCTTTTACAACCTGATAGCGGCTGTCCCAGGTGACAGTCCTGCCCATTCTGTTGTACCAGTCGTCGTTGTGAAATTCTGCCGGCTCCGGCGGAACACGGTTGATTTCAGGCATATAGACCCATTTTATCGGCGCGACACCCGACTCTCCGGCATCGGAGAAAGAGCGGATTTTGCGCGGATCGAAATCCGGGTCCCATTCGCTGTAGCGGACGATACCCATTTTCTGAGGATATTCCTCGTTTTTGCATCTCCAGACGCAATTCGAGTAGCAGTCGCCGTCTTCGGGAAGCCACGAAATGCTTTCCCTGGAGTATTCCTGCGAGCAGATCTGATTTTTGACAGCTTCGTCTTCAACGCCGGTGATGTGGCCGCAGTAAGCGTCGCATGTCATGTCGCTTCCCATAACCATCTCATCAGGCTGATCGTTCTTGTTCATGTCGTAGTAGAAAAGCTGTCCGACATGGTTCGCAACGATATCGAGAATGACTTTTATGTTGTTTTCGTGGAGGATCTGAATCATTTCGCGCAGTTTTGCCAAGTCGCCGAAGTGCGGGTTTACCGCCTTGAAATTCTGCGTCCAGTAGCCGTGGTATCCTGCGATTCCCGCATCCGAATCGACGTTTTTGACGACCGGACTGATCCAAAGCGCCGTCACACCGAGCTTTTTAAGGTAGTCGATGTTGTCGATTATTCCCTGAAAATCGCCGCCGTTCCACGATGTGAGCGATTTTTTGTTGACGTTGTAGTTGTTGTTCACGTCGCCGTCAGCAAAGCGGTCGGTGATAAGCTGATAGATCACCTCGTCGCGCCAGTCAGTGACATGGTTCGTGATTTCTATCGGCCCTTCGACTTTGCCCGTGTCAACGCACGAAACCAGAAAAGCCGCAAAAACAAGAGAAAAAACAGTTGTAAATTTATTCATGAGTCTCTCCAACAAAAAAACGCGGTTTTATAGCAAAATCCCTGAAAATGGCAAGAAACTAACGGTTTACAGCAACTTTTTTTGATCTTGCCAACTTGAAATCACATTTTGTGACTTCAAGATTATAGATTGTTCGTTCTCAATCCTCTTTCGGCAAATTTGCCATTAATGTTTCGGTTTTGAGTTCCATGTCTGAATTTGCAGTTTGCAAAAATGCAAATTACCAGGCTTGCCTATCTCTTTTTGAACCTGTCGGAAAATCCGACAAGTTGGATTGGTGGCAGTATGTTCCAAAATGGAACTAACTGAAGATTCCTCAAGTATATTCCAAAATGGAATAAACTGCCCCAACTTGAAGTCGCATTTTGTGACATCAAGATTCCAATTCGGAAGCTTGGAGAGGTTTTTTCAAGAGCTGATTTTTATTAGGGTAAATTAACACTGGATAATACGCCCGTCTTTCTGGAAGGCGGGCGCATTAGCTCGCTAACGCATATTCGAGAGGAAATTATTCGTCCTTTACAAGCGGCATCATTATCGAAATTTCCTTTTCATCAATTACAGAAAGCATATCAAAAACTTTCTTCTGATCCAGATAACCGGCTTTTGTGCATCTGATTTCAACCTGTACATCGCCTGCGTTATTGTAGGTCAGTCCTTTGATGTCAAAGGTTTCCGTTGATTCATAAGGAGTTGGTGCGAGATACCTTTCATTCTGGTTTTTTACATCAGGGGTCGACGATTTTACACGCCAGTAACAATCTGCACCCTGCGGACGGCTCTGAATGTTCCAATGGATTGTGAGATGTTCAAGTGCAGTATCGCCTTTGCCTGTTACCTGCTTGTTCGCCTCGTTTTTAGGGGAAGATGCGCGATGCAGGAAGAAGGCTACTCTGTCCCAGTCAATCGCTTCAAGAGCGCGGGCATAAGCTTCGTTGACAACCCTGGAAGCAGCAGCAAAATTTCTCGGAGCTCCGCTTGAATCACTAAATCTGCCTGTTGCACCTGTTCTCGGGTAGACAATTTTGCGGTCGTGATCATAAATTTCGACATCAAGCATTACGGTTCCTGTCCACCCTTTACCGCTCAGATAGTCGACATGGAATTCTTTAATTATTATCTGAAGCATATAATCAGTAGCAACATCTGCTTCAAGCGGGAAACCGAGATCACGTGTATATTTGCGGAGACTTTCTTCTACAAAGTCTTTCACTTCCGGGTCAACACTGTAACCGCCTTTCACACGACCGCTGGCAGTTGCATCGTAAACATGAATCATCTCTTGTTTTGCACGACCATCTTTTATGCTGAGACGTATACCGTAATCCATATTGATATATTTGTTTGCCGGAGCCTCTTTGATGAGTTCAAGGCTTATAATTTTTGCTTGAGCATTTTTATTACGCCGCGATGCGCTACCGCAACTTACTGAAAAAATCAGTGCAAAAATGATGAATATTATAGTGATTTTTCTCATAGTTTCCTCATTAGTTTGCAGTATTGAGTTTTATCAGTTTGGCTGAAATTTTAACTCTGTACAAAACACCGTCTTTCAGTTCTTCTGTATCAACACGAACCGATGGAGCAAGGATGCCGTCAGCTCCGGCAGTTTTAGCTTCGTTGATAAGTCTGTAAGCTGCCAGATAACGTGCCATGGATTCGCCATCACATCTGTCAGGCTCTCCGCCGTTATTAAAGTTTTCTATAATACCGTAACGTAATGTTCCTTTTGAATCTTCAGTACTGTAATTGTACTTTTCCGGATCATTTTTGTCCTGATAACAAACATTAATGAAATCTTCGCCTGAATCTGGTTTGACTATACGTTTTTTACCTTTTTGAGTCATTGAAACAGCGACTTCGCCGTCAACCGAATTGAGAACCTGATACTCATCGGTGCGATCCGATCTCTCAACAGCCGGAAGTGTCACTCTGCTGATTGGTGCAAATTGTCTTGATGCGCATGATGCAAGAAGCATGCTGCAAAGAATAACTGCCATTAAAGAATACATTGTTTTTTTCATCTTTTCCTCCATGGAAAAACATAACATTAATAAAATCAAAAAACCGGTCTTTTGACCAAAATAGCAAAACGATAGTATCTTAAAAATAGTCATTTGTCAAATTAAACAATGCTTTTGTATTTTGCAAATACTTTAGTATTGCTTTACCTTAACTTGGTTTTGGAGAGACGAGAGGTGAAGCTATGTTCGGGGATAGAGTGCAGAGAATGCGAGAGGCTCACAACTACAGTCAGGTGCAGCTTGCGGCTCTGCTTCATGTCTCAAGACAGACGGTCTCGAATTGGGAAAATAATAACATCATGCCATCCATTGATATGCTTATCCAACTTGCCGATTTGTTCGGTGTTTCGACCGATTTTCTGCTGGAGCGTGACAATCGCCGCTCGCTGGATACGACTGGCCTGACGGACACGCAGTGCGCTCATCTGAATCTCATAATCCGCGATATTTTGCGCTGAATTTAACTAAAAAATTAGTTTTTATAAAACTTAAGACAAAAGTTGACTTTGGAGATTTTGTGATATTTTATATCTCTAAACATGGAGATTTTGTGAAAATCGCCATTGTTAAAGCTGGAGATTTTGTGAAAAACGAGGCTCTCGCATGGCAGAAGTCATATTAAAAAGGAAGATTTATGAAGAATTGCTCAAATGGAAACAAGAGTATGCGCCGGAATATGCTTTGTTTTTAAAGGGGGCGCGTCGTGTCGGAAAGACAACGATTGCGGAAGAACTCGGAAAAAACGAATATAAGTCTTTTGCAACAATAAATTTCCAGTCGGCAAACGATACTGTCAGAGACCTTTTCGTAAACAGTCTTCTGGATCTGGATTATTTTTTCAATGTAATCCAAATGCAATACGGAGTTAAGCTCTACAAACGCGACTCGTTGATTATTTTGGATGAGATACAGCTTTACCCGTTGGCGCGCCAGGCTCTGAAAACCTTGCTTGCAGACGGAAGATACGACTATATCGAAACAGGATCGCTGGCAGGGATAAAAAAGAAAACCGAAAGTTCGGAAATCCTTATTCCCTCCGAAGAATACGCGCTGGAATTGTTTCCGCTTGATTTTGAAGAATTTCTCTGGGCAACAGGCGATGAATTTACTTTCCCGATCATAAAAAGCAGTTATGAAAAAACTAAGCCGCTCGGAAAACTGCACAAAGATATTTTCAGGAAATTCCGGGAATATATGTGCGTAGGCGGAATGCCTCAGGCTGTGGTAAAATACATCCGAACAAAAGATTTTGAAAAAGTCGATTTCGCGAAAAAAGAAATTCTTGCGCTTTACAGAAACGACATCAAAAGCCAGAAAGAAGAAAGCAGCACCTATCTTGGCAATATTCTTGACAATATTCCGTCAGAACTTTCCAAACATGAAAAAAGCAGTTTCACGCTTTCCCATGTGGACAAAAACGCCAGATACCGTGAATACAGCGGGCCTCTCTCGTGGCTTTCGGAAGCGATGATTGTGAATATTGCAAGAAATGTGACCGATCCGAGTCCTGCTCTTACTCTCACCATGGATAGCGAGCGTTTCAAGTGCTACCTGCTCGATACCGGTTTGCTGATAAACCTCAGTTTCGGGGACGGAACATTCATGGATAACGAGTTTTATAAGGCAATTCTAACAGACCGGCTTCATATAAACGAAGGAATGTTTGTGGAAAATATTGTTGCACAGTGCCTTCGCAGCAACGGGCATAAAATCCTTTTTTACATTGAATACAATGATAAGGGCAAGCCTGTGATGGAAATAGATTTTCTGATCAGAAAAGATAAAAAAGTTATTCCGATAGAAGTAAAATCCGGCAGGGAACTGGCTGCTAAATCACTCAGGAATTTTAAAACAAAATTTTCTGACAAAGTCGGTTTGCAGTATGTTCTTTACGACGGTGACATAAAATGTGATAATGAGGTGATTTTCCTGCCGTATTATATGGCATCAGTGTTGTAGGAAAATTTGTTTTGAGGGAAAAATGAGAAAATTTGCGGTTGTTTTCTTTCTGATCCTGTTGTCGGTGCAGGTCGCTGCCGACGAGGTGTGGCCTGCGTGCTACGACAAGCAGTGCAAAAGCAGCGATGACTGCTGCAAAGGTGCGAAATGCCTGCCGTGGATAGCGAAAATGCACCCAAAAATAAAAGAGACCGGTTACTGCGTCATCGAAGGGTGCAAGGAGGGCGACGACTCCACATGCCCGAAAGAGCATATATGCCTTAAATCGGTGAAAGGAAGCTTCTGCGTGAAGAAAATTCCTGATAAAAAATAATGGAGACGAAAATGACTAAGAAAATTCTTTTTATCATCGGTTCTTTGAGAACGAAATCGTTCAACAGACAGCTTGCCGCAAAATGCGCTGAAATGCTTAAGGAAATCGGGAATGTCGAGATCAAAACGCTTGATTACACTGATGTTCCTTTTATGAATCAGGATGTCGAGACTGCTCTTCCGGCAGCTGTGAGCCGTGTCCGCGCAGAGGTTCAGGCTTCCGACGCTATCTGGATTTTCACGCCGGAATACAATTTTGCGGTTCCGGGTGTACTCAAAAACCTGCTTGACTGGCTTTCACGCCCGCTTGTTCCGGGTGATTTTTCAAGCGGAACGGCAGTTGCAGGCAAAAAAGTCACTTTCTGCGGTGTCGGCGGCAAAAATGCGACTAAAAATGTCCGTGCAGACCTCAAAAAACTTCTCGATTTCATCCGAATGGAAGTTCTCTGCGGCGAAGGAAACGGCTTTTCGGCCGACGCAGCGGCTTTCCAGAGCGATATTCTCACTTTAAGTGACGAAGATTCAGCAATTTTAAGAAAACAGGCTGAAGATTTTTTGAAAGCGGTGTAATTTACCGGTTATTCGATCCCGAATAGACGAAATCCTTGATGTAAAGCTGCATCATGATGTTGTCGCCGTAAACGTTTATTCTCGGGAAGTAGATTATGTCGATCAAATCGCCTACAACCGGTGCGTTTCCGTGGTTCAGAAGGCCGAAACCTATCGCGTTGAAGGTCATGTTCGTGTTTTTTGCGCCGAGTTTCCAGTGGAGATGGCTTCTGTTTATGATGCTCTGCTTCAGGATTTTTACGTTTCTCGCGATGAAATTGGGTTCGGGGTTGTTGATCCCGAAAGGTTCGAGCTTCGAAAGGGCGACAACGAGGTCGGGAACAAGCTCTTTAAGCTGAAGTTCCGCATCTATTTCAGTCATCTGACCGCCGACTTCCTCTTCAAGCTCTTCTGCGACAATTTCATCAAATTTATCAATAAATTCAGCTATTTTTGATTCCTGAATCGTGAGTCCTGCCGCGTATTTGTGACCGCCGTACTGAACCAAATAGTTGCTCAGTCTCTCCAGAACTTTGTAGATATGGAGCTGCGGAATGCTTCTTACGCTGCCGCGGCCGATCCCGTCTTCGACTGAGATCATGATCGTCGGCTTGT
>Ga0265298_10000265_pt1 | contig 81576 bp, 124 predicted proteins | sample AusTroGonzalo_MG_3_FD_193486 | JGI IMG/M metagenome (GOLD analysis project Ga0265298, IMG submission 193486) | Bovine rumen microbial communities from tropical cattle in Woodstock, Queensland, Australia - Gonzalo_01 | ecosystem: Host-associated > Mammals > Digestive system > Stomach > Rumen ... | reverse complement strand
ACGAATGTTGGTGCGTGGAGTGTGCAGGGTGTTTCGTCCGGTTACGATCAGCAATCAAGTGGTGTTGGTCCTTATACGTTTGATATACCTACAAATGTAAGCGGACTTGATTCTGTGTGCTTTGCTGTTGCAACAGGTGGTGGTGTGTCAGCAGGAACAAGTGGGGAAAATTATGCTTCAAGCATAACGATTGAGTTCCTGATCGGAACATAAGGTCAGCGTTAAAGGAAATAAAAAAGAAAGGAAAAGGAGAGTGATATATCATGATAAGGACGGTCGACGCCCACGATGTGGTTACCGATAAGGTTATTTACATGGAGTATTCGGGGACCAAAGACGATGAGAAACCGACATCCCTGGAAGATGGAAAGGTCATCTCAACGGGCAGCACGTTCCTCGAGGTAGACACCGGTGATGTGTACCTGTTCGATGAGGTTAACTCCGAATGGCACAAGGTGGGTGGAAGCGATGAGTGACACCGGTAAAATCATTGCCCTGGCGAAGGCTGTTGCTGGTGGAAGCAGTGCCGAAATCGAGGCAGAAGTTAATGAGTTAAAGAGCCAAATAACCGTGAAAAAAGGAAGTGCCGATAACTCTGCCGTGCTTGACGGAGAGTATTATGGTTATTCAAATAATGCAAGCGATGTGTTTGCTTTTGCTCACGGTGTAGGAAATTCTGCATTTGGAAAAATATCACACGCAGAAGGATTGCTAACAAAAGCAATAGGACAGAATTCTCATAGCGAAGGAAGTACATCAGTTGCCTATGGAAGCACTTCTCACGCTGAAGGTAGTGCGGTTGCTCTTGGACAATCATCCCATGCAGAAGGTTCGTCTGGACCGAGCAGAACAATTTCTATAACGGGCGCAGAAAACGCAACAACATATACAGTTACGAGTGGAAACGTTACGGCAGACGATAATAATTCTACCATAATTTGCAAAAAGGAATATAGAAATGTTGTATCTGTAGATACTGTAAACAATACAATCACGCTGGATTCTTCATTCGGAGAAGAATTGTCCAACGAATCATGCAATTTGTATTATGGTAACGCAGTAGGAGTCGCATCACATACTGAAGGAGTTGGAACGACTACAAAAGGATATGCTTCTCATGCAGAAGGTGCGTACAATAATCCGGGTGCAAAACTTCCAACATGGTCAGCAAATACAAGCTATGCAGTTGGTGACAGGGTTTTAAAAAGCGGAAGTGGATATATTTGTATTGAAGCAAATTCAGACTCGTCATGGGATGCGAGTAAATGGGCATTTGCCTATGTAAATTTCAATCATTTGCTGACAGTTGGTAACGGATACGGAAACAATAACCGCTCAAACGCATTTGCCGTTGATGTATACGGAAACGGTCATTTTAACGGTGATGTGTACGTTGGTTGCAACGCTAACAGCACGGGCGGCACAAGCCTGACGGAAGCCGTTAACGGGAAAGTCAATGAGCCGAGTTCTGAGGGAACAAGCGGACAGGTGCTGACAACGGACGGGAACGGTGGTCGGAGCTGGACTACCGTGCAGGGCGGCGGCGGTGGAGGTGTGTCTGATGTAAAGGTCGATGGGACTTCCGTTGTCACAAGCGGAGTAGCAAATATTCCGATTGCTACACAAAGCGGTGGTCAGCTTGGCTTAGTAAAATCAAGTCAAGATTATGGCATTCAAACATTGAATACGGGAGTTATGTATATCGCAACTGCAAGTGAACAAAAAATCAAAGCAGGAAACGATTCGTTCTTCCCTATTACACCAAACAATCAGCACAAAGCCGTATTTTACGGTTTAGCCAAAGTAGCAGGAAACTCTGATCAGAGCAGTTCCTCCAATGCCGTAGGCGTTTACACAGACGATGCCAAGCTGAAAATCCAGCAGATGCTGGGGCTGTGGACACCGAAATTCTATCTGAAATACACGCTTGATGAGGATGCAAGCAACATCGGTTCTGATAATTTGCCGTTTGGAGATGTAGAACTGAATATTTATGAGGAACTCGTAGTCAGCGTATATCAATCAGATACAACGCAGGCAGCATTTGCAAGTAATGATTTTGTATATCTTACCGTTCGAGATGCAGTAAATAATGGTTATATCAATGTGAGCGGAATGTATTTCAAAGGAACAAAGAAATGCTCAGTAATGAGAATAAAACGTTTGCCGTGTGCTGTTACTGCGGAACTCATAAATGATGGCAGTTGCTATACAAGCGTATTCCCAAGATCATTGGATTATGTTGACAAAATTAGATGGATGGCATTGTCTGCCGCAAATGGAACGGTAAAAGCAGGAACAACAGTAGAAGCATATATTACACGACTTCTGTAAAAAAGAAAGAGAGGTAAACAAACATGATGTACTATTCGGAGCGCAAAAAGGTTAACAACGGAGCAGCTGTTGCTCCCGTCTATCACACGGACACCGACAGGGACAAGATGGAACGGCAGTTTCATCTGAATTGTGCGAATGTCCTTGACCCCAATAATCCTCGCAATGACATGGATGTCTGTGAGTGGGGAACGATTGAGAACGGGGTTATCGAGCGCAAACTGTATGTCAAGGAAGTCGAACCGGAACAGGGTGAAACCTAATGGCATGGTATTGGTACGTTGTTATTCTGCTGATCCTGCTATGGGTCATCAAAACAAAGTAACGGTTCGGTTTTAAAGGAAATAATTAGTGTGTAACGGTGTGTAACAATACACACTACGGCAGACGGGATGAAGATCCCGCCAACTTGGAAAAAATCAGCATTATTTTCCAAGTTCGTGAAGAAATTTTGCAGAAACATGGAAAATATTGTTCGATTTTACCAAGATCAGTAACCCTTATTCTTCAGCCATTCATCAACCGCTTTCTGGATGCACCATGAACGGGGACGATCTTCAGCCTTCATGTATTTGTCCAAGCGTTTGATGAGTGACGGTGGCATTGAAACGTTGACCCGGATGTACAGACCTTCTTCAGCAGGATCGCCTTCAATGCCCCTACGATTTCGACCACCATTGATACCCATGCGTATTCACTCCTTTTTGATTTCATTGTAGCATGGCAGTCAATGGATGTAGATAGAGAACCAACTTTGAACGGAAATAATAAATCAATGACCGGCAACGCGCCGGTCTTCTTTTTTAATTATTACTGTAGTAATAATATTGCACAATGTAGTAAAGTGTGTTATAATTAGCTACAACAAAATAAAGGAGGGCATACATATGCCGATTCAAGACAAAGTTTTACTGATGCACAAGGTCGAAGAAACTTTAAAACCGAGGATGTTTGCCAACTACCTTGAGGAAGCGATGCGGGAGTTCACCGTTACGCTTGACGAGTTTGACGTCATCCACATTTCAAACATGGACGGCACAGCAAACGAGGACTGCCTCGAGGCATACCTGAACGTGAAGAAGATTGAAGGCAGATCGGAAAAGACTATCATCCGCTATGCCTACATCATCACACGCTTCCTGCTATGGGCAAAGGTGAACACAAGGGAAGTGAACACGCAGCATATCCGGGCATACCTTAAAGCCGAACACGACAGGGGCGTACTAAACAGTACACTGGAAGGAACACGGCAGATTCTGAACGCATACTTCTCCTGGCTCGAACACGAGAAGATGATCCGCATGAACCCTGCCTTTAATGTCGAACCCATTAAATGCGAAAAGAAGGTGAAGGATATCTTCTCGATGGCGGATATTGAGAAGATGAAACGCAGCTGCAAGACTGTACGGGACGTTGCAATTATCTGCTTCCTGCTTTCCACAGGATGCCGGATCAGCGAGGTTACCCAGCTGGACAGGGGCGACATCAACTACGAAAGCGGAGAGTGCATCGTACGCGGTAAGGGCAACAAGCACAGGATGGTTTATCTTGACGACGTTGCAATCATGACGCTGAGAGAGTACCTTGCACAGAGGCGTGACGGATCCTGTGCTCTGTTCATCGGGAAGCGGATGGAGCGGATGACAAGCGGAGGCGTGCGGGCCATGCTGAAGGGCGTCGAGGAGAAGTCCGGCGTGCATAACGTGCACCCGCACAGATTCCGCAGGACATTAATCACCCGCCTGCTGAACAGGGGAATGCCGATTCAGGAGGTCGCCGTACTTGTCGGACATGACAAGGTGGATACGACCATGAAGTACTACAAGGCGAGCAGTGCGAAGATTAAGAGTTCGTACATGAAGTATTCCGCATAATACAATTGCGGTTTTGGATTGTCTGTGATATGATGAAGACGGAAGAAAACACGAAGGCACCGAACGGTGAGTACGGCTCATTGTTCGGTGTCTAATTTTATTGAAAGGAGAATAAACATGACAATCGACCTTACCCAGATTATCCTTGCAATCATCACCCTGATCAGTGCGGTACTGACCGGCTTCGTTATCCCCTGGCTGAAAGGCAAGATGGATGACAGGCAGTACGACACGTTCGCTACACTGATCCGCGTCGGAGTCTACGCAGCTGAACAGCTTTTCACTTCTGCACAATGGAAGGAGAAGAAACAGTATGTGGTGGATTTGCTCAAAGAAAACGGCTATACGGTTGATGCAACCGCCGTAGACGCAATGATCGAAGCGACTGTACGGGAACTGCGGATTGAGCAGGGCGGCCCGAAGGCGGAGGAAACCGCATGAGCGAGCAGAAGTTCATCGAAACCCGTCCAGGAGAGAACATGCGTGCGGTGAATGAAGAAGAAGTCATGGACCACTGCAAGACATGCAGTAAAAAGGAAACGGCCTGCATCAGTTTCTTCGCCCATGAAGACGCCATGATGCACAAGGACCTGGACAACGAACGCGCTCACCGTTCAACCCTGTTTGTATGCATGTTCGCCCTGCTGTTCGCACTCACGTTTGTGGTTGCGTACACCATCCGCATGAACACGTTCGTAAACCTGATCAGAGAAATGAACGCCGCTATCGTACAGTTAGCCAGTGCCAAAGGCATCGCCCCGCCCTGAGTACGGGAACGAGCAGATTACCGCTCTTATCAAGGAGTACATCCATGATAAGACCGACCGCAGGATGCTCTACCTCCGGCTGGTGGACGGCGACACCATAGGGGAGATCGCATCCAAGGTCGGTATGGACGACAAGACCGTCTGGAGACGGTTGCACAAGGGTGAGCGAGAACTATTCCGCCACCTACCCGGCTGAAATACGCCGGGATTTTTTTACGGCAAAATGCCATGAAAATGCCAATATGCTTACAGGTTTCTGACATCGTCAGAAGCCTTTTTTTATTGCAGAATTTTAAGCGAAAAGGAGGTGCGGACCATGGACGCAACCATTATGTACCCAAAGAAATGCAGGCGGTCAATCAAAACCATTGTGAACGAAGTCGGAGCGAGCGTGGAAACAGCCTACGCCATGATCCTTATGACGGCGTTGCTGATGGATCTGCGCCCAGAAGACGACGAGGTCGTACACATGATCCTCCGGGACTGCGGGATTGAGGACTGATGTGGATTTTTGACAACCCGAATCCGTGCAGGCGTGAGGAACCGGACTGTGTGGTGCGAGCCATTGCCATTGCCACAGGGAAGACATGGGACGAGGTGCACTGGGATTTGTGCAGGTTAAGCCATGAGCACTGCACGATGCCGAGTGTGAACTGGCTTTGGGAGATGTACCTGAAGCGGAACGGTTTTGAGAAGTTCCTGCTTCCGGACGCATGCCCGGAGTGCGTGACAGTGCGCGAGTTCTGCAAGCGGTATCCGGACGGCACGTACGTGATCGGAACCGGCACGCACGCAATCGCCGTGATTTCGGGAAACTATGTAGACGCGTGGGACAGCGGCGGAGAGACGCCGACATATTTCTTCAGAAAGAGAGGAACATAAGATGGCAAACTATCCTGTACCTTATCAGAACAACTGGGCATACGGCAGCGGGATCGGATCGCAGCTGTATCCGCAGTACCAGCAGACATACGCACAGCAGGCACAGACGCCTCAGCCGACGGCAACGCAGGGCACGCCCGGGATGATCTGGGTGGACGGCGAGGTCGGTGCGAAGGCGTATCAGCTGCCTGCCGGATGGCCTGCGAACCAGCCGGTGGCGCTGTGGGACACGAACGATACCGTGATCTATCTCAAGAGCACGAACCCAATGGGCATGCCGAACCCACTCCAGCGTGCGCACTACACATTGGAAGGCGCGAAAAGCGGAGAGAAGACGAGCGGATACTCAGGCGACGAGAAGCACGACATGACTGACTACGTGAGGAAGGAAGACCTGGAGCGGATGAAGCAGGATCTGATCGACACTATCGGTCAGATGCAGACGAGCGGAACCGGCGTGAGAAAGACCGCAACGAAGGGGGAATGAACATGAATCCTATGCAAGCAATAATGGGCGCTTTTACCCCGACAAACAGCATGGCAGGACAATCTGCCCATCCGATGGCGAACGGGCCGTTTGGGGCCTTACAGGGCGTTATGCAACGTGCCAGCCAGCTAGCTCAGACATTGCAAAATCCACAGCAGATGATTCAGCAATTTTTCCCGAACGCACCGGAAGAGGTAAGGAACGATCCGGACATGCTGGCGAACTGGCTGCAGCAAAGCGGGATGGTCAGCCCGCAGATGGTGCAGATGGCCCGGCAGATGTGTGGAAGATAATTTAATGCAAGTACATGTATATGAAATCGATGGGTTTCATATATGTACAGATATGCAAAACTGATTCTTTTCGTCGAGTGCGCATAGACGATTAAGGATAAATAAAACGAAAGGAATCAAAGACAATGACAGACTCCAATTCTATGGTTATGCCTGTTGCTCCGTATTATGGCGGCAATGGCGGCGGTGACATGTTTGGCGGTTTCGGCGGTGGATGGGGTTTTATCCTGCTCCTGATCGTCCTGTGTGGCTGGGGCGGAAACTTTGGCGGTTTCGGTGGCATGGGCAACGGCGCTTTCCCGTGGATGATGGCCGGACAGGCGAACAGCAACAATGATGTACAGCGCGGGTTTGATCAGGCTGCCGTGATGAGCGGACTGACCGGGATCCAGAGCGCGGTTACAAGCGGTTTCGGTGACGTACAGCTTGGGATCGCCGGAATCAATCAGAACATTTGCCAGACCGGAAACGGAATTACAGCTGCTCTGAATAACGGTTTTTACGGCGCTGAGATCGCGGCGAACGGCAGGCAGATGGCGGACATGCAGCAGAACTTTGCACTTCAGAACGCGATCAGCGGAGGGTTTAACACTACGTCCGGCAACATCGCCGATCTGAAGTACACCATTGCAACGGAAAGCGCGAATACCCGTGTGGCTAATGCCGCCACAGTGCAGACTGTGATGGACAAACTGTGCCAGCTTGAACTGGACGGCTATAAGCGTGAGAACGATCAGCTCCGTACTCAGCTGAACATGGCGACCCTGCGCGAATCCCAGACGGCTCAGAACGCTTTCATTCAGCAGGGATTCAGCGATGAAGTCGACGCTCTATACAACCGTCTGAACAATTGCCCTGTGCCAAGCACTCCCGTGTACGGCAGGACGCCCATCTTCACATGCGGCGGACAGTGCAACGGCGCGTTCGTGGCGTAAGGGGTGATAACTGTGGCTGAATTTGCGTTTAACCCTATCCAGCTCGTTGAGCCGAATCAGAACATTATTCTTGACACGGTTATTCCGTGTAACAAAGGGTATGTTTTTCACAGGGATCAGAGCGGGATTCTAATTCTCCGGGGAATCACCAACAACTGTTTTGCCAGGTATCAGGTGACGTTTAATGGCAATATTGCGTTGCCTGAGGACGCAACGGTTGTTGCGCCGATCAGCGTTTCGCTTGCCATTGACGGTGAACCTGTGCAAACAAGCAGGGCCATTGTGACTCCTGCTGCGGTTGACGAGTATTTCAACGTCACAAGCACGGCAATTATTACTGTGCCGCGTGGATGTTGCTTTACTGTCGCCGTTGAGAATACTTCAGCAATTGTGGACGGTGTTGCGCCAGAGATTAATGTCCAGAACGCAAACATGACCGTATCCAGGATTGCCTGAGAAAGGAGAAAACGATGAAACACTACGAGAATCTGGAAAAGGCAATGTGCAGGGAGCTGGAAAAGCTGGACAAAAAGTACGACGGAGACGTTCCGGAAATGTCAGTTCAGGACGTGGAACGGGCTGACGTTCTGTACCACGCACTGAAGAGTGCTGAGACCTACTACGCCATGAAGGACGCCGAATGGGAAGATAAGGACGCATCCGGTCGTTCCTACCGGCGTGGCAGGGACAGCATGGGTCGGTATGTCAGCAGGGATATGGACGGTTATTCCGGTCATTACCCGCCGATGTACGACCGGTATCCCAGCTACGATTACGGTGGCTGGAGATAAAATCAAGGGACTGCGGTTATTCCGCAGTCCCGTTTTCTTTGTCTTCTACTATCTCGATCCGCGGTTCAGCCTCTTCGTTGACAGGAATACTGCGCTTGATGTCAATCAGTTCATTGATGCATCCGAGGATCTTCCTCATGTTGTCGTAGGTGGATTTGATGTCGAGGTCCTGGAGTGTGTCGATGACAAGCTGGATACGTTCAGGCATTTACGATTCCTCCTTTTTATTTTTCATCCGCACATTGGCAGGCCAGCGTTCAAGTTTATACCTGTCAATGAGCCGTGAATCCTTTTCCTTGTATCCGGCGAGATGCCGGATTTTTTCATGACCGTTATACGCCGTATGGTCACAGACATTGTACTCACACGGGAGCATGGAGATGTGACCCTGGCAAAGCTTATTGAAGACATCCTGCTCCGTGTACGGATAGAAGACGGTGTTCAGTTCAGTGAGGATCCTGCTGTCTATTCCGTCTTCCCGGAGTTTCTTCAGGTTCATTAGGCATACGCCCATGTTTGTGTATGTCATGCGGTGCAGGTCAGACGAACTTGTTTCACGCACACCGGCGTAATATGCGTCGGTTAGGTCTGTGTCCCATATATCGTCAATGTTCTTTGTGACGATGGTGTCGATGTCAAGGGAAAGAACAACATCATGCTGCGGGAAAATCTTCGGGAAGGCAGCACGTAGCATAACCATCCATGTCCAGCAACAGTTGTAATTCGGACTGTCCGGCAGGATGTACTGCTGATCCGATACATTGATTGTTTCCGCACACTCAGGCAGTTCAAACGGGAACTCGTCGTCTTCAATCAGCAGATAAACCTTCTCGACATTGGAGTGCATTACAAGCGATTTCAGTGCAGTGTACATATCAGCATACACATTGCGGGTACCGTGATAGACGGCGATGCGTGGGTAGCGGGTGTTTGTGTTCGGATGTTCCTTGTCGCCGAATTGCTTTTCCATTTCATCAATCCAATCCCAGAAGGAGATGGATGGAATGGAAACAAACCCTTTGTGTACGGCCTCATGGAAGGAAAGGTCATGCTCGTACATAACAAGTTCACGGTCAGCAGAGTAGAATTCATTATGGTATTCCTGCCAGAACTGCCAGAAGTCTTCCATGAACCATTCCGGTTCCGGATATCCACCACTTGTGATGGCATAGTAGTAATCGAAGACGGTCTTGACGATTGTTCCTGCATAGTTTTTGAGGCATCCGTGCTTGTAATACTCACGGACAAGTGCCTTGCGCCCACGGAAGATCCCGATGGCGTTGGAGAAATTGTGGTCGTAATCCCTGCACACACTTCCAGCGTACCAGCAACGGGTGTAAAGAACTTCCGGGATCTCACGCTTCCTTGCTTTGTTGATTACAACATCGACAACCTTGCAGAACAGTGTGTCCTCGGAAAAGGTTATGTCCGGCTCAAATCGGAGTTCATTCTGCATAAGGAACTCACGGCGAAAGATCTTTCCGTGAATAAAGACGTCGTTGTCCTGATACAGTTCAAGACAGTACGTGCGACCGCTTCCTTCCTCACCGCAGATGTGCGAGAAAACCAGGTCGGAGCAATCGTTCATGTTCTCGAAGAATTTTCGCAGGGAATGGATTGACGAGAATGTATCGTCAAAGTCACAAAACATGACCCATTCTGCGTCCGACATCTCCAGTCCTGTATTCCTTGCCCTTGACACTCCGCCGTGCGGAATCGTCTTTATTTTGAATTTAAACGGGTATGGCGCAAGGTGATCTTCCCATGGCAGAGTTCCTTCTGGGCCGTCCTGGACGATGATGATGCGGACATCAGAGTGATTTATGCCACGCTGAAGGCATAGCATGTCGTAGAATTTTTCGCCTGTTTCCCAAGGTTCATTGTAGTGGGTTACAATGAGGTCGAGTTTAGGCATTCATATTCTCCTCCCGTTATTGATAAGACAATTATATCGGATGATACTACAATAGTCAATGAAAGCAATACAATATGTAATTGTCGGTAGTAGCACATCGGCGAATCAGTCTGCCGTGTCGGTAGTTGTGTCGGCAGTAGATCGCCACTTCTCGCAATTTACGACAATTTGTATTGGAAGCACTACGGCATAACAAAACCCGCAATCGCTTATGGATTGCGGGTCTGAGCGGAGAAGCCGGGATTTGAACCCGGGCTGCCATCACTGACACTACTCCCTTAGCAGGGGTTGCATCAATGCAGTAAAATCAAGGGGTGTACGGTTCAGTGTCGGTTGTGCGTCGGTAATACAGGCTATCCTTTTTTCTTGATTTTGTTGACGGCTTCCAAAGCGTCATTCATCTGCGGATGGGCGTATTTGTCAAGCATCTTTGAGGTGGACCAGCGCATGACCCGCTTGATGGTCTGTGGCGCGATCTTTGCATCTACAGCCAGGGCGGTGGCCGTCGTGTGCCGACAGGAATACGGGGTTAATTTACGGCATCCGGAAGCGCTCAGAACCGCATAGTATCTTTCATACCATCTTGTTTCATTCCGTGCCCAGATGAATCCTGACTTCTGTGCGCTGGAGATCAGATCCTCGACGACAGGGAGAAGGCAGTCTGCAATGACAACCGGTGTCTTTTTGCGGACTTTTGTTTTCAGGTTCATACCGAACATGGTTTTGTTTTTCAGGTCAATGTGTTCGACCTTCAGGAGCTGCGCTTCCCCCGGCATCATGCCGGTGTATATCATGAGCAGCGGAATGCCAGCGTCAAGGTTGCCGTTTTCATACGCATGCCAGAGTGCTTTTTGTTCCTCTTTGTTGAACGGGGTTTGTTCCTTTTCCTCAAGCGAATCGATCTCTATCAGCGAAGGCAGATCTCTTTGGCAGTATCCGTCAGCATACCCTCGCTCAAAGAGTTTTGTCAGAACCGTCCGGCAGTCCTTCTGGGTGTAATGAGTGGTTGCGACGGTGACGACGGTTTCCTGCAATATGTCCAGCGTAAGGGTGTTGATGCGGGCGTCGTGGATTGGTTTGAGTTTGTTCCATGCAGTCTTGTAGGCGCTTTGTTTCGACTTTCCGATCTTTGTCAGGCCGTTTTCGGAATACGTCCGCCAGTAATCTGACAGGCGCGGGGCCTGCTTCGGCTTTGCGTAGTTCCCGGCAAGGAGAACAGGGCAATAGGCAAGTGCTTCCTTTTTGGTTGCGAAGCCTGCCTTTGTGCGCTTGATCGGGATACGCGGTTTGGAAGGATCCTTCGGATAGCGCCAGTCGATGGTGACAGATGCCGTCCATGTCGGATAAAGCGTGCCGTCCTTTTTTCTCCGGCGGTACGCACAGCCCTGCCCGTTGCCGCGTGTTTTTGTCTTTCTCATGCGGGGTCTCCATACTCAAAATAATTTTCATCATCCATCTGACCTGAGAGGATATGGTCCATCTCATGTCGGAAAGTTTTCTGCTGTTGCTCAAAAGTGAGCCTTGAATTAATAACAATGCATGGGTTATAATCAGAACCAAGGCAGACAAAACCATGGATGCGTACAGGAAGATCCATAAGGATAACGTGAACATCATTCATCCGATACGCGCTCCCTTGTGATTGCGTCCACAACGGAAAGGACGGCGTCAATGTCAGACTGAGAGAGGTACTTTGCACGGTCGAAAAGCATACAGAACTTTGGATTCTGATGGAGCATGTCCGCAACCTCGTGTGCGTAATCGTCTTTCATGCCGGAATCCTCAAGTGCAATCAAAGATGAAACGGGAACCTTGAATATGTCTGCGATATGTTTGATTGTCGGAATCCCTGGCATCCGAGTGCCGCGTTCCCATGCGGTGACGTTCGCCTGGTTTGATCCGATGACCTGCGCAAATTTGTCCTGCGAGTATCCTCTTGACTTTCGTAGGTTGCGAAGGTTTTCCCCGAATGTTGACATGATTTATCCTCCTTATATTTGATATTTCTATTCGTCCTGCGCCTAATGATACCATAAAGTGTAGTAAATTACAACACTTTTGTAACAGAATGTTAAGACTTTAAGTATTCCATTTCGGAAAATCTGTAGTATAATATAAGCACAGTGAAATTGAGAAGGAGGTGATTCCTTGGAAAACAGACAATTCGATACGGCGGAAGCAGGGAAGCGATTGCGGACGCTGCGCGGAATCCGTACGAGGACGGGTGTTTCAAAAGAAACCGGCATCCCATACAGTACGCTTCAGGCGTACGAGGAAGGGCAACGCAAACCGTCCGGCAGGAACATGCAGAAACTTGCCGATTATTACGGCGTTTCTGTGGGGTCTATTTTTTGTACAGATGATAAGTACAAACAGTATTGGGACGCAGAATAAGGAGAGTAAAGATGAAGGAAATCAAAGACGCATTATTGCGGATGGTACGTGCGGGAATGAAGACAAAGGCAATGCAGGAAAAGTACCTTGAGATCGGCGTGGATGACCAGCCGTGGTTCGATATCTGGGGTGACATCCTTGACGGGATTTACTTCCTTATCGGGGAGCATACGCAGACGTTCGAGGAAAGCACGACCTACATTGTCATGCACGCTCCGATCCTTTCCGAAGAACGCAGGGTGAAGATGCTCTATGCCGAGTATGAAAAGCATCATCCAGTTCAGCCGAAACCGCACACGTTTGAAGTGGAAGAAATTGCAGACATGTACAGGCGGAATGGCGGATACATGACACCGGAAGGTGACTGGTCGTGACACTGAAAGACATTGAAGAGATGACATGCAACACGCTGACCGTGAAGACAGTTGCGGAGTTCCTCGGAAAGGATCCACAGACGATCCGTGACCAGGCGGAACGCAAGCCGAAGTATCTCGGCTTTCCGATCTGCAAGGCGGGGCACAGTTACTGCATTCCCCGCGAAGGATTCATTGCATGGGCAAAGGGCATGACGCCGATGATTGTGTGGAAAGGAAGTGGATGCGATTGATTGCCGTAAATAAAAACTGCTGACCGCCGCAAACAGTCAACAGTTCCAAAGGAAAACTTATTCAATCAGATTGTAAAGCACAACGAATAAAAAAATCAAGGCTGCATATGCAGAGAAAGTGAGAATGATTATGGCACAGGCGAAAGAGATTATCAAGATTGAACCGATTAAGAAGAAGCTGGTCAAGGTACGCATCGTCGGCGATTCCCCGCTGATTACACACTGCTGGGATGTGAAGGCCCAGCGTGAGATCCTCGAGAAGGAGATGGGGATTAAAAAGGTCGGCAAGATGAAGAAGAATCCGTACGAGGACTTTGCGTCCAGCATGTACTGGCTCGACAAGATGCCGGATGAGATCACGAAGGAATCCCTGGACAAGGCGATTGCCAACGGCGCACGGTTCGGATTCCCGCTGACAGGACTGAAGCAGGCGGCTATCTCGGCTGCGTTCCGCATGGGATGGAGCAAGGACAAGATGAGCCTGCGCGGTGCGTTCTTCATCGAGCCGGATGTGAACGGATACTATGCAGGCGACCTCGAAATCTCCGACGATCAGAAGCAGATCGACATTATCCCGAACGTGTTCCATCCGGAACCCATGATTGAGATTCAGTATGAACGGCTGACGATGCGCCGCGACATGGTGAAGGTCGGAATGGGCAGTGCTGATATCCGCTACCGTGGCGAGTTTGATAACTGGTCCGCAGAGTTCACCCTTTCCTTCAACGAGAACGGCGACAAGAGCATTGACCAGATCCTGACGATGCTGAACGCAGGCGGATATATCTGCGGAATCGGCGAGTGGCGTCCAGAGCGTGACGGTCAGTACGGCATGTTCCATGTGGAAGGCGTCTGATAAAGGCAGGCATGGGTGGGCATGGATGGTATTGTTGGGTTAGTTTGTGCAGGGTGTGTCTCGTTACGGTACGGCAACGCAGGCAAGGTATGGTTGCTGCAGGCGAGTCTAGGTATGGTTTGTTATGGCCGTGCTTGGTTTGTTAAGGTATGGCAGGCAAGTTGAGTCTCGGTACTGTGCGGTACTGTGTGGACAGGCATGGCGTGGCAGGCATGGTGCGTTGTTGTATTGTCCGGTAGCGCAGGGTTTGGATTGGCTCGGTTAGTTTGGATTCGGTAAGGCAGGCGAGGTGTTGTTGGGTACGGTATGGCACGGCATGCTACGGCACGGCAAGGAACGGTAACGTATGGCGTGGCAGGCAAGGTGATGCAAGGTTCCGTACGGTGAGGTAATGAATGGCGAGTCGGGGCGCGGCGTCGGCAAGGCAGTGCATGGCAGGCAATGTGGGGTAAGTTGTTGTGCGGTGAGGTTTGGCGCGTTTTTGTGGGGTTAGGCAGGCTAGGTAAGTTGCGCTTAGGTGGTTCAAGTTGAGGCCGTGTATGTCGAGTTATGGCAGGCAGGGAAAGGCAAGTTGCGTCAGCGTTGGTCTTGGTTGATTATGGCTGGTTCAATAATGAAAGGAGTGAAATCACTTGGGAGTTTCTTGGGTAAAAGGAAGCAGGTTTACTACTGATCCGAACGTCGCAAAGGCGGTGATGGATCAACTGTCAGCGGAAGGACGGCTTTCCGCTATGGATTTGGTGGAGGTCAGCAGGCCGGAAGACGCACCGCTCCATTCGGAGTTCGAGTGGAACGATACCGTAGCCGCGCAGAAGTGGCGGGAACAGACAGGCCGTGTCATGATCGCAAGCATTGTGGTCACGCACGATATCCAGGATGAGCCGAAACCTGTAAGGGCATACTTCAACATCGAGCGTGGCACGCATGAGTATATCCCCACTGAAATCATCATGAGCGACGAGGCAAAGCGTGACCGCCTGCTCGAAGTCGCAAAGCGCGAACTGCTTTCGTTCAAGACAAAGTACTGCACGCTGACAGAACTCGCCGGGGTTATGAATGCCATCGACGAACTGATGAAAGAGGAATCTGCATGAAGAGAATCTGTAAAACCGTTGCGGAAATCATCGTACTGATTGCGGTCATCCTTGCCGTCATTTGGTTTTATCAGAGCGTCGGGTTTGCGGAGCGGTCGGACGACACGACAGAGGCGTACGTTCTGTGCGCTGACTACGTGAACGTCCGCCCGTTCCCGAACCGGAACGGCGAGCCAATCGGAAGACTCGAGTCCGGCGATACGGTGCATCTTGACGGAAAGAAACGAAACGGGTACAGGCATATTGTGGATACGGGTCTTGAGTCGGACGGATGGGTATTCGCAGGGTATCTTGTATATGATGAGCCGATAAGGACGAACCAGTCTGCCGTGATTGTCAGCAAGGGAAGGCTTGCTGCAAGGAAGTATGTGAAGGGCAGACGTACGAGATGGTTAAAACCTCTGGCATCCGTTAAGGTATATTGGTGGAGTGACGAGTGGTGCGTTACCAACTGCGGGTATGTTCAGACAAAGTATCTTGAGTTGGAAGGAGAGTGATGGAATGCGGATTACAAGGGAAATGCTTTCTCCTTCCCGGGATGACGCAGTGCGGATAACACGATCCGAAAAGATGGCGATGATTGTCCTGGCATATGCGTGCACAATCCTTGAAGATCTGAAGACGGATCTGTCTGACAGGCTCGGCATGATTGACAACGGAGCAGACAGGCTGAACGAAGTATCCGGGAAAGCGGACGCACTGCTGAACGAACTGCGGGTAACGATCCCGCTGAACCAACGGTTGAATCTGCAGAACACTGCACAGGACTTCGAGATCCGGCTCAGTCCGAAGGCGGCCCCGTGCAAGACAAGCATCGTCATGCAGAAGAAAGAGTTCAAGGAGCTTGTCGATTTTGCACGGACAAAGTGCAGGGACTGCATGGACAGCGACGAGGAATGCGAGAAGTGCGGACTGTTCCAGCTGCTGACGGTGCTCCTTCCATTGGATAATTATCATGACGGGATGCTATGCCCGTACAATTTGGGAGAGTGGGCGAATTGAGCGGAAGTGTTTGGGGCGGTTACGACAACGGATGCCCGTGCAAGAAATGCACGGAACGAAAGCCTGGAACAGGATGCCACGACAGGTGTGAACAGTTCAAAGCATGGAAAGCAAAGGAGGAAAAGAAGAAGGAAGCGAAGCGTGAGGCGGACAGCACTGTCATCATAAGTGACGCAAAGCGGAAAGCGATTTGGAGAAGCCAGCGTTACGGCAGAAACCTGTGGAATCCGCATCACGGGGCAAAGAAGTGAATCGGCGGCAGCCGATAATCATACGGGCAAAGGCTATAAGCCTGAACATGGTAATCCTCCCCATGTGTTCCTCTCAAAAAGTTTCGTACTGACTTACTTCTTCCGATACGGACCTTCTTCATCAGGTGGAACACAATGGAAAGGGGAACTATGCCGGACGGTCGGGGACAGCCGTTTTTAAATCCCCATTATAACTACTAAAAGTAGTAAGGAGAAAACGTTATGAAGTTAAAAGTGTTTGAGGTCATTGTCGCTGAAGGAACGGAGATTGAGTGTGCACTGTACACTCACGTTCTGATTGATATCTTCCGTATGAAAAGCGAGTTCGACAAAAAGAAAGAAGTGGAAGATTGGATGAAAAAGTTCGGCGACATGACGATTGACGAACTGATGAAACGGGAGCGTGAGGAAGAGGAATGATATGGTTTTTCATCGCCGGATGGATATCCGGTGCGGTGGCAATGTTTATGTACGCAAACTGGTGGGTGCGGAAGCACATGGTAACAATTAAGCTTCCGCCATTGAACGAAGAAAAGGAGAACGTAAAAGATGAAAGGGACTGAACTGTCCGTATCCGAGAAGAAGATGCTGACCAGGGCGATGAGTGCATTGTTCCGCTACGTAAACAGGTTCGAGCATAGCTCGCCCAGGGAAGTAACGGAAGAGGAACTCGGCGAGTATGTCGCCAGCGGGTTCTTCAGCGAACATCATTTGAGATGGATCGGAAAGAAGACGATTAAATTTCTGGAGGAATACTTTGCCCAAGCAGAGATTGAGGTACAGCACATGACAGAGAAAGAGTACAACGAGGCGGAAGGCGTCCGCCGGTCCGACCTGTGGAAGATGAACGATTCCCCCGAGAAGTACAAGTGGTTCACGGAGCATCCGCTTGAGCCGACACCGACGCTCGTGTTCGGGTCTGCCTGCCACAAGATGATCCTCGAACCCGCAGACTTCGGCGATGAGTACGCAGTCGCCCCGGTGTGCGACAGGCGGACGAGCGACGGCAAGCTGATGTGGAAAACATTCATGGAAGAGAACGAAGGCAAGACCATTATCAGTGCCGACGACGCAGCCGTGATGAAAGACATGGAGGAAGCACTCGAGAAGTGCTCGCTCGCAAACGACCTGATCAGGGGCGAAGGTGCGACGGAAGCACCGTTCTTCTGGACGGACGGTGAGACCGGAGAGAAGTGCAAGGTAAAGCTTGACAGGCTGATTAAAGGACTCGACGGAAGGTTATATGTGGTGGATTACAAGACCGCTCAGTGTGCTGAAACGGAAGCGTTCAACCGCTCAATCATGAAGTTCGGGTACAGCCTGCAGGCTGCGATGTACACGGAAGCCGTGATGATCGGATACCATCTCCCGTACCGCCCAGGGTTCATCTTCGTGGTGCAGGAGAAGAAGGCCCCGTACAGCATCAACATCGTGCAGGTGAGTCCCGAGGTTATGGAGTACGGCGTGAAGCAGTTCCATACCCTGCTCGGTCGCCTGCATACCTGCAAGGAACTCGATGAATATCCAGGATATCTTCCAATTAACGGTGGCTATAACTGGACAGAACTCCCAGCATGGGTAGATATGGATGAAGAGGAGGAATGAACATGACACATTGGAAGAAACTCACAAACCCCAACTACCTTGGCGCGTACGCCTTTGAGCAGGGTGAGGAAAAGACCGGCACGATTGACCACGTCGTGTCCGAGAGTGTGATGAACGCAGACGGAAAGAGCGAGGATTGCATCGTCTGCCACTTCAAGGAGAAGAACCTGAAGCCGCTGATCCTGAACAAGACGAACTGCAAGACGATCAGCAAGCTGTACAACACGCCGTACATTGAGAACTGGGCCGGAAAGAAGATCACCATGTGTGTCAAGCAGGTAAAAGCGTTTGGCGATATAACCGACGCTGTGCGTGTGAAGAACAAGGTGACCGATACAAAGGTGCCTGATATCAAGTGCGAGTCCTGCGGAAAGATTATCAAGGGCATGGGGCAGTACGGACCGGAGTTCGTCGCCAACAAGAACAAGGAACGCTACGGCAAGTGCCTGTGCATCGAGTGCGGTAAGAAAGCACAGGCAGACCTGGACGCAAAGGCAAAGGCTGAAGCGCCCGCCGAGGAATCACAGGACGACCTGGCTGCCCAGCTGATGGCAGATGCAGAATAAGGAGGAATGTATATGAACTCACTCACCATTATCGGAAACCTCGTGCGTGATCCTGAATCCCGCACGACCAATGACAACAAGACCGTGTGCAATTTCACGGTTGCCGTCAACCGCAGGCAGAGGGACAAGGACGGGAACACCGTAGCCGACTTCTTCCGGGTGTCAGCCTGGGGAAAGACCGGAGAAGTATGCCAGAAGTTTCTCACCAAGGGACGGAAGGTTGGCGTGACCGGAAGCGTATCCGTTCACGCGTTCAGCGGACAGGACGGGACGCCGAAAGCGAGCCTGGAAGTGTACGCAAACGACGTGGAGTTCCTGTCGTCCGGAAACGGAAACGAGCAGCAGAATGCTCATGCTCCGGCTGCTGATCCGAGTGGCGGAACGGTTGTGGACATCGATTCCGAAAGCCTTCCATTCTAAACGGTAGCACGATGCGGTGGCGGAACGGCAGACGCGGGGAAATGTTTGGAAAGCCGATTAGTTAAAGACTGATGGTAGGATTCGGCACAGCGGTTCAAATCCCACTAACCTGAGCAGGTACCGGCTCGTGTGAGGTTCGAGTCCTCACCCGCATCACCAGTTTCCTCCGGATTAAGGCGGACAGTGAGACGCCATCCGGAGACGATTACGAAAGGAGAAGCTGAATGCAGAAGACAGACAACAGATCCGTCGGCGGAAGGTTCGAGCAGGATCTGAGCCATATCCTTGCGGAGCACGGGTTCTGGGTGCATGTGATGCAGCAGAACAAGTCCGGTCAGCCTGCGGATATCATCGCCGTGAAGGGCAGATATCATACGCTGATTGATTGCAAGGTGTGCGACAATGGCTTTTTCTCTTTTGACCGGATTGAAGACAACCAGCGGTCGGCAATGAAGACATTCTTCCGCAAGTGCGGTGAACTGAGTTACTTTGCACTGAAACTTCCGGATGAATCAATATGGATGATCTCCCTTGAGCGGTGTGAAACGCTGAGGAACAGGGGCAAAAAGAAACTGACAGAGGATGATATCCGGACGGGAACATGGTCGCTGGAAGCATGGCTTGACTCCAGCAACACATGGGCGGAGGACACATGAATACAAAGATAGCAAACAGGATATACATTGAGGATCCATCGATTGAAATCTCCAGGTGGGCGAAAGAGAATCTGAAGTTCCCGAACCCAGAGTTTGAGAAGAAGCAGCGGATGGGATTCTGGACAGGCAGGACGCCACGTGAACTTCAGATGTACGAGTGGAACGGCGGGACATTAATCCTTCCATTCGGTATATGCAGAGAGATCATGCCCATGCTCCGTGGTACACGTATTGACTGCGACTTCCGACAGGACAGCATCATCAACTACGGAAGCAAGAGCATGAACCTGTACGACTATCAGATGGCAGCCGTTTCTGCTATGATCTCCGCCAAGTACGGCATCCTCAAGGCAACGACAGGAAGCGGAAAGACGCAGATGGGGATTGCCATAATCAAAGGACTGCGGAGGCGTGCACTGTGGCTATGCCATACGCAGGATCTTCTGAAGCAGAGCATGGACCGTGCACTGCAGTTTATCGACCCGGAACTGATAGGGACAATCACGGAAGGTAAGGTGAACGTCGGCGTCGGCGTTACGTTTGCAACAGTGCAGACGATGGCTAACCTGGATCTGACATACTACCGTGATTACTGGGACGTTGTGATTGTGGACGAGTGCCACAGGGTCAGCAGTTCCGCAACGACATTCACCCGATATGAGAAGGTGCTGAACCACCTGGCCGCACGGCACAAGTACGGATTAACCGCAACCCCCGAACGTTCGGATGGATTAATACGCGCAACGTTCGCCTTAATAGGGAAGATTGCGTACACAGTGCCGGACAGTGACGTTGCTGACAGGGTGATGGACGTGAAGGTGCGGACCGTGTACACGGACTGCGATATTGACGACGATTGCCTGAACGACGACGGCACGATTAACTATGTAAAGCTGATCGAAAGCCTTACGACAGACTGGTATCGGAACAAGATGATTGTGAACGCCATTGAAAGCGAAAGCGGGCATAGCTGCCTGATCCTGTCGGACCGGCTTGCACAGCTGGAAGAGATTATGAACATGCTGCCGGACGAGATGATTGCCGACAGCGTATTCATCAACGGTAAGATGCAGAGCAAGAAAGCAAAGCTGGCCAGGGCACAGGCCCTGGAAGACATGCGGACAGGAAAGAAGAAGTATCTGTTTGCATCGTACTCGCTTGCAAAGGAAGGGCTTGACGTCCCGTGCCTTGACCGGTTGTTCCTTGCGTCTCCGTGCAAGTACAGTGCAATCATCACACAGGCCGTCGGACGTGTACGCAGGACGAACCCAGGGAAGGAAACACCCATTGTATATGACTTTGTTGACGACGCAATCGGGTTCTGTATGGGAGCATATAAGAAGCGGTGTACGAGTTACCGGAAGATGGGGGCGGAGATTGAAAAATGAAAAGTAAAACACGGATGATTGCGATCCTCGGCATGCTTACAGCGTTGTACGTCGTACTCAGCGCATTCCTGAAGTTTACTTTGTTCAGCAATATCATGGTAGATCTTGGGTACATCGTGTTTACGGTTGCCCTGTGTATGTACGGTATATACGGTACGGTCGTTGGTGTGATCGGGTGCGCGTTGGAGAGCATTTTGTTCTCCGCGTACGGATTCTCGATCAGCTGGGTGCTTGCGAACCTTGCCATTGGTCTGATTGCCGCAGGAACGTTGCATAAGAATGTCCACACGATTGCGAAATGCACTGCTATCATGTTTGCTGTTGGCATTGGAATGATTCTTGTTAAGACGTCAATCGAATGCTATCTGTACAGTATCCCTCTCGTGGTCAAAATACCGAAAAACACTGTGGCGTTTGCTGCAGACGCCACAACAATGATCGCAGGACTTGCAGTATACAGGATGATCGAAGGCAAAGTGAAAGGTGTCGCAAAATGAAGATAAAAGACAGGCTCATTCATTTATTGGGCGGACACACAAAGGAAGAAGTATTAAAATACAGCAGGCCTGTTGTACATGTAAACAATGCACATATAAAAAAGATAAAAGCCGGGTACTGCATCAGTGATCCGCACAGGCAACCGCCTGAGTCATGGCTGAAAAACGAACTGGCTGCAAAGCTTATCAACAAGATGCTTGAAGAAAATCTGATTACGTATTACACGGTGCCACGGTCCACCGGGGAAAGCGATTACCCGCAGGACGTATATGCTGTAGTTAACGTCGTCGAATCGACGGACATATGGAATTGAAGCTTTAAGTGAGGTGAGAGTATGGCTGAACTACCAAGGGTGTCAAATTGTCCGATAAGATGCGAAGAAGATGAGGTTTGTATGTGTGCTGTAAGGAAATGCACAGAAGTAGATTTAAGAGAATGCTTTCAGATGCGTGCTGCGTATAATTATGGATTTACAACCGCCGAAGATATAGCAATAAAAAACATGGACGAAATCAAAAATACTATTAATGGAATGATAAAGCGAACTGATTAAAGTGCAACAATGACGATATAAATCAGGGGTGAATTATGATAACAGAACCGGAATTATTGAACGAACGCCTTGAACGATTGGCAATGGTTCTTGATGAAATAATGCCAAATTGTGCACTTCTTGTTCGTGATGCCCTTGAACTGCTGAAAGAGCAGAAAGAAACAATAGACAATCTGAATGAAACCGTCAGAAACCTTCTTCAGCATATTGAAGACATTGGACAGTACATGACTCCTATAGGACTGGTCGAAGATGTAAAGGCATTTGTTGAAAGCAGACCGCAGATAGTCCGGTGCAAGGATTGTAAGCATTGGGAACAATCAAATGGACATTGCCCGTTCAATTCCATTTTTACCAATGACGATTGGTTTTGCGCTGACGGAGAACGCAAGGAAGGTCGGTGAAGTGAATGAGATGGGAACAGTACGAAAAACAAATGCCTATAAAACCAGAAGAATGGCAACACAAAACGCAAGTTGATGTTGAATGCCCAAAGTGTGGCAAGAAGATTTGGAGACGAAACGACATTGTTCTGACTTCACATCCTGCACAATATCAGTATGAATGTGAGTGCGGCTGGGTCGGATATGCTCACATTTAAAGGTGGTGATTAAATGATACAGATTGATATGCAGATGCCAAAGAACTGCATTGATTGTCCTGCCTGTAATGAATATCTGATGTGTGCAATTCCTTGCGATGGCAGAGGATGGGGTGAAAATGATGTGAAAGACTTCAACCAAAGCAGACCGGAATGGTGTCCATTAAAAGAAGTTGTTCAATGTAAGCACTGCAAAGCATGGAAACAGTATGATGGTTGTCCAAACCTTGGGGAGTGTGAAATGTATCCAGAGTATAACAAGTTGGGTGATTGGTTTTGTAACTTCGGAGAACGGAAAGGCACTTAAAGGCGGATATTATGAACAACCTTACAATAGCAGCTCAAACCATTAAGGACACCATATCCGCCCAGGACGTTGGCAATGCCATCGGGCTGGAGATACGGCGAGGCAGATGCAAGTGCCCGATCCACAACGGAAACGATTTTAACTGCGTACTGTACAAAGGCAACCGTGGATACTACTGCCACGTGTGCAAGTCCGGCGGGGACGTTCTTTCTTTTGTCCAGCGATACTACAATATGTCGTTTAAAGACTCCATATCGTGGTTTAACGACACCTTCCACATGGGCCTGGCGTTGGACGGGAAGATTGACAAGGCGAAACAAAGACAGGCGGAAATCGCCCTTCAAAGGCGAAAGAACGCTATTGAGTTCCAGGCGTGGAAAGAGCGCATGCAGTTCGATCTCGCACTGACGGCTGACATGATTGTGGAAAGGCTCGAGAATATACGTGACGAGAAGCGACCGAGAACGTACGGCGACTGGGATAAAGACTTCTGTGAAGCTGTTGTATTACTGCCGGAAGCACGGCAGTTTGCGGAAGACTGCATGATGTACTGTATGAAGTATGAGGAGAAGAAGGATGGATAAAAAGAAGGTAGAGTTTATTGAATCATATATCAAGATTGGTAACGGAGATTATGAGTGGAACGATAACCATGGTGAACTTGTTCGGTGTGCAAACTGCAAGCACGGGACGACAATCATTGACGCAATGAATCAAAAATCTTATATCCTGTGCGGAAACAAGAACGATCATTATAGCAGGGATCCGGATTGGTACTGTGCTGACGGGGAAAAGGAACAGTAACAAATGAAGCTTACAAAGTTAGGGCAGCATGTGGCTGCATGAGTGTAAATGAAGCTTTAAATCATTTGGGGTGAAACGGGAATGAGATTAACAGAAGAACAGGCATTGCATGACAATAAACGTTTTAAGCAATGCAATGCACTTGCCGAACTAAAATATTGTGGTTGGGAAATACCTCAACGAAGATCAATCACGAATGATGAAATACGATTTTATGCGTGGCTTTGCCGTTCAGCGGTTTCCCTGCTGAAAGAGAAACAGGAACGCATCGAACAGCTTGAACTTGAAAAAGGATGGGATGAAAGTCCTGACATGATGGGAAAGTGGCGACGGATGATGACTGACAAGGAGAAGGTTATCAAAGAGTACGAAGAATTTGTTGACAAATACGAATGCTTTTGTTCAAGCGATGATTATGTCCTTGAGATGCATAAAGCGGTACTTGCTCTGCTGAAAGAACAACAGAAAACAAAAGAACGAATACTTCGGAATATTGCAGACAATCAACTTGCGGTATCTCCTACCGGATATGAAACAGAAGAAGGACTCGCAAAAAAGACAGGAGAATGGAACGGTTTGAAAATGGCGTATGAGATTGTTGAAAATGATGGAAACTGACTTAAAGGCGGTGATTATGTGGAATGGTGGCAAATACTGATTATTGTTATTGCGATTGGCGTGATACTCGACAACATGGTTTGCAATATTGCAAGGGCAATCGCATCAAAAAACGAAAAGGATCAAGGCACTTAAAGGCAAAAATGATGCAATAAGCGAGAACGGAGGAAAGGTAATGGAACTCAAAAGTTTGAAAGGTGAGCATATGTTTTCCGGGATTGATTATTTAAAAGGGAAAGATGGGGAAACAAATATACTTTTCTGTCTTGATGGAGTGACATATATTGCAGAAGAAGATCCAGACGATGGATATAGAAGCTACATGAAGGACTTACGAATATCTGAAACGCCGTGCAAAAACACATTTGAACCTGAAAGAGTATTTTGCGATCACACTGATAAAGGTTCTTTCATGGGCGATGACTCTGACATTCTGATTATTAAAAACCCGTTTACGGCAAACGTCATTTTGAAAATAGGCACAGAAGATGTCGGTGATTATTATCCATCATGTGTGATGGAATACCATCCGGAAAATATGCAATGCAATTTACGCACTTAAAGGCAGGAAGGTCGGTGAAATGAATGAAAGAATACATCGTTCAAGCCATAGCACAAGAAACGATTGATTCGTTTGATGCTCACAATGCTCCAGAACTAATCCGGTGCAAGGATTGCGAGAACTTTATTTGGAATAGTGCAAGTCAAAACGCAGGTTCTTGTGGGATTGGTATTGGTGACGGAAGAAATAATTGGCACTCAAAAGATTGGTTTTGCGCTAACGGAAAACGTGAAGATTCTGATTAAAAGGCGGCTATAAAAACGGAGGACATATGAGTTCAAGTAATTTTATCGGGTTATGGTGCGATGATATATCATTCTGCCCTGATGACAGATGCACTTATACCAGCTGCATGAGAAACCAGCAAAACATCCGTGACAGGACAATACCGCATTCATATTTCATGGAGATTCCAGGCGACTGCCCGAAAGAAAACTTTGGGAATCTTCCAGTGACGTCAGCGAAACCGACATGGCGGCAGGGAAAAGCGTACTGCGGGGCATGCGGAAAAAGAATCCCGCTGAAGATTAAAGCACGGTTCTGCCACAAGTGCGGGAAGGAGATTGACTGGACATGACGCTGAAAGAGTTTGCCAGGAAGTATGAAATCCCGTACTCTCTCGTATGGGAGGCATCATACAACGTAAAACCAACAGCAACAATACAGAGAAGCAAGGACTTTCCTGAGTTTGAACTGTACGCAAGCATCATGAAACTGCTTTCACGGCGTGCACTGAAAAAGTGCGAGCAGGTCGGAAAGATTATTGAGCAACGCCAACGGATCAGAAGCATCTACATTAACAGAACGTAACAGTTTTTTTAAGTTTCAAATCACTACAATCTGTGTTATAATTACTACACATCATATATAAGGAGGCGTCGTATGACGAGCATACAAGAAGGTGACACAGGATGACACCCGAGGAATACGCAAAGGCACATCAGAAAGCATTCCGAATTGCTTTCGACTTTCTGAACACGCACTTTCCGCCTGGTGAGGATGACGAGTGGTGGATACAGTCCGCAAAGGATGTCGGTATAGCGTCCGATTCATCCGGTAATAACGTCCTTGCCATGGAACTGCTGAACGGAGTAATGAACTACCTTGGACAGGAGTATAAAAGGAGGACAGAACATGGCAAGACTGAAGACTGAATCAATCTCATCCGGCAGGCCGGGGATGTCATGCCAGCGGATCAGCGGATTCAGCGACGGAGAACTGAACGAGCTGAAGAGCATGGCCCACGAGGAAGCCGTGGAAGCACTGATCGACATGCTCAACACCCGCAACAACGGCGAGGGCACCGCATGGGCATGCGGGTATGGGATCTACGGCGTATGGTTCGACAACGAATACGCCTATGTAAACATCGGCAGTTCCTGCGACTGATTTTTTGTACCCATGGATAATACAAAAAGTAGTAAGGAGAATACAATGAACATTAAACTTCACAGTGCTGAACTCAGCAGGATGATGAAGACGATGACGCAGTGCATCGATCCGAAATCACAGAACCTCGGGAACATCGAGATTATCTATGACAACAATCTGTTCTCCATCCGTGGAACAAACGGGCAGATCTCCGCCGTGATGAGCGCGCCTGTGCTCGGCGGTAACGGAGAATCCTTCTGCATTGACGGCACGATGTTCGCCCGTGTGTGTGCCATGTGCAATGACATTGTGGATGTCAGCACGGACGGCAAGGTATGTACGGTCAAGGGCGCGGGCCGCACGCGCATCCCGATTGTGAAGGCGAAGATCCCAGCCTTTGAATATGTGGAAGGCAAGACATGCACGGTCAAGACAGAGGACTTCCGGGCAGGATACAACAGTGTTTCCTACGCCATCTCCAGTGATCAGGGGCGTGTCGTTCTGACAGGCGTGCTGATGGAATCCACTGACGACGGCATGCGGATGGTGTCCCTTGACGGATTCCGTATGGCAGTTGAGGACGTTGCATGCGAATCAGACGACATCCGTATGGTTGTTCCCGGGGCGTTCATGAAACTCGTAGCCACAAGCACGCTGCTTGGCGAACGCATCACGCTGAAGACAGACGGCAAGCGGATACAGGCAAGCACGGACAGTGTGCTGATGTCCTGCACCCTGCTCTCGGACGACTTCCCGGATTACAAGCGGATTCTTCCGACGGAATTCAAGACGGAATCCCTTGTTGAGGTTGACGATATTCAGAACGCACTGAAGTGCGGAAGCGTCGTGAATACAAGCAACAACCTTGTGAAGATGGAAGTGCAGGAAGACGCAATCAAGGTCATGAGCAACAGTGAACAGGCAGACTTCGACGCCGACGTGAAGTGTGCTACCAACGGCGACAGTCTGAAGATTGCGTTCAACCACAAGTACCTCATGGAAACAATTGCTTCCGTCAGTGAGAAGTCGATGACGATGAAGTTCAACTCCTCCGTTTCACCGTGCGTGATACAGGGCAAGAGCAGCAACGGATGCAGGCTTATCCTGCCGGTGCGGGTAGCGGGGTGATGCAGATGAAGCTTGGATCTCTCTTCGACGGTTCCGGTGGGTTTCCGCTCGCGGGTGCTCTGTACGGCATAGAGCCTGTATGGGCAAGCGAGATTGAGGACTTCCCGATCCGTGTCACGACGAACAGATTCCCGAACATGAAGCACCTCGGCGACGTGTCCAATATAAACGGTGCCGAGATTGAACCCGTTGACATCATCACCTTCGGCAGTCCGTGTCAGGATTTGTCGATAGCAGGAAAGCAGGCTGGTATCCATGAAGGAGAAAGGTCGAATCTCTTTTTCCAGGCTGTACGAATCATTAAGGAGATGCGAAATGCAACAGCAAATAAGTTTCCTCGATACACTCTGTGGGAAAACGTCCCCGGAGCATTCAGTTCCAACGGAGGAAAAGACTTCCAGGCAGTCCTCCAGTCACTCTGTTCCATCGTTGACGAAGGAGTTTCAGTTCCTGGACCTGCGGACGGGGTATGGAAACCTGCTGGGTGCGTACTGGGAGACGGCTACAGTTTTGCCTGGAGAATCCTCAATGCGCAATACTTCGGAGTCGCTCAGCGACGCCGCCGAGTGTTCCTTATCGGAGATCTTGCAGGTGGACGCGCCGGAGAAATACTCTTTGAGTGCGAAGGCATGCAATGGCATCCTCCGACGGGCAGAGAAGCGTGGGAAAACGCTTCCGCCTATGTTGCGGGACGCCCTGATGGAAGTGGCTGGCTCAGATGGTGCGGTGACTGACGACGCAGACGACTTCGACGATGAAGATTCCGAAGAAGAATACGATGAGGAAGAGTAAAGTAATCGTGCTGAATGATCAGGGCGGGAGCGTGATGAGTGTATCTGATATACCATCTACACTCCGTGCCCAGTCCCATCAGCATGAGCCTGTTATCTGTTTTGAACCCGGGATTGTTAAGCGTGAAGGCAGTGAAAGCAGATTTGTTGAGGACTTATGCGGTACACTTCGTGCCGAGATGGGAGATAACCGGCCTGCCATATGCTACGCAATCGAAGGCAATGTCGTTGACCGTGTATCCGCAAAGAACGGCAAAGGATGGTGCGAGAACATAAGCCCTACGCTGAACACACAGGACAGGCACGCAGTTGTGTTCACAATAGATGCACTGTCATCCAACAGCATGAAGAGTTCAAATCCGCATAGCGGTATCCATGAAACAGATGTGGCTAAGTGCCTTGACACACGATGTCTTGATCCTGCATGCAACCAGGGCGGACACATGGTGGTTATTGCATTGGAAGGGAACGGTGCCCGCCCTTCACACATGGGGAACGGATACAGTGACGGCGGAACAATGTACACATTGAATACCATTGAACAGCACAGTGTATGCTACAGCGTTGACTGCAGGAATCTGTGTACAAACGAGGAAGTTTCAGGCACATTGCAGGCAAAAAGCAACGGCGGATTCAGTTATAACTATCTGAATCCGATCCTAAAGGAGAACCAATGAAATGCTACGCAATAGAGGACCATCCGAACGACAGCCGTGTGACGATAGACCCGAACGGCATTGTTCAGACCCTGTCGTCGAGGATGGGAACGGGTGGAAACAACACGCCGTTCGTCCTTATTACTTCTACGAAAGCAGATTCGCAGAATGGAAACTGTACAACGTCGCAAGTATGCGTGCCGACGGCGGAAGCTGCGGGAACGGAAGCGAAGGACTTGTTTGTCATGAACAGTTCAGATGACGGTATCGCAGCTCCGCTTGACGCAAGCTACTATAAAGGATGCGGACTGAGGCAGGGGATAGAAAGAGAGTATGTGATGATTAAGTTTCACGCAACAGGCAACGGTCAGCTTGCCAACTCCGTTGTTGATGACAAAACCTTTGGCACGCTTGACTGTATGCACGATCAGAAAATAGTAATAGTGGAGGATGACATTATGGAGAACGACAGGAAATATGTGCTTCGCAGGCTGACACCTACGGAATGTGCACGCCTCCAGGGTTTCCCTGACTGGTGGTGCGACGGTGCGAACGGATCTGATTCTGCAATGTACAAGCTCTGGGGCAACGGCGTCGCACTGCCATGCGTGGCGTTCATCATGGGGAACATTGCGGAGGATATGAAGAAAGACAAAGCAGACTGAAAGGAATATAAGCATGAACTTTCATGATTCTGAAAAACCACAGCTTGGATGCTCTCCGTATTGCGTGCATATCTCGGCAAGAGTATGCGAACTGTGTGAAGCGATCAAGCGAAACGCAACTGAGTCCGGAAAGCACAACCAAATCAAATTATGGGCCGCTGAGATCCAGTATCTGAACGAAATGGACAGGATGCTCAGACGGGTCGAAGCTGAAAAGACCTGGGTTGAAGAGAAAGATGGTACGCTGAAGGAGGTGGAATGATGAGCAAGCGTATTGAGAAGAAGATCCTGCCCGGATATTACAAGGCCGTATACAAAGGGCAGAAAACCTTTGAGCTGCGGAATGACGATGCGGACTACCGGGTCGGCGATATCCTCGTACTCAGGGAATGGAACGGTGAGAAATATACCGGACATACCTGCGAGTGTGAGATCACGTACATCCTGCGGAATGCTGAAAGGTTCGGACTGATGGATGGGTACTGCATCATGTCGATCCGACCTGTCGCGGGGGAATTCTGATGATGAAAAAAGATTTCATTGTCAGACGGTCAATCACAATTGTTGAAGGGAAACCGCATGTTGAAACGTATTCGGAAGAGCCACTGGTCAGATGCGAGGATTGCCATTACGGAATACGCAATTCAAAGGAGGACATATTCTGTATTAAGGCAATTTATAACGACAAATATAAAAGACCGGATTGGTTCTGTGCGGACGGGGTGATGAAAGATGATTAATAATCTATCTCGTACTGATATAAAACGATTGTTGGATGAGTACGAACCATTTTATTACAAAGGAACAGATTTCAAAGAAAAAGCAAAACGAAGAATTTTAGACGGCGCAACGTACAGTGAACTAAAGTTTAATGAAGCTTTTCCACGTCGCAATTCTCTCTATGCATTCCAGTTAGAATTAAGAAACTTTGGCAATTGGGCATGGAACAAACTCAAGGAAGGTGAAGTGGAATGAGAATCCATGAAATGACAATTTCAATGGTCGCAGACAATGGATTGATGCCAGTTACCGTCACATATAATTCTCCGAAACGGATTGTAAGTGGTGCAAGGATGCGGTTCGGTTGGTTCTTTATACGGATAGGAGCAAGAATACTGTACGGAAAAGGATGGGAAGGTCGGTGAAGATGAATGGCTGAACTGATTGAGTGCAAGACCATGTTCAGCAATGGTACTGAGTACGAGTGGTTTCTTGAACACAACTGCTTCCGATGCACCCGCTTTCGGAAAGGATATTGCCGGACGTATCGTATGACGGAGAAAGCCAGGTGGGATGAGAAGTACTTCCCGTACGATGATCTTATGGACTACAAAGGATACGGGGGAAAAGAATGCAAGCGGTTCACGACGGAGAAACCGACTGTTGTACGGAACATGAAACAGATTGAAGGGCAGGTAAAGATGAATATATGAGCCTTGATAAAGCCATCAAGCACGGCAAAGAACACAGGAAACCATACAAAGGTTCAAAGGCAATCGACTGTACATGCAGAAACCATGGAAGCTGTCCATGGTGCATGGAAAACCGCAAGCATAAGTTCAGGGATAAGCATCCAAGAGAGGAGGATCAGTAATGAACATCATCAAACATGGAGAAGAAGCCAAAGAGAACATGATGACAGAAGAATTCGAGTGCGGTCAGTGTGGGTGTAAGTTTACCGCCGACTATGACGAATACTATGTGGAGAAAGGATCCAGTTTCACGACGTCGTCATCGCTGACGTATGTGTATCTTTCCACCGTTACAGACACATACGTCTGCTCCTGCCCGGAGTGCCATAAGATTGTCGTCAAGACAAAACAGCGGGCCGCGGAAAATCAAACCATTACACTGACCGGAACAGATTTAAAAGAAAACGTCCCTGACAACTGTAAAAACTGTTCCAATCATCCGAACAACGGCGGCAGCGGAAACTGCAACTGTACACTCGGGAGCATGGGACAGGTTACGTGCTGAAAGGAGAACCTATGAAGGCCTATAAAGTAAGCGACAGGGAAGGATACAGTCCGTATTCCATCGTTGTGTTTGCTGAAACCAGGGGCAAGGCAATCTCCTATGCCATCGGAACTGATGAATACCCGAAGTATGAATGGGACTATACGCAGCTGAAGGCAGTACGGGAACCAGCCCTGGACAAGCATTACCATGGCAATACGTTCATGGACTGGGACAACATGGAAGACAGGGTTGCCATGGTAAGGGATGCTGGATTCTACTGTGACGATGACTATGCGGACATTGACGACTGCAAGAACTGTGAAGCGAAAGAATGGTGCGAAGAGTATGAGCGCCTGTTGGACAACCAAACCGCATGGGATGAGTACGATCACTGTTATGAATGTCGTGGACTCGGGGACGATTACAGAATCGACGGAGAAGAACTTGTGAGCAACTGTGATACGTGTCCGTTCAGTCATTACATTTACAGGAGGGATGACTGATGCATCCGAATTTGCTTGACGAATCATCTGTTATATACATCCGCGACCAGTCCGGTAACTATGTTCCATTCACAGGAATCACAAACATTCAAGACATTAAGCAGAATCCTGTTGAAGTCGAACCGCCCGTGACGTATGACAAGCTTGCGTTTAATACGGATTTATCATTCACGATCTCTTTAAAAAGACAAATTCGCAAAGGATTACTTGATATTCTCTGTGGCAGAGCGTATACAAAGGCTGCACAGCGGTACATACGGTGGCAGAAAAGGCAGAAAGAAAAGGAAAGGAGGCGGAGGCTGAAGCATGAAGCGTGTATATATAGTGACGTCCGGTGATTATTCTGATTATCGCATTGAAAAAGTGTTCTCCAACAGGAGTAAAGCACATATATATTCGTTGCTCGATCAGGACAGGCGGGTGGAAGAGTACGACGTGGATGACCTAGAATTGAATGTTGTCAGTGATTATCTGTTTGTGTCCTATGATTATAAGTATAACGATATTCTTGAACTCACGTTGTGCGGAGAACAGGTAAAACCGAGAATTTCCGAAGGCTGGAGAAACCCGTTTGAATTCACGCTTTCTTTGTCAGACGACCGGATTTATAGAAACCTTATGCGGTATGGAAAGAACAGCAAGGTGATTCTGAAGATCGCACAGGACAAGTTTGCTGAGTACTGCTACGAACGCAACACGTCCAGGGAGGAACTGATCAGGGAACGTGACGGTAAATATTACAACCCGAACTCTGCGTTTTATTCAACATCCAGCAGTTTCGACAACTCCGCATACAGGCAAAGACTTGTGGTCAATGAAAGAGTAGCAACCGCACTTAAACAAATGATTGTTGACGGCAAGCAGCTCCCGCCAGTAGAAGAACTACAAACAATATATGATGTAACAGCATCGGATGTGGAGAAGGAAAATGAGCAAGACTAACTGCGTGAACTGCGGATCGGCAAAGGACATAGAGCAGGTCGTGTGTCCCTTTTGTGGGACAGCATACTTTGACATGGCGGACGTGGACCTGGACGGCAGGACGCCGTGCATCCTCCGGCTGAAGATGCCCGGGACAAACAACCTGTTCCTTATGAAGGCGATCCCGCACATGGCAAGCATCACATTCACGCCGAATACACTGGACGTCTCCTCCCTTGGTGCCGTCGTACCGAGGCACATCGTCGGCAGTATCGACAGGGAAGTGCATTTGGAGTTTATCGGAGTAGACTGATTTTTATTTATTGAATAACACTGCAATATGTAGTATACTAACTACACAAACGAATCAAAGACCTTGTGTAAGGGGGAAAAAGCATGAATGACAACGCAACTGCATCCGACACAGGACAAGTGATTTCCTGTATGGGATGCAATTATTGTTATACGGATTACTTTTGCGGACAGATATACAGGGAATGTACGCTCGCAAAAATGTATTCTCCGAACCTTGGTATGTATGAATCGTCACCAGACTGGTGTCCGCTGAAGGGAGGTGATACAAATTGTCAGAAGCAACACAGTTGATCCCGAACTGGACGTATGATGACTTCCTGACAGAACGTCCGTATGCATGGTTGTATGAGCAGAAAGACAACAAGTTCCTGCTCCAGCAACTGCTGAACAAGATGCAAACCGTCGCCAAAGACCTGAAGTTCACGGGTTTCATGAAGACATGGAACGCATACGTTGAGTCAAAGTCCCCGAAGGCAACCATCCTCGGAAGCAATCAGACCATGTTCCCGAAGCAGCCTACGCAGCTTGAGTGCGGGATCTACTTTGCAGACGAGTTCGGTGTTCACCGCACAAATGAGATGGGTGCGGACGTTGAGGTTATATCACATCCACTGATGCCTGTGAAGCGTGTAACCAATATCGAAACCTTCGAGGAAAAGCTGGAGATTGCCTACTGCCGTGGAAGGGATCCATGGAAATCCCTTACCGTGTCCAGGGAGATGCTCGCTTCCGCTCAGAAGATAATCGGCCTGTCAAAGCAGGGCGTCGCTGTCAATTCTGAGAACGCAAAGGAAGTCGTTAAGTACATGGGAGTGCTTGAGTCACTGAACTATGACGCACTGCCGAGGCAGAATTCCGTATCGCACATGGGATGGTTGCAGGACGGACAGTTCATGCCGTACGTGAACGACGTTTCCTATGACGGGGACAGTGTAGAGTTCCTTAAGATGTACACAGAGTTTAAACCAACGGGGGATGAGGAAACATGGCTGAATCTCGCAAAGGAAGTACGCAAGGCAGAATCTATCCCGGCGCGGATTGCACTGGCTTCGTCTTTTGCGGCCCCGCTTGTCCAAATCCTGGGTGGCTTGCCTTTCTTTGTACACTTCTGGGGCGAGACCGGATGTGGCAAGACCGTCGGTCTGATGTTGGCCGCTTCCGTTTGGGGGAATCCGGACGTTGGCCGGTACGTTAAGACATTCTCCGGGACAAAGGTATCCCAGGAGTTATACGCATCGTTCTGCTGCAATTTACCTATCTTGTTTGATGAGTTGCAGGTCATTTCTGACAGAAAAACCTTTGACGACATTATCTACATGTTGTGCGAAGGGGTCAGCAAGGGACGCGGTGCAAAGGAAGGCGGACTGCAGGCACAGAAACGATGGTCATCATGCATCATTACCACAGGCGAGATGCCTATCACCCAGGGTAACTCCGGCGGTGGTGCAGTGGCTCGTATTGTCGAGGTTAACTTCGGCGGCGTACCGCTTTTCAAGGATGCACGTATGACCGCAAATACGCTCAAGGAACACTATGGATTTGCAGGTCCGAAATTCATACAGATGATCCGCAAGGACGGCGTAATAGACGCACTGAAGGCCCTGCAAAAGAAGTTCTATACGGAACTTATGCAGGAGGATGTGCAGGACAAGCAGGTGCTGTCAGCGTCCATCCTCCTTGCAGCCGACGCACTCGCAACCAAAGCCATCTTCAAGGACAAGCACGCCCTTACCGTTGACGAGATCAAAGGCTACCTCGTCAGCCGGTCTGAAACAGACGTGAACCTGCGGTGCTATCAGTGGCTGATAGGATTCTGCGCAGCAAACCCGCGCCGTTTTGATTCAGAGGATAACAGTATCGGTGAACTGTGGGGCAAGTACGAGGACGGGTACGTGTTCATTAACAAGACCGTGTTCGATGACATCGTGAAGAACAAAGGCTTCTCACCGAGTGCGTTTCTGGACTGGGCACGTCGGAAGAACCTGCTGAAGTGCCAGTACTATGGGCAGGGTAATAAGAACAACCGCCCGACATGGCCCGTTTGGGTGAACAAAAAGCAGATCCCGCACGTTGTAATCAAACTGCCAACGGAGGAAGAGAAGACAGAACAGCAGGCGTATCAGGATTATGTGGCAGTGGACGATCCCGACATGCCGTTCTGAAAGAGAGGTACAGCATGAGAGAATTAAAAAATGTAGCCGAAGGATTGCGACATTGCATTCACTCATCCAACAACGGATGCGATAACTGCCCGTACTATGGCTCGTCAACTAAGGAGATCAGCTGCGATTCGTATCTGATGCTTGACGCTTTGGCGTTTATCGAAGATAAGTTTGAGAAAGATATGAACAAGATGAGGATTGAAAACTCTGAACTCATCCAGCAAAACCTGAAACTTGAAAAGGATCTTGCCCGTGAACGTGCATATAACTACGCAATTGTGACGGTCATCAGGAATAATTACCCGACTGGTGGAGGCTAAACATGGTTATTATCGTGACGTCATATGGCAAAATCATATGGAAGATTTATCGGAAGTCATATAAGAAAGCACGCTGGCACAGACTTGGTCAGCGAATGCTGAATGATTTCCAAAGGCAATACGCAGCCAAAGGAATCATTTATGTGAAGTAATTAATAGGAGGATTCTGTATGAAACGTTCTTTGGTCTTCGCAATTCTGATTGCATTCCTGTTTGTGATGTCCGCCTGCTCGCAGTCGGATAAGGTCACGTACAACCTCAAGCGTGAGGCGGAAGAGTTCAACGTTCGCAGAAGGATAACCGTCATGAACACGCGTACGGACAAGGCTATGATGCAGATTACCGGCCTGCTGTCCATTGACGTGGACAAGGACGGCGACCTGAATATCACCATTGAAAAGGCCCCTGGCGAATACGTTCTGAACTATGCCCACCTCTCGCAGGACACGACGTATATCGTCGAGCAGATCGAAACAAAAGAAGTCAGCAAATACAAATACGAAATTATCTTCTACCCGCAGAACATCATCAGCGGATGGTTCGATTATAAATTATCAGACTGACCTTCCCTGACCTTGTTACGGATGTTAGTGGCTTGTTACGGTGGTTCGTAACAAGCGGAAGCCTTGAAACATAAGGAGTTGAGGTACCTTGTTACGGATGTTACGGATTTTTCGGACATACACCCTATATATTGGACGTATATTTTGTGAAATCCGAATTCAAGGCACGCGTGCTCGCGCGCGTAATAGGTATTTTCACACCGTAACATCCGTAACATCCGTAACAAAAATCCTGTAAGCCTTATAAATCAACGCTCTTGCTTGTTACGGATTTCAAAGTGACACCGTAACAAAACGTGCGACACCGTAACAAAACACGCAGAAAGGACAGAAATCATGAAGACAATGATTGCAATCCCATGCATGGATGACGTGCCTGTCGGGTTTCAGACGTCCCTGCTCTACCTTGAGAAGGGTGATAACGTGTTCGTGAACCAACAGGCGAACTCGCTCGTGTATGACAGCCGGAATCTCATCAGTATCAATGCTATCACACAGGGATACGACAGGGTGATGTGGTTTGATTCGGACATGATGTTCACGAAGTCAACCATGAAACTGCTCATGGAAGACATGGACAAACTTAACGCAGACATGGTCACAGGTGTGTACTTCAAGCGCCGGCCTCCGTACTCGCCTGTAATCTATGACGTTCTCGAAGAACCATACCTTGATGAGAACGGGAAAAAGATAGGGAAGATACACAACTACGATGACTTCCCCAGGGACACGCTGTTCAAGGTAAAAGGTTGCGGGTTTGGCGTCGTGCTTACATCCGTGAAACTGCTGAAGGCGGTGTGGGATGAGTGCGGACCTGCATTCAGCCCGCTCCCGTGGGCAGGGGAAGACATTGCCTTCTGCCATCGGGTAAACCAGCTCGGGTATCCGATATGGTGTGACAGCCGTGTGTCATGCGGTCACATCGGGCCGTACGTGTACACGGAGAAAGACTTCCTGGCATACAGGCAAAGGGGGAATGCGAATGAACAGTAAACCACGTCTGCCTACGGATAAGATAATCTCACGCCTGCGTCTGATGGCGTCAGCAGGCGGGATGCTTACCCGGGACAGGCTTAAACTCCTCACGGAAGCCGCGGACAGGCTCGAGGAGTACGCACAAGGGAAGGAAGGTGATACCGATGAAGAACATTGAGTGGTGGAGAGGCGTATCCAACCACATGTGGCGTACTTACTTCGCCATGCAGCGTGACGGATTCAATTGGGATAAACTCACACTGCCCGAGCAACGTATCTATGCCATCTGCAATCATGTCTACCTCAAGGACTTCGTGAAGTCTGATCAGGATATCCTGCAGATGTACTTCACCACACGCTGGGGCGATGACCAATACGCCGTCGAGGACTACAGCCTCAAGAACAATATCCCTGCGAAGGTCATTTGGATGGTGATCCGCCGTGCAAATCGTACCGTGATGGAAGAGTGCGGATTCCTCGAGCGGAAGGAGAATGACAACGATGCCTAAGCCTGTGCTGTTCTCATGCTTCCGTCCAATCGAGCGTGCTGAAAACCTGCGTGCCATCTATGAAGCATACGACGGTGACAAGCAACTGATTCATTCCTATGACGACGACTACCGCGAACAGGTAACATCCGGACGGTATGACCTGATGGTGATAGATGACTTTCCAGCTTACACTCCCGGCAAATGCATCGTCATCGGTCACGGAATCCACGGAAGCAAGTGTTGCGGTATGGATCAGCCAGGTACGCCGTACTACCACCCGTCCGTAGCAGACAGGATAACTTACATCGTGTCAGCCGGAACGGGTACAATCGGCATATGGGAGAGTTGCACGCTTGTCCCACATGACAGGATCCTTCCGCTTGGAATGCCACGTACTGACCAGTACGTCGGAAAACATAAAGGTGACGGGCACACACCTCTCTCCTGCAAGCGTGCGTACCTCTATGTGCCAACGTTCAGGGACAAAGGTGAAACACCTTTACCATACATCGACCTTGACTATATCGACAGTATCCTGTCTGACGACGAGATGTTCGTGTTCAAACCGCACCCGTGGTACTACCAGTACGTGTCGAGGAAAGTTATCGACAGTCAGTACAGGCACATCATCGCAGTCCCCGGGGACGAACCTTCAGCCCCGTACCTCTACGATGCAGACGTCGTCATCACCGACTACTCTTCCGTGATGTTCGATGCATACATCCTCCGCAAGCCCGTTGTCCTGTTCGAGAAGAACCCAGGCTACCTCCAGACACGCGGTATGTACTTCCCGTACCCTGCGTTCTACTCTTCCCGCTACGCACGGACGGAAGCAGAACTCATCACACTGCTCCGCACTGCCGACGGCCTCACTGAAACAGAGAAGGCTTGCCTGCGTACCGTAGCCGATGCATCGCTCGACGGACATGCCTGTGAACGCATATGTAAACTGATAGAGGAGGTGAACACATGATTCCCGTAATCCACACGCAACCAGGCGAGAAAATCGTGTCGTACTTCTGCACTCAGACCCTGTACGGCGTGCTTCCGGCAGCATACAACTCCCTGCTTGCATACACTCCAGATGTCCACGTGTACTGCTTCATTGAGCACGATAAACTCCCCGTTAAAACCCCGCCACAGGTCACATGCGTCAACGTCACAGGACAGACGCTCTTCCCCCAGGACGGACCGTGCTACAACACAAAGTACTCGTACATGATCCTCCTTAAGACCGCGCTCACAAAGATCTTCCCCGATGCGGACAAGGCTGTCATCCTCGACGTCGACACAATCGTGTGCGCTGACATATCCCCGCTTTGGGAGTGGGATCTCTCACACGCATACTTCGCAGCCGTCGTCGAGCCTCGTGGTTCACAGCTTCGCGGGATTCCGTACCCGAACTTCGGCGTGGCTATGCTGAACCTTAACAAACTCCGTTCATCCGGCAAGGACGAAGAGATAATCGCAGAAGTAAACACACGCTACCACGCCTACCCCGAGCAGGACGCATTCGTTAAAATCTGCGGTAACCGTTTCGACCCGCTTCCGCCTGACTACAATGTCACAAAGCAGACGTTTGATGTCACCGGCAACCCGAAACGTACCATCATTAAGCACTTTGCAGGACTCGATGACTGGTCTGATATGGGTGAGGTGCAGTACTGGCTCACACATACCACGCCCGAACCACGCTACGTCGTGTACGCTGGCGACCGCAGAGTCTACGATATGATGGTGTCCGCGGCAAAATCCCTGCTGTATCACACGCACATCGACAAAGTCTTCTTCCTCATCGACGGCGACACTCTCCCGTCAAAGTACGGACCGCTCCCGCCTGTGATAGAATGCATTAACGTCACAAACCAGACTATCTTCCCCGCAAACGGCCCGAATATCATGGCATGGTACGGTACTATGACAACCCTTCGAGCAGGTCTGACTCGCATCCTCCCGCTCTACGTCGAGAAAGTCCTGTGGCTGGATCCTGATACCGTCGTCGTCGATGATATATCCGACCTGTGGACAACGGATATCACACACCGCTACTTCGCTGCCGTTGAAGAGGTACGCAACCACAACCACACACTCCGCCCGTACTTCAACGCAGGCGTCATGCTCATGAACCTCAAGAAATTCTCCGAGGACGGTAAAGACAAGGAAGTAATCGACGAGATTAACACTAAACACTACGAACACCTCGAGCAGGACGTGCTTAATTACCTCTGCCATATGCGCATCCGCCGTCTGCCGTCACGCTACTCTGATTCGTTCGTGTCCGAACCGTGCACCAATCCGATCATTAAACACTTCGTGTCGACATCAAAACCCCACTTCTGGCCCGAGGTAAAACAGTACGCGGATCTCGATTGGAAGGACATTAAGTACGCTTATGGAGGCGAGAACAATGAGTGATAAAGATAACATAATCTCAACCGAACAGATAGAACAGGTCGTGAAAAAGAAACGTAACCGCGGCTCTGATTGGATGAAGGAACTGTCGGAAGACGGTGGAAACGTTCAGCCTGGTGACAACGCACGGTTCGTCCGGTGGGCACTCGCTTCGTGGGATCTTCCGCCTATCGATATCTCCGACCCCGAACAGGTTCGGGAACGGATAGGTATGTACTTCAAGTTCTGCTCAGATAACGACCGGCGTCCGCAAATCATCGGGATGTGCAATTGGCTGGGAATAAGCCGGGATACGCTGAATGAATGGGTAAGAGGAGTAACACGGGCTGATACGCACAGCGACATCATTAAAAAAGCATACAATTTTATGGAGGAAATGTGGACGGACTACATGACGTACGGAAAGATATCTCCGCCCACGGCGATCTTCCTCGCAAAGAACTGGTACGGGTACAAGGACGTAGCGGACGTTGTCGTGACACCGAACAACCCGATGCAGGGGCTGGATGCGGACACAGCACGTCAACGTCTGATCGAAGCGATACCAGACGAGGACGAGTGACGTATATATATTACTACTATTACGGATAAATAATATATATATAGTCTTACGACGTGACAGGTTGCTCCAAGGTGAAATAAAAAAAGCAGGGGAACGATCACCCCTGCTTTTCCTTTCTGATCCACCGGTTCAGCGTCGACAACGATATCCCAAACCGTTCGGCGATCTCCGGATTTGTCATGGCGTTTGAGCGATACATCGCAAGCGCCTGCTTCCTGTCCTTATCGGTTCCGATCACCGGCCGGCCTCCGCACCGGCCACGAGCACGAGCGGCCTTCAGTCCATCGATGGTTCGTTCGGCAATGAGATCCCGCTCGAACTGAGACAGCGCGGACAACATGGTAAGCATCAGTTTCCCGGTCGCCGTGGTCGTGTCCAGGTTTTCCTTCAGGCTGACGAGATGGACGTCCATGGCTGTCAGTTTCTCTACGAGATCCAGCAGGTCTTTGGTGGATCTGCTGAGGCGCGAGAACGAATCGATTACCAGGACGTCTCCCGGCCGCAGAGTGAGAAGCATCGTCTTCAACTCCGGCCGGTCTGATTTCGTTCCGGTCATCTTCTCGTTAAAGATTCTCTCGCAGCCAGCGGCGCGGAGGTTATCCAGCTGACGGTCGAGATTCTGGTCCTGGGTGGACACGCGAGCATATCCGATTTTCACTTGGCATCTGCCACCTTTCATATGATTCTGTAGTTATATTATATCACAAACGGACGTATTAGACAACATGATTTTGATACGGATATTGATACGAAAACACCCGGGCGATATGAGCGGAACGGACAGCTTGCAAAAACGTGTCAGAAACGCTCGTTTGTGACATAAAGAACGGTATAAAAAAGAGACCGCCCGGAACGGATCCGGACGGCCAAGAAAGAGAGAGAGGATTAATCGCAGTGTGGATCGCGGCCGGAGTAGGGAAGAGTACCTTCAACCAGGTCGTAGAAGTACTGATAAAAATTGCCGTTTTTGTCAGCGTGGCGCTGAAACTCTTTGACGAGATCCGTTGCGCCGGTCAGAGAAAACTGCCAGCACATAGACTTTTTGTTAACCCACCCATCGACACACTTGTTCTTTTTGTAGTCAATGCGGCCGGTCCGCAGGCATGTGCGTCTGATAAAGTAATGCTTGTTCTGACTCATTGTTATTCCCCCTTTGCGTCACTGAGGCAACTGGTAGCGTCCTCCAGTGTAGAGATCGCATCCTCCAGGTTGCCAATCGCGTCGGTCATCGTTTCACCGCGCTCAGACTCCTGGATAGACTCCGGCAGGTTTTCGTATGCTTCTTCTTCCTCATCGCGGAGGACGTCGATGTACGGATGGTCCATGCCGTCCGGGTATGCTTCCTTCAGATCGCTCATAATCTGTTCGCCTGATGTGGTGCCGTATGAAAACTCATCGCACCCATGGTCTGCCAGGATCTTCCTGGCATATTCTCTCAGTTCTTTCTTCATTGCTGTGCTCCTTTCATGATGCGATGCAGGAGGAGGATGTCCACCAGTCGATGACGGCGTCGACCTGGTCGTCGGGGTACTTATAGATGAGAAGCTTTTCGAGGTCGGCCCCGTCCCGAATGAAGCCATAGCCTTTGCCATCACGCTTCGGATCGGGGAGCATCTCGCATCCTGTCGATGCGATGAGGAAGCGGGATTGTTGTGCGTTGCATGTACGCAGGCCGAGGATGGTCGAGAAATTGCACTTGAGGACGGTCGGGATTGTTACCGCCAGGACGTTCTGCGTGCAGGCGATGACATGGACACGGGCAGCACGTCCAATCTGTGCGAGGCGTTGCAGGAGCGGGAGCGTTTCCTTCTTAATGGAAACCATGAGGTCGGCGAGTTCGTCGATGATGACGTACAGATGCGGACCGTCGTACTCCTTGACGCCTGCTATCTGCATGGCAGAAAATCTGCGGTCAGTTTCTTCCACGCTCCATTGCAGGGCACGGACAATCTCGGGATGATCCGAAGCGTAGCGGGCTGTGTGCGGGATCGATTCATACTGCACGAGTTCCACCTTCTTCGGGTCGATGAGTACAAACTGACACTTGAACGGGGATTGAGTCATCAGCATGGAATGAATGATACCATTCAGAGCGACGGACTTACCGCTTCCCGTCGCACCCGCTATGAGCAGGTGCGGACGTTCAGCAAGGCGGAGGAACGGGGTATATACTGCACCGGATGGTGTGCGGTATGCACGTGGAAGGGAGTGGAGCATGTGCGTCACCCCCTTATGCCGAGATCCTCGGCGTACTCGAGCATTGAATCCTCGAGCATTTCCTCGAAGCATCCTTCGATGTCCCGCATGTCGGAGCGACGAAGAACCATGTTGTTTACGAAAGCACGACGAGCCTTATCGGAATAGAACTTGTATGCTTTCGGCGAGGCATCAATCAGTTCATTGATGACATACTCCATATAATCTGACTGAAGCAGAATGCGGAGTTCCTCTGCGTCCTGAGCCGTGAGCGTAATCTCTCCGTTGCCGACGGAGTAGGTTCTGATGTTATCCATGTTATTTCTCCTCCTTCATGAGTCCAAAGCTGATGAGCAGCGATTCGAGTCTGCTCTCAAGGTTGCCGTAATCTGTGCCGTAAATATTGGAAGCGTCGGGATCTTGATCCTTCTCGTCGTTCGGGATGACGATACCCTTCTCGTCGAGGAAGTCCTCGAACACCTCGATGATGTCGCAGAGCATTTCCAAACGGGCGGAATGCTCGTCCCGTGCCTGCCTGACGGGTTCGTCGTCGCCAAGGATACGCTTTCCGAGCATATCCCCGTAGTACTCCATGGTACGTGCGACGTCAGAGTAGGTAGCGGAGTCGCAGTTCTCGTAGACAGAGGCGAGGATCTCACCCCATGTAGGGTACGGAACGGACGGGTCTTTCCAATGAGAATCGTAATCACAATTCAGTTCGTCGGTGATGGTTTCCCACGGGGTGTCGTAACTGCCGACGAGGTCGAAGTCCGTGCCGAGCCAAACCTCGTCATTGAATTGGGCGGTGTAGACGTAGATGCCACCGCCCGTGTACACACAGGATACGTTCGTCAGTTTAGCCATTGCTGATTCCTCCTTACTTATTCAGTACATAGAAGTCGATGAGGTCGCTGACGGCGTCGTATACGTCGTCATCAGCGGGGAACGGGATCTCGTCGGCGTCGAGTTTGTCCTCGAAGTCTATGTAGATTTCGTCAATCAGTTCCTCATAGGAATACGGGTAGTCATTCATGTCGATGTCCTCGTCTTCAATCATGTGGTCGACGACGTAGGTCACTTCCGAGCGGAGTCGCTCGTGCAGATTAAACTTCAGCAGGGCATTCAGTTCGTCGGTTGTGATGTTGTTCGTGCGGGTAGCTGACTCGATTTCGATGAGGTCGGGCGTGCGTCTGATAACTTTGATATCCATGCGGGATACCTCCTTTCAATCTATGCCTATATTATATCACATGATGACGTAACTTGCAAGACTATAAATCCATGACGAGGTCACGCTGATGGTCGTCGAAAAAGTCGATGTAGGAATCTGCGATGAATCCCATGTGCATCTCGAACGCTTCCCAATCGAAGCCGTCGGCCGTGTAGAACTCGTCGATATCCTCGTCGTACACGTCCATGAGCCAATCCTCGGGGCGTACCCCCGTGAGCCGTTCCACACGGTCCAGCTCACGGCGAGCGATCCCAAGGGTCGAGATGCCACGTGCCAGGGAGATGATGCTCTTACTCATAATGCACACCCCCATTCATATTCAGCCCACACACGCCCATGCCTCCGGCACGACTTCGGCAGGCGGAACGGGCGAGCGAGTTTGTGGACGTCTGTCAGATGATACAGATACTTGACCTTAGTCGTAGGTTTCCAATCATACTTGGAGTCAACAGGAATCCAAGTCTGTCCGAGGTAGTCCTCCCATGTGGCTTGGTCATAGACGGCTATGACTTCATCGATGACGGCGGAGCAGCGGACGAGCGGGTCGCCCCGCCCTGTTTCCGCTATCAGTATCCGCTCCCCGAGATACGACTCGAGCAGTTTCTTGAGCGTGTTCCTCGTACGTGTTTCATACAGTTTCAGCCCGCCGATAATCCAATCGACGAACTGCTCACGCAGGCAGTTAATGAAGAGAACGGGAATCATGATATCACTCCTCTCACTCGTCGGGGCAGAGTTCATAGAAGTCTGCCGTGTCGGTAATCTTCTCACGAATCCATTCGCCGTCGTTGCACAGGGCGGAGTAGTCGCCGTATTCGATTTCCTCCTCGAGGTCACAGTAGATTTCCTCCTCGAAGTCATCACGGCTATACTCGTGCTTGTCCATGTCGATGTTGCCGTAGCTGATTTCCTCATCGATGATGTTCGTGATGGCGTCACGGAGTTCACGCTTGAGCATCTGCTCTTTGAGGCATCCCGCCAAGGCGGGGGACAGAGTCGCCTCTGTCCCGTCCTCGAGCGTGAGCGTGAAGGTGTAGCCGTCGTCGGTATGGATGTTGGTGATTTTCATATCAGTTTCCTCCTTTGATGATAATCATTCCGTTTTTGATAGTGGCGTTATGGAAGAAGCGGAGATAGTCACGGAGCGTAGCGTTCCGCTGATATTGGTCACGCCCCGTCTGACGTCCGACGCCCGAGCGGTTGCCTTCGTAGACGGTTACGAATGCCGTCCCGCCTGTGGTGGTGGCAATCCGCTCGAGGTCGTGGCATATGCGGGACACCTCGCCGTCGGAGTCGATGACGTTCAGCACGTTCGAGCAGACGACGTCGACCTCGATGCGGTTATCCATTGCCCAACGAATGAAGTCGAGCGTGTGGAGGTTCACGTAGTCGGGCTGATTGTACGGGTCGTACGGGTAGAGGACTTTGCTCAGACGGCGGAGGTGTTCGTCGATGTGGTCGGTGAACTTCCCACAGCCATAGTCGACGACGAACGGCGTCGTGCGGGACAGGGTCGCCCTGCCGTATACGGCGGGGAGTTTCGAGCGGTTGATGCTCGTGGCGGATGATGTGTACTTCTGCATGGGGTTTCCTCCTCTTTCAGTTTATGCCTAATTATACCACTATGATGGCGTAAGTGTCAACGAGGAAAACGGGAGTGGGGGCGGAGGTGACCTGGCGGGCATCCCCGCCCCGTGCGGTCAGTCGATACGGTTTCCCGTGCGGGTGTCGATGTACAGGACTCCATTCATGGCACGGAGTCCAACGACGGGCAGGGTTGCGATATCGGGCGGGATGTCGCCCCATGCGTTGGTATCGAGCCATGAGAATACGTAGTGCCCTGTGTCGAGGTCGTACACTCTGTACGGGGAATGGATATTGAGGTCGTTAATCGTGGCGTTCATGGATAAACCTCCTTATTCAAGTTTGATATCATGCTCTTTGCAGTAGGAACGGGTCAGTTTGTCCACGTCGATAAACTGCACGCCGTCGGTGTGTCCGTGATACTTCCCGCTATAGGCTATCGGGTTGGCGAAGCGGTGGGCTTTATCGAATGCGTCCCGATAGTTGGACGCTTCGATGTAGTGGCGTTCGGTCAGTCCGCTATACATGCGGAGCGTGATGCGGTACGGATAGGAACGTGTCATGCTGTCACCTCCTCGACAAGCAGGGCGACGGCGTGCGATACCCGCAGACATGGATCATAGTCGGTGTACAGTTCGTACATGTTCCCGTATTGGTCACGAGCGGAGCAGTAGCGGGAAAGCCCCTCCTCCGCAAGGAAACCGACCCGCTTTTCACTGTACGGGGAAACGGGGCGGACAATACCGAACAGGACAATAGTGTTCGGTTTTTTTCGGGAAGATGCGATGCAGTCGTATACCATGTGTGTATGCCTCCTTGTTGTTCTTCGTGCCGTATGGCATCGACCTCAGCGGGCGAGCTGGATTCCCGCCCGCTGTCGTCGGTGTCATGCATGGCGGGAGCGGGTTATTCCCGCTCCCTGTTGTACTTACTCAACACGTCCATCTGCTCTAGCAGATCGGCGAGTTCATCAGCATATTCGTCATAGCCATACTTCTGAGCGAGCATCAACTTACGGTTGAGTTCACGCTTTACCCGTGCGAGCCGTACGGAAACGGGCGTCAGTGTTCCGTTGTTGTACCATTGACAAGCGGTGATATAATCCTCGAGTGAGTCATAATCATCGCCGAAAAGGTCATAGTAGTCTGAGCGGATTGTGTCGAGGCTTTCGATTTCGTCGGTTTCATTGTTGAAGTAGTAACGTTCCATTTTTCTTTCCTCCATTTCATTATTCGAGCGGGGCGGAATTCCCGCCCCGCTTGTTCACGTTTCACTTGTTCACGTTCGCTCTGTATACGTCCATGTCCGCATTACTAGCGGAATGGATGACAACGACTTTCCGCTTTCCCGTCGCTTTATTGCATGCCCCGCAACGTGCACAATCCGCACAATCACAAACGTCGTCGCCTTCTTTTGTGTGTTCCGTTACGGCGTACGTGTTCGCCTTTGGGAATGCCTTCCGCATTTTGACGTATGCCTTCCATTGTTCGGGCGTTGTTGTGTCGTCTATTGAAAGATTCATAGCGACTTTTCCCGATTCTAATAACTCGTTTAACATTGCCCGCTCTAAGTCGTTAAGCATAAGGAAAAACGGAAAAGACTTTGTATAAAACACAAAGCATACACCTTCATCGTTTTTCAGTTCATACCATGCGGTTAGCCATTTACGTAAATATTGCACGGAATAAAAGTCGCCCGATTCATGAATACGTACGCCCATTATTTTGTCTTTATAGCGTCCGCTCTGTTTTTCCGTGCGAATCGTATACACGACGGCGTCGGAAAAATCTGCCCGCCTGCTTTCATTGTACGACTTCTCACGGCTTGCCTTTACAGAAGGAAAAACATGATTGCCTTTTGTCGCATAACAGACGGCAGTACATCCCGCTGTTCTGCACGGGCAATCTTCAATTGCCCGTACGTTGAATTGTGCATATCGCCATTGTATTACTCCGTCGTCGGAATCATAGTCGAGCAATTTCCCGTTTCCGCTCCATATAAACCCGTTTGTATATAGCGGGTTTGTCCGTCTTTCTTTCAGTGTTTCATGCTTTGCCATTGCCTTTTTCCTCACTTTCAATTTGTTTTATTCCGTATCGTGTACGGGAATCAGCAGGCAGGCGGGGCGGGCTTTATCAGTGGAACGTCACATAGAATTTATCCCGTAATAGATAGAATCTGTTATATTCTTCTTCACCGTATACGGCGATAAATTCTTCTTTGCTAAAGTAATGTTCGGGGCGGTTTTCAATCGTGACAATTGCGTTGTCAATTTCCCCGTGCTTTTCTTTGAGATTGTCTTTTACCGCCTTCATTTCGGCATTTAACGCCGACGCAATCCGATTACATTTATTCATATGTGACGCAAGGTTTTTTGTTATTGAGATATCGGATTTCCGCAAAGCTTTTATTTCTTCCTTTGACAGAATATTGATAGTTACGCTTTCCATTTTTTTACTTCCTCACTTTCAATAATTGTTTTTTGCCTGCCGTGCTGATTCCCGTACACGCTCCGCAATTCTCAAACATTGCCCAACGTGTACAGGATTTTTTGCGTTTCCTCCGCCCGTCCTGTTCTGCGTGACGTTTTCGCCTACGTTGTCGCCCGTCTTGCCTTGTTCAGTCATGACGTGTTTTCCGTGAGGTAAAGCGGATTGTTTCTATTGACTTGACAATGATCACGGGCGGTTGTTTTCCGACGTGCTACCCGCCTTGCGTCGTGCTCCGTCATGACGCCCCGTGGCGTCGTCTGTTCAGCGGTTATTCCCTACGCCTATATTGTACCACAAAACGGCGTAAACCTAAAGGAAACAAGGCGTTTACAGGGCTTTTCATGACTTTTTTGTTCTGTTTTTATCGATATGATGCTACTTTTTTTCAGCATCCCGCCAGGATGCTACATTTTTTCAGCATCCCATGGGGATTTTTTGAGGTGTTCCGGCAGAGCCGTAACCCCTCCCAGCATCCGCAGCATAAAAAAGGCCTACCTTGTTCACGTCCTGAAAATCCCCCGAAAATAAAAAAGGACTTGAAATAAAATATTTTGCAAAGTTGCCGTAAACGTGGTATAATATTAGGCGTAAACAGAACCGCAGCGAAACTGGAGGAGGTGAGTGTATGAAGAAGGCGGTAGGATACATACGGTACGGGGATGGAAGCGAAGCGGAGCAGAAGCGTACTGTGCAGTTATACTGTGACAATGAAGGGTATGAGGTTGTGGACTGGGTCGGAGAGGAGGTAAGCGACTTTGGCGACGTAGTTTACGGCAGTTGGAAAGGTCACAGGAAGATTGATGCTGTTGTTGCTGCGTCGAACCTGGACATAACGGGGAACGTGTTTGAGTTTTATGCGTACAGGTGCAGGCTTCAGATGCGCGGAAGCATGCTTATTGTAGCGGAATGGAAGGAGTATGCGGGGTACATGGCGTACAGGAGCGTACTCGAGAGGTTTTCCGAAACGCTGTGCAGGATGGAACTGGAGCATGAGCGGATCAGGAATGCGGACGGTCGGAAGCGGAAGGAGATACGCGGGGAGTACATTGGTGGGAATGCGCCGATGGGTTATCGTGTATCAGGCGGACAGCTTTTAGTGAACGAATCTGAAGTACCTGTAGTGAAGTTCATTATGGAGGAGAAGCATGCAGGGCGGACGATGATGGGGACGATGGAGAAACTGAACGCAAACGGATACAGAAACCGGAAGGGCGGACTGTTCACGATTGGTACCGTGCAGGGGATCTGGAACAACGAGAGGTTTTACCACGGCTACTACAGGATCAAAGGAACTGATGAGTGGGTGCAGGGAAAGCACGAAGCGATACTGAATGATTAATAAGGAGGAGAAAGCAATGAAGATCATTGGAATGAAGGCGAAGGAAGTCATGGCGTGCCCTGGTGCGTGGGCGGTTGTAACGGAAGCTGAGGTTGATAACGGCGGTGAGATCCTGTACGTGCTGGCCCAGGAGTATGACACGCTGGAGTTGACTGTATCGAAGGACAGTCTGTATGCGTTCCTGGCTGAGAACGGGAGCGAGCCTGCGGTGGAGTTCAGCGAGGAGTACACGGCGTGGAAGGATGCGAAGGCGTCTGCGTACTGGCCGGTATTTGAGAAACTGAAAAAGCTGATGAATATGTTGGGGTGATGTGATTGGAAGAACGACTGAACGAGGCGATTGACGAAGAGAAGCGTGACCAGCTGATCAGGCGGATAAATGAACTGTATGATAACGGTGTGCTGAAGATACGTGACTGGATGTCGATATATGATATACTGGTGAACGCATGTGAGCGTGAGGCAGCGATAGCATACGAGAACCTTATGACAGAGAGCATCAACGAAAGTACAGAGGAAGGTGGTGCTGATGCTTGAGTTACTGTTGCTGATAGGCATAGTGTACTGGATAGGCACAGACCTTGGGGATAAGGCGGGCGTGATTGCGTTAGCTGTGCTGATAGTAATTCTGTTAGGGTTGTTTGTAAGTGCGTGGCACGATGGGGATAAGGCGTACAACAACTTTGTTGATTACTGGAAGGACGGCGGAGACAATCGCAATGGGAAATGATGCTCCTGTTTTCTGGAAGCGAGACGACGTATACAGGCATGAAGGCGAGTGTGCATACGCGGGCTTGTGCAAAGAGTACAAGGACGGCTGTGATCCGGAGAAGTGTGATACATGGGAAGCGTTCTATGATGGAGAGTCACAGGCGGACGAGATACTAAGCGAATAATGAACACGCATGATTGCGGGAATGAGCGAAAGGCTTGTTCCCGTTTTTTACTGGAGGTATGGTATGGACGAGTTAAAGATTATACGGCGGAACATAGAGTTACGGCCTTATGACCCGCTGATATACAGGGACGCTCTTTCGATTCTGTATGAAGGGATACAGAATGGGAAGCCAGGGATGCACGAAGCAAATAAGGAACTTCGGAGAAAGATCAGCAATGAGATCCGAAGAGCGCATCCGAAGGACACGCGGTTTCTTGAGATAATGAACGACACGTACTACAAGAGCCTGCTTGCGGATGCACGTGTGGACTTTGACGCATACTGCCAGTACATTGAGCGGGACAGAGAGCCGAGGAAGCGGTTTTATCTTCCCAGGAGGAAAAAACTTCTGAAGGTTGTGAATGCGTTCCAAAGGTTAATGGACGACGAACTTGATATACTTGGGGTCAGTCTGCCTCCAGGTGTTGGAAAATCGACGTTGGCAATTTTCCTGTTGACATGGGTGGCGGGGAAATGGCCGGAAGAACCGGATCTTACTGGATCGCACAGTAACGCATTTGTACGTGGTGTATATGATGAGTGCTTGAGGATATTTGATCCGAACGGAGAATATCTGTGGCATGACGTGTTTCCGGACGTGAACGTTACAAACACAAATGCAAAGGATTATCGGATAGATTTAGGGAAACGAAAAAGATTTGAAACACTTGAGTTTACAAGTATAGGTTCTGGGAATGCAGGTCTGTATCGTGCCATGCGTCTGCTATATTGCGACGACTTAATCAGTGGGTTGGAGGTTGCGTTGAGTATAGAACGACTGGACAAACTATGGGAAATCTACACTACAGACCTTCGGCAGAGAAAGATTGGAGATCATTGCAAGGAACTTCACGTTGCGACAAGGTGGGCTGTGGCAGATATACTTGGAAGACTTAAACGCCAATATGAAGGAAACAACAGGGCTGAGTTTATTGCTGTGCCTGCGCTGGATGAGAATGATGAGAGCAACTTCGACTATCAGTTTGGCGTAGGATTCAGCACGCAGTTTTACCATGAACAGCGGAAAGTTATGGACGATGTGTCATGGCGCGCGCTGTACATGAACGAGCCGATTGAGAGAGAAGGCCTGCTGTATCATCCGGATGAACTGAGACGGTACTTTGAACTGCCTGATAGGGAACCTGATGCGATCTTGTGCGTGTGTGATACAAAAGACAAAGGTGCAGACTATTGTTCTATGCCTATTGCGTATCAGTACGGCCAGGACTTCTACGTGGAAGACGTGGTGTTTAACAATGCGAATCCGGAAGTCGTAGAAGCAGAGATTGTGTCAAAGCTCCTGGAACATAATGTTCATATGGGACGGTTTGAGTCCAACAGTGCTGGCGGCAGGGTTGCCCAGGATGTGCAGGCAGAGGTAAAACGGCGTGGTGGGCGTACAAAACTGACCACGAAATTCACGACGCAGAATAAAGAGACAAAGATCGTCATGGCGTCTCCGTACGTGAAGGAACGGTTTCTGTTCAAGGATCCGTCAGTGATTAAAGACAAGGAATACAGATCCTTCATGGACAACCTGTGCAGCTGGACAATGAACGGGAAAGCAAAGCACGATGATGCGCCAGACAGTATGGCAATGTTTGCAGATTATATCCAGTGGTTCACTGCGGGGCAGGTGCAGGTTTTTTCAAGGCCGTTTTAAATTTTTTACGCATACGACATTTAGTATTGACAGAACTACGATATGCACTATATAATGCATTCGTAGGATACTGTTCCGCTTTCTTTTCGACCACATTTACGGGGCGAACGGAACCGACACCAGCGGGACAGTGGAAGACGCTGATTGCGAGAGATCGTTTTCAGCGTCTTTTTCTACATTTACGAAGCGGAGGTGAGCGGTATGGGTCTTGAGGTTTACGACGTTACCGTCGGTTTGACGCCTGAAGATCTTGAAATGTCAAAAAACCTTCGCGGGAGAAGGCAGATCTTTAACTCGGCTGAGGAGATCACGGATGAGAACGTGATTGAAGTGCTGACGAAAGCTTTGCCTATTCATGAGATGAACCGGCGTGAGGAAATCTTCCTCAAGAAGTATGTACGGGGGCAACAGCCTGTGCTGTTCCGTAAGAAGAACTACAACGCCGAGGTGAATAACAAGGTTGTCGTGAATATCGCCAACCAGATTGTGACGTTCAAGACTTCCGAGTTTGCCGGAGAGCCTATCCAGTACGTGAGCCGTGCGAGCGGCGTACGTGAGGAAGTGCCGGAAGGCGAGGTTACAATCCCAGAGAAGGTTGCCGCGGTCAACAGCATGATGCTGAGTGAAGGCAAGCAGACAAAGGATCTGACCCTGGCCCATGAGATGTTTACTTGTGGCGTGGCGTACAGGCTTGCCATCCACAATCAGAACAACGCACAGGAAGAGTTCCTTGACGAAGCGCCTTTCGAGATGTACGTGCTCGACAGCGAAAACACGTTTGTTGTCCGCAGGAGCGACTTCACGAAGCGTGTGCTTATGGGCGTCACGTACGTGTTCAAGGAAGAAAACAACCAAAGCCCGGAGTACACGGTCTACACGCCGAACACGAAGTACGTCATCAACGGTGTGGACAAGGAAATGAAGATCATTGCGAAGGAGAAGCACAACTTCGGAATGGTCAACCTGATTGAATACCCGTGTAACCCGAACTATATGGGTGCGTTTGAGCCTGTCGTGCCGCTCCTGGACGCCATTAACCTTACACAGAGCAACAGGCTTGACGGCGTGGATCAGTTCATCCAGGCACTGATGGTGTTCGACGGTGTTGACATCAGCAGGGAGGACTTCCTTGAACTGAAAGATCTTGGTGCGATCAAACTGCCTGCGTCACAGGGTGCGAACGGCGGACGTAAGCTGTACTACCTGAATGAACAGCTCGACCAAAGCCAGACGCAGACGCTGATTGACAATATGTATCAGCAGATCCTGCGGATTGTAGGTATGCCGAGCCAGGGCGACGCAAACACGGGCGATAGCAGTAATAACGGCGCGGTCATTATGAAAAACGGCTGGTGGGATGCCGAGGCGCGGATGCAGGAAACACAGGCAATGTGGAAGGCTGCGGAAACGGAGTTCCTCAAGGTCGTGCTGAAGATATGTGACCAGCGCAATGTGCTTGAAGGGCTGAAGATTTCCGACCTTGAGCCGAAGTTCTGGCGGCAGAGTTACGAGGACCTGCTCGTGAAGACACAAAGCTTCAGCACGCTGAGGACGAGCGGTATGCCTGCAATCCAGGCGTTCACATTCAGCCATCTGAGCAGGGATCCTGAGAGCGACGCCATTATATATGACGATTATCAGCAGAAACTGGCTGATGAACTGGACAGGCTGAACGGCGTTACGGAAGGCCTGCCACTTGACGAGAACGACACCGTGAACCCGACAAGCCCGGAAGCCGTAGCGGCTGCGGGTGATGAAGAATCCTCCGGTGGTGGAGGAGGCGGGAGCGGTTCGTCACAGGGCAAGTGGGCAATCTGCCCCGTGTGCGGGAAGAGATTCCAAAAGCACGATGACAAGCAGATTTACGACTCCCTGTCCTGCGCCAACAAGGCACGGCGTGATAACGGCATCGGGTTCAGGCGGTGAGCATGAAAAGAAGCGAACTGAACTACTACCAGCCGTGTGACAAGGCTATCAAGGCAATGGACCGTGAGAGCGTGGAAGCGTTCGGTCAGCTGAAGATGGCGAAGTGGGAAAGGGTAAACATCATCCGCACGGTCGTGACAGTGTACAGGACGAGCGTGAAGAAGGCACGCAGGCGGTACTATGAGGTTGCGTTCGAGGCGTACATCCTTGCCATGATAATGCTCGGCGAGGATATGAAGAAAGCCCAGAAGATGGCAGACGAAGCCATTACCATGAAGTGGGTGGACAAGATCCTCGACCAGACGGACTTCGTAACACTGTACAGGTTTACAAGCGAGGCGGAGCGGAAAGCGTACAGGCTCGCCGAACAGCTGGAAGTATCGCAGGACAGGAACAGGCTGATTGACAGGGGGCTTCGGGACTGGACAAAGCAGCTCGGGCAGTACGCCATCGAGTTCACGGACGAGGCTGTTGTGCAGGCGTTTAAGGATGCAGGTGTGAAACGGGTGCAGTGGATAACCGAGGAAGACGAGCGGACATGCCACGCATGTAATGAGTTGCACGGCATGGAATTCCCGATAAACGAGATCCCGCCGAAACCTCACTACGGATGCAGGTGCATGCTGAAACCGATTGAGTAAAGGTTTTAGACGGCGTAAAGCTGTTTGAAATAAATGTCAGAGAAGACGTTAAAACGCGAACCGTCAGAGAAGACGTTAAAACGCACAATAAACAGGTGCAGAGAAGCACGGTAAAAAACGCAAAGGAGTATGAGCATGATTCGTAATCGGAATTGTTTCTGGATGGGTCCGAAGTTCTTTATGAGCGCGGGCGACGGCGGTTCTGCCGGGGATGCCGGAATGGGCGGAAGCGTTTCCGCTCCTGCAGGCGATGTGGCAGATACGACAGACGTATCAGCAGACGGCACAGAAGGGGCCATAAACGCCCATGTAGCGGAAGACGGGACTGACAGCACGCCTGACGCAAAGGACGCTGAAATCGCCCGTCTGAAGGCTGAAATGGCGCGTCAAAAAGCGTCGCTCGACAAGGCGACAAGCGAAGCGGGCAACCTTCGGAAAGAACTGCGGAGCAAGATGACCCAGGAACAGATTGACGCCTCCGAAAAAAAAGAGGCGGAGGAGGCACAGGCAAAGCGCATTGCCGAGCTTGAAAGACAGGTTGCCCGGGCGGATACCGTAAAGTCCGTGATGGGGAAGCTTGGTCTTGATGAAGGGACCGCAGGCAATCTTGCGGATCATCTGTACGGCGCATCGGATATTGACAATGCCCTGCTTGAGATTCAGAAAGCATGGCAGGCGAAGGAAAAAGCACTGAAGCTTGAGTACGGGAAGATCACAGGTCCCGGTGCGGGAGCGGACAGCAACAGCCCGGAGGCACAGGCGATCAAGCGCGCCGCTGAAATCGGCAAGGCTCGGAACGCACAGAACGAACAGGCTCAGAAAGCCATGAGTGCCTATATGCGGTGAGACTGAAATCGGTCAGTCTGACCGATAGGAAATATTTATTCACTAACGTGAAAGGAGAGAAAAAGGTATGAATTTTGCCAAGACTGCTTATGCCGGAACGATTGAAATTCTGGCCAGCAAGGACTTCCAGGCGATCCCGGTTAAAGTGGCCGGTAGCAGCGTTCTGAAGGCTGGCACGCCCCTGACTGCTGCGGGTGAATCCACCACCGGTTCCGGTGCTGTCGGTATCCTGCTGTACGATGTGGATCCCACCAAGAATCCGAACGGTGCTGCCGTTGTGCAGGGCATTATCGACGCCACCAAGGCGCAGGCTCACAGCACTGTGACCTATGTGTCCGCTCTGTATGAAGCGCTTCCCGGCATTGTGTTCCGTACCAACATCTGCGCTCAGCAGGGTGCGACCGGGGCTACCTGATCGGGAGGTAACCGATGAGAATACTCGTTGCAGTTCCTACATTTGAAACGATTTATCCTGACACCTACAAGTCATTGTGGGATTTGGATAAGGACGAGCATGAAGTATTGTTTGAATCCGTGCGTGGCTATGACGTTGCTACGGCACGGAACAAGATTGCTCAGAAGGCGCTTGATCTGGAAACGGATTATGTGCTGATGGTCGACAACGACGTGGTGCTTCCGAAGGATGCACTGAAACTGCTTCTTGAGGACGCACACGAAGTCAACCTTGGCTTCTACGCTCACAGGGGAACTGACAACCTTTATCACGGCAGGACATGCATCTGCAAACTGTACGATGATGACGGCAACGAGTATTACCACTATCCGCTGGAATCCGAGTATACCGCTGAGGAACTGAATGAGATGGCACTGAGTACGGTGACGTCGAAGATTGAGGTTCATGGCGGAGGTATGGGATGTGCACTGATCCGAACGGAAGTGTTCCGTAAACTCGAGTACCCGTGGTACGACTGGGTGAATTACGGGGACAAGAACCGTGGGATGCTGAGTGAAGACCTGTACTTCTGCTCCCTGTGCAGGGCAAGCGGGATTCGGATTTATGCGGACGTAAGAGTCGGATGCGGTCACCTGCTCAGGCATGTGCAGTGGCCCGTCTGACAGGCATAACAAGAAACAAAAAATGAAAGGAGATAACCAATATGCTGTTTGATGGACTGTTTAGTCCTGCCGCCATCGGTGCGAACTGGACTGAAAATGTCAGCAACCGGATTCCCTACCTGGGCGAAGGTCTGTTCCCCGCCCGTAAGCAGGCTGGTCTGGATCTGAAATGGATTAAAGGCAGCAAGGGCATTCCGGTATCCCTGATGCCCAGTGCTTTTGATGCGAAAGCGACCTTCCGTGATCGGATCGGTGTCGAGAAAGTCGAAACCGAGATGCCGTTCTTCCGTGAAGGCTTTAAGATTAAGGAACGGGATCGTCAGGATATCCTGCGTGCCCAGAGTGCCAATGACCCCTATGTGAACGCCGCGATTGCCCGCGTCTTTGATGACGCCCGTGAACTGATCGAAGGCGCTCTGGTCGTTGGTGAGCGTGAGAGGATGCAGCTGCTGTTCGCCAAGAACGGTAACGTCGGCATCACCATCACTGCGAACGGTGTGGATTACACCTACAACTACGACCCGGATGGATCCTGGAGGGCTTCCAACTACTTTGAGCTGACAGACGACACTGCGAAGTGGAATGCCCCCGCCACCGCTGATCCGTTTGGTGACATTCAGGATGCGAAGGATGCGATTGCCGCGAAGACCGGTTCTGATCTGCGCATCATGATTATGAACAAGAACACCTTCAAGAACCTGCGGACGAATGCCAACATCAAGAACCGCTACCTGACCAAGTCCGGCACTGCGTTCGGCTACCTGACGGATGCTGAAATCATTCAGATCCTGAAGGACACCAACGACCTGGACGGCATCGTTTTGTACGACAAGCAGTACAGGAACGAGAGCAAGGTCGCTGCGAAGTTCGTACCGGACGGCTATGTGGCCCTGGTTCCAACCGGCGCTCTCGGAGAAACCTGCTACGGCACGACTCCCGAAGAAGCTGACCTGATGGGCAAGAGCATCGCCTCCGTTCAGATTGTCGAGACCGGCGTCGCTGTGACTCAGATCCTCGACCCGCATCCCGTGAACCTGAACACCTTCGCTTCCGAGATCGTGCTGCCCAGCTACGAGCGCATGGACGAGGTTGCCCTGCTGAAGGTTTATTGATGAATAATCCTGGGCGTCTGTGTTCGGACGCCCGGGACAGATTTCATATGAAAGGAGTTCGCCATGATTGCGACTCATAACATCAAGGTGAACGGCCGGTGGTATCGCGCCGGTGAGGAGATTCCCGAAAAGGAAGAAACTCCGAAGAAGACTGAGAAGCCTGCGGAAGTGCCTGAAGTTCCGGCGATGGAAGAACCTGCGAAGGAAGAGCCGAAGGCGGAAACGAAGGCACGTGCGTCCTCAGGAACGAGGCGCAAAAAGATCAGCGAGTAAGGGAGATGATCAGGATGACCAACGAAAAGAAAATCGATTTGCTCCGCCGGATGATGGACGGGGACGATACGGACGAAGGCATCCTGGAAGCCTACCTTGAAATCGCCGCTCAGAAAATCCTTAACCGCATGTATCCGTACAAAGACAACTACGACGGGCTGGAAGTCCCTGATCGGTATGCGATGATTCAGCTGAACATATGCGTTTACATGTTGAATAAACGCGGCGCAGAAGGCGAAATCCAGCATATAGAAAACGGAATCCACCGAAATTACGGGTCGTCTGACGTGCCGGATGCCATGCTGAAGGATGTGTACTCATACGCACAGGCAATCCGATAAGGCGGTGAGCGGAAGTGAAGCTGCTGAAGAGAAACTGCACTGAGTTTGAGTACATGCCGTACACAGGCCTTGAGTCAGATCTTGACGATAACGGCCTTCATACAGGCGTTCCGCAGCCTGTGTACGGCGATCCGATTACTTATACCGGAAACATTTCGTCACCAAGCGGAAGTGCAATACAGGCGTTTGACGGACTTGAGATTCGGTATTCGCATGTCCTTATTATGGACAACCCTAAAGCGGATATCTGCGAGTATGGGAAGATTCGATACAAGGGGCATATGTATGCGATTACCGCTGTGCGTCCGAGCATAAATGTTCTGTCCGTAGCACTTCTTGCTGACACCGTTGACAATGAATGTACGGTCTGAAGGGGATTGTGACTGATGGGCAAAATCATTTTTAAAGAAATAAAAATGACGCTTGACCCTGAATCAATCCAGCATGCAATTGACGATGTGCGCAATCTGAATACTGATTTGCAAATGGCTTTGGATGCGTTGTGCGAATCACTTCTTAAAGACGGCGTGATGATTGCAAGGCTTAATCTTAGGAGATATTTCACAAAGGGTGACGGCGCAAACAAGGGAAACCTTTTGAGAAGCATCCGATATGAAATGGCTAACGGAAAGTCCGGAGAGGGATATCTGATGGCCGGTTATCCAAACGACCATATGTCAGACAATCCACTTTACAGCAATGTCAGTTATGCGGTGTTCTTTGAGTTTGGATTCGGCACTTCAAACCATTACAGACAGGACGGGTCGCGCATCAATAGCTCAAAAGCCTACAACGTATTAAAATCGCAAGGGCTTGTTGCACGCTCAGAAGGCCGCACATCCGACCATCCTTCAAAAAAAGGAAAGTACAGGCCGTCTAAAGAGTACAAGATGATTGAGAACGCACAGGGCGGTCAGTTTCGCGGATGGGTATATAAGGACAGATGGACAGGGAAGTTTTATACTGTAAGGGGCGGTCAGCCGCCAAAGCCGTTTATGTATAACACGCTATTGGATTTGATGGATAAAGCCCAAAGGAATGGTGCAGATATTATTGCTGAATATCTTCCAGGCGGAGGTGCGTACTGATGATAGACTATGAGGTCAATGTGTTTGACAGGGTTTATCGGAAGGTTGCACCGATGTGTGCAAAAGGAAAGTTCGTCAGTGTATATGTCCCAGATCCAACCGCATTCCCTGCAGGATCCCTGATGGAACTGACTAACAGAACGGTCAGAAAACGTCAAAGCTCAACGCCGATTGAAAACTTTGCAGTGGTTATGTATCAGCTTGATATATATGCAAAGACAAAGGCGGAGGCGCGTTCCGTATTGAATGCAGCGGACGACGAAATGATTTCCATGGGTTTCACAAGGGTTGGCGGGGATTATCTTGATAATTCCGACAACGTCAACATATTCCGATACACCGCCAGATACGAAGCGGAGATAGACCGAGAAGGAAATATCTACCGTATAAGCTGACGGTGAAACAGAATAACATAAAGACGCATGATTGCGAGTTAGGGTTCTACCCACGCATTCATGCGTTTTTACATTCAATAACTGACGAAAGGAGAAAAGACTATGCCTGCTCAGAAAGGTATTTCCACGTATCAGACTTATCTGCTGTGCAGCACCACAACGAGTGCGCTTACAGCGGCTGACAAACTTATCGATATCACTTCCTTCCCGGATCTGATTCCTCCGAAGGATCGTATCGATATTACCTCCTTGTCCGACTATATGCGCGTCTACATCCAGGGCATCGGCGACACCTCCGAGTTCAGCTTCGGGGCCAATTACACCCCCGAAAACTATGCTGCTGTTGTTGCCAAGGAAGGTAAGACACTGCACATGGCTGTATGGTTCGGCGCTACCGGTTCCGCCGGTGCAGAAACCCCCGATGGTCACAACGGGAAGTTCAGCTGGACCGGTGAAATTTCCGCTGGTATCAATGGCGGCGGCGTGAACGAGGCTGTCGGTATGACTATCAACGTCACCCCCAGCACGGTCGTTGTGTTCAGTTCCACCTGATGATGAGTAAGGGAAGGGGGAGAGGACAGCCTCTCTCCCGACCCAAACTTATATAAGGAGAAAAAACAATGGCAACAAGAAAAAGTGTGCCTGCAAGTCAGGCGAGAAAGGAAGGCAAGCCAATGGCTGCGACAACTGAGAAGGATTTCACCAAGGTAATCATCGCCGATAAGGACGGCAAAAAGTACACCCTTGAATTTAACGCCAGGGTGATTAAGAACATGGAGCGCAGGGGATTCCAGCTGAACACTGATTTCCCGCACACGATGATTGAGGATCTGTTCCTCGGTGCGTTCCAGATGCATCACAAGGGCATGATGCCCGAAAAGGTCAAGGAGATATGGAAGCAGCAGAGCCATAAGGATGAGCTGCTCGGTATCCTAACCAAGCTTTACATGAAACCGCTGGAGGATCTGATGGCAGAGCCTGAAGGCGAAGAGGAAACCGAACCCCCTACGTGGGAGACCGTCTGACAGAGGAAGAAAAGAAGTCCAAGCAGACGAGTCCGACCCCGTATGGAGATATGTTTGACGAGGCACTTCCGCAATACCTTGCAATCGGAATGCCGTATGACATATTCTGGGACGGCGAGTACGGAACGAAGAAAGCATTTCGGAAAGCCTATCAGCTTCGGGTCGAAAACGAGCAGAGGATTGCTGATACGAATAACTGGTACATGGGGCAGTACATCGCTGCCGCGCTACAGGCCGTACCGCTGTTCGTAGCAGGCTTCAACACAAAGGGAGCGAATCTTCCGGATTATCCGGATAAGCCGTTCTTTGTGAAGCACGAGGAGCAGAAGAAGGAAGAGGCTCGCAAACAACAACAGGAAGACCAGTCCAAGCTTGCTATGGCTATGTTCCAGGCAATGACCGCAAGGTTCAATAAGACCATGGAAAAAAAGCAGGCGGAATCTGGGCAGTAAGAATACGGGCGCGTCAGCGAGGAGGAAAAGACCATGCCGGATGTAGGAGTTCTTAGCTTAACAATTGAAAGCAATGCTAATAAAGCAGCAGAAGGTCTTAACCAACTTGCTGGCGCGCTTGAAAGTATTCAGACCGCCGTTGGTACAGAACTGAATTTAAAGGGCATTGTCAGTCCTCTTAACAAACTGACAAAAGCCGTTAATGATAGCAAATCACTTGCGAACATCGGTACGTTCCTTAATTCTATCGCAAGTTATAAAAAAGCTTTCAAGGATCTTGAAGGTGTACAGTTCAATGCAGAGCCTATTAAGCAACTTAAAGATGCTGTTGGCGACGGCATAAAAATAGGTCAGGCAGGCACGCAACTTAACAATCTTCGTGCTGCACTCGAAGGTGAGTGGAAGACTGATAATGCGTATCAGGCTGGAATTGCACTTTCCGCAATTGGTGAAGGAGCAAAATCACTTACTGGGACAAGTCTTGCTTCTCATGCAAAAAACCTCAGTGCAATGGCCACGTCAATATCTGAATATGCAAAATCAATAGCTGAGTTAAAAGCCGCTGCAACAGGAGGTGTGTCTGCATCTTCTGCTATTGATTCATCTCAAATATCAGCAACAGCAAGTGCAATGGGCGCAAATATTCCCGCTGGTGCTGCAATTGGAATATTCAGCAATGATAGTGAGGCAATTGAGGCTGCAAGGCAAATGGCGCTTGCAATGCTTGATGCCGCAAAAAAAGTCCTTGGAATTGCGTCGCCGTCAACAGAATTTAAGAAGGTTGGCGAGTATACTGTTGAAGGACTTATAGAAGGTGTAAGAAGTAGAATTGGCGACGCTGCAAAAGTGCTTTCTGATATGACTAATGCTGCTATTCTTTCCGCAAAAGATAACGCTCCGCTTGCGGCAAAGGAAGTAGCAGACGCAATTAAAAGTACAATAGCTACTATGATGGAAGGTATTGACCTTCCTGACACCGTTAAAAACACTATTATAAGTGCAGCAAAAGAGGCGGGAGATTTTACAAAAAGCCTTGTTGGTTCTGTATCAAAAGAGAATTATGGTGTTGCGGCAAAGATATCATCTGAAGCGGTATTTGCAACAATTACAACAGCAACAAACAATGCGCTTGGTTCTATGAAAACAATGCAGAATGATCTTGTTCAAGTTAAGAATGAAGTACAATCTGCAGGTGAAGTTATTGAAGAAAAAGTTTCTAATGGAATTGAAACAGCAGCTGCAAACACAGAAACGCTTCGCAACAATGTACAGGATGTGAAAAAAGAACTTTCTGACGTAAAGCCTTATGCATCTATTGAGGATGCTTTTAAAGGCATTAGCTTTGGACGCCAAAGGGAAAACGATTTAATGTCTAATTGGTTGCATGGAAACGGAACAGAAAGAGAACAACTGTATGCATTTAAAGAAACCGCCAGGATGTTTGGAATGACCGTTGATGATGTTAAAGCAAAGGTAAATGAGTTGCTTGAGGCAGAAGGGTCTTCTTTTAGGTTTACAATTGGTGAAGAAATTGCAAAAGAAAACCCAGCAATACAAGAAACAAATGCGAGTATGTCTGAACATATTTCGCTTTTGCACCGTTTTGCAAATGCAGTTGGCCCTACATTAAGCCATTCAATAGATGCAATAAAAAGCGGAATTAAGAACCTTGGCTCGAATATGAAAGCCTTGTTCCCTACGCTTACCGGACTTGCAAAACGTTTTAAGGGCATGATAATTATGCGCACGATGCGTTACGCAATTAGGCAGTTAGCATCTGGATTAAGCGAAGGAATAAAAAACGTATACTATTATTCACAGGCGATAGGCGGAGAATTCGCGCTAGCAATGGATAGCGCTGCTTCTTCTCTTGAAAAAATGAAGAATAGCATTGGTGCAGCATTTGCGCCTTTGCTGCAGTCACTGATTCCGATTCTGCAAAGTATTGTAAAATGGTTTATTGAAATAATAAATTATGTAAATCAATTCTTTGCATTGATTCGCGGACAAAAAACATGGACTCGTGCTGTTGAGAAAACAAAAAAAGCATATGATGACCAAACAAAGTCTGCAAAAAAAGCGTCTGCAGCTGTAAAAGATTTGCTTGCCGACTGGGATGAACTGAACATAATCCAAAGCGAAGCCGGCGGAGGCGGCGGTGGAGGCACAACAACCGCAGCAGAAGATTATATGAACATGTTCGAGCAGGTTGACAAGTTCAACGATAAATTAAAGAGCATTATTGATACCATTAAAGAAAACTTAGATTCCGTAAAGCGTGCAGCTATCGATATAGGTGCAGCAATTCTTGGATGGAAAATAAGCAAGGTATTTGAAGGAGTCCTTGGAACGATCGGTTCGCTTGCTGCAGCAGCTGGCATAATTACGTTTACGTGGGAAGCGACGAATATAATTGACAAACAATATTTGAAAGATGGAGATGCAGGTTGGCTTGTCGCAGACGTTTTGACAAATATTGTTGGAGATTATTTAGCCGGAACAATAGTGGAGTCTGTTCTTGGAGAAGGAACAGGTGCTCTTACGTTTGGTCTGGCAATGGCTGTGAGTGGAGGCATTTCATACGGTATTGCACTGGCAAATCCTGAAAATGATAAATCAAGGGGTCTTAAAGTAGTAGCAGGAATCAAAAAGATTATTGCTGACATGTTTACAGTAGCTGGATTTGTTGTTATGACCGGCGAGGCTGCGGCAAGTGTTGTGGCTGGACTTACTTTCTCAACAGTAATGTTTACTGCTGCTGCAGCAATTACGTACTACGTTGAGTCAATTAAAACCGCAGAAGAAGCCGCAAAAGAAGCTTTTGAACGCAAAAATGAAGGCGGAATAGATGTAGAGGAATTGTTTGCAGAAATTCAAAAGCGATTTGACAAAGCATCAAACGGATATGCAATTGTTGTTGATGTATATAAAAATGTACCACAGTTAAAGCAAGACCTTGCGGATGCTTTAGGCGCTATTGACAATTTTACAGGCATTATAAATGGAGATGACGCACTCACGCAAGACGAGGCAGATAGGTTCAAGAAGGCATGGGAAACTGTATTTAGCAGTTTTGCAGGAATAACAACGGACAGCTTTACTACTGTGCTTGAAGAACTGAGCCTCAGTTTGAATTCTTCTGTTGAGGAAATTCGCAAGACCGCGAGAGAACTTCGTATAGAAACCCTGAAAATGCAAAAGGGACTTACTGAAGGTCAGGCGCAATTCAAAGAAAGAATGGATACGCTTATTGATAAGATTGTTATGAATGAGGCGTCGGAAGAAGAAATTCTTGAATACGAGCAGTATGTTGAAAGTCTTGCGAAAGCAAATGATGTTGCTGTATCAACAATGCAGAACTTAGCACTTGAGGCTGAAAATCTTGACTTGAGTGATACAGAAAAAGTGTTTGCGTTTATTGGCAATATTGGAACAGCGAGCGCAGACGCATATCAAGAAATCGAAGATGGCCTTGCCGCTGGGAAACAGGCATTGGATGATCTCAGAAGTCAGAACGAGGTGCTTAGGTACTTTATTGGTGAAGATCAGTACAATGCAAACAAGGAGCTTCTTGATAAGATTGAGCAGAACATCATAGGGGAAGCTGAAGACAGAAAAAACAAGGTAAAGGAATCAGTACAGAGCGCATACGGTTCAATTATCAATAATGCTCTCGAAGGAATTAAATTCCTGAAGACAGATGAGAATGGACTTCCTAACAGGCAGGAAGTAGCACAATATCTTATTAAATTCGTTGCCCCGCTTGTGCAACAAATCGAAGATTCCGGAGGTACTGTAAGTCAAGAGATAAAGGATGCAATAACTAATGCATATGGCATTGGCGATCCGTCACTTTCAATGCTTGATATACAGGGCGGAGAAAGAAGAAAGAAAGTTCTCGACAATTTCATAAGAGAGTATCTTGGCCTTGATGAAAACAATGTGTATGAAATGGATATTAAGTTGAAATTCAAAGAATACTTTGATAATGCTCCAACACAAGGATCTTATTATGGAATGGGGAACATTGACCTCAACAACAGACAGATCCTTAACAACGGAGATGGATCCTTCAGCACAGAAAACTCTTCAACGATTGAAATTGACGGAAAGTATATTGTCATTCCTACGGTTGTTGATGGAAAACAACTTGAACTTGACGAAGCAATTGAAAATTATAAGCAAACTGGAAAGCATCTTGGTATATTCGATACGCTTGAAGATTCAGAGGCATATGCACAACAGCTTCATGAACGGCAGGAACAGTTCTACCAGGCACAGTTCATTAAAGACCAAGCACTTGAAGTACTTGCTGGTATGAACAATGGTGACATTGACAGATATAACTATGACCAAAGGATATTACAGCTTGTACAAGACTACGGTTCAGATATTGTGCAGAAAGTACTTGATCAGATTGGCGAAGAGTACGGTTGGAATTGGAAGGGCAATAGTGGGACTAATCCTGTGAATATGGGCAACCGCTCGTTCGTAAATCCGCTTGAAGGAACGGTTGGTTCAGTTGCAAAAACACCTGATTATAATCCGATGTACAGGCCGACAACGACAACCGAACCTGCGTCAGGCGGCATCGACTACAACCAGATGGCGAACAGCATGGCAACAGCAGCAACTTCCGCAAACCAAAACGTTGTAAGCGAACTGCAATCTATTATGATGCAGCTCAGTCGGATACTGAACAAGGATTGGACCGTGGTTGTTAAACCTTCTGCGGACTGGGGCCAGCACAATCAGCGGAGCGGAAACATGTGGAACAGGTCGTCTGGTGAGAATTACTGATATGGAGGTAGAAGATGGTTTATCCGTATAAGTACGATATGGGCATAAAGGTCGGGGAAGCGCAAATCCCCGACCCGTCCAAGTGGACGTACCAGGTCGGCGACCTGGACACGAGCGGAAGCCGTGATGCAAGGGGATTGCTCCACAGGGCGTATGTTGCAACGAAGATCAACTACGAGTTCGAGTGGAACGCCATCGAGTGGGAAATGCTCCAGCACATCGTCAACGCTGTGCAGAAGCCGAAGTTTAAACTGACCGCACCGGATCCGCGTACGTTCAACACGATGTACAAGGGAAACTACTACGTCGGCGACCGTACGGGAAGCTGCAACTACTATCTGAAGAACAGGGACGACAAGGCAGTGTTCAGCCTGAAGCTGAAGTTCATTGAGTATTAAGGAGTGGGACGATGTACAACGCAAGCGCAGCCTTTCACCAGGCGGTAGCGGACGGAGCGGATCAGATGGCGTTGCTGATCTTCGAGGATGCCGTGTTCACGAACGATGACATTGACGTGCAGGCAGGCATTGAGTTCAGGGATTACTTTAACCTTGAAGAGGATATCGCCATCGGTCAGGCAGTGTCGAACGAGATCAGTTTCAACCTGTTCAATGACGACAGGCTGCTGAACACTTATGCGTTCGGAGACTTTCTGGCAACGCTTGGCGTGCTGATTGGTGAATCTCAGTATCAGCAGACAGACGGCGTGAAGGTTGTTGTCAGAGGCGCTACGTGGACGGGGCATGATGTGTATCCGTACGTTCGGAGGAACGGCGTCGCGGCGTCTGCACAACCGTCATTCCCTGTCAAAAGCATGCTCGGGTACAACGGCGTTGTGTTCGCATTTGGCGAGATTAACGGTGACGTAAGACATGCTGCGTATGTGTACACCGGCGAGAACATTACGGGTTCATACAGTCTGAATGCATTCATGAAGAACAAGGTGAAAGGATGGGCAGGCCGGAGTTTCTGCTATGACAACTCGACGAGGATGCTTGACGTTTATGACTCCGGCAAGAAGAGCACGTATGAGTTTGTACCGCTCGGGTACTTTACAGCGGAACGCCCAAAGGCACCGGACACGATTCTTATCAGCATGACATGCAATGACTTCATGATGAAGCTCGAAGATGACATGCCGAGCAAGAACAAACTCGGAATAACATATCCCGTCACGTTTAAGAAACTGCTGGAGAAGATATGCGATTATGCGGATGTGGTTCTGGGGACGGATTCGTTCATCAACAGCAGTGCAAAACTTACGGAAGAACCGAAGGACTTTAACCATGCGACAATGCGCGACGTGGTGAAGTGGATTGCGGAGGCGGCCGGAGGCAACGCAAGGTTTAACAGGGACGGGGAACTGATTATTGACTGGGTGCATGCATCGTCGCATTCGCTGAACGAGTACAACTACGCCGAGTTTGACCCGTACTGGTATGAAACGCCGAACGTTGACAAGGTTGTGAACCGTGGGTCTGACGGAAGCTACAGTAAGTCGAGAGGAACGGGCAAACAGGCGTATCTGATTCAGGATAATCCGCTGCTGAGGGGGGTGAGTTAATGGCGGTAACAGGCGCAAGTCTGAGCGGGATTTATGACAGGCTGAACAATTCGTCCACAAGACCGATGAGTGCGAGCACATTCTCGGACTGGTCGCTTGAAGCTGGCGACAGGGTGACCTTAACGCGGGACGGGCAGACTTACCAGGGTACCGTGCATAATTCTTCCATGTCGTGGAAGGGTAAGACGCCGACGGTTGAGATCAACAGCACAGGCAACGAAAAGCGTGATGCTGTGTCGAAGGCTGAGAAGAAGAAGTACAACCGTGGCGGAAGCGGCGTGCGGAACGACGAGAACATGTACGTGTACGAGGTGAACCAGGATCACCTTCTGTACGAGGTGTACGACTCGCAGGGACGCTTCAGCAAGCTGGAAGTGACTGTGTGCGGACTGTATCATGAAGTGTACGATACAAACGGTCGGTTCAGTAAGCTTCAGAATACAGCGAATGGGTTGTACCATGAGGTGTATGACTCGAAAGGCCGGTTCAGTAAATTACAGAATACCGTAAACGGACTGTATCATGAAGTGTATGATACGGATGGGCGATTCAGCACGCTGCGGAATACCGTGAACGGGTTGTATCATGAAGTGTATGATACAAACGGAAGTTTCAGTACACTGGCAAACACGGCAGATGGCCTGTATCATGAAGTATATGATCCTGGCGGATTAAGGTCAAGAATCACGACACAGGCTGGAAGAATTGACCTTGTTGTTACGAACGATGCTCATCCTGAAATAAAGCCTGCAGCGATTGTTACGTCTATTAATAACAGCAGCAGTAGCGTTCTGATATCTGCTGATAAAATAAGTCTTGACGGAGATACAACCGTAAAAGGCATGCTGAGTGTATCCGGTGGGAGTCTTATTATCTCCGGCAATATTCAGGCAGGCCTCGATAACTTGAACTATATTCAGGGAAAAACATTAAGACTTGTAGGTGGGTCAAGCTCTCAGAGCGCAGATGTTCAGTCACTATCGTCCGATGATATAAAGGACATGATTATCAAAGCTGATGTTGCAGGCAGCACTTTAAAACTATGGAAACATGGGGCGTCAAAAACAGGCGACCCAACATGGACTTTTAATAGGGCCGTTTCATTAAGCGGAGGATGGACCGGCACAACATACAATGTTTCCGCAACGGATGGCATAATCAATGGCACACCCCCGAGCACAAGCGTATATCTTACTGTTGAAGGAAGTCCAAACCCAAATTCAACTATATATGCAAAGGTATACAAAGACAATCCGAGTGTTGCTGCTAATAATATTACATCTTCAAAAATGGTACTTCAGGAGAACGCAGGATCAAAGACAGTAATATTAAAGATGGACGAAAGCGGATTAACGAAGGGATCCATAAGCACTGCAACAACATATAATAACGGTTGGACATACGGTCAATCGCAACGTTCAAGGACAACAAGGGATGCAACCAGCCAGGAACTGACAGTCAAGACGCTGGATTACGGACAGAGATGGACAATTGTTGACACATATACAGCACCGAACGGGACTACGTCGGATGTAAAATATACGGTGGCTTCAAAAGCAGACAGATATAACGATGGTTATAGCGCTGGATATAATGCTGGATGGGATTACGGACAAGGGCAGAGAACAAGAACGACAAGAGATGCAACAAACAGTGAAACAACTATTAAGACGTTATCATCTGCTCAACGGTGGACTATTCAAGATGTTTACACCAAATCAGATGGAACTACGACAACGGTAAAGTATACTGTCGCCGCACCAACTATTCCGACTGCGAGCGACATACAACTTTATGCAGGTGGAGCAGGCGAAATAACACGGTCAACATCGAAACCGAGTGGAAGTGGGCTTAGTTCACTTGCACAAGCACTTGTACAAGCCTATTTAAATCAGGATGGTAAGGGTCGGTATGTAAGATTTCCAGCAACAATTACTGGTGGTTCTGGAACAAAGTACTATTATATTTACATGTAATAATCTTATTGCACCAAGTAGTATTATCGTGTAGAATGTAATTGAACTGAAGATTTACAAGGCATCGAATGATGAGTGAAAACTTTTCATCCGATGCCTTTTTCCATTCAACAGAGAAGGAAGTGAAAAAATGTTCAGTGTGGAAGGAACGAATATCACAATCTCCAGGGGCGATACGGGCGCTGTCAGATTCCACGCAACCGTGACCAGGCGTGACACGGGAGCAGCGTATACATTCGGCGAGTGCGACAGGGTACTGTTTTCAATCAAGGACGGATCTGGCGCACTGAAACGGCAGAAGGCGTACCCGATGGTGAACAATGCGTTCATCGTCGTGTTCACAAACCAGGACACGGAGAATCTTGCTGCAGGCGGATACACATGGGACGTGCGGTATGTTATCAATCCGCATTACGACACAGACCCGCCGGAAGGAACGTGGACGCCTTATGACGAGCTGCAGTTCCCTGTGGCAAAGGACACGAAGTGCATGCATGGCGGAACGTACTACATTGCGAAGCAGGACATCAGCACGAGCGAGGAATGGACGTCGTCGCACTGGATGTGCGCTGACTTCCGCAAACCGGTGGACGGTGATCAGGTCATTACGCCGAATCTGCCGATGAGTATGAACATGCTGACGGTCGTCGGCGAGATCTGATACAGGAGGTGAGATCATGTCTGAAGTAAACACCAATACAAGTGCAACGGAAGAAAGCATACAGCAGAGCATAGAAGAACTGGGCGGTATCCCGCTGATCGAACTCGACCTCGAGGTTTCCGGCATGACGGCGTACCCGACGGATACGACGCTTGAAATCCACGGTATGGCTGCAGACGCATGGGCTGTCGGAGACAAACTCGGTGACCTTCAGGCGGATGTTGCGTCGATTAACGCACGTACGGGCGCAGATATTCCGTTGACAGCAGAGCAGGGTGCTCCGAAGATTGCAACGCAGGTCGGAACGAACACGACGAACATTGCGACGAACACGTCAGACATTAACGATATCAAAGCGTGGACGGCGGCAGACATCCCGATGAGCAGTACGCCAGGAGCACAGAGTGTTGCGGACGCCATAGGCGGAATCGTCAGCGAGAGTTACCCTGTCGGAAGCATCTACATGACGGTCGGCGATGAAGCACCGACGTTCACAGGGACATGGGTCGAGATCGCAATTACAGCGACATGGGCACAGTTGAAGACCGGCAAGCGCGGGTATGCAGAGCTGGAAGACGGCGACAGTGGCGGAGCGGTACACTTCTGGCTGCGCACCGCGTAAGGAACGCTGACGGGGAAGGAGGCGAGGAACATGATGAACCTTAACGGTCGGGATATTGAGATCTCGCGCGGGGACACTGGCGCATTCACGGTTACGTTTACAGGGAACGATAAACCGGAAGACGGATGCATTGCAGAGGTCAGCCTGAAAAAGACAAAGACAAGTGATGTTCATATCTGGGAAAAGAAGATCACGATTGAGAACGACCAGGCGTTTGTGCTTCTGATTCAGCCAGACACGGATCTGCCGTTCGGGCAGTACTGGTGGGACGTGCGGATCATCTTCCGGGACGGCAGCGTGTATACACCGATGAAACCCGCCTCTTTCAAAATCCTGGAGGTGATCGGGGATGGTAGGTGAATCTCTCGACATCACGCTTGAAGTTGACCTGAGCTGGAAGACGGTTGACTTCGATATTGAAAAAGGCGGAGAGTACCATCTGTATTATGACGGCCCGTACAGTGAGGATGCTTCGTTCTACTATGCGAAGAAACTCCGCACGTACGGACGGGTGATGACAGATGACGTAACGATCAACAGGATTCCGGTTACCGAAGAGGATAATCCGCAGGGCGGAAAGACCGTGACGATTGGAGCGTGGTGATATGGCCAACAATGAATATGTCAACAAGGTCGTTCTTGCCGGTGGCGTTACGCTGATTGACCTTACGCAGGACACTGTTGAGCCGGACAAAATCATTGAAGGATATACGGCGCATGACGCAAGCGGAGCGCCGGTAACTGGTACGCTTGAACGCGCAACGGGGGTGAGTTTCTGATGCCTACGAATTATGTTGTTGACGCACAGGAACTGACCTCTATTGCGGATGAGATCCGTTACAAGGGAGATACGAGTGCGTCACTGAGTTTCCCGGGCGGGTTTGTGAGTGCGATCCATGACCTGCCATACGGCCGCACCGTGGACTGGAACGAACTCGCTGCGCCCATTAAGTCTGAAAAGTATATTCATGACAGCGTGTACATCGGGACACAGGAAGCGTTCCAAATGGCGATGGCACTTGATACTCTGCCTATGGTGCCTGACACTGTGTCGTATTCATCATCTGTAAGCTTTCCCACATCAACGCTTACATACCAGATATCTACGACAACAGGAGTATCGATAGCAGTTGGTGCAAAGTCGAGGAGAGTAATAACCGGAACAACTGTTGGCAAAAATACAATGCTGCCCGTTACATCTTCATTTTCTGTTAACAATGTTTCTGTAAGCGTATTTCTTAATTCAAGCAGAAGTTATATTATTCACCTGTATAATAGCGGTACAGCACAAGCAACAATTACAGCTGCGAACGCTTCTTCAAAAAGAACGCTGACATATAAATATGCATCAATAACAATGGTGTCGTCTATTGTTCCTGGATACAATCCGTACAGTCCGTTCCCTGACTGCGTATGGTTCAGGGATCTCGATGATTCTACTGTGTGGTTCTCCGGTTCTGGCATCGGTTCTTCTTCCTCGCTTTACGGATGGAGCAATATCAGCAGCACACTCAACACGGTCTATTGGTCAGAAGCGAGCGCAATTCCGGCATTATGCTTTTCCAAATACTCAAATCTTGAAAATATATGCAATACAGAAAGCGTTCAGCTAATTTCAGACAGTGCGTTCGACAGATGCATGAAGCTAAAGAATGCAAGTTTCCCGGCATGTACTGATATTGGTTCGCATGCTTTTTACTGTTGCTATTCTCTTTCAGAAATAAGCTTCCCTGCTTGTTCAAATATATACGATTATGCATTCTATAGCTGTTCGGCTCTTCAGACTGCATATTTCCCGGAATGTGAAAGTGTTACTTCAGATGTGTTTTACGGATGCGGTTCATTAACAGAAGCAAATTTCCCCGTATGTACATATGTAGGCGGAAATGCGTTTGGTATCTGTTCACAACTAACGAACATAAGTTTTCCCGTGTGTTCACATATTTCAACTTACGCATTCCAATCCTGTGCTTTCCAAAGTGCATATTTCCCTGCGTGTGAGAAAATTGGGCTTGGTGCTTTCCGTTTCTGTGATTCATTAACAACGGCAAATTTCCCTTCATGCACAAGCGTAAGCGAAATTGCGTTTTATAAATGTTCGTCACTGACAAACATCAGTTTCCCTGCGTGCCAGTCTATTGGAGTCAGTGCGTTTTGTGAATGCGGAATTTCAGAAGCATATTTCCCAGCATGTACAAGCATGTCATCCTCTGCATTCAGGAGTTGTGCGTCTCTGAGAAACGCAAGTTTTCCTGTTTGTTCAAGGGTCGGATATTATGCGTTTATTGACTGCACGGCGCTGGAAACTGTAAGTTTCCCGTCATGTACAGGGATTTATTCAAGTGCGTTTGTAAACTGCACGTCACTGCAAAGTGCAAACTTCCCGCTATGTGAAAATATTTGGCTTTCTGCATTTTATTCATGCACAGGATTGACAACAATAAGTTTCCCTGTATGTCAGAATATTTCAGCGTATGCGTTTTTTGAATGCACATCGCTTGAAAGTGCAATTTTCCCTGTGTGTTCATCCATTTACAATTATGCGTTTGCGAACTGTTCAGCACTTTCAATTGCGAGTTTCCCTGCGTGTGAGCATATCAGCGGAGCTGTATTTCTTAACTGTGCATCGCTTAAAGAAGCGTACTTCCCATCATGCGTAAATATCGGAGGAACTGTTTTTAAGGATTGTACTTCCCTGTCATCAATAAGTTTCCCCATGTGCTCTTCTATTGCAAACGGAACATTCAACAACTGTGTAGCATTGTCAAATGTTAGTTTTCCAGAACTCAAATCAATTGCAGTGCTGGGATTCTATAACTGTACATCGCTTGTAACCACATACTTCCCGAAGTGCGCATCAATTTATGAAAGCGCATTTGCGAATTGTACAGCACTGTCAACCATAAGCTTCCCAAATTGCAGCACAATTAACAGCAATGCGTTCAGAAACTGTGCGGTCCTTGGATCGCTATACCTTACAGGATCCTATATGGCGTCACTCAACAATTCAAACGCATTTGAAGGAACATTGCTGCCAACAACAGGAACAATCTACGTTCCGTCTTCAATGATATCCGATTACCAGGCGGCAACAAACTGGTCATACTTCAGCTCACGATTTGTAGGCATATAAAAATTAGGAGGATACATAATGAAACTGCAAATCCTGGTGCCACAGTACAAGGAAACAAAGGAGGTTGTGAAACCGCTGCTGGACAGCATTGCCGTTCAGCAGAACGTGGACATGAACGAGGTCGGCGTCATTATCTGCAATGACGGATCGGACGTTTTTCTGCCGGAAGACTTCCTGCAATCCTACCCGTTCAGAATCGACTACTACAAGCTTGAGCACGGAGGCGTGTCCGCAACAAGAAACGCATGCCTCGACAGGGCAACCGCTGACTATGTCATGTTCTGCGACGCAGATGACATGTTCAGCAATGTGTGCGGGCTTTGGATCGTGTTCCGGGAGATGAAGACAGGGTTCGACAGCCTTACCTCCCTGTTCATTGAGGAAACACGCGACCCGCAGACGAATGAGCCGACGTACGTAAACCATGAGATGGACAGCACATTTGTCCACGGCAAGGTGCACAGGCGCGAGTACCTCACAAAGAACCATATCCGGTTCAATGACAAACTGACCATCCACGAGGACAGTTATTTCAACATCCTGTGCCAAAGCCTCAGCCCGAACGTGAAGTACAGCCAGATGCCGTTCTACCTGTGGCGGTGGCGGGATGAAAGCGTATGTCGTCATGATCCAAAATATATTTTAAAAACTTTTAAAAATATGCTGGACAGCAACGACGCACTGGTGGATGAGTTCCTGTCCCGGGGCATCAGCGACAAGGCGACGTTCTACGCCGTGATGATGATCTTCGACGCCTACTACACGATGAACAAACCGGAGTGGATCGACCAGGAGAACAAGACCTACCGCGACAGCACGGAGTACCGGTTCGCTGAGTACTACGAGAAGCACAAGGATATGTGGACGAACATACCGATCAACGACAAGATGATGATCTCCAACCAGGTCCGCTCCCGGATGGTCATGGAAGGCATGCGGATGGAGGCCATCACGGTTGACAGATGGCTGGAGCATATTGAAAGCCTGACGAAATAAGACAAGGAGATGATACAATTGGCAGATACCAGAACGACACACCTGAACCTGATCAAGCAGGACGCCAGTGCAGCGCCGGATTATGAAAAAGACCACGATAACCTCGACAGCCTCGACAGCGAAATCTGGTCGAGAGGCAAAAGCTTTAACGGTGAAACCGTAGGCGAGGACGGCGGATTCCATGTGCGGATGATCCCGTATGCCGAGAACCTCGAAACCAGTGCGAGCCAGAAGAGCGACGAAACATTTATCCTGCGGACATCCGGCGGGGAAGCGTCCATCACGGACGGCAACGCATGGCTGATGCTGATCAAAGGTACACGGGTGCATACAGGTTTCTCCCCGTACGTGCTGACGATGACGCCTACATGGGCAACGCGCCCGGAAGGTGTTGACAACCCGACGGCGACGATTGACGACGAAACATTTATTGCCTACGTTTCCAACAGCGGAACGACCGTTCTGACATACAGCACTGAAAACGGATGGAGCGCAGACCCGGAGAACTACGGCATCACGATTGACGGCGACCCGATCCAAAGCGACTACATTACCATCACGTACACAAAGGAAGTCCCGGGCACAATCACGCAGAGCGACCCGACGTCGTTTGTGTCCACGAACTGGAATCTGTATGACTACACGAACGGGTATGCACGGCTGATTAAATACAGCGACTCGCAGGCGTTCAAGATTACAGGCACGTATACGTCCCTGGAGTTTTCCAAGACACTGACAGGAGAACGGACGACGATAACGCCTGTCAGCGGAAACTTCAACCCGTTCTCTTCAGGCGACCCCGTCGGAACGACAGGATACCTGTTTGTTGAGGACGGAAACACCACGGACACAGCAATCTGGATGACAAGGTCAGACTGGACGAGTTTATACAGCGGATCCTTTGCGCCGTACAGGGAGTACGAGGTTGACTTCGCCAGTTTCATGCAGAGCAACTTCCCGTACGGACTGCTGCAGGTCGGAACGGTACAGGATGAAATCAATTTCAATATCGGCGCCGCAATAAGCCGTGTTGTGCGGATGGCAAACAACAGCACGAACATGAACAGTGCGAAGAACAGCGGACGGCAGTACGAGTACGATGCAAACTACATATACCTTGAGCGGGAAAACCCTGTGCCATATGCTATCAATGTTGACGGCGGATACACGGCGGACGACCACGGCATTGAGTTCTTTAACAGTACGAACCAGGCTGTTTATGCGGAAACCGTGTACGGCGCGAACCTGAAGAATAAGCTGGAACGGGACGTGCTGACCATTTCGCAGCAGACGCTGTCGAGCAATCAGATTCAGACGGTTCACAGTAACATCGGGATTGTGTATTCCTCAACAGAACCCGCAAATCCCGTTCAGGGAATGATCTGGCTGAAACCGGAATCTTAATGAAAGGAGAATAAGATATGGAAATATCAAGTTTCTCCGCAACAAAAGAATGGGATATTGAAACTGCACACCATACTCTGTGCAATTTATCTGTTCCTCTTACTTCTGCGAATGTCAAGGCATTAAAAGAATTAACAATAAAAGCTTCAGACACTGTTGCAGGAATGGATTTTTATGTTATAGAGCCTAATAATTTCAATGCTATCGCAAGAGCACAAATAACAAATTCTGATGAGGCAACTATAACATGGATGTATAATCGTACTATAGAAGATTTTATGGGATGCAGCACTGTTGTCCTTGAACTTGGAGGTGTAACTTATCCTGTTTTTACAGGCACAATAACTATAGAGTTTAGCTATTATGATTACAACTATTATACGTGGACTGGTACTGCAACTCTTTCTTCAGCAACGTCAACGCCAACGGTAACGAGCAATGATTATTTCCCTTCAGAATGGATTGAATGCCTTGATACATTTAACGTTGATATTTCAAGTTCAGCCCCTGCGCTGATTGGTTTTTATGTGTATGCCGGGAGTAAGAGCATCGGGGATGGCATGATTTCTTCTGGTGGAACACATGCTTCGACAAGCATAACAAACGGAAATGATAATTACATAGCAAGAAATTATCTGCATGATTTAAATCAAATAAAGCTTAGTGCTTCACAAGGAAGTTTCCCGTCCGGAACTGTGACCGTTTCCGTTGATTATAAAAAAAGCCCAAAGAAACATTTTCGAGTATATAAACAAAACGGGAACATTGATTGGTGTACAGCTTGGCATTACAACGGCACATCGTTTGAAAGATGCGATCCGAAGTATTACAACGGTTCCGCATGGAAAAACTGTATTTAATTTTTCATTGTATCACCACTACATATTGTGCTAAAATAAATACGTAAGGTAGTACATATAGGGGGCAGAAAAAAATGACGATAGAGAAACTGAGAAAAAAGCTGGAGAGCATCACGGGTGATACTCCTGTTGACATCGCCCGCAGACTTGCAATCATGGCCCTGATCAATCAGATGATGGGTGATGGCGAATGACGAACCGAATGGATCCGCGCCAGCAGTTCAGCAAACGCCTCGCATGGTGGACGAGCCTGTTCTGGTTCTTCTACATGACATGGCTGAGTGTGGTGATTTACCTTCAGCCTGCGTCCGCACTGTACTGCGTGTACATGGGCATCAACGTTACGGCAGTCATGCTCCTGAATGTGTGGGCGTACACAAAGAACTCCGTATACGAGAAGGGTGCTCTTGCGATGCTGGACAAGGCGAAGATCGAATTCAGCCTGCGATCCGGCAAGCCTGCAGAAACATCCGATGAAAGTGACGGCGAAACGGAGGTGAGCAACGGGTAATGGCGACGACCAGGAAAAAGTTTGTGGACAAGTGCGACGTAATCGTACAGGCAAAACCGAAGTACGAACTCGGGTGCAGCAGTACAAAAGAGTGCGACTGCATCGGGATGGTGAAGTACGGCCTGCATAAAAACGACGTAGCGTTCACAACAAGCGGAACGAACTGGACGTTCCGCAACCAGGTGGAAGACATCCGAACGATCAAGAGCGCCAAAGACCTGAAGTTCGGCGACGTTGTGTTCAAGATGCGGACGCCGAGCGAAAGCGGGTACAACCTGCCGAGCCGGTACAAACCAGGCGGAAACGCATTCAACGGCGACCTGAACGACTACTGCCACATCGGCGTTGTGAAGAGCGTCAGTCCGCTGAAGATCATCCACATGACCAGCCCGACGGCAAAGACGGACACCTCCATCGGGAAATGGAAGCGGGCCGCGTGCCTGAAGAAGCAGTATATCAGCGACAGCGAAGAGGCCACAGGGCCGGTGACAATCGAGCCGGTGCCGGACAAGACGCAGGAAACCGCAACCGTGTACGCAGAAAGCGGACGGTGGGTAAAGATGCGGAAGGAACCGAGCACGAAGTGCAGGATCTACGATGATGTTCCGATTGGTGCGACGGTGAAGATTGATGCGTTCGGCTATGACTGGACGAAGATCAGTTACGGCAGCCGGAAGGGCTGGTACATGATGACCAAATTCTTGATTGTGGGGTGAGAAAAATGGAACAGGCAATTGAGGGGATCACCCCGTCCATGCTGTGGACATTCTGTGTCGTTTTGGTGGGTCTCCTCGCACTGGTCGTTCTCGTTTACAAAGTGATTGAGATCATGCGAAAGGAACGCGAACGCAGGGAGAACAGGGAACAGTTGGTTGGACAGGGGATTGAGGAACGCATCGCCAATGCGGTGATGATTAAGCTGACCCCGGAGCTTGAGAAGAAGTTCAATGAGGTGAACAAGAAGTTCGACGACGTGAACAACCAGTTCACCGAGATTGATAAAAAGCTGTCGAATGACAAGGAGTCCATAGAGAGTCATACACGCCAGCTGAACGCTTACGAGGACAGGGTGGACCAGTTGGAAGATGGCAATAGAGCGTTATGCCACGGTGTGTTCGCCCTGCTATCACATGAAGTAAACGGTAACAGTATCGATAAACTGACGAAAGCGCATCATGCGATGCAGAACTATCTGATAGACGGAACATATAGGGAGAGTGATTGGGCGTGATCAGGAATATAGCCGCTCACGACGTCGTCATAGGGAAGAAGAAGTACATGGAATACGCCGGCCTTTCAGGCGATACGAAACCGACGAATAAGAAAATCGCAACCGGAAGCACGTTCCTGGAAGTGGACACAGGCAACGTATACCTGTACAACGAAGACGGCGCTGCGGGCGAGAAATGGGTAAAGGTAGGTGGCGGCGATGAGTGATACAGGGAAGATTATTGCCCTTGCAAAAGCGGTAGCCGGAGGCAGTACCGCTGAGATTGAAGCGGACGTGGAGAATCTAAAGAGCGCAATACAGCTAAAAGCAGAATATAAAAATAGCAATAAAACAGGGATTGATCTCGACCTGTCTGATCCTGATGGGAATGTGATCGGAAGGTTCAAAAATGGTGCGTTTTTTACAGAACGCTTCGCAAGTAATCCGAATATCATCACCGTCAAAAAGGACGGATCAGGAGATTTCTCAACGCTGAAAGCGGCAACGGAAAGCATAACAGATGCTGACCCTGTTAAAAATCCTTATGAAATCCATATTTATCCGGGAACGTATAACACGCTTGAAGGATATACAGATGAGGAAATCAGATCTGCTGACATTGGGGGTGGATACACAGAAAACAGCATGGTCGGTGTGAAACTGAAAGACGGTGTTTCGCTAATCGGCATTGGAAACAGGGAATCAATTGTCATGACAGCCGCACTTTCAACGGTAGATTACGGAGCTGGGGTTCGTGGAAATATATCAACACTAAATCTGCAAGGAAGTTGCAGAATTGAAAACCTAACTATTGTAGCACAGGCAATCCGTTACTGCGTACATGATGATTTCAAGTTTCTGAAAAGATATACAAGGATCGTGCGAAACTGCGCTTTTATCCCTGTTGGAATGAGTATGTCGAGCAATCCTGCGATAACATACGGCGCAGGAATGAGAGAAGCAGGAGTAGATGCGATTTTTGAAAACTGCGACTTTGGTGCGTGCTTCGGTATGCACACAAAGACAGGAATGACAGGGAACGGAACCGTTATTTTCAATCATTGTTCAGGTCTTGGTATAAGGCTTGGGGATACAGCGGCAGAAGCTGACACAGCGAAACACACATTCCATCTGAATGATTGTGATTTCAGAATGGTAAGAATAAGCAGAGATACTGCAACTACTCCCCATATTTTTGTCGTGGGCGTGAACAATAAAAACACTATGGTTTTCTGCGGTACTGCGGATCATCCGCATATTGCAAAAGTATTAAAAACATATCCGACAAGCGTGCCGGTTGGAACGGTTGTAACAGTTGGAGCAGATGAAATGACAGCCACAAGCGGCGGTATAAAAGCGGTAGCGGCTTCGGACATTCCATCTGCGCTTGGTGTGCTTGTGGATAGGGACACTTATTTTGACTATATCCAGACAGAAGGATATATTCCTGCAAAATCAGTAGGAATTTCAAGCGGTTTGAGCGTTGGCGATTATATTACCGTTGACGGAAACATGAAACTGACAGGCGGAGGAACAGAAGCAAACGCTGTCGGAGTAGTCAAATACACGGATAGCAATGACAACGCACAGATTCTTATGCTGGGGAGGTAATGAAGATGGCAACTACATTGGTTATCCCGGATGCTGATTTTTCAGCACATAAAATCGAAACGGTTGTCTTTGGTTCTATCCCATGCACAGGGATCACACTTGATCAACAGACAAAAAGCCTTACTGCATTGACACCATTTACGCTGATAGCCACGCCTGTTCCGGAAAATACAACCGATTCCGTTGAATGGAGTACATCAGACAGTACCGTTGTAACGGTTGCTGATGGGGTTGTTACTCCGTTGAAATTGGGGACGGCAACTATCACGGTAACCTGTGGGGAACAGACGGCAACCTGTGCCGTTACGGTGGACAATGTTGTGCCGGATTATGTTGCAATTTGTGGTTATGATCCGAAGAAACGGTCAAGCGGTACAATGGCAACAACATCCGCAAAGAGTGCAAACGCAACATCAGCTTCATATATTATTGCTAAAAATCAAGCAACCGGACTTTATCCGATTGAAAGCAAATCAGATGTTGACACTTCTCCGTATCGCTTTGTGCCGATTATGATTCCGACAGGAGCAACACAGATTAAAGTATCGTGTTCGCTTGGTAAGTTCTATACAAGGACGCTGTATTTTGATTCAACAAAACAGGAAACACTGACGAATGTTGGTGCGTGGTGTGTGCAGGGTGTTTCGTCCGGTTACGATCAGCAATCAAGTGGTGTTGGTCCTTATACGTTTGATATACCTACAAATGTAAGCGGACTTGATTCTGTGTGCTTTGCTGTTGCAACAGGTGGTGGTG
>Ga0265298_10000264_pt1 | contig 81773 bp, 63 predicted proteins | sample AusTroGonzalo_MG_3_FD_193486 | JGI IMG/M metagenome (GOLD analysis project Ga0265298, IMG submission 193486) | Bovine rumen microbial communities from tropical cattle in Woodstock, Queensland, Australia - Gonzalo_01 | ecosystem: Host-associated > Mammals > Digestive system > Stomach > Rumen ... | reverse complement strand
CTCCAATTAGTTACAAGCTTTACCGCAATGACGCACTCATTGCCACCATTACCGAATTGAATTACAGCGATTACGACATTCCTTCGGGCACACACCGCTACACCCTTTCGGCGGTCTATCCTGAAGGTGAGTCGGTGCAAGTCGGCCCTGTTGTGGTGGAGACCACTGAAGGCGTAGAGGAAAACGAAATACTTTTCAGCGTTTATCCGACCAGCACCCCATCAACGATAACGATTGAAAGTGCCATCCAAAGCACTATTACCGTGTATAATACCACAGGACAAGCACTTATAAAAAGCCAAATCAACGTTGGAAGCAACTTGATTGACCTTTCTTCACTTGCAAAAGGTGTTTACTTCATCAAGTTGGCAGAAGGAAAAACGGTAAAAGTTTTCAAATACTAATCTTAAATCTTAAATCTTAAATCTTGAATTTTGAATTTTAAATCCTAAATCCAATGAAATACAACCGAGTATTACTAAAACTCAGCGGCGAGGCCCTGATGGGCAGCCAGCAATACGGCATCGACCCGCAACGTTTGGCCGACTATGCCGATGAAATCATCGAAGCGGCACAAGCCGGCGTGCAAATCGGCATCGTCATCGGCGGCGGCAACATCTATCGCGGCCTGCAAGGTGCCTCGAAGGGCATGGACCGCATCCAAGGCGACTACATGGGTATGCTCGCTACCGTCATCAATTCGATGGCCATGCAATCGACTTTGCAAAGCAAAGGTCAGAAAGCCACACTGTTGGCAGGTCTTTACATCGACCGCATCGCCGACACGATGAGCAGTGCCAAAGCCATCCGCCTCCTTGAGGAAGGCCATATCGTGGTGATGGGTGCCGGCACAGGCAATCCCTTCTTCACTACCGACACGGGCGCGGCCCTCCGCGCCGTGGAAATCAAGGCCGACATCATCCTGAAAGGCACCCGCGTGGACGGCATCTACACTGCCGACCCCGAGAAAGACCCGATGGCCACCAAATTCGAGCACATCACATACGATGAGGCTTACCAGCGCAACCTAAAGGTGATGGACATGACCGCCTTCACCATGTGCAAAGAAAACGACATGCCGATGTACGTCTTCGACATGAACACACGCGGCAACCTGATGAAGGTCTTACGCGGCGAGAACATCGGAACGTTAGTGACGAAATAATTACAGTTTGTAATAACTTCCCAAAATCCTGTCGAACCACTTGGGCGGCAGGATTTTTTTTAGGGTTACCGAAAGCCATTGCTCCAACGAAGCGACCACATAACCGTTTCGCGGATTTGTTTTTGCAATGATTTTGCTGATTTTCTGAGCCAAAACGATGGGTTTCAAGCCTCCGTTTTCATCGTGTTCCACCTTTTCAATGGCCGTTCTGTAAATCGGGTAGGCTGCAGGGCGGCTTCGTTGGCAACTTTTTTGCGGCTACCCGTGAAACCTGTGGCAAAATCGCCGGGACGAAGAACTACTACTTTGATTCCCAACGACTTAGTTTCCAATCTCAAAGCCTCGCAATAACCCTCAATGGCGAACTTGCTCGCGGAATAGAAACCTTGGAATGGCAATCCCATCAGGCCACCGATGCTGCTCAGGGCGATGATTTTGCCGCTCCCCTGCCGACGCATATAAGGCAACACAGCATCCACGCAATGCACCAAACCCATAAAGTTAGTGTCCATCTGCAAACGGATTTCCTCTTCGGTGGCAAATTCCAATGGCCCGCCAATGCCCATGCCGGCATTATTGACCAAAACATCAATACGACCTTCTTTTTCAACGACTTGCCGCACAGCATCACTGACGGCTTGCTTGTCGCGGACATCCACATTGAAATAGTGAACTTGGGGCAAAGGCTCCACCGCACGGCGCACCGTGCCATAGACCGTGTGGCCTTCTTGCGACAGCAATCGCGCCGTTTCAAGGCCAAAACCGGATGATATTCCTGTAATGAAAACAACCATCCTTAAATCACTCCAATCTCCTTGAAGGCTTTCGTAATCTTTTCAACGGCAACATCAACTTGCTCGAAAGTATGAGTGGCCATGAGGGCGAAACGAATCAAGACATCGTTTTCGGGCACGGCGGGCGCAATGACCGGAGTGACGAACACACCTTCTTCCAAAAGCCTGTTGCACAGCCAGAAAGCTTTCTCCGAACTGCGGACAAACAAAGGAATGATGGGCGTTTCGCTGTGACCCGTGTCGAAGCCAAGTTCCTTGAACTGTTTGCGGGCGTAATTGCTGACATCCCAAAGGTGCTGGATGCGCTCAGGTTCATCAAGCATAATGTCGATGGCCTTGCTCACCGAAGCCACATTCGCAGGCGGCATACTGGCGCTGAAAATCAGGGAACGGGCATTGTGTTTCAGGAAGTTGATGGTATCGAAGTCGGAAGCGATGAACCCGCCCAACGAGCCGAACGACTTGGAGAAGGTACCCATAATCAAGTCCACCTTATCCGTCAGGCCAAAATGGTCGGCGGTGCCGCGTCCTTGATGACCCAACACGCCGAGGGCATGGGCATCGTCAATCATGATGTCGGCATCGTATTGCTCGGCCAGTTCCACCATTCTCGGCAGCGGCACAATGTCTCCTTCCATCGAGAAAACGCCGTCGGTCACAATCAATTTGACGGACTCGGGATTGCAGAGTTTCAACTTGGCCTCAAGGTTGTCCATGTCGTTGTGGTTGTATTTCCAAACCTTTCCGAACGAAAGGCGACTGCCCTCAATGATGGAAGCATGGTCGAGGCTGTCCAAAAGCAGATAGTCATTTCTTCCACAAAGTGCCGAAACCACGCCCAAGTTGACCTGAAAACCCGTGCTGAAGCACACGGCCTCCTCCTTGCCCACCAATTTGGCCAGTTTCTCCTCCAACGCCACATGGATGTCGAGCGTGCCGTTGAGGAATCGTGAGCCTGAGCAACTGGTGCCATACTTCTTGATGGCCTCAATGGCGGCTTCCTTCAGGCGCGGGTCGTTGGCCAAGCCCAAATAACTGTTGGAGCCGAACATCAGCACGTCCTTGCCATTGATTTTCACCACGGTGCTCTGCTCGGATTCGATGGGTTTGTAATAAGGATAAATGCCTTTCGCCCGTGCCTCTTGGGGCGCTCTGTATTTTGCACAGTTTCTCTGTAGTATGTGGGTACGCATAATGTCAGTCTCCTTTAAAAAACTTGCAAAGTTCGCAATTTTCGGCTTACCAAACCCCATTAACGTAAAAAAAATGATAAAACCATGTCGTTTTTCCTTCTTTTATCCCTAATTTTGCATCTTCAAATCCATGAGTATGAGGAAGCATCACCTGCGAAAACCGCGCAACAAATCGAGCCGCACTTTGGACGGTATTCTAATTGGAATTATCATCCTCGTAGCAGCAATACTAAGGCTTTGGAAACTCGGACAGGTGCCTTTCATGCACGACGAATTCAGTGCCCTGTTGCGCACGCGCTTCGACAATTTCCACGACTTCATCCAGCAAGGCGTGATGCCCGACAGCCATCCCATCGGGGTACAGTTGTTCCTTTGGGTTTGGGTGCGTCTTTTCGGGTGGAGCGAGTTCTGGGTCAAATTGCCTTTCGCGCTGATGGGCATCGGCTCGGTATATCTTGTTTATTTGATTGGAAAACAATGGTTTAATAGAAAATCCGGTCTGTTTGCAGCGGCGTTTTTTGCCGTCAGCCAGTTTACCGTTTTTTACAGTCAGTTGGCGCGGCCATACGCGGCGGGACTGTTTTTCGTCCTGTTGATGGCTTGGTTTTGGTACAAAATTGTTTTCGGGACAACAGCGCCGACATTGGGAACTTATATTGGCTTCGCGCTTTCGGCTTGGGCTTGTTCGCTGATGCAGTATTTCTCCATTGCCCAAGCGGGTTTGATATTCCTCACAGGCCTGTTTTTCCTTCCGAAAGAACGTCGCAAAGCCTACTGGCTCAGTGGAATAGGCGCGGTAGTGTTGTTCGCTCCTACCCTGCCCATCTTCTATCAGCAGCTTTTTGTCAGCGGAAGCATTGGCGGTTGGCTGAGTGCGCCGAAACCCAGCTTCCTCACTGATTTTCTGCAATATACAATGAACTACGATACGTTGTTCATCTTTGCCGTGGGCATCATCATTTTGCTGCCGGTCATCCTCGGCAGGCGCAGCAAACGGAGCACTCCTTTGCGTTGGGCAGGCATCGCGTGGTTTGTCATCATCTTTGCCATCGCCTTCATCTACTCCCTGACCCTCGAACCGATTTTGCAGCGAAGCACCCTGATTTTCAGTTATCCGTTTGTCATCATTGTGGCGTTTTCGCTGTTCAAAAACCGCACTTTATCGCCGTGGCAGAACGCTTTGGTGGTGGCCGTCATCCTGTTTGTAGGTTGTGCCTCCCTCATCATGACGCGCAGGCATTACGATTTGATGTATCACCAAGGCTTTGACCAGATTGCCGTTGAAATTCAGAAAGACAAAGAAGAATTCGGCGACCAAATCCAGTTTGCCACACGCACTGAGATTGGCGATGCGGCGGAGTTTTACCAAGCGAAAACCGACGTTGGGAACCGCATCGTTTTCAACCGCTACAGCAACCTCGGCGAGTTCAACCAATGGCTTGCCGAACACAAGGAAACGCCCATGCTTGGCTTCGGCTGGACGGATTATATCGACCCGATTTGGGAAACCACTGCCGTGGGGAATTATCCTTACCTGATTGAGCAAAAAGACTGGTTCACATCGCGTTACCTCACCTTGAGTAAAACGCCGACCGAAAACAGCCGCTATGTTCTTAACACGCTCGACGACAAGCCTTATCCCTATTTCGAAGGCCAAGAATGGGGCCGCGCGAGCGTTTTCTCCTGCGATTCGCTCCCCGAGGATGTTGAGGCTTTAGGCATCGTGGCGCACATCCACAACGAAATGGAAATCAGCAATTGCATGGTAGTCATAGAGATACGTGACGTTGAGAGCGATTCCTTGCTCTTCTGGCACAGCACATTGACCGAAGATGGCCATTTCGTGGCTGGCGACAATGCCATTGCCAATGCCATCATCTTCGACAACGGCCTCTCGCCTAAAGGAAAAACGGTGAAGACTTATCTTTGGAATCAAGGCATGAAACCATTGATTTTGAACAAGATAAGCTATTATTTCACCCGCAAAGACCCCGTTTTGACGGGATTGTACGAGCCATTGAATTAGTGTTTTTTTGGCAGGGTTTTTGGACGGAAAAGAAAAACAATTATTTTTGCACCAAAATTTGAACTACTATGACAGACGAATCTCAATTTGTATTAGACGAGGCCACTGAAAGCATGGACAACACCATCAAGCACTTGGAGCATGAATTTCAGGGCATTAGGGCAGGAAAAGCCAGTCCAGCCATGCTGAACGGCGTTATGGTTGAATACTACGGCACGGTGGTGCCCATCGAGCAGACCGCCAACATCGGCTGCACCGACGCCCGCATGATTGTGGTGCAACCCTTCGACAAGAGCGCACTCAACAACATCGCCAAGGCCATCATGAACGCCAATTTGGGCTTCAACCCCATCAACAACGGCGAAATCCTCCGCATCAGCGTGCCCGCTTTGACCGAGGAACGTCGTAAAGAATTGGTGAAGCGTACCAAGAATGCCGCCGAGGATGCCAAAGTCGGCATCCGTGGCATCCGCCGCAACGCCAATGACGAAGCCAAGAAATTGGAAAAAGACACGATTTCCGAGGACGAATCGAAACTCTTACAAGAAGAGATTCAGAAACTAACGGACAAGTACATCAAGAAGATTGACGATTTAACCGAGCTGAAGTCGAAGGATATTTTGACGGTGTAATCCTAATCTTTTGATTTACAAACCAAAAAAGCCCCGACAATTTCGATGTCGGGGCTTTTTTCGTGATTGCTGAACTATTCCACTTTTTCATGCTGGGCGTATAGCTTGTTCAAATTTTCCTCCAGAATCCTAAAACCGCTGCCGTGGTCGTGCGCTTTTCCGTAATTTTTTCCCGAATGATAGGATCCGATTCGTATATCAAACATAATCAATCCATTATCTATTAGCTTCAGGAATTTGGAAAACGTTGGCTCCTCGTAAATGTCGGCCTTATTGAAATGGAACAACTCTGTCCCGTTTTCGTCCTTTTTGGTTTCTGCGCTCACATAAAACAAACTCTTTAGCTTCTTTTTCAACACCTTACTCAAGTCCGCATAGGTGTAACCGCACGACATATCAAGCAATTTCATGTTTTTCAACGAATAGACAGCGATGTATAAACATTCGGCGTCCCTGTCATTAACCAGTTGAAAGGCATATTTCCCCGCGTAGCTGTTGGGCTTGTCAGCAAACATGCTGGTATGAAGCCGTTTAAGCTCCGGATTCTCATCGTAAGGTGTACCGAACTTGTTCCTTAAGTAAGCATTTGCACCTTTTGGAAACGACGGGCTTTTGGTGAAAAGCGTGATATAGGATTGCGCCAACTCACGATGCGACTTAATCTCAAACCCAAACAAATCAGGTTCATCGGCATTGTTTTCAACCACGCCTACATAATCCTCAAAAGTCTTGCCGATACCCGTGTTGTTTTTGCGATGGCTTTTCACAAAACCCAATTCCTTCACAGCCTTGAATTTGCTGATAATCTGTTCTTTATCCTTCATAACTGATGATTCTTTCGATTAATAATTCTGTTTTGTTGTCAGCGTCAAGCTCATCATCCGTCAAGAACACTTTCTCAAAGGGATAATCGATGAACTTGCAAAAATCATATATCTGTTTCAGGGTGTATTTGTGCTGAAAACGAGGACTTTCTATATTGCCAATCTGTCCATCCGACACCCCTAAAATATGGCTCAAGGCAAGTTGGCTGATATTGCGTTCAATCCTTAAAGCCTTGATTTTCTGAATAATCAATATTTCCGTTTCTGAATTCTTATAATCCATAATCTCTTTTTTTCCGTTTGCAAATTTATTTATGTTGAAAATTTGATTTACTCTCATTTTGTGAGTAATAAAATTTCATACCTTTGCAGCAAATCCACATGAGAATGTATAACCGTACCACAGACGATTATTGGTCATTCAAAACTGCTGACACAAAGGAATTTACGCATTGCTATCATACATATCCTGCGATGATGATTCCGCAAGTGGCTCGCACTTTGATGGAACGGTACGCCCCAAAAAACGGCTGTCGGCTGCTTTTTGACCCATATATGGGTAGCGGGACTTCTTTAGTGGAGGCTTCTCTGAAAGGCATCAATAGTATAGGGACGGACATCAATCCTTTGGCAAGGTTTATTTCACAAGCCAAAACGACCCATTTCAATGTTTCGGAAATCGAGAAATGCTATGCGGAAATCCAGTTGTTTCCGTTCTTGTTTTCGAAAGAAAATGTCATTAATACGGATTTCTCACGCATCTCAAACTACTCGTATTGGTATTCCGAATCTGTTTTACTGAAATTGTCGTTTGTATCACAAGCCATTGATTCTTTTGAAGATAGCGTAAGGCTTTTTTTCAAAATCGCGCTTTCCGAGGTAGTTCGCGAGGTATCATTCACGCGCAATGGTGAGTTCAAACGTTTCCGCATGACTGAAGACAAAATCAAGCAATTCAACCCTGATGTTTTTGCCTTGTTTGAAGGAAAAGTGCTCAGAAATTTGGAAGGTTTGAAAAACTACAACAAAGCCAATGGCAACGCCAAAGCTGAAGTTTATGGTTTCAATAGCGTTTATGAGATTCCCGATGACATACTGCCCGATGAATCGGTCGACATGATTGTTACCTCCCCGCCCTACGGCGACAGCCACACGACCGTCGCCTATGGACAATTTTCGCGTTGGGCCAACGAATGGTTTGATTTCCCCAATGCCAAAAACCTCGACAACTTATTGATGGGAGGCAGAAGAAAAGCCAACAAACAATTTGAGAATGAGAGCATTAAAAACGAACTCGCAAGCATCGAAAATGTCGACTCAACCCGATACTCAGAAGTTATCTCGTTTCTCAACGACTATTTTGCCTCCATCAACAACATCGCTCCAAAAATCAAGACAGGAGGCGTGGTTTGCTTTGTCGTTGGCAACAGAACAGTCAAAGGCATTCAAATCCCGCTTGATTATTTCACAGCGGAAACCTTTGAAAGACAAGGCTTTCACCATATTGACACCATCGTTCGCGAGATTCCTAACAAACGGATGCCCTCCAAAAACAGCCCGACCAATGTCACCGGTGCCAAAGCCGCTACAATGAGCAACGAGTATATTGTGATAATGCAAAAAGATTAGGCCTCTTAGCCATCCATTACCCTAAAGCATCCTCAATCGCCATCCCAAACAACTGCTGCAAGCTCAGGCCAAAGCAACGCGCCTGCGCAGGAAGAATGCTGGCCTCCGACATTCCGGGGACGATGTTCGCCTCAATAAAGAACACGCCCTCGTCGCTGACAATATAGTCCATGCGAGCGAAACCTTTGCATTCCAGTTTTTCGTACAGCATCGCCGTCGTCCCCTTGATTTCAGTTTCAATGGCCTCATCGACTTGGGCGGGTGTCACCTCGTCGCACTTGCCGGCGGTGTATTTGGCCTCATAGTCGAAAAACTCATTCTTACTAATGATTTCGGTGAGTGGAAAAACCATCATCTTGCCCTTGAACTCCATGGCACCGCAGGCGAACTCGCGCCCATCAACGAACTTCTCGCACATCACCTGTCGGCCCGCGGCCCTCGCCGTATAAATGGCAGGGACAAGCTCTTCCGCTGTCTTCACCTTCGACACACCCACGCTGGAGCCGTTGCAGGTCGGTTTCACGAACAAAGGCAGTCCCAACGCTTTGATGATTTCGTCTGCATCATATTTCTCGCCTTCATTGATAAGCACCGATGGTGCCACTTTGACGCCGTAAGAGGCCACCAAACGCTTGCAAAAGTCCTTATGGAACGTGACGGCGCAGGTAGTCAAGGGAGAGGAAGTACAAGGAATACCCAACAACTCCAAATAGCCCGAAAGAGGCCCGTTTTCGCCCGGCTCGCCATGCACCGCATTGAAGGCCACATCGAATTTCGTCCTGTGTCCGCCTACTGAAATGGAAAAATCATTCTTGTCAACATCCACTCGGGTACCATCTTTCAAAAGACCATACCACCCCTTTCTCGATACCACAATTATCTTCGAATTATACAATTCAGGATTCAGGTTTTGCTTCACTACCTGAGCACTTTTGACGGAAATTTCAAACTCTCCAGAATCGCCGCCACAAATAATCGCTACGTTTTTCATATTTTTTGTATTTTTGTCGGTTTAAATCATCAAACAATAAAAACACTCGAAATCGAGTTGTAAAATCACGGCTAAAATAGTAAATTATGGGACGCTTCCAGTTTCTCAAGGAAAAGAATTTTTACATCAACCTGCTGATCATCCTATTGCTATGCATTGTAATATTATGGATAACATTCAGAATATTAGACAGATACACCCGTCACGACAAGGTTTATTCCATGCCTAATTTTATCGGTCAGGACTATCGTGAAGTGAAGCGGGAACACTCAAAAGACTTCCATTTCATCCTGATCGACAGCGTTTATCCGAAGGGACAACAGCCCGGTTCCATCTATCAACAAGATCCTTTGCCCGGCTCCAAAATCAAGAGAGGACGCAATGTGTACGCTATCATCGTGGCTGTGACCCCCGAAAAGACCATCATGCCCAACCTGAAAAACCTCTCGCTGCGCGAAGCCATTGGTCGACTTGAATCAAGCGGTTTGGAAGTGGATTATCTTGAATATCAGGATTATTCGTACAAAAACAATGTCATCGACCAGTATTATGAAGGCCGTCCCATCAGCGAAGGCACCGAACTCGTGAAAGGCAGCAAAATCATGCTGAAAGTCGGCATCGGGCAAGACAAGTCGAAGGTAAAAGTGCCCAACCTGATTGGCAAACCGGCTTTGGAAGCCAAACGCATTCTCAACCTCGCCGGATTGAACCTTGGCAGCGAGACCTTTGAAGACAAGGATAGCATCCAATACATGTGCATCAGGCGCATGACTCCCGGACCAAGCTCATGGCCTGTCAAAGCCGGCACCTACATTGATGTCACTTACCATTCGAGCAAGACGATGGACTTCAAAAAGGACATGAGAGAACTCCTTCACGAAGATTCAATCATCAACATTCCGCAGCACACTCTGATAGACACCCTTATAGAAACCACTGATTATGAAGAAGAAGATGATTTTGAAAGCGAATTATAAGACCCTCATTTTGGCTTTGGCATTTGGATTCATTGCCAACCAAGCCTCGGCACAGGAGATTTTGACGGGATTCGGCTACGCGCCCGAAAAGCCGACGCAAAGAAGCAGCATCCAACCCGCGCGTTTCCTCCCTTTCTTTGACGATTTCAGCCAGTCGAACGTCATTCCCGATTCGACGAAATGGACCGACAGAAACGTCTTGGTGAACGACGGTTTCCCGCTTTGTCCGCCCAACCGCAACGCAGCCACCTTTGACGTGTTGGATGCCAGTGGTCGCGTTTACGATTATGCCATTAGCTTCCCCTTTGTGGCAGAATACCTTACCTCGGTCAGGATTCGTCTGGACTCCATCATGGAGCCGGAGCCGCGAGCCTTAACGCCCGCCGATTCGGTCTATTTCAGTTTCCACTACCAGCCCCAAGGCAACGGCAACGCGCCTGAGGAGCAAGACTCGCTCGTGCTGCAATTCGGCACGACGACCGAGCATCAGGAGTTCCTGTATTTGGAGTACCAGAACTACACCATCGCCGAAATCTTCGAGGCCATGCAGGTCGACACGCTCTTCCCCGGCGACACCATCAGAGCCGCTGAAGGCTGTTTGCCCGACCTGTATTACATCGTGCAGGACACGCTGACGCCACTTGCGCAAGGCATCATCTCCATCCCCTGCGATTCGGTGTTCACCACCGTGGCCGACACCACTTGGATTCATATTTGGAGCACGCCCGGACAAACTTTGGAAGCCTTCATGAACGAAAACGAAGGCTTGCATTTCAAGCAGGTGATGATTCCCATCACGGACTTGAGATTTTTCCAAGACAACTTCTATTTCCGTTTCTACAACTACGCCAGCATCGTCAACGCATCGCAGCCTACCAGCCGCAGCAACGAGGACAACTGGAACATCGATTTCGTGTATCTGAACTGCAACCGCTCAGCCACCGACACCGACTATCCCATGCTGACTTTCTCGGGGCAACGTCCCAGCTTCTTCAAGCGTTACCAATCCATCCCTTACCGTCAATATCGGCTCAATCCGAGTGCCATGATAAGTGAAAACATGGAAATCAGCATCGCCAACCTTGACGGCATCGAGCATGAAGCCAACTATTACTATACGGTGCGGCAAATTGGTGGAGACCAGTATTATGAACATCATGTGGATCCCGTCGCCATCCATCCTTACCGTGAGGCAGGTTATTTGCCATGCCCCGAATACGGTGGCGAGTCGCCGGCTTGCCCATTTGTTGGCGAACTTTTTGCCCTCAACATGTGGTACGACTCGGTTTCCTACCAAATCAGTCACTACCTCTATGACTCGACCAACACCCCGCCTTTGACTGATTCAATGATATACCGTTTCGGCATGTACAATTATTACGCCTACGATGACGGCATTCCGGAGTTGGGTTATGGCGTGGAGCCTGCCAACGGACGTTTCGCAGTGAAGTTCGAGATGGCTGATTTCGACACCCTTCAAGGCGTTCAGTTGCTCTTCAACCGCACCTTGAACGACGCCAACAACAAGTATTTCGACATCGTGGTCTGGAAAGACGAGAACGGCAAGCCCGGAGAAGAAATTTACCGTCTCACTGGCCAACGTCCGCAATGGGATGACCAAATCTATCGCTTCCATTACTACAAGTTTGACAGAATCGTATGCCTTAGCGGCATCTTCTATATCGGTCTCGTGCAACAGAGCAACGGACTCATCAACATAGGGTTCGATACCTCCATCGACAACAGCCAGTACAACTTTTACAACACCAACGGCTCATGGCAACCCAGCGACAAGCACGGCTCGCTGATGATTCGTCCCGTGGTCGGCCCCTCCTATTTCATTGGTCTTGAGGAGCCTACCAACAACTGCGCCTTACGACTTTATCCGAATCCTGTTGGTAACATCTTGCATCTTGAAGGCGATTTCGAGGGTGGCCAAATCAGTCTCTATGACCTCACAGGCAGAAAGGTGTATCAGAGCGTTTATCAGCACGAGATTCCTGTTGAAAGCCTTCATAACGGGTTATATTTCATCAGCATAACCACTGCCGAAGGTCAAATCATCAACCAAAAATTCATCATCGAAAAATGAACAACGACCTGATTGAAATGGATGAAGACCTCGAGGAAACCAACGACGAGCTTATCGAGATGGATGACGACTTCGTTGAGACTTCAGAAGAAGAAACAACGGAAGAAAACGGGGAATTGTTCGAGCACATGCGCATCACCGTTGACGGCGGTCAGGATATGGTGCGCATTGACACTTTCCTGACCTCACGCATCAGCAGCATTTCGCGCAACCGCATACAGAACGCGGCCAAGGCTGGCAACATCCTCGTCAACGGCACACCCGTGAAGCAAAACTACAAAGTGAAGCCCAACGACGTGATTTCCATCGTGTTCAACTATCCGCCCCGCGAAACCGACATCAAGCCGGAGCCTGTCCCGCTCAACATCATTTACGAAGACGACGACCTCATTGTCATCAACAAGCAGGCGGGTTTGGTGGTGCATCCCGCCCACGGCAACTTCACCGGCACCTTGCTGCATGGTTTGGCCTATCATTTTGAGCAAACGCACCAAAACATCGAGAACCGCATCGGCTATCTCGTGCACCGCATTGATAAAGACACCACCGGACTATTGGTCGTCACAAAAAACGAGACCGCCCAAGCCGCCTTAGCCAAGCAGTTTTTTGACCACACCATCCACCGCCGCTACTACGCCTTGGTTTGGGGCGACTTCGATGAGGACGAAGGCACGATTGTAGGCAACATTGGACGCAGCCAGAGCAACCGCCGCCGCATGACCGTCTATCCCTTCGGCGAGCAGGGCAAGGAAGCCATTACTCATTGGAAGGTTCTCGAACGCTTTGGTTATGTGACACTTAACGAATACCGATTGGAGACTGGCCGCACCCATCAGATTCGCGCCCACTCGCAATACATCGGCCACCCGCTGTTCAACGATGCCTTGTACGGTGGCGATGTCATTCTGAAAGGCACTACTTTTTCGAAATACAAGCAGTTTATCGACAACTGCTTCAAAATCATGCCGCGCCACGCCTTGCACGCCAAGGAGTTAGGCTTCGTGCATCCAACCACAGGAAAACAAATGATGTTCACCTCCGAGCTGCCCAACGACATGACGCAGGTGTTGGACAAATGGAGGGTTTATCTGAAGGCAAGGAATCTGTTAGAGGAAAACTCTTAGTAATTGTACCCCTTCCCTACCATCATCTTTTCGGTCTGATAATGACCAAGATAAACGATGCCGAGATTGCCATCGATGGCGATTTCGTCGCCCATTTTGAGCGGATGGCCGTTCAATTGGCCAAACTCGTCATTGACATCGACTTCAAGACCGTCACAACTGACCACGCACACCTTACCCAGACGCACTGCCGTGACTGCCGCATGGGATGTGGCACCGCCACGAGCAGTAAGCAGGCCATCGCAGTCGAAAATCATGCCGATGTCTTGAGGAACGGTGTCAGGGCGCACCAGAATAACATGGCTGTCAGGATGTTGCTCGCGCAACGCCTTGATTTGGTTTTCGTTGAAAGCCGCCAAGCCGTTCATCGCTCCGCCTCCGATGCCCATGCCGTGACCCAGTTGATGCATTTCGTCAGGCGACTGCACGAAGGCAATCTTTTCTTCCTCCGTTTTGAGGTCTTGGTCGCGGATTTGCAGGATGTGGAAATCCTCGGGCTTGTCGGATTCAAAGGTAAACTCCATCTCCTGTGGGCTGTAGCCGAGATTTTCAGTAAGCTCGACAGCAATGGAATAAATCTTTTTGTAGATGTCGGGCAATATGGTTTGCATCGAAGGACCTTCTAGACCTGCTGCCTTGCGCTGCGTTTCGCCAATCGGCAAAGGCTTGACCAAACCGCCGACGATGTCCTCGCCTTGGCTACGCATGGTGAAGTCGCCATAAAGGTGCACGCCCGGACGCTCGCGGTGCGGGTTTTGCGTGAACACCACGCCCGAACCTGAAGTTTCGCTGCGGTTGCCAAAAATCATCTGCTGCACGATGACCGCCGTGCCCCAGTTCTCGGAAATGCCCAAATGCCGACGATAGGCCAAGGCTCGCTCCGAATTCCATGACTCAATAACCATATTCACGCACTCAATCAGTTGCTTGAATGAGTCTTGCTCAAAGGCCACCTCGTGTTCGGCGAGGATGCGCTTGTAAGACTGAGCCACTTCGCGCATCTGCCCGATGCTAAAATCGGCCTTCATTTTCACGCTGTTTTTTTGTTTGAAGGCGTTGATTTCATCGTCAAAAACATCACGTTCAATGCCTTTGGCCATACCCCAACTTTGCAAGAAACGACGGTAAGAATCCCAAACCGCCCATGCAATGCTTTCGTCTTGGGCAATGGCTTCCGTAATCTCATCATTCAAACCTACATTCAAGAAGGTGTCCATCGCGCCTGGCATGGAAATGGCCGTACCCGAGCGCACCGAAACGAGCAGCGGATTCTCAGGCTGACCGAACTTGCGTCCTGTGATGCGTTCCAACTCCTCAATGTGCTTGCGAATCATGCCGTGAATTTCCGTCCGCAATTCAGGGATGGTATTGATGGTTTCGTTGCGACGGAAAGTTTCCGTGGTGATGACGAAACCGGGCGGTACGGGCATTCCATGTAAGTATAAATTTTTCAGGTTGTTGGCCTTGTTTCCAATGAAGACTTGGTTGTCCATCTTGGGTGTTTTTTCCCAGAACGGACTTATCAGCATTTCGGAGTTGTAAGTCATGATGTCGCTGATAAGTTTCTCATTCAGCGTGGATTCCATGGTGCGCAACGATGCCAAAATCCGCCCAATAAAGTTGTCCAAAGGCTGCATCAAGAAGGCATCGGAGAGCAAGTCACGGTGGAATTCCTCTGATTTTTTGTTGATCAAAGCAGCCGTTTCGCGCTCGTTGAGTTTCCCTTCAGGGTCAAAAAGTTGTGGAATGACAATTTTCAGCGGATATTCGTAGGACTTCAGGAAATACTTGATGATGATACGGCGCACATCCTCGGCGATGAACTGGAAAATGTTGATATACTGGCCGAAAGAGAAACTTCGCGAGGTCAAACTGTAACGTAGCATGTCAAGTTTCGAGTTGAAACTTTGGTTGGTGATGCCGTCCAATTCGAGGCCGTTGCGGAAATATTCGAGAATCGTATATATCTGATTCAGTGTACGTTCCGAGATGTATTCAAGGTTGATGCTCTGCACGACCTTTTCCATCAATTGGGTGGCTACGCGCTCCAAACGGAAAGTCAGTCCCATAGCCTCAAACTTGTTCTCGCGGTAGGTGCCGTACATCGACGGGATGCCTATGGCGATGTGCCGCTTATGATAGATGTTTTCCCAACCTTCGCTCTGTTCGGGGTTGAAAATCACACTCTTGAGTTTATCCATGAAGGCGTAAATCATGGTCAATGACTTGCCGAAATCCTTCTTTTTGTAGGCTTCCTCAAAAGCATCTATTTCCTCGTCGGGGATGAAGGGGAAACTGCGCAGCGAACTGAAAATATTGACCGACTCAAAACTGTATTTCTCTCTGAGATAGGCATATAGGTCGCGGATGTCCATCAAGCGGGCGTGTTCGCGCTGACTGATGTCGTTGTCCAATTCGAGGCGACGGGATGCCGAACCGATGAGGTTTTCAAAGTCGTCGCGGGAGAGCATCAAAACGTCCTCGGGATTGAGGCAGGAGATTTCGCACATCGTCAGCACGAGGTTGTGGACGTGCACAAACCATGTGCTTTCCTTGTCGATGCTCTCAAAGACGTTGTTCGGGACGATGGGTTTCAGCATGTCGAGATTGCCGTCGCTCCAAAACTTGAACACATCCAAAGTCAAGGCAATCAATGTGTTATTGCTTTCGGTGTGAACCTGTTTGCGGAGGAAATGCACCAATTTGTCCTGACGACCCGAAATTTCGTCCATGTTGGTCGTCACGTTGCGGATTTCGCCCTCCGCGCCGATTTCGTTGAAATAGACGGGGAAAATGCGCGTCAATTGCTTCACCTTTTTATAATAAGGCGTGATGTTCGAGTTCAGCACCTTCGTGATTTCGCGCTGGAAAAGGTCGGTGTCGCTCAGGAAGATACCGCCCAGTTTCAGGTTCACAATCAAAGCGGAAAGCAGTTTTTCCATCGGTTGCTGGGCGTGTTCAATCAGTTCGAGCCAAACGCGGATGTTCTTGATATGATTCTCATCCACAGAGAGTTGCCAGTCTTCACCCACAAACACATTGCCCGGCGTGACAAACCCGAACGCGATGAGTTTCTTCTCGAAATAGTTGACGATTTCCTTCATTTCGGTCTGGTCCACGTCGATGATTTTCAGGCCCAAAGTGAGTTGGAAATCAAGCACCGCCGACATGTAGTCCTCGCGCAGTTCCTCGGCGAGGTCGAAAATCGTGTCGATGAAAGGAATCAGTTCGTCTTGCGGCATCTCGTCGATGGCATTGCGCATCATTCGGTCCATGTTCCAAATGAGGCGCTCGCGTTGGTTCTCCATGCCCGGCAGATGGAGCAGGAAAAACACGAAATGGAATTGGGTGATGAAATGCGGAAACACCCTCGCCGACTCCGTAAAACGTTTTGCAATTTGCTCAAAATGCGGCATATCCGTCAAGGCTTCCCAAGTCGTGGCAGCGGCCAAATCGGCGTTGAGTTGGTCGAAATAAGGTTGTCCAATCTCGTTGATAATGGTCTGTTTTTCCTCGTCGGTCATCAACTGCGCCTTGCTTTCCACCCAGTTTTCCACCTGCGAAGTGGTTTGCCAATAGCGGTAGTTTTCCTGCAACATCATGCGAAGCAGATGGCAGGCCAATTTCTTGAAACGCTCGTCGTGCGCCACCTTGTCTAAATAACGTCCTGCGTGTTTGGTGGCCAGAATATAGACGTCTTTATTGCCTTCAAAGGAGTCTTTCAAGATGTTAAAAACCAAAGAAATCAGCTCGCAATGCTTTTCTGACTCCGAGATAACTTTGTTGGCAAATTCCATCAAAGTGATGATGACGTTGAGGCGAAGTTTGGCCGCCACTTCGGGTTTCAACAGGCTATGCATCATCTCCAAAGGGATGTGCAGGGCGTCGGCAGGGATGTCTTCGCGAGTGTAGAACCAAAAGTCGTCCATCAGCATCTTGCGCAGTTCCTCCGTCACAAAAGTGTGGTTGGAAAGCGGATGATGGTATTCGGTGATGCACTCCTTGGCCCGCTTGTTGATACCGAAGTATTTGGCAGACAGGGCAATAAAATTTTGGTGTTCTTCTGGAATGAAGATATCTTTGTATCTGGTTTGCTCCAGATTGGCCTCAAGGGCACTTGATTTGAAAGTTTCTGACATGTTCTTTAATTAAAACTAAGTCTCATTTATCTATGAAATGATTCCAATTTACTTTTCTGACTGCTTCTGCAATGGTCGCCTTAACTGTTTCCCAATCCACTTTTTCAAACAACTTTGGATCATCTTGATTTTCAGCATCCTCAAAATAAATCAAAGACATTCGTACCCTAAACATGGAATACTGAGGATACTTTTGAATGTAAAAGCTAAGCATTTCTTCCAAGGTATAATGCTGCAAGAGGAAATACAGGTCAAAAAAATCCTTTTTGGAACCTCTGCCTTCTATGGCACCGATTTTCATTGCGGCAATGTCTTTCGGCGAGGCCAACCGTAAACCGTCCTCTGCCACAACACCATCAATCCATGGGTAGTGGGAATAATTGACAAAATCGACTTTGATGTTATCTACGACAAAAGTCTTGATATATTTTGAAGTCTTTTTTCCTTGAACCTCTCCAAAGCTTTCCAAAATCTCCAACAAAGCTTGATCATCATCTGGCACATCGCCAAACATATCCAAATCCACAGACGAGCGGTGCCCATACTGCATAGCAAGCGCAGTGCCGCCCACCAAACGGCAACCCTGCAAATATGACTCTGCCATCAAATGTCTCAGGAGTTCCAAAGTGTGGGGAACGATTGTGCAAAATGATAACATCTATAGTCCTCCTTTTTTGTGCCAGAAATGAAACAAAGAAAAGACAAAGCAACAGGATCCAAAGTCCTCAATGTTTGGGCATAGGAAACAATTCTATCAACCCCAAAATGGTCTTCGATAATCATCCAATCCTTCATGGTACCATATTCAAGCACCCGTTGGATTATCCATGCGGCGTTCCTGTCAATATTGAAATTTTGGGTGTCAATATCCCAAAATAAATGCTGATTCAGACCGTAGAGATTGGACGATTGTTCCATTGATGTGGTTTTGATTTTGCAAAAATACGCATTTTCCATACAAGGTATTATGGAACCTGAAAAAAACATTTGCCTTCGCGCCATGATTCCCATAAAAATCGTAATTTTGCCGCTTCTTTCAAAAACGAACAATCAACAAATATTTGTAACCAAAATGGAAAAGATTAAAGTAGGTATCAATGGTTTCGGCCGCATTGGCCGCAACGTGTTCCGCATCATTTGCGAACGTCCGAATCTGGAAATCGTGGGCGTCAACGACCTGACAAGCACCAAGGTGCTGGCCCACCTGTTGAAATATGACTCCACGCAGGGCAAGTTCCCCGGCACCGTGGAATACGATGAGACCGCACTAATTGTCAATGGTGTGCGCATCCCCGTCACGGCAGAACGCGCCCCGCTGAACATCAAGTGGAGCAAGACTCCCGATGTGGTAGTTGAATCGACCGGCGTGTTCCGCTCGAAGGAAAGCAGCAAGGGCGGCTATGGCGACCACCTGAAAGCCGGTGCCAAGAAGGTCATCCTTTCGGCTCCCTCGAAGGACGCTATCGACGCCACCGTCGTGGTCGGCGTGAACAACAACGACCTGACCGACGATGTGGAATGCGTGAGCAATGCCTCCTGCACCACCAACTGCTTGGCTCCCGTCGCCAAGGTGTTGAACGACCGTTTCGGCATCGAGCAGGGCTACATCACCACCATCCACAGCTACACCAACGACCAAGTCATCCTCGACGGTCCGCACAGCGACCTGCGCCGCGCCCGTTCGGCCGCCATGTCGCAAATCCCGACCACCACTGGCGCCGCCAAGGCCGTGGGTATCGTCATCCCCGAACTGAATGGCAAACTCGACGGCATCGCCGTCCGCGTTCCTACTCCGACTGGTTCTCTGGTTGACCTTGTCTGCACGCTGAAGACCGAAGCCACGAAGGAAGAAATCAACGCCGCCATGAAGGAAGCCGCTGAAGGCCCGATGAAAGGCGTCCTCGAATACACCGAAGACCCGATTGTGAGTGTCGATGTCATCCACAACCCGCACAGCAGCATCTTCGATGCTCAAAGCACCATGGTGATGGGCAAGATGGTGAAGATCATGTCGTGGTACGACAATGAATGGGGTTATTCCAACCGCATGGTGGATCTTATCGAGATGATGAAATATTAAACGGCGAATTTCGCGAATTAAACGAATTTTCTGTAGAGACGTGGTGCGCCGCGTCTCTACGTTTTTTATCGGACAATGGTGATGGAACCTTGGAAGCGCAGATGTTCCTCGCCCATTTCGCCCATGTAAGTGATTTCAGTGACGTAAAAATACGTGCCTGGTGGGCAATCCAATTTGGTCAATTTGTTCTTGCCATCCCATTGGATGAGTGGGTCGTCAGTATCCCAAAGGATGTTTCCCCAACGATTGAAAATCACCGTCTTGGCACTGACAATCAAATTGATACCTGTAACTATTGGTTCAAAAATGTCGTTATAGCTGTCGCCATTGGGCGTGAACACATTGGGTAGTTGGTAGGAAAACTCCTCTGTCGGTTCCTCATGCCCTATCCGCACCGTCTTGATAGCCGAATAATTGATTAAAGGCCGCATGATGCCCTCCAAGGTGTAATGTCCGAAGGTGCGAACATAATAGCGATAGGTGGCATCGCTTTCCACATCAGTATCAGTATATTCAAAATCCGTCACCGAAGCAATTTTAGCAAAAGAATTACCGACTTCTTTGAAAATTTGTGTGCTGTCAACGAGCCACGGCACGGCTTCCGTCCACGAGAGGCGGGCTTCGCTAAAAGTTCCATTGGCCGTAAGCATCACCGCCGAGGCCATCGCACTCTCCCCCATTGGTTGTTGGTTGGCATCGCGCATTTGCACCTTATATAATAAAGTGGTCGCTGCCGCGAGGTCAAGGTTGGTGTCGAGGAAGGTCGTGTCGGCACCTTCGTAAACAATGGAAGTCGCACCGTCAAGGATGCGGGTCAAGGTGTAGTTGAACGGTGCAACATATTGGTCGTCAATTTCTTTCGGCTTTGCCCAACAAGTCAATACATGCCCCGAAATGAGGTCGATGCTGTCATTACTGACATGGGTCATCAGCGGGCTATCGTTCTTCAATTCCACACAGGCCGCATCACTGACGATACTCAAAGCACCGTCGGGGAATCTTGCCAAGATACGATACTCATATTCAACGCCTTGCGATAAATTGGAATCAGTGTAGGAAGTCGTGGAAACATTGTCCAAAGTGGCAACAAGTTGGTAACTTTCGCGGATGCCCGTCTCGCACTCGTCAGGTTCATAACCATTGCAGCCTGCCTTTCTATAAATGAGCAAAGCCACTGCATTGGGGCACGGATAAGCCGACCACGAAAGTGCAACATCATGACCGTGCAAGTCTGAAACAAAGTTTTGCACCTTCGGAGCCATCACATTGATTTTCACCGTTTTTATATTGGTCAGGCTGACGGGCGAGCCATCGTCCTTGGCATGAATCACCACCTGATAGGGCGTGTTGCGGATATGTGCGTAAGTCGTGTTCCAAAGGAACTCTATCTCAGGTTGCATCCCGTAAGCCGTCTCAGGGTTCAGCATGGCCGGACTGACCGCCACCTCAAAAGGCGCACCCGAAGCCGTTAAAGTGATATTGTTGCCGTTAGGGTCGGAGGCCGAAATGACAAAACTGAGTTGTTCGCCGGCCACGAGGCAATATTGGTCGTCGCAAAAGATTTGGGGCAGGTCGTTGTCGCAGGCCGAAATCAGAATCTGCATGTCGCGAATGACAGAGCCGATTTTCACGCCGTGCCGCCATTCCTCGATGATGAAAGCCACATTGTATTCGCCTTGCAGCATAGGATTCTCCCAACGCAATTCTCCCGTAATTGGGTCAATTTCAAACGATTGTGAGGCTTGTGGATAAGAGAAGCCCGGAATGTCCAATCCATTGGTGCCTTTGCATGGCAACAACCGGTAACTAAGGCTGTCGCCGTCGGGGTCGTAGGCCGAGGGATTGTGCAGATACAGCTTGCCCACACAGCCCTTGTCGATGGGCGCATTGAGCAGTTGCACGGAGTTGTTATAGCCCAAAAACGGATTGATGACTAATTCCGTCTCGATATACATGGGCACCATCACCGAATTGGGTACGTTCACCACGCCGTAGTTGCGGTTGGCATCCTCCATACTGATGGTGTAAGTCCCTGAGGATGAATAGTTATGGATTTGTTTGTAGACATTTAGCGTGTAGTCGTCGCCAAGGTTTTGCAGCACCACACGGGGAATGTATTCTTCCTCGCCGTCGCCCCACTGCACCAAGAGCGAGTCGCGTTGCAGGCCTGCCGGACTGGGCGTGTACGTGTAGCAAGTAAGCGTAAACTCGTAAGCGTTGCCGCCGAGCCAAGTATAGGTAATCTCAGCCGCACGCTGATGCGTCGCTTTCGCCGAAAAGACGAAACCGAACAGCAAAGCCATGATGAAGCATAGTTTACGCATTGTTATCCCCAAATATTGAAACTGCAAATGTAGTGTTTTTTACGGAAACGATGGGCTTATAACCAAAAATAATAGGGCACGCCGTTAAGCGCACCCTATTATCGTTTTCGAAACCAATTCGATTATTCGCCCAACTTGATACGAACGAAATTCACCACAGTGGCTTCCTTGTCGGCGGCTTGGATGTACTCGGCGACCGTCTTGGGGTCGGCGACGAGGGAGACTTGGTTGAGCAGGCAGCTCTCCTTGAAGAACTTGTTCAGACGGCCCTTGGCGATGTTCTGAATCATGCCTTCGTTGAGTTGCACCGTGCCGGGCACCGTGGCCTTGATTTCGCGGGCCATCGCGCCTTGTTCCTCGGTGATGTAACCCTTGGTGATGTTCGAGTTGATGTGGTCGTCGCTGTCCACGTGGTTAGGGTTGATGCCAGCCTTGCGGAGGGCTTTCTCCACTTCCTTGCCGATTTGCTCTTCCTTGGTCTTGTCGACGGCAACGGCAAACTCGCGATCCTTCACCTCTTGCGGGATGGAGGCCTCGCTCACCGACAGCGGGTTCATGGCGGCGACGTGCATACACACCTCGTGGCTCACTTCCTCGACATTGGCGAAGTCCTTGTTCATCTCAACGATGGTAGCAAGGCGGTTGCCGGGATGGTTGTAGTTGGCAACGTAAGCACCTTCCAGAACCTTGAAAGCACCCAACTCGGTCTTTTCACCGGTGACGGCGCTCTGGTTGGCGACGAGGGCCTCAACGGTCTGACCATTGAGATCCATAGCCTTCAGCTCATCGATGTTCTTAACGCGCTTTGCGACAGCGGCATCAAGCACGTCCTTCGTGAACTTCACGAAGTCGGCGTTGTTGGCCACGAAGTCGGTTTCGCAGTTCACCATGATGATGGCGGCGTACTTGTGGTCCTCAGTGGACTTGGAGAGCACGCAACCTTCGGAAGCGGTGCGGTCGGCACGCTTGGCGGCCTTGGCCATGCCCTTCTTGCGAAGGATGTCGATGGCGGCTTGGATGTCGCCGTCAGTCTCGACGAGGGCCTTCTTGCAGTCCATCATGCCGGCGCCTGTCATTTGTCTCAGTTCGTTAACTTGAGCAGCGGTAATATTCATTGTGTTTTCCTTTCTTGATTAAAATTAGTTCTTAGAGACAGGTCTACGAGGACGGCGGTTGCCACGAGGACGGCGTTCATCCTTGTTTTCCTCTTCCTCGTTGTTTTCTTTCATTTCGTCCACTTCCTCCTCTTCCTCTTCTTGGACGAGATCCTTGTTGTTCTTGCGTTCGGTGATGCCTTCCTCAATGGCGTCGACCATCTTGCCGACGATGAGGGCGATGCTCTTCGAAGCGTCGTCGTTGGCCGGAATCGGGAAGTCGATGAGGTTGGGGTTGGTGTTGGTGTCGACGATGGCGAAGGTCGGGATGTTGAGCTTGCGGGCTTCAGCAACGGCGATGTGTTCCTTCATGATGTCGACCACGAACAGGGCCGAAGGCAGACGGTTCAGGTCGGCGATAGAACCAAGGTTCTTCTCAAGCTTTTCGCGTTCGCGTTCGATTTGCAGCTTCTCGCGTTTGGAGAGGCTCTTGTAAGCGTCGCTGCTCATCATCTTGTCGATGCCCGTCATCTTCTTGACGGCCTTGCGGATGGTGGCGAAGTTGGTCAGCATACCGCCGGGCCAGCGTTCGGTCACGTAAGGCATGTTGACTTTCTGGGCGAGTTCGGCGACCACGTCTTTGGCCTGCTTCTTGGTGGCCACAAACAAGACGCGCTTGCCCGACTTGGCTAATTGGCAGAGGGCATTGGCGGCCTCGTCCATCTTGGCTTGTGTCTTATAAAGGTCGATGATGTGAATGCCATTGCGCTCCATGAAAATGTAGGGAGCCATGTTCGGATTCCATTTTCTTTTGAGATGGCCGAAATGACAACCGGCATCCAACAGTTCTTCAAATGTTACTTGTGTCATGAGTTTTCTTTTTTAATGTTTACTTTCACTGAATACAATCGCTGAGTAGTCTGGATAAGAATCTCAGCAATTTGGATACTAAACAAAATCGCTCGGCTTCTGAGGGCTTAACGTTTGCTGAATTGGAACTTCTTACGGGCACCGGGCTGACCGGGTTTCTTACGCTCGACCATACGCGGGTCGCGGCGCATGAGGCCCTTGGCCTTCAGGGTGGGACGATACTCGGGGTTGATTTCGCAGAGGGCGCGGCTGATGGCGAGACGCAAAGCCTCGGCTTGGCCGTTGATGCCGCCACCGTCGAGGTTGACCTTGATGTCGTATTGGCCGAGGGTCTCGGTCAGCATCATCGGCTGTTCAACCACATAGTGGAGGATGCTCGTCGGGAAGTACTCCTTGTAGTCGCGCTTGTTCACCGTAATGTTACCACTGCCGGCCTTCATGTAAATGCGGGCAACGGCGGTCTTTCTTCTACCTAAAGCGTTGATAACTTCCATGATTACTTATTATGCTTAATTGTGTTGATCTTGAGTTCGATGGGCTGTTGTGCCTCTTGTTTGTGGTTGGGACCCTCATACACGTAGAGGTTCTTGATGATGGCGTCGCCGAGCTTCGTCTTGGGGAGCATACCGCGAACGGCGTGTTCGATGACGAAGGTAGGCTTGCGCTTCAACTGCTCACCCACGGTGCGGATACGTTGGCCACCCGGATAGCCGGTGTAACGGACGTAGTACTTTTGAGTCATCTTGTTACCAGTGAGGATGACCTTCTCTGCATTGATAATGATGACATTATCACCACAATCGCTGTGGGGAGTATAGCATGCCTTCCTTTTGCCACGCAGAATCATGGCAACCTGTGAAGCCAAACGGCCCAGGATTTGACCTTCGGCGTCGACAACATACCACTTCTTGTTGGCATGTTCCTTGTTGACGCTTACTGTTTTGTAACTTAAGTAGTTCATTTTGTGTTTAATATGTTTATCCAATTCTATAAGACACTGCCTTTTCTAAGGGCGTGCAAAAATACACCTTTCTTCCTTACGCTCCAACTTTTTTGTGCATTAATTCATGTTCGCCCATAAATCAATGCGTTAGCGCGTTTAGAAGTCAGACGATGGACTGTAACTAACGAGGCCGCAAAAGTACTACTTTTTTATATACCGACAATATATTAATTGAATTTTTTTGACGCGGGACGGCGAAACGGCGGGAAGGCGGGACACGCTTTGCGTCACTGCGAGGCACGAAGCAGTCCAGACATAGAACCACAATGTCGCTAAAACCTAAACCGAACCGAGGCCGTCACTTCCATCGGCCGAAGGGTATAGACGGTTTCCTGTACAGAAAAGGCTCCCGAATAATAAGAAACATACTTCTTGCTATTGAAGATGTTGTTCCAGCGCACTTCAAAATCAAGCTTCGGCTGTTTGATGGAAAACTCGTAACTCGCGTCCACGAAGAGATACGGCTTGCCTTGGTGACGGTAGTATTCCGCAGTCAAACTCACGGTTTGATTACTTTTCAGGAAAGCGAACGCCTTCCCGAAATGCCTCCAATAGCTGATTTCGCTACGTTTTTGGCCATCTATGAAGGAATGCAACTTATTATAATTTAGCGAATAATCCACATTAAGCCATTCCGTCACCTTGAACATCAGCGAAGGCGAGAGGCTGTAAGAAAAGGATTCCGTGTTCATCAAGGCTTCATTGACCAAGGAAACGCCACGCGAGTCCAAGAGGTTGCCTTTCAGTCCGATACTGGTGCGAATAGGAGAAAAGTATTTCTTGATGCTGCCGCTCAGGGTTTGGTAGAAACGGTTGTTGGGCATGGCCACGACCTGCAAGGTGCTGATGCCACCCTCCCCTATTTCGTAGCGGTATATATTTTCGGAATGCGTGAAGCCAAGTCCGTAGCGCAAATCGGCATTGAGAGAAATGAACGGCTCCTTGAACTGCGCACCCATGCTGCCCGACAAAGTGCGCGACAGCGAAAGCGGCGCCTTGCGCAGCATCAAGTCCTGATAGTCGGTGAGCACGTATGTATCCATCCAAGTGTTGCCGTTGTCGATGCTGTGGCTCATCCGTGCCGAAGCGTTGAGTGTCCAGAAGTTGCCGAGTTTCAGACGGCTCCAAAGACTGGGATTGAACAGGAGCCTCGTCATCGCGTCGCCGTCGGTTTCGCTCTGCACTGAGACGGATTGCAGGCTCAGTGGCAAGTCCATTCCAGCTGAGAAGCGTTTGCGCTTGTATTCCACACTGGTGCTGAGGTAAGGTTTCAGGTTGCGTCGCCGCACTTGCGCATCGGGGGCAAGGTCACTCAGCCACTCGGTTGTGTCGTCGGAAAGGGCAAGGTGGGAGGCGATTTGTCGCTCCACAAAGAGAAAGCCTGCTTTGGGACGGATGGTGAACCTGCCCGCCGCAAAAATGGCACTTACGGCGTGGTCGGCGAAACACTGTCGGGTGTTGAGTTGTTGGATGGTCTTGACGTAGGCAAGGCTGTCGTCAAGTAGGTCGACAAACTGCCCTGGCTCCACCTCAAGGCGGTGGGGCGTTTGACCATAGCCAATATAAGAGGTGAAATCCAGGAGGCGTTTCCCAATGGGAAAGATGAGGCGCAAATCGTTATCGACCGACATGGCAGGCGTTTTCAGCGTTTGGTAAACAGGTTCTCCATTGTTCACGTCTATTCCGAAAGCATTGTCCCAAGCCTTGGAGAAGTTAAGCTTGTTGTCCAAGTAATAGGCCTTGTCGTTGCGGTTGAGCGTGATGGTGCCAAACAATTGGTTGTCACGCATGCGGTTGTCGATTTGCTCGGTGTAGGCTATGGTGTCGGCGGCGAGGTAGAGCGTATTGCTTTGGTTGACCGACTGCTTTCGCATGTCATTGAGGTAATAGAGATTGACACGCAAGGTGGTGTTTTCACTGACGGGAAACAGTGTGTTCAAATTAATAAGGTGCGTCTGGTTATCCAAATAGCGGTTGGTGCTGAACAGCGGTGTGCTGGCCTGCTTGATGCCCAACTCCTCGCCCAACTTGGTGGGTCTGTCGCTTTGGTAATTCTCCACGGTGAGCATTCGGCTGTATAGGGTGAGGTCGTCGCCCGTATTGTTGGTGCGATAGGCAGCCAACATCTGCACTTTGCCAGAAAACAGCATCGGCGTGAGGTTGACGTTCCAAAGGAATGGCCACGCGCCCAAGCCCACCTTAGCCGTGCCGGTAAGGGCCACGTTCTTGGCCAACTTGATGTTGATGGAAGCCTGCTCGGATTCAACACGGTCCTCCAGCATCTTGATAGGCTGATGATTCTCGTACACTTCCACTGACGACACCGACTGATGCGGCAAATTCTTGCTGACGGCGGCATAACTTCCACCCATCAAGTCCATCCCTTCAACATAGAACTTTTGGATGGGCAGGCCTTGGTAGGTGATTTTGCCGTCATCAGCCACCTCGATGCCGGGCATCCGTTTCAGCACGTCCTCGATGCTCTTGTCCTGCTTCTGCACGAAGGAGCCGACAATGTATTCTAAAGTGTCGCCTTTCTGCTCGATGCTGCGAGCCTGCACGGTGACGCCTTTCAACTCCTGTATTTCCTCACGAAGGGCAAAATCCACCGTCTGGCTTCGGTTGGCGATGCGCTTGCTTTGCTTCTCGAAAAACAGTGATGAGGTGGCCACATCAAGGCTATCCGATTCGGCAGTAACCGAAAGGCTGTAACGGCCATCGTTGTCCGTTCCAGCGTAGGCCACGATGATACGGCTGCCTGCCTTATATGCCAACACTTGGATATTGGGCAACGGCTCGCCCTCGATGTCCTTCACGCTACCGTTCAACACGGTTTGCGCCAACAAAGTCCCACCAATCAGCAAAAACAAAACGATATGGAGCCAACGCGGTTTCATTTCCTGTCGAGTTCGATGGGGTTGTTCTTTGTAACTGCGTAATAATATAGCTTTTTCTGAATGTCGCTCTTGTCGGCATCGAGGAAATTGGGCAAGGCGTTTTCGACGATATTAGCCAAATTGTCATCGTATGCCTTGAAAAAGGCTTTCTTTGTCGTCTCCACATAATCCCTGTTTTCCCATACGATGAACATGTCTTCGGGAATTTCCACGGATACCATCTCAAAACAATAATGGTTCTGCGTGTCGGCAATCTTCACAATAAGGCCTGGAAGACCGCAGAATTTGTATGGGCCTTCCTGATATGGCAGTTCAGGCGCAAACCAAGCCGCCCAAGTGCGCCCTCCATAATCGCAAACCGCCTTTTGGGTGAAATACCCGTTGATGGTGGCCGTGTTCTCGGTGTATTCCCATACCATGCAGGGATAATCCTCTTCATACAGGAACACTCCTGTCATAAAAACATTATCAATCATGGTAATCTTGCCATGAGGATGGTTCTTGAAAACCTTGTAAATGTAGCGGGCAATGTCCTCGGGCTGCACATGAATCTCCCTTATGCCTTTATTCATTATCTCCCTTATTTTCCTACTGCTCCTATACGAATTGTAGCTTTCAAAGTAGCTGATTCCTTCTCCGATAAGAAGCATCATTTTTTCTTTTCCGGCACGGTCGATGTGGTTGGTGTCTTCGCGGTAGGTGAGTTCATACATCACCATCAGTTGGGCGGGGCAAAGCGTGTCAATGTCTTCGCCCCATTGCGCCCGCAGCGGTAAGGCAAGGGCGAGCGCGGCCATTAATAATAGGTGTCTTGTTTTCATATTGCAGTTGGTTTATAATTAACACCGCAAAGATAAAACTATTTTATTAATTATAACATAATTGTTTTAATTTTTATCATTTTTTTGCCCATTCTCGCAAAATTCCTAACTTTGCAGCCAAAATCCAATGCCAATGTCCATCGAAATCCAACATATCACCAAGCGCTACGGCGAACAACTCGCCCTCAATGACGTGACGCTCTCCGTTAATAAAGGTATCGTCGGCCTGCTCGGCCCCAACGGCGCGGGCAAGTCCACGCTGATGAAAATCATCACCTGCTTCATCCCGCCCACCTCGGGCACAGTGAGCGTGGAAGGCCACGACGTCACCGATGACCCTATGGCCGTCAAGCGCATCGTGGGTTATCTGCCGGAGCACAACCCATTGTATTTGGATATGTATGTGCGCGAATACCTTGAGTTCGTGGCAGGCGTCCACCAACTGAAAGGCGAAGCTGCCCACAAGCGCATCGCGGCGATGATTGAGGAAACAGGTCTCGGCATCGAGGCGCACAAGAAAATCGGGGCCTTGTCGAAGGGCTACCGCCAACGCGTGGGTCTGGCCCAAGCCATGATGCACGACCCGCAAGTGCTCATCCTCGACGAGCCTACCTCCGGCCTCGACCCCAACCAGCTCATCGACATCCGCAACCTTATATCCAGTCTCGGCAAGGAAAAGACCGTGCTGCTCTCCACCCACATCATGCAGGAGGTGGAGGCCATCTGCGAACGCGCCATTATTATTAATAAAGGTGTGGTGGTGGCCGACGACAAGATTGAGAACTTGAAACAAGAAAACTCAGCAAGCAATGTCATCATCGTGGAGTTTGAAAACGAAGTTGATGAAGAACTATTGCACAGCATCCCGCAAGTGGCCCGCGTGCAGCGCGTGAAAGAAAACCATTGGATCATCGAGCCACAGGGCGACACCGACATCCGCGCCAATTTGATGCGGTGGTCGGTGGAGAAAGGCCTCATCATCAAGACCTTACAAAAGGAGGATTTGAGCATTGAGGAAGCGTTCCAGAAACTCACCAAATATTAGGACACATTTCGCGTGTTGATATTTTTTTCCATACTTTTGCAGACGTTTTCGTGAACATCAAATCAAACAATAAATTAACGTCAAATCAACTAACAATGATAAACTCATTCAAATGGATGTCAGCCGCCATCCTCATCTGCGGCCTGAGCTTTAACATCGCATCATGCAAAAAAGACCCCCAACCGACTCCGACACCGACTCCTGACCCAGAGCCCACCACCCAAACCATGCTGACCGGCATAGTGGCAACGGGCGTGTCGTTCTACGACAGCGTAACTTACACCTATAACTACGATGCCGAGTACCGCATCTCAAGAAGCGAATCCCATGTCACTAACGAAGACTTTGTCATCCATGATTTGCATTTCGATTACAGCGCCGGTCACATTTCGGTGGCAGGCACTGAAAACGAATATCCTGTCACCTTCGAATGTACCCTTGACGACCAAGGTCGCATCACCCACTATGTAAAAACCCATGTCATAAACGACACCGTCACCGACATCACCAATGCTGACTTCACCTACGATGCCGAGGGCCATCTGGTAAGCGAATACAAAATCTCCAACGACGCCAATGCTCAGGGTGTCACCGTCAACTTCGTTTGGGAAGGCGATGAACTTAAGGCGAGAAACACGGAAGGTGACATTATCACTATCGACTATGTGGCTTCCGATGCTCCAGCGCAAGCCCTGTTCAGTATTATTGGTTACGACATCTTCTTGGAGGAACTTTGCGCCCAAGGGTGTTTCGGAAAGTTGCCAGCCCACATGCCCGCTCAGGAAACCATTACTACCGCAATCCCCATCCCTGGCATGGATCCTCTCGTCGTGACTACCAACTACACCTACACCGTCGATACTAAAGGCCGTCTTGCCACATGCGTGGAAACAGGTGGAGCCAACAACGAAACTACCAATTACACTTTCATTTGGGAAGAACTTTAAACGGACTTTTGTCTGATATGAAAGCGACTCGAAAGGGTCGCTTTTTTTATTTAGACTATTTTCCATTATATACTTGCGCATGATTTTTTTTCGTATCTTTGCCGCCGCAAACGTGGAAAGATTTGATTTGATTGCAACCACAAGAAAAAATGCTAAAACAATGCTTTTTCCTTGGGTTCCTGAGCCTGCCGAAGGACCCTTTCAACTTCAGACTTCCCACACAAATTTATTATTAACTAACTAATAAACAATTTGTTATGGGTTATTATTTCACATCAGAATCCGTTTCGGAAGGCCATCCTGACAAGGTATGCGACCAGATTTCGGATGCCGTCTTGGACGAGATTCTTCGTTACGACCCCACTTCGAAGGTGGCTTGTGAGACTTTAGTTACCACTGGCCTCGTCGTGGTGGCGGGCGAAATCCGCACCAAAGCCTACATTGAGATTCCCGACATTGCCCGCAAGGTCATCGAAAACATCGGCTACACCAAGTCGGATTACCAGTTCGATTTCAAGTCGTGCGGTGTGCTGTCGGCCATCCACAACCAATCTGACGACATTTTCCAAGGCGTTGATCGTGGCATCGACGAAAACCAAGGCGCTGGCGACCAAGGCATGATGTTCGGCTTCGCTTGCAAGGAAACCGAAGACTACATGCCGCTGACCATCGACTTGGCCCATCGGCTACTTCGCGAACTTTCCAAGATCCGCAAAGAAGGCAAGGAAATGACCTACCTCCGCCCCGATGCCAAGTCGCAAGTGACGGTGGAATACGAAGAAGGCTGGAAGCCTGTCCGCATCGACACCATTGTCATCAGCACACAACACGACGAAGATGCCGACCAAAAGGCCATCGAATCCGATGTGCGCAACATCCTCATCCCGAGGGTAAAACAGCAGCTTCCCAAGAACTTGCAACAACTTTTTGGTGATGACATGAAGCTTTACGTGAACCCGACGGGTAAGTTCGTCATTGGCGGCCCCCACGGCGACACGGGCCTTACGGGCCGCAAAATCATCGTCGACACCTACGGCGGTCGCGGAGCCCACGGCGGCGGCGCTTTTTCGGGCAAGGACAGCTCCAAGGTCGACCGTTCGGCGGCCTATGCAGCACGTCACATCGCCAAGAACCTCGTGGCGGCTGGAGTCTGCGACCAAGCTTTGGTGCAAATTGCCTACGCCATCGGCAAGGCCGAGCCTGTGGGATTCTACATCAACACAGAAGGCACTTCACACATCGACATGAGCGATGCGGAAATCGCCCTCAAGGTGAAGGAGTTGGTTGATTTGAGACCTTACTTCATCGTGAAACGTTTCGGCCTCACCAACCCCATCTTCCAAAGGACGGCTTCATACGGCCATTTCGGTCGCAAGCCCTTTACCGAGGATGTCACAGTTTACTACGACGGCAAAAAGACGCACAAGAACGTCGAATTCTTCGGCTGGGAGAAACTTGACTTGGTAGGCGAGCTGAAATCGGCTTTCGGTTGCTGAGGCACTGATAGCAAACCAAACGCCCGCGGGATGTGATCTCGCGGGCGTTTGTCGTTTCATAAAGAAGAAGGAACTCAGAATACCGTATCCGCTTCTTCGAACAAAGACCATCCAATATCCCCCATGATCTGTTCTGGTGTCCATCCCAAATATTTCTTCGAGGCTTTCACCGATTCCATGATTTCAGTATCAGGATAGTCATTGATAATCCTATCGTATATCTCGCTTGCCTTGTCCAAATCATTGAATTCTTTTTCATAGATGAACGAACCCAAAAGATACAATCCTCTCGGTGTCCATTTTGAATCGGGATAGGACTCCACCAGTTGGTCGCACAATTCCATGCTCTTTTCAGTGTTTTTCAGCAAGACATTGATTTCCATGGCGTGATAAAGCCAAAGCGAGGCCAACGAATCATCGGGATTCTGCTCAACAAATTTGCAGAATTTCTCGGCCACACCCGGGGCGACCACAGAATCAATCGAGCCGTCTTCGAGGAACAGTTTCGCTTCCTCTTTTTTCAGTTCGGCATAAGTCAGTTTCTTCTCGCCACAGGCAAACATGCCGAATGCCAACAAGGCGAGCATCATCAATTTCAGAGTGTTTTTCATAATTATTTGGATTTAATATTTCAAATTTCAGGATTTATCATCTATGTTTCTTCTTGTGCGGGAAAACCATGCGATAGTCGACATCGCATTTGCCGTCCATAATGGCGCGCAACTTGCCTTGCAACAAGGTTTTGCGCAACGGTGCGATGCTGTCCACATAGACATGGCCTTGCAGGTGCTCATACTCGTGTTGGATGATACGGGCACGGATGCCTTCAAAAACCTCCTCATGTTCTTGGAAATTTTCGTCCAAGTACTTGATGCGGATTTTGTCGGGACGCATCACCTCCTCGTAAATGTTGGGCAGACTGAGGCAACCTTCCTTGAAAGGCACCGTATCTCCAAATGTCTCAAGGAGTTCAGCATTGATGAAGGCCTGCTTGAAATCCTTAGCGGCCGGATAATCGGGATAGAACGGATTGCCGTCAACGATGAACAGGCGGATGGACTTGTTGACCTGTGGAGCAGCCAGACCAACGCCTTCCGAGTGTGCCAAAGTCTCCCACATGTCGGCCAGCAGCTTGTCCAACTCAGGATAATCGGGCGTGATGGGTTGGGCGATGGCTTTCAGCGTGGGATGTCCGTATGCTACGATGGGTAATATCATATTCTGTTTTTAATTGATTCCATATAAGATTGCAGGATGATGGTGGCGGCGATGGTGTCGACAAGTTCCTTATCCTGTCGGCGCGATTTGCTGAGACCCGCATCAATCATGGTTTGGTGCGCCATCACAGAGGTGAAACGCTCGTCGTAACGCACGATTTTCATGTCGGGCAGGAGTTTCTTCAACCGATTGACGATAGGCTCAATGTACTTGGAACAGTCGGAAGGATTGTTTTTCATGTCCTTAGGTTCGCCGATGACAATTTGTTCGACTTCCTCACGCTTCACATAATCCGTCACAAAATCAACGAGCTTGTGCGACTCCACCGTGGTCAGCCCGTTTGCGATGATTTGCAAAGAGTCGGTGACGGCGATGCCGCTGCGCTTGCGTCCCAAGTCAATAGCCATTATCCTTGCCATGTGTTTAAAAACTGAAAAAGAGGCTCATTGTCGGGCCTCTTTCTGCCTTGGGTGGGAGATGGGATTCGAACCCACGACCCTCGGAACCACAATCCGGTACTCTAACCAGCTGAGCTACACCCACCATCTGGATTTGCGGCTGCAAAAATAGGACTTTTTTCTGAAATGGCGATGGATTTCGCACAAATTTTTCAAATTTTCTTCATTCCCGCTCAAAATCAGGGCGGAATTGCCTAATTTTGACGGCTCAAAACAAACGACGGACATGAACAGCTCGACACAACAGAAACAATCGCCCAAAGCCTTGGCTTGGAAGCGTTTCCGAAGCAATAAGATTGGGATGCTGTCGTGCTTTTTCGTCATCGTTTGGGCGTTTTTGGCGTTGTTTGCCTATCTCTTCATCCCCGACAAAACCCCTAACGCCAACCGACAAATCCTCGAAATCAGCACCAAAAAACCCGGCTTCGAGGTGGACATGCTGATGGTTCCGAAGGAAAATACGAGCACAAAGACACCGTTTTTCAAGTTCCTTTTTGATGGTCGCCCCGACGACTGCATCTATTTGCCTTTCGACAGCATTCGGGTGAGCGCGAGCCAAACAACGGTTTACCTATACCAATCGGAAGCAAGCCTGAATGTCAGAACGGAAACTATTGACAATAGAGAACTTATACAAACTGACGGTTCGACCCTTCGACAGGCTCAGGGTCCAGCGACCTTTGGTTCAGCAGAAGAAGCCGATGCCTATATCAGAAACCATTGCGTAAAGCATCGCAAGTTCCTTCTCGGCACCGACCAATTTGGGCGCGATTTCCTCAGCCGTTTGGTGTTGGGCAGCCGCATCAGCCTGACAGTAGGCTTCATCGCCGTGTTGCTAAGTTTGATGATTGGCATCGTGATAGGCAGCTTGGGTGGCTTTTTCCGTGGCAAGGTGGACGACGCGGTGGTGTGGTTCATCAATGTGGTGTGGTCCATCCCTACCCTGCTACTCGTCATCGCAATTACTTTTGCCTTGGGTAAAGGCATCGCGCAGGTGTTCATCGCCGTGGGTTTGACCATGTGGGTGGAGGTGGCGCGTATCGTGCGCGGACAAATCCTCTCCATCCGCGAGACGACTTTCGTGGAGGCAGGCAGAGCCTTAGGTTTTAGGAATTTGCGCATCATTTTCAAGCATATCCTGCCCAACATCCTCAATCCCATCATCGTGGTTTCGGCAGCCAATTTCGCCTCGGCCATCCTTCTTGAGGCGGGCTTGAGTTTTTTGGGCATCGGTGTGCAGCCTCCCATGCCTTCATGGGGCAGCATGATCAAGGAAAACTACGCTTTCATCATCCTTGACGCGGCCTACCTCGCCATCCTTCCGGGCATCGCCATCATGCTTTTGGTATTAGCCTTCATGCTCATCGGCAATGCGCTGCGGGAAGCATTGGATGTAAAGAACTAACGCGGCGTTTCGACCAACTCAACGACCGCAAAGGCCATGAACTGGTCGAAGAGTCGAACTTCGTTTTAAGCGTAATTTATTTAAATAAGGTGCAATTCATAAAAAAGTCGTATCTTTGCGCCCTCAAAAACGCGGGTGTGGCGGAATTGGTAGACGCGCCAGACTTAGGATCTGGTTTCGAAAGAAGTAAGGGTTCGAGTCCCTTCATCCGCACAAGTCAAATATAATCAATAATTTAGCAATGAATATCACACAAAGCACAAAGGGAGAAAACCTCATCTCCATCAAAATCAGCGTTGAGAAAGCCGACTACGAAGAACAGGTCAACAAGACCTTAAAACAAATGAGACAACGTGCCAACGTGCCCGGTTTCCGCCCCGGCATGGTGCCTATGGGCATGATTAAGAAGATGTACGGTACCAGCGCCAAAATGGAAGCTCTGAATACGGTCGTTTCGGACAACCTCAACAAGCATATCATGGACAACAAGCTCGACCTCGTCGGTTACCCGCTCAGCGACAACGAGTTGCAACAGCCTGCCGACCTTGAGAAGGAAGACAATATGGACTTCTACTTTGAAGCTGCCCTGCGTCCAGAAATCAATGTCGACTTCACCAATACCATGGTCGACTTCTACCATATCGTCCCCACCGACGAGGAAATCAGCAAAGTCATCGACGACCTCGTCGAACGCAACCCCAACACCAGCCATCCCGACAACGTCGGCGAGAACGACCGCATTGAAATGAAAGTGCGCGAAGCCAAGGACGGCAAAGAAGTGGAAGGCGGTTTTGAGAAAGACGGTCTCTACATCCACATGGACCAAATCAAGGACGAAGAATGTCGCAAACAACTGATTGACAAGGAAGTAGGTTCTGAGTTCATCTTCAATTTCGCCAAAGCTCTCGGCTCCGAAGAGGCCGCTGCCAAGGTGTTGGGCGAAGGTGCTCCCGCCGCTTCCGACTTCAACATCATCATTGACGACGCCCTCCGTTCCGAAAAACCTGAACTGGACGAGGACTTCTTCGAAAAGATTTTCCCCAAGCAGGAAGTCAAGGATATGGACACCTTCAAGCAAAAGGTGAAGGCTGAGATGGAGAAGCAGCACGAAGCTGAGACCGACCCCATCCTGTTCAACAAGATGATTGACGAGTTGGTGGCCGCCGTGAAGTTTGAACTGCCCGACACTTTCCTGAAGCGTTGGATGGTTGAGAACAGCCAAGGCAAGATTACCGCTGAGGACATCGAAAAGAATTACGAAAAGGACTATGTGAAAGGTCTGCGTTGGCAACTTATTGAGGACACTATCGTCAAGGCCAATCCTGAGCTTATCATCAATGACGAAGAACTGAAGACCTTCGTACTGAGGCAAATCTTCCCGGGCATCGACTATGCCACCGTAGAAGACGACATGAAGGCCAACTTGGACAAGATTGCCGCCAACTACCTCAAGGATGCCCAGCAAGTAGAGCACCTGAAGAACCAACTGGCCGACGTGAAGATGACCGCTTTCCTGAAGGGCAAGATGAACATCAACTACGCCGAGACCACCTCAGCCGACTTCTTGAAGAAGCTCGAAGAGGAAAGAAAACAACAATAAACAACGGCCTTTCGACAAGCTCAGGGACCATGGCTTTTGCACGACCCGAGGGTGCCTGAGCCTGTCGAAAGACCCAACCAAAATCAACATCTAATGAACAACGAATTCTTCAAATACGCTACCAAGCACATCGGCCTGAACACCCTTGGATTGGAGCAATACATCTCGAAAATCAACAACAGCGGCTACATCAGCCCCACCGTCATCGAGGAGCGTCAGCTCAACGTGGCGCAGATGGACGTGTTCAGCCGCCTGATGATGGACCGCATCATCTTCCTCGGCACCGCCATCGACGATTATGTAGCCAACATCATTCAAGCCCAATTGCTCTTCCTTGAGTCGACCGACTCGAAGCGCGACATCAACATCTACCTGAACTCGCCCGGTGGTAGTGTGTATGCCGGTTTGGGCATTTACGACACCATGCAGTTCATTAGCCCCGAGGTGGCCACCATCTGCACTGGCATGGCTGCTTCGATGGCTGCTGTGCTCATGTGTGCTGGCACTGCCGGAAAACGTTCTGCCCTGCCCCACTCGCGCATCATGATCCACCAGCCCATGGGCGGCGTGGAAGGTCAGGCCACGGAAATTGAAATCACGGCCCGCGAAATCCAGAAACTGAAGAAGGAACTTTACGAAATCATTGCCCAACATTCCGGGCAAACCTACGACAAGGTGTGGGCCGACTCCGACCGCGACTATTGGATGACCGCCGCCGAAGCCAAGGAATACGGCATGATTGACGAAGTGCTCATCAAGAACAAGAAAGCATAACCATGGCAAGGAAATCGGATGTTTGTGCCTTTTGTGGTAAAAAAGCATCGGAGACCCGTCTGCTCATCCAAGGTTTAGACGCGCAGATTTGCGAAAGCTGCGCCGAACAAGCCTATCGTATCGTCAAGGAACAATTTGGCGACAAAGACAAAAACAAGGATTACACCCATTCGGGGATGACCCTGAAAAAGCCTGCCGAAATCAAGGCTTTCCTTGACCAGTACGTCATCGGTCAGGACGAAGCCAAGCGCACTTTGGCCGTGGCCGTCTACAACCATTACAAGCGCATCAGCCAAAAAGTGGCCGCCGATGAAGTGGAAATCGAGAAATCGAACATCATCCTCGTGGGCGAGACGGGCACAGGCAAGACCTTGCTTGCCCGTACCATTGCCAAGATGCTCAACGTACCCTTCGCCATCGCCGATGCCACCGTGCTCACCGAGGCCGGCTATGTGGGTGAAGATGTGGAGAATATTCTCGTCCGCCTGTTGCAGGCCGCCGACTATGACGTACCCTCCGCCGAGCGCGGCATCGTCTTTATCGACGAAATCGACAAGATTGCCCGCAAGAGCGACAACCCCAGCATCACCCGCGACGTGAGCGGCGAAGGCGTACAACAGGCCATGCTGAAATTGTTGGAAGGCTCAGTCGTCAACGTGCCGCCCAAGGGAGGCCGCAAGCACCCCGAGCAGCCCATGGTGGCCATCAACACGAAGGACATTCTTTTCATCGCCGGTGGTGCCTTCGACGGCATAGAGCGTATCATCGCCGCCCGCAAGCGTACCAACGTCATTGGCTACGGCAGCAGCAGCAAGGAAATGCTCGACAAGAACAACATGCTGCAATACCTCTCGCCCGCCGACTTGAAGAAATTTGGCCTGATTCCTGAAATCGTCGGACGTCTGCCCATCATCACGCATCTCAATCCTTTGGATGAAGACGCCTTGAAACGCATCCTCACCGAGCCGAAAAACGCCCTCACGAAACAGTTCGAAAAGCTCTTCGCCATGGACCACATCAATTTGGTCATTAAGGACGAGGTGCTTGACTTCGTGGTGGAAAAAGCCATCGAGTTCAAGGTGGGCGCGCGCGGACTGCGGTCCATCATGGAAGCCATTTTGAACGACGCCATGTTTGAGCTGCCCTCCGACATCAACGCGACGGAATTGGTTGTGGACCGTGCTTACGCCGAAGCGAAATTGGAGAAGTCGGGGTTGGAGAAATTGCATGTGGGAGATTGAACATTTTGGCACAATACTTGCACACTATCCGGCGTTGAATATTTAAACATAGGAGAAAACGCCATGAAAAAAATAGCTCTGACCGTACTGATAACCCTGATGACCTTCTCGGGATTTGCCCAAGAAACGGGAAAACCCATGACCATCACCTTCAAACGCACTGCCACGGCACCAAAATCGAGCGTCATCGATTTCTCCAACCCTGCCGAATCTATCACAGGCACTGTGGTCTACGGTCGCATCGAAGAAAACGGCGACACCACTCTGATTGTCTATCTCCCCGAAGTCGACATCGACCTGATGCAACGCTACCTGCAAATCACCAGCTCGTATCAAGGCCGCCGCTTGGCTAACAACGTGAAAAAAGTGTTTCCTTACGCCAAACTCGCCGGCGCGAAAATGCAGGAATACGACTCGATTTTAGCCCACGTGAGCGACAACGCCGAACGCCGCCGCCTGATGAAGCAAGCCGAAAAGGAAATCACCGACCAATACACCGAAGAGCTGAAAGACCTGACCATCACCCAAGGCCTCATCCTCATCCGCCTCATCGACCGCGAAACGGGCAACACCTCCTACCAAGTGGTACAAGAACTTCGCGGCAAGGTGCGCGCCTTCTTCTACCAAGGCTTCGCGCGGCTGTGGGGCTACAACCTGAAAACGGAATACGACCCGCACAACAACCCCGAGGACGACCAAATAGAAACGATTATGACCTTGCTGGAACGAGGGGTGATTTGAGCCAACAAAAAAAGCGCCGATGGCGCTTTTTTCATTTTCCACGACCCTGAATGACTATCAGCACTGTGTAAATCAATATCTTAATATCGAGTGCAAGATTGACATTCTCGATATAAAGCACATCATATTTCAGGCGTTCCACCATTTCCTCAACGTTTTCGGCGTAACCGTATTTCACCTCGCCCCAACTGGTGATGCCGGGTTTCACCTTCAGCAAAAGACGGTAATAAGGCGCGGTTTCCATAATCTTGTCGATGAAATACTGCCGCTCGGGACGATAACCTACCAACGACATATCGCCCTTCAGCACGGTCCAGAACTGGGGAATTTCGTCCAAGCGCACCTTGCGCATGAACTTGCCAAACTTAGTGATGCGTGGGTCGTCGTCGCTCGAAAGCATCGGCGTTCCACCTTGTTCGGCATCCACCCTCATGCTGCGGAACTTTGCCATCTTGAAAGGCTTGCCACCCTTGCCGATACGCTCCTGCACATAGAAAACGGGGCCTTTCGAGGTGGCCTTCACGATGATGGCGCAGACCAGAAAAACAGGTGAAAGAATGATTAAGGCCAACACTGAGGCAATGATGTCGAAAGCCCGCTTGACGACCCTTTGCCACACGGGCATCAGCTCGGGCGTGACCTGCACCAAAGGCGCCTGCCAAATGGCTGACTGTCTGACGGTGCCGAACACCAAATCCTGCATGGCGGGGATGATTTTCACATTGGCCTCCGTCGTGTCGACCACAGAAAGCAGTACTTTCATCGTCTCCACCTCCGAACGCTCTATGGCGATGATCACTTCCTCCACATCATGCTCTTTCACGATTTTTTCAATCTCTTGATACGAGCCGAGACGCGGCAAAAACTCGCCTAATTTGTACTCCTTCTTGTCGTAAACGTTGACAAACCCGATGAAGCGGCGACCCGAAGGCTTCACCTCTTCCTCGATTTCCTTGAAAATGGCACAAGCGTTGTCGTTACTACCCACGATAAGCGTGTTGAATCCAATCTTCTTGTGGCGTATCCGCTGGATGACTGTCGTGGTGATGATGACACGCGGGATGTAAGTCATCAGGAACTGTAGGGTAAACAACGCGATAAACGACTGATAATAAGATTTGTAGGAAACCACCTCATCGTCAAGGATGACCACAAAAAAGAGCACCACCACACCGAGCAAGGTGATGAAAAAGGTCTGTCCGAGTTCCTTCAGCCTCGACTTGTAATACACCTTCTCATAAGCTCCCGTAACGGCATGGAGAATCAGCCAACAGATGGGGATGAAGATGACACCCAACCAAAAACTGGGCGTATCGAAGGAATGCGTGATTCGGTCCCAATAGTTGATATAGAGGTCTTCGTGCGCCTTGCGGAAAAAGTAAAAAAGGGTCCACGCCAAAATGGACGCAATCCAATCGACGAAGAAATAAGTGAGTGTCAGCTTCTTCTTGTTCATAACTTACGGTAAAGCAGTTTCAAGTTATCGAAATAGTAATACCGAGGCTCGCTGATAGGATGATACACGTAACCGCTCTGCAAGTCATACGTTGTGGTCAGGTTGGAAGTGAAATAAATCTTGAAATAAGAGGCGTCGTCGTTGTTGTTGATGGTCGGGCCGATGTTAATGAAAATCTTGTTCCACCGCTGGGGCTTGTCGTGTTGTTTGTCGGTAGGCGTCACCTTCACCAAGGGCCATTTCACCAGTTGGTAATTCAAGTAATACTGCACGCCGACGAAGAAAGTGTCATTGCAGTTGTAATCCATTTCCAACATGCAATACACGCCATTCATGCCTTTGTAGAAATCAAGCTGGTCGGCATTAGCGATGGTGAAATCCAACGAGTCGGGCGGAAGCTCCACCTTGCCAGAAAAGAACGAATTGGTCGAATGCCATGCCTCATTGCCCGTGACGCGCGTGATAGTGGTATCGCTTCCCGCATCGGGGAGCAAAGTGTTCGCGTTTTCGAAATCTTCCATCCAAGCAATGTTCACGCCCTCGCCGATAGGATAATAGGTCAGCACCGGATTCAGGTTCACGATGCTGTCCTCAACGAGATTCAAGTCTTTGTAGACCAAAGGCTTGTAAAAAGGATAAGGTGCCCTTGAGGCCGCAATACCATTGCTCATGATGCCGCCGTAGATGGTCACTTTATGCGGACCTTTCTTCAAAACCGGAAACGTAGTCGGAAGCTCGTAACAACCAACGATTTGATCGTCAACATACACCCATGCGTCGGTGATTTTGGTGGTAGGAGCGCCATAGACGTAATAATCCGTCAAAGTATCCAAAACAATCTTGTCGATATGGATATAAGCTGGCTTCGTTTGGGAGCCTTCAAACTTTTTGCACGAAGCGGAACCCAAGGCAAGGGAAATGATGCACAAAAGGGCAAAAAAGGTAGATTTTTTTGACATAGACATTCTATTTAATAAGGTAACGAGGAGGCATGGTGAATATTGTAGTTGCCGGATATTATTTCTTCACTTTGGCAATTGACTCATTCACCGCATCGAGGATGCGATAAGCCAGCTTCAGTACGTTGATGCCGTCGTCGATGGTGACGACCGGCGTGGTGTTGTGCACAATGGCGTCATAGAAGCACTCCAATTCCGTCTTGATGGCATTGATGGGATGGATTTCGGGTCGCTCGAAGGTGATTTGCTTCTCTGTGCCGTCGCCCAAAGTGATGGTTGCCGACAAGGGATTGCTTACATCCACCGTATCATGAAGGCGAATGATTTCGGCAACCTTGTCGAGGAAATCAATGGTGATGTAAGCATCGCGTTGGAAAATGCGGGTCTTGCGCATGTTCTTCATTGAGAGCCGCGAAGCCGTAAGGTTGGCCACGGTGCCGTTCTCAAATTCGATGCGTGCGTTGGTGATGTCTGGTGTGGGACTGACGATGCTGACGCCGTTGGCGCTGATGTGGCTGACCGGCGACTTCACGATGGAAAGCAGAATGTCCAAGTCGTGCACCATGAGGTCGAGCACCACGGGAACATCGGTGCCGCGCGGGTTGAAAATGGCCAACCGGTGCGCTTCGACGAACAAAGGCGAACTGATGAAAGATTCGGCGGCGATGAAAGCCGGATTGAAACGCTCCACATGCCCAACCTGCACCTTCACCCCTGCCTCATCCGCCAAGACCTTCAGTGCATTGGCCTCATCAGGCGTGGCCACAATCGGCTTCTCAATGAAGACATGTTTGCGTTTGAGCAACGCCTTGGAGGCACATTCAAAATGACGGATAGTCGGCGTGACGATGTCGACCACATCGACAGCATCTATCAAAGAATCAAGGGAATCGAAACTCTTGATACCCATTTCCGCTTCCACTTCTCGCGCCGTTTCCTCAGCAGGGTCAAAAAAGCCCACCAAGTCATATTGTTCAATCAGTTTGATGCATTTGATGTGGATTTTCCCCAAATGCCCCGCTCCTAAAACACCAATTTTCAGCATGATTGTCGTGTTTGTCGAAATATGTTCAAAAATTTCGGCAAAAATAGTTTTTTTATCGTTCGGTTTGCTGTAATTTCGCGCCGCAAACAGAAAAACTGAGGTTTCGAGACCAACCGATACGAAATGAATGCCATAACCGAAGACAACTACCGACACAAGGGACTACGCAAACAACTCGTCGACCAACTCCGCGCGAAAGGCATCACCGACGAGGCCGTGCTTTCGGCCATCAACGAGGTGCCGCGGCATGTCTTTCTCGATTCCTCCTTTGTGGAACTCGCCTATCAGGACAAGGCTTTCCCCATCGGATCGGGTCAGACTATTTCGCAGCCTTACACCGTGGCTTTCCAAACCCAACTTTTGCAAATCGAAAAGGACATGAAAGTGCTCGAAATCGGGACAGGTTCGGGCTATCAAGCCTGCGTGCTGGCCGCAATGGGAGCCAAAGTCTTCAGCATTGAGCGGCAGCGCAACCTTTATTTCAAGACTAAGGAGGTTTTGGACCAACTCCCTTTCCGAGTAAAATGTTTTTTAGGCGACGGCTTCGAAGGCTTGCCCACCTATGCCCCTTTCGACCGTGTCATCATCACGGCAGGTGCACCCAATATCCCCGAAATCCTCATCAGCCAGTTGAAAGTTGATGGGCTTATGGTCATCCCCATGGATAATCCTGAAAAAGACGGACAAACTATGCTGAAAATCAGCAAACTAAACGATGGAAGTTTAGTTCAGGAAGCTTTCGGCGACTTCAAGTTTGTCCCCATGCTGAAAGAACTTGGAAATGACTGAATTAAGGGTTTAGTACCTTTTTCGTCCATTCTGTCAGAAAATCAGACTTTTTTTCTCTGTATTTGAAAAATTTTGTCTACTTTTGCCGCCTGATTTTCAAGTAAAAACAAAATAATCAATTAATAATTAAAAAAGGTAAAAACAAAAAAACTATGCAAGCAAAGGCTTTACCCAGAAAAAGAGCTATTCAATTAGCCATGGCAACGCTTCTGATCATATCAGGAGGATTAACAAAGGTTTACGCACAAAGTTTCTTCGCACAATGTGAAACGGGGCAGAATTTGTTTTATAGAGTTACTAATGCCGAGAATCATTATGTAATAATGACGCATCCATACTATCAGAATGATGAGCCATGGGGTAGTTTAAACAAACCTGCGGGCAACATCACCCTTCCCTCCACAGTTACATATGGAGGCGAGACCTATACGGTTACTGCCATTGACGAACACACTTTTCATGGTTGTGACGGTTTGACTGGTCATCTTGTAATCCCAAATACAATTACCACGATTGGAGCAAGTGCTTTCTATCTTTGTAGTGGCCTTACCAGTTTGACTATCGGCAATTCCGTAACCACCATTGGTTCAAGTGCATTCAACTTGTGTACGGGATTGACTGGCTCTTTGGTTATTCCTAACTCAGTGACAATAATTGGCAACGCCGCTTTCCAACAATGTTCAGGATTTAATGGCACTTTGACTTTATCCAATTCACTGACCTATATTGGTTATCATGCTTTTTGCGAATGTCCTTTCGTTGGTACTTTGAATATTCCTGACTCCGTCGCAACAATTGGTTGGTTTGCTTTTGCTGATTGTCCTGGCTTCACGGGGGATTTAATCCTTCCAAAAAGCCTTACAAGAATTAGAACAAGCACATTCAGCAACTGTATCGGTCTTAACGGTACAGTTATTATCCCAAATTCGGTAAGCATTATTGATGGAGAGGCTTTCGAAGGTTGCGAAAACATCAGTTCCTTCTGCATCGAAAGAGTAACCCCTCCCAACCTGCCATATCCCAATTATGTGTTTTCAGGGATTAGTAGCACTATTCCCGTTTATGTTCCCTATTGTGCAATTGACAACTATAGTAGCGCAACAGGATGGAGCCATTTTTCCAACTACCAAGGCTGTAACTTCTTTATTGAAGATGGAGATTGGTCAGATGCTGATAACTGGACTTGTGGATTACCGGAAGAAGAAGAAAATGTGATTATTGATGCCAACTGCAACATGAACCTCGTGTCAGGATCCATTGCTTCGGTTGACATTTTCAAGAGAAGCAATCTGTCCATCGCCTCAGGAGCCGCTTTGACCGTGAACAACACCATCACCAACAACGGCACTGCCAGCAACCTTGTGGTCGAATATGGTGGACAACTTAAATATAATGGTTCCGTGGCTGCCACTTTGCAAAGGGACATCCTTGCTTATTCGAGCACAAGAGACAAATATTACTTTATTGCATCGCCGATGACGGAAAATCTTAATGCTGCTACGGATGTCAACGGCATGATTACAGAAAGTGCTTACGACCTGTACATGTTTGACCAAGAATGTTCCGATGATGATCTTGAATGGCGCAACTATGAAGCAAACATGTTCGAAGACATCATACCGACCGTTGGTTATCTTTATGCTAATCAAAACGGAACCACCATCGAGTTTGCTGGTACCACAGCTCCAAGTGGAACCGATATCAACGTCGAATTGGCCTATACCGCAGGCCGTCCCTTTACAGGATACAATCTTATAGGCAACCCCTTCATTTGCGAAGCTTTCGTTGACGGAGACTTTTTGGTTCTGAACGACAATGGTGACAACTTTGTCAATGGCAGTACAATTATGCCCGGTGATGCCATCATGGTACAAGCTGATGAGGAATGGCAAAACGCCACTTTCACCACCACTCCGGGTTCAAAGAATGATTCCTACATCGAATTAAGCATTGTCAAAAATACTAACAGGGAATGCAGCGGACTTATCGACAACGCTCGTATCCGCTTTGGCGAAGGCCGTGGCATGGACAAGCTTTATCTGAATGCATCGAGCACCAACATCTACATTCCAGAAAACGGAAAGAAACGTGCCGTGGCTTACGCTGCCGACAAGAACGAAATGCCTGTCAACTTCAAGGCTGAAACCGATGGCACTTACACCATCAGCGCCGACTTGTTGAATGTTGAGAGTGACTACCTCCACCTCATCGACAACCTCACGGGCAACGACATCGACCTGAAGACCATGCCTGTATACACTTTTGAGGCCAAAGTCACTGACTATGCCTCGCGTTTCAGGTTGATGTTCGCTCCTGCCAACACCAATGAAAACGAGGAGAATTTCGCCTTCATGAGCAACGGTGCTCTCGTTATCGACAACATGTATGAAGGCGTCCTTCAAGTGATTGATGTGACAGGTCGCATCCTCAGCAGCGAAGTCATCAACGGCAACTATAACAAGAGCCTCAACTTGAGTGCTGGCGTCTATGTGTTGCGTCTGGTGAACAACAACAATGTGAAGACTCAGAAAATCATCGTGGAATAATAACTTTCACGAATGATGAACGAAAAAAGCCGACAAATTGTCGGCTTTTTTCGTTTTCACCTGCAACGCAAACAGGCTTACTTGAAGATGCTCCCAAGAATGGAACGCACAATCTTGTTGCCGATGCCACGTCCGATGGTCGTCGCCGTGGTGTTGAGTGTCTTTTCCAAGGCTTTCTGACCAGCCGATTTCTTCTTCCTTGTGCTCTTTGTGCTTGTGCCACTCGAACGTGAGCTTTGTTTCTCTTTCGCTGCCTTGGCTTTGCGCTTTTCCTCCTCCTCGGCCTCTTTCTGAAGGCGTTTCTCCTCCTGTTTCTGTTGATCAACGAGGACTTCATAGGCACTTTCGCGGTCAAAGCTCTTGTCGTAGACACCATACAGGCGCGAATTCCGAATCAAAGCCCTGCGTTGGTCATCGGAAATGGCTCCAATCTGACTGAGCGGGAACAGTATCTTGGCACGTTCAACGATACAAGGCGCGCCTTTCTCGTCCAAGAACGAGACCAAAGCTTCACCCGTCCCAAGTTCCAAGATAGCCGCTTCGGTGTTGAAACTCGGATTGGTGCGGAAGGTTTGGGCAGCGGCTTTCACAGCTTTTTGTTCCTTGGGTGTATATGCCCTCAGTCCGTGCAAGATACGATGGCCTAACTGACCAGCAATCGCTTCTGGAATGTCGTCGGGACTTTGTGTCACGAAATACACGCCAACGCCTTTTGAACGTACCAAACGGATGACCTGTTCAATCTTGTCGACCAAAGCCTTGGAAGTATCCTTGAAAAGCATGTGAGCCTCGTCGAAGAAGAATACCAATTTCGGCAAAGCCAAATCGCCCACTTCGGGCAATTGGGTATAAAGCTCACTCAACAGCCACAACAAGAATGTGGAATAAAGCTTCGGATTCAGCATCAGCTTGTCGGCAGCCAACACGTTCATCACACCTTTACCGCCTTCAGTCTGCAAAAAGTCGAACACGTTGAAAGCCGGCTCGCCGAAGAACAGGTCGGCACCTTCGGCCTCCAAAGCCAAAAGCGCACGTTGAATGGCTCCCACGCTTACCGAAGTGATGGTTCCATAGGTAGTGGTGAACTCCCTTGCGTTCTTGGCCACATAGTCCAACATCAGACGGAGGTCTTTCATATCAATCAGCAACAGACCGCGGTCGTCGGCAATCTTGAAGACAATGTTGAGGATACCCGTCTGCGTATCGTTGAGGCCCAGAAGCCTTGACAAAAGCTGCGGTCCCATGTCGGAAATGGTCGCCCTCAAAGGATGACCTTGTTCGCCGAACACGTCAAAGAAACGGGTCGGGCAGCCATGGAATTGAGGATTGGTGATGCCAAACTCAGGGCAGCGTTTTTCGATGAAGCCACTCATCTGTCCAGCCTGACTGATGCCTGAAAGGTCGCCTTTCATGTCGGCCATAAAACAAGGCACGCCCGCTTGACTGAAAGTCTCGGCCAGCACCTGCAAGGAAACAGTCTTACCCGTACCGGTTGCACCAGCAATCAGGCCGTGACGATTGGCCATCTTGCCCACCATATAGATAGGCCCGTTGTCGCAATGCGCGATGTAGAGTTGATTGTCGTCTGTGTACATATCGATTGATTTAAAATTTCAAATTTAAGATTTAAAATTCAAGGATTTATCTTGAAACGGATGTATTTGATGGTAAGCCCTTGGTCGAGCCACATCTGCTCATAGAAAGTGCGGATGGTCTTCACCTCAAGGGCATCGGCGTTTGCATAAAGGTCGTCGGTGGCATAAAGCAACGGCAAACCCTGCTGTTCCACCACATCATGGAGCGTAAATTCGTACATGATGGGGCTGTCAGTTTTCAGGTTCAGGATTCCGTCTTTTCTGACAATCTTGCGGTAACGCTCAAGAAACTCGGGCGAAGTGAGTCGATGACGCGCATTGCGGACACCCTCTCCGGGATGCGGGTCTGGGAAAGTGACCCAAATCTCCGACACCTCGTCCTTGCCAAAAAAATGCTCAATCTGGTCGATGCGAGCGCGTAAAAAAGCCACATTCTTCAGGTTTTCCTCATTAGATTGCTTCAATCCACGCCAAATCCGTGCGCCCTTAATGTCGACACCTATATAATTAATGTCGGGATGCACACGCGCCAAACCCACCGTGTATTCTCCCTTGCCGCAACCCAATTCTAACACAATAGGATGATCGTTATGGAAAAACTCCTCGTGCCACTTCCCTTGCAACGGGAAACCTTCCTCCATAATGCGCTCATAGCTGTATTCGAACAAGTTCGGGAAAGTCTTGTTCTCTGCAAAGCGTTCCAGTTTGTTTTTCTTCGACATACTCCAATGTTTTACTTCAAAATCCAGCCTTTACCGCCATGAACCTCCCTGATTTCACGAAGGGCAACATGCGCCTCTTCTTCGGTATGGTAACGGTCGTATGCAACAAACCACCGCTCGCCCCGCTTTTCCATAAAGGCATTCACAAAACCTTTGTTTTTCAATGAGTTGACCATGCGCTGGGCTGGCTCTTCACGGTCATAGCATCCAGCTATGATTTGTATGGTATCCTTACTTATTTGTCGCACAGGCGTCGTTGCCATCTCTTCCCTTATAATCTGCCCGATCATCTCGCCTACCATTTCCTTAATCGCTTCCTCGTCAATGGCTCTGCCGTCTGTCGATTCGTCCGTCACCTCAGCGGTTTTCTCCTTTTCGCCAAAGATGGCCGGACGATACACCTTGAAATAGAGCAATCCGCTCATAATGAGCACCAAACATATCAGGAACGGCCAAACGCCCTTGCCAATTTCGCGCTCTCCTTCTCCTATTGGCTCAAGTTCTTCATCATCCGTCGGCGGAGAAACCATGTCTTGCTGCTTTTGCTCAAATTCTTCCTCTTCCGCTTCAACACTTTCCACAACCATGGGAGGTGTAACGGGTTCGAGGGAGAAATTGCTCAGGCCGAACGCATCGGTATTGTAATTGACCGCACTTTCCTGCTCGAAAACCATCTCATTCCCAGGGCCGAACGACAAAGTGCCAATATCCTTCAACTGTACCTTTTGTCCCGACTTCATAGTATTGAAGCAATCCGAAACAAAGTGGAATAGCATCCGTTTCGCCTCATTCTCCGAAATGCCTATCTCATTGATGAGATACTTGATTATCACATCATTGTCTTCTCTCAAACTGGGGTCAAAACTTATTTGGGTGGAAGGCATCGAAAAGCCATTGCTGTCCAAATCCACTTTGGCCGAGCAAGGACTCTTGACAAAAGCACCCAAGCCCGGCACCACTACCGTGTCGCGCACAAACAAAAGGTCTGATATGGCTTCAACAATTGAAATCATCTTGCAATATCTTGGTTTTTAGCGAATTGCTCCGCTTTTTCAATATCATTTGGCATGTCAATCGAAACGTTCTCGGATTGTGTGATGCCCATGCGGATGCGTAATCCATTTTCGAGCCAACGCAACTGCTCCAGCGATTCGGAAAGCTCCAAAGTCGTCGGCTGCATCTCCGCAATTCGACGCAGTGTCTCTGCCTTGTAGGCGTAAATGCCGATATGTTTGTAAAAAACGCCTTTCTCCAACCATTCTTTTCGGTCAAGATTGCGCATGAAAGGAATGGGGCTCCTACTGAAATACAACGCATTACCCTTTTCATCCATCACCACCTTCACCGTGTTGGGACTGAACAGCTCGTCCTCATCTCCAATCCGTTTGGCCAACGACGCCAATTGGGTATCTTCTTGCGCAATCAAGGTTATCATCTGATTGATTTGCTTCGGGTCGATGAAAGGTTCGTCGCCTTGTATATTCACAACAGCATCGTATTGGTTTTCAAGCAAATCCAATGCCTCACGACAACGGTCGGTGCCGCTTCGGTGGTTGGGACGGGTCATCACATACCGCCCGCCGAAATCCATCACCGCATCGGCAATGCGTGCATCGTCAGTAGCAATCACCACAGCATCAAGTTCCGACTTCAAGGCTTGTTCATAGACACGCTGAATCATCGGCTTCCCCTTAATCAAAGCCAAAGGCTTGCCGGGAAAGCGCGTGGAAGCGTAACGGGCAGGTATGATTCCTACAACTTTCATTTTCAGAACAATCCGTTGAGTGAGCCTTCGATTCTGTCGACCACAGTACTCAGGTCTTCAGGGTTTTCAAGCTCTATATTGTCGGTGTCGATGATGAGCAGTTTGCCGTCCGAATAGTTCTTGATCCACTCCTCATAACGTTCGTTAAGGTTGGTCAAATAGCTGATGCTGATGGACTGCTCAAACTCGCGGTTGCGTTTGGCAATATGGCGAATCAAAGTCGGCACCGAAGCGCGCAGGTAAATCAACAAATCAGGCGGCTGAAGGAATTTGGTCATCAGCTCGAACAACGACTTATAATTCTCAAAATCACGGGTTTCCATCAATCCCATCGAATAGAGGTTGGCCGCAAAGATGTGCGCATCCTCGTAGATGGTGCGGTCTTGGATGACGTCTTCGCCGCTGTTGCGGATGTCCATCACTTGACGGAAACGGCTGTTGAGGAAGAATATTTGGATATTGAAGGACCAGCGTTGCATGTCCTCATAGAAACTGTCGAGATATGGGTTATGTTCAACTTCCTCAAAATGAGGCTTCCAGTTGAAATGCTTGGCAAGGAGACGGGTAAGAGTCGTCTTCCCTGAGCCGATATTGCCTGCTATCGCGATGTGCATAATGTGTGAGTTTTAGCGTTGTGATTGAAGTGGCTAAATTAAGGAAAAGTCGGGAATAAGGGTGAAAAATTTTACAGAAAAATGATACGCCGTTGAGAATCAATTTATTTCGGTGCCTTCTTCAGCAAATAAAGCCCCATCACGCAAAAGATGATGTTGGGAATCCATGCGGCGAGGGCGGGCGACAAACCTCCCGAAATGGCAAACGACTTGGAAACCTGCATGAAAAGAATGTACGAAAAGGCTATGGTGATGCCGATGCCGAGGTGCATACCGATGCCGCCCCTCACCTTTCGGCTCGACAAGGCGGCACCAATCAAGGTCAAAATGATGACTGCGGCAGGCGACGACATCCTCCGGTGCATCTCCACCTCATATTCCCTCACGCCCTCCGAGCCTTTTTCCTTCATCCCACGAATGTGGTCGCGCAACTCGAAGTAATCCATCTCTTCAAAATCTTCCTTCATATTGTAAAGGTCGGTGGGTAGCAGGTTGATGATGGTATCGTAATTGCGCCCGAAACTGATGCTTTCGGTCTCTCCGTCAAGCTTGCGGATGGCATACGGGTCAAAATACCAACTGTTGGGTGCGATGGTGTCGTGATAGAGCACATCGGCCAACGCCTTGAATTTCAACTCACTGCCATCGTATTTCTCCCATGAGAACCGCGATCCGTATTCCCTTTGGATGTTGTAGGTCTCCACGTAAATGAACTCGTCCTTCCCAATCTGCACGTGAACATTGCGCCCCGCGCTTTGGCTCAACTTTTCCATATATTCATCCTTGAACTTCCTTCGAACCTCGTTGGTCTTGGGAATCAAGAAGTTGCCGAAATACAACGACATCACGGCAATGGACACGGCGGCCAGCATATATGGATACAAAAACCGCCAAAAACTGATGCCACTGCTCAAAATGGCCACAATCTCGGTGCGCGCCGCCATCTTCGAGGTGAAAAACACCACGGCGATGAAAGCGAACAAATGGATGAAGAGATTAATATAATAAGGTATGGAAGTGACATAATAATCCACAAGAACCCTTTGCCACGGAGCGTTGTTTTTCAGGAAAGCGTCGATGTTCTCCGACAAGTCGAAAATGATGACAATCAAAATCAACATGGAGATGGCAAAGAAAAAAGTCCCGAGGTACTTCTTGAAGATATATGCGTCTATTTTTCTCATTTACAGTCTTCTGGTCACTTTTTGCAGCATTTCGTCACGCCAAACGGCAAAGTCGCCTTCAATGATATGCCTACGTGCCTCGCGCACCAACCAAAGGTAGAAACCGATGTTGTGGAGGCTGGCAATCATCGGGCCGAGAATCTCGCCCGCGACGAACAAATGACGCAGGTAAGCCCTCGAATATTGTGCGTCGACGAAAGTTTCGCCGTTAGGGTCGACGGGCGAAAAGTCAAACTTCCATTTTTCGTTCTTCAGGTTGATGATGCCTTCGGAGGTGAAAATCATGCCGTTACGTCCGTTTCGCGTAGGCATCACGCAGTCGAACATATCCACGCCGCGCGAAATGCCCTCCAAAATGTTGGCCGGCGTGCCGACACCCATCAGATAACGCGGGCGGTCTTTGGGTAAGATGGTGTTGACCAACTCGATCATCTCATACATCTTCTCTGTTGGTTCGCCCACCGCCAAACCGCCAATGGCGTTGCCGTCGGCATTCTTTGAGGCAATGTGCTCCGCCGATTGCACGCGCAAATCGCGGTAAACGCAACCCTGCACGATGGGGAACAATGCCTGTTCGTAGCCATATTTCGGTTCGGTGGACTTGAAACGCTCCACGCAACGGTCGAGCCAGCGATGGGTGCGCTCCATGGATTGCTTGGCATAGTCGTATTCGGCGGTGCCGGGTGTGCATTCGTCGAAGGCCATCATGATGTCGGCCCCGATGCTGCGCTGGATGTCCATCACATTTTCGGGCGTGAACAGATGCCGCGAGCCGTCAATGTGCGACTGGAAAGTGACGCCCTCCTCTTTCATCTTGCGGATACCCGTCAACGAAAACACCTGAAAACCACCGCTATCCGTGAGGATGGGACGCTCCCAGCCGTTAAACTTATGCAAGCCGCCAACGGCTTCGAGCACTTCCAAACCGGGACGCAGATAGAGATGGTAGGTGTTGCCCAAAATGATTTGCGCCTTCACCTCGTCGCGCACATCGCGGATATGGCACGCCTTGACCGTGCCCGCCGTACCTACAGGCATGAAAATCGGGGTTTCAATCGGGCCGTGGCCAGTGTTCAGCACACCAGCACGCGCGTTGCTTTTCGGGTCATTGGAGACAACATTGAAATTCATCGGTCTAATTTTGCGCAAAAGTACGACTTTTTTTGCAACAATTTTTCTTATCTTTGCATTCATCAAAATCCGACCGTCATGCAGATTCAATTTTTCTATAATCATATCAGTTTCATCGTTTTAGCCATCTTCCTCATCACGCTGCTCATCCAATTGGCCTACCATTGGGGACTGTTCTCGAAAGTCGCCTTCTACAAAAGGAAAAAGCGCCCGAAACTCGACGAGGAACTTGAACCCGTTTCGGTGGTCATCTGCGCCCGCAACGCCTATGAACACCTGACGGAACTCATCCCTGCACTGCTCAACCAAGATTACCCTGATTTTGAAATCGTTGTGGTGAACGACTGCTCCGACGACGAAACGGAAGAGTATCTTAAAGAACTTACGCGCCATGAGTCGAGGGTCAAGCCAGTGCAGATGAAACAGCACCTTAACTTCTTCAATGGCAAGAAGTTCCCCCTCTCGATGGGTATCAAATCGGCGCAAAACGACCTGATTGTGCTGACGGAATGCACCTGTATGCCCACCAACGAGAAATGGCTACGCAGCGTGGCCAACTGCTACGGAGGCCACACAGAAGTGGTCATCGGCTACAGCCCCTACGTGCAGAAAAAGGGCATCATCAACAAAATCATCCGTTTCGATGCCCTTCAGCAAGGCCTGCTTTACTTGTCCTCAGCCTTGGGCGGGCATCCTTACATGGGCATCAGCAAAAACCTTTCGTACCGCAAGGAGCTGTTTTTCAGGAACAACGGTTTCATTTCCCACTACACCACCACCGTGGGCGACGACGACCTGTTCATCAACCAAGTGGCCAACAAAAAGAACACGGAAGTGCTGATTGACGCCGAGAACATGATTAAGGCCACCCCAACCAGCAGTTTCAAGTCGTGGATGCGGGAAAAAAGCAGCCGTTATTCCACCATCTCCAAATACAAGCTCACCTCAAGAACCCTGTTGAGCCTTTTCTATGGCTCGCAGTTCTTGTTTTATGTTTCCTTCATCGCCCTGATGTTCCTCAAACCGGCATTCACCATCGCTGAAAGCGCGGTTTTCTATATCCCGATTCTGGTCTTTTTCTTCCTGTTGCGCTTTGGCACCCAACTCATTATCTACCATAACGCCTCCAAGCATTTGGGCGAAAAAGGCCTGCTCCCGGGTTTGATAGCCTACGATTTCCTGTTCGCGTTCCTCTCGCCTTGGATGAGGCTTTTGGGACGAATGAAGGTTGGGGTGGAATGATTTTTCGTCTCGCGCCCCGTAGGGGCGAACCCATGTGTTCGCCCTTTGCAACCCGTGTGTTCGCCCATTTGATCCCATTGCCATTTTTATTGGGTGGACGTTCCTTTCGTGGTGGGCGGACACATGGGTCCGCCCCTACATGGTTGTCGAAACACCGTGGCTGCCGCATATTTGAATCCCCCTAACCCCCTTAAAAGGGGGGATTATACGCCCCACTAAAACCAACAAAAAAAGGCGACCCTCAAACAATGAAGGCCGCCTTGCGTTGATTGTTTTGGCTGTCATACAGCAACCCAACAAGGGCGATTATTGCTCAATAATTCTCCACGGCCCAGTCAGAGGGGATGCCGCTGTCGCCAGTGGACCAGCTTGCGTCGGAGGCCTTGATGAACGTGCCACGGGCGGCCACACCACTCAACCAGCTGCTAGTGTTGTCACCCATTCCAGAAGTGGCGAGGCATGTGATTCTGTTTAGACTTTCGCAATTGTTGAACATGGAACTATAGCAATTTGAAACCAGCGTGGAGGCGGGCAACACGGGAGACTCTTCCAGGCCGGTCCATTCGAACATGCCCTGGTAGCAGCCAGTAGTCAAATCCCTGGCGGGCAGCTTGGGGGCCACGAACAGGTTGGAGCAGCCCGAGAACATGTGACTGTAGCAATAGGGAGCCAAACCAGTGGCTGGCAGTTCAAGAGGCTTTTGGGGATGGTCGCATAGCCCTGTACAATCAGCAAATAGAGATTCAAAAATATAATCAGCCATAGAATTAAATTCTGTAATACCTGCATAGTCATCTTTATTGATAAGACTCATGATGTTGCCATACACATAGACATAGCAGACCTCACCTTCCTCACCTACGGAAAAATAGTTGTAGGCTGATGTACTTGTGGCGTATTGAAGATTCGTTCCGCGGAACATCACCTTGTCGCCTTCCTTAGCAAGGGTGATGGTGGTGCCTACCGAATAGTGTGTCCAAGTCTCGCCATCGGTGCTTGTTTGCACATAAACGTTAGGTGCTTCTTCATCATCACTATCCATTCTATTGAGAGTCACCGTAGCGCCTCCCCCCTTGGCCTCGAAGGTGAGCGGGATGGCGAGAGGATCGAAAGATTCCATTGTCATAGTAACACCATCACTGTAATATTGGTTTATGCCAATTCCACCTGCAATAGCGGGGCGCGTCCCAATGTATCCGTAATCCTCCGTATAGGCATTTCCCGCCGCTATAGGACCCTCCTGAGGAAGCACGATGGCCCATGTCTCGGTGTTTCCGGTAGTAAGGCCAGCCATCTTAATCACGCCGTTATAGACTTTGCTATATTTGAAGCCGTCTATGAAGCCGTCGTCCCCGGAACGGTTGAATCTCACGGTCACAAAGTTGTTCATGCCACTGATGCAAAGGGGAGCCGTGGAATTTATGTCCGCGTTGAACTTCATCAGCGAGCACTTGTTTTGCAGGATGGCCGTGTAATTGCTTCTCTCAGAAGGATCAGAAGGAACTGTCTCCTTGGACTGTCCCATCGAAATCACAGGCAGCTTCCCTGTCTGTTCGCCGATGTACACGGAGCACTCATTTTTATGTGTATCAAAGTACTGCGGGGAAACGTTGCCAAAGAAATAGAAATACAGATGCTCGCCTGTTGTAGCATTTTCGATAGGACCGCTAAAATTGGTTCCATTATGTTTTAAAGTGCCGACATAATGGCCGTTGCAGGCCACCACAATCTCGTCGTCCTTTTTAAATGTGACATGCGGCGGGTCAACGTCCACCTTTGCATTGTTGTCACTTTTCACATCCAAGGTAATCATCACGGAGTTGCCTTCATTTTGAGGCGTCTCGAGTTTTTCCTTCTTGCACTGCGCGAGGCCCAGCACCAAGGCCAGAGCCATCACGAAATAGGTCATTTTTTTCATTGCTTGTCCTCCTTCTTTTTAAGTGCCACATAACCGAGGCCAGCGCCAAGCAGAATGACGAGGCCGCTGCCGAGCGGGACTTCTTCCCCGAAGTCGCCGTTGGTGATGCCGCCAGAGATATTGTCATTAATGGCACCACTCTTACCAAACAATCCACTGTTGGAGCCGAAATCTTCCTCATCAATAAGGTTATCAAACAGGTCATCCGTTCCGAAAAGTTTGCCGAATCCAAACAGTCCGCCCCCAGTTTCGGCTTCCACGTCCTGAGCGAAACTACTCGCTGGCAGCAGCATTCCCACCGCCAATGCCATCGAAAGCATGATGGATTTCAGTTTTCCGTAGTTTTTGTTCATTGAGTTATTTTGATTTAAAAATTTAAAATTTAAAGATTTAAAATTCAATGGTTTAGAATTTCTTTTACGCTCTTTTGAAGGTGCAAAATTATAAAAAATATCTTTTGGGTGATAAAATTGGACTAAGAATCCAAAAAATCTGAAAACCACATTATTCTGAAATCGACCACCTATAGATTCCCAACAGGAATGACATCGGCAGTCGATTCCAAAACTCAGCCCTTAATCTGAATCAAAAAGTCTTCGTCAATGAGCGGCTGCACCAAGGCACGCATCTCCTCCACAGTAAACTTCTGCAAGCCTTCCTCGGGCGTGGGGCGGTCGATGGTGTAGACCATCACTTCACGCGGCTTCAAGGTACGCACAATGTCCATCCAGCCGTTCAGCACTTCAGGACTTGAGGAGTCGAAGTCCTTGCTTTTCAGGAACATGGTTTGCAGGATGAAATCGCCGTTGAACTGCTTCAAGGCCTCCACCACCATATTAATATGATAGCCCGGCGCAGGATGGTTGATTTTTTCCACTAACTCATCGGTCGGCGCATCGATTTTCATGGTCGGGTTGTCCACCTTGCGCAAGGCGGCGAAAACCTCTGGCTTGTGCACCATCGTGGCATTCGACAGCACCGTAATCTTCGAATTGGGATAATACTGGTTGCGCAACCGAATGGTGTCGTCTATGATTTGCGGGAAGTCGGGATTGATGGTCGGCTCACCGTCGCCGCTGAAGGTGATGGAGTCGATGGGCACTTGGTTGGCCTTACATTCCTTCAGCTTGGCTTCCAAGGCATTGCGCACTTTTTCAGCGGTGGGCAGTTTCGTGTCGTTGCGTCCGTCCTTGTTCCAGCCGCATTCGCAATAGATGCAGTCGAAAGTGCAGATTTTGCCCTTTTCAGGCAGTAGATTAATGCCTAAGGAGCTGCCGAGACGGCGGCTATGGATGGGACCGAAAACTGTTTCTTCTCTGATCATTTTGACTATGGCTAATGACGATGGCCTATGGCTCACTTTTGACTATGGTCAACTTTACCGTAAAGTGAGCCATAGTCATAAGCCATAGGCCATAGTCAAATTACTTTGCGTAACTCACAGCTCTCGTTTCACGAATCACCGTAATCTTAATCTGACCCGGGTAGGTCATTTCGGTCTGGATTTGCTTCGAGAGGTCGTAGGCGATGCGGTCGGCGTCTTGGTCGGTCACCTTGTCGGCACCCACAATGACTCGCAACTCGCGACCCGCTTGGATGGCGTAGGTCTTCACCACGCCCGGATAGCTCATGGCCATGTCTTCCAACTTGTTGAGACGCTGGATGTAAGCCTCAACCACCTCGCGGCGGGCACCCGGACGAGCACCTGAGATGGCGTCGCACACCTGCACGATGGGCGAAATCATGTTGTCCATCTCGATTTCCTCATGGTGGGCACCGATGGCATTGCAGATGTCGGGCTTCTCCTTGAGGCGTTCGGCGACCTTCATACCCAAAATGGCGTGCGGCAGTTCTTCCTCATTCTCAGCCACTTTACCGATGTCGTGCAAGAGACCGGCGCGCTTGGCCGATTTCACGTTGAGACCCAACTCAGCGGCCATCGTGGCGCAAAGCTTGGCCGTCTCAATGGAGTGTTGCAGCAGGTTCTGGCCATAAGAAGTGCGGTACTTCATGCGGCCAATCATCTTGATCAGTTCAGGATTGAGGTTGTGGATGCCAAGGTCGATGGAAGTGCGCTTGCCGGTTTCCATAATCTCTTGATCCACTTGTTTTTCCACCTTGTGGACCACCTCTTCGATACGAGCGGGGTGGATACGTCCGTCAACGACGAGCTTCTGCAAGGACAGGCGGGCGATTTCGCGGCGAATCGGGTCGAAGCCGGAGATGAGGATGGCGTCGGGGCTGTCGTCGATGATGATTTCAACACCCGTAAGCGATTCGAGGGTGCGAATATTGCGGCCCTCACGCCCGATGATGCGGCCCTTAATCTCGTCATTTTCAATGTTGAACACGCTGACGGTGTTCTCGATGGCCGTCTCCGAAGCCGTGCGTTGGATGGTCTCCAACACAATCTTTTTGGCCGTTTGAGCTGCGCTCATCTTGGCCTCTTCGGTCACTTCCTTCACATAAACCATGGCCTCAGCCTGCGCGTCTTCCTTGATAAGCTCAATCAATTGTTCCTTGGCTTCCTTGGCCGAAAGGCCCGATATGGATTCCAATTTCTTGCTTTCTTCGCTGTAGATGCGGTCGAGGTCGGCTTTCTTCTTGTTGAAGGTCTCGATTTGGCTTTCCAATTTCTGTTGGGCGGCTTGCACCTCTTTCGACTTGCGCTGTGCCTCGTCCATCTTCTGGCTGGCATCTTGTTTCAGTTGGTTGGCCTTTTGTTCCACCTTTTGGGCGGCACGGTTGCGCTCCTCGCAGGCCTTTTCGTGTTCGTCTTTCATTTGGAGGAACTTTTCCTTGGCTTGCAGGATGCGCTCTTTCTTGATGACTTCGGCCTTTTCTTTGGCTTCTTCTAACAAAGCCGTCTCTTCTTTGATGACTGCCTTTTTCAGCAGCGTAGAAGTAATAAAATAACCGACAAGAAGACCCACTAACAGGGTCGCTATCGGAATGAGGATTGATACGTTGAGTAATAACATTTTAAAACTTGTTTTTACTCGAAAAATGAGGAGGAAACAAAAGAAACTGCCTGCTCGTTGGGATATGCGTAAACCCCAAATGATACGCTTGTGGCCACCGCGTTGCGCAAACGTCCACCGGCACCGAAGTGCTTCCCCGAAGGGAATGAGGCCTGTTTTTACAGAGCGCGAGTAGACCGATTAATGTGTTGATAGTGTTGAGTTTACCAAATGCGCTGAACAGGCAGTTCCAAATTTTCAAAGAACATTTCCGCGAAAACCGCGGTTATCATTGTTCGCTCAGTAAGTTGTTCAGTTCCTGAAGCTTGCGTCCCAGATTCTGATCTCGGTAATTCAATTCAGCTTCCATCTTGACCATTGAGGTCGCGAATTGCAGGGCGGTCATCGAAAGCAGGTCTTGGACGTCCTTGTAGGCGTATTGCTTCGAGTAGTACTTCACCCGCTCGTTGATGAGGTTGCCGGCCTTCCTGACCTTTTCTTCGTCAGCGCGGGCCACCGACAAGCGGTAGGGTCTTTCCAACAGGGTGATATTGATTGTAATGTCATCCATCTCGCTGACTTTCAAGTATCTGAATTATTCCTTACTGTTCAAAATCGAAACGCACCTGTCAATTTCCCTGACCAACTCCTTGATGAGCTTTCTTCCTTCTTCTACTTCTCCCTCGTTGTCGAGTGCGTTAACAATTGTACATTTATTTATTTTATCTTGCAACTCCACCGCCGACCTTCGCAGCGCCAGATTTTCCTTGTCCAACGCTTCGTTTTCCTCGGCGAGCCGCTTGTTTTCAGCAGCCAACTGTTTTTTTTCATCAATCAATTTCCTCAATTTCAACTCAATTTCGGATACTATGATGCTCAAGTCGGCCATGTCGCAATCGGGTCTTGGAATTGTGTTGCAAAAATACGGAATTATATGTTACCTCATCCTTTTTCAAGAAAAAAAATTCCCCGAATGGTCATTCATAGGGGAAAAAGTCCTACTTTTAGCGCATTAAAAATCGTCAATTATGAACATCAAGCACACTTTTATGATTGCATTGACTGCACTTTTGGCTTCTTGCACACCCAAGGAAATCACCCTGACTTTCATCGAAACCACTGATACTCATGGACGTTACGATGAGTTTGCCAACGATGCCTATGTCATCAAACAAATGAAAAACGAGTTGAGCGACCGACTTATCCTGTTGGACAACGGCGACGACATGCAAGGCACACCGTTCCAATATTGCTCCAACCAAGACGCCGAGCATCCCAATTTGGTTTCGGAAGTGCTCAATTATTTCCCTTACGATGCGGTTTGCGTGGGCAACCATGATATTGAGGCTGGCCGCAAGGTGTTCGACCGCGTGTATGCCGAAACCAAAGTGCCCGTTTTGGCCGCCAATGTCATCGACGAAACGACGGGCGAACCGTATTTCACACCTTATATCGTCTTGAAGCGCGACGGTTTCAAAATCGCGGTGCTTGGCCTGCTGACACCCTACGTAGTCACTTGGGTACCAGACCGTTTACGCCCGGGATTGCGTTTCGAGCAACTCGAAGCCGCCGCCGAAAAATGGGTGAAAATCATCCAAGAAAAGGAACATCCTGATTTGATGGTTGGCCTTTTCCACTCCGGCTGGGAGCCGCAAATGCAAAACCTGCCTCCCGACCATCCTTTGGGCCGCGAGAATGCCACGAAATGGGTGGCCGAGAATGTGCCCGGCTTCAACCTGATTTTCTACGGCCACGACCACCGTACCCGTGCCGAAAAAGTGCTGAACATCAACGGAGAACCCGTTTATGTGCTCAACTCCGGCAACCGTGGACAAGGCTTGGCCATTGCCGAAGTCACCTTGAAGAAAGGACAGAAGCCCAAAATTTCCGTTGAACTGAAACCCACCGACGGCGAAGAGAAAGACGAAGTCTTCCTTGCCATGCTCCAGCCCTACATCGACCGCGCCGAAGCCTACCAAAATCAAGAGGTGGCCGAACTGCCCGTCCGCATCAGCAGCAACGATGTTTTCAACGGGCCTTGCCTATGGGTTGACGAGATACACCGTTGCCAATTTGAAACCGTCGAAGCCGAAGGCATACACGCCGACATTTCGATGGCTGCCCCTCTCGGCGGCGGCAAGACCCTCGAAGCGGGAATGCTGAAAGTGAGCGATTTCTTCACTTGGTATCCTTTCGAGAACTCGTTGGCAGTCATGGCTTTGACGGGCAAGGAGGTGAAAGCCTTCCTCGAATACGCCTACGAGATGAAAAGCCCGATTTACAATTTTGACTCGGGCGCAGGCCTCATTTATGAAGTGACCGAAAGCAAACCCATGGGCGAGCGCATCAAGATTATCAGCATGGCCGACGGCACACCCTTCGACATGAACAAGACCTACAACGTGGTGATGAATTCCTACCGCTCAATGGGCGGCGGCAACCATTTGATGAACGGCCTCGGCTGGGCACAGGAAGACATCAAGGACCATGTCGTTTGGCAAAGCGACCGCGATTTGCGTTCGCTCTTCATCGAATGGGCCTCGAATAAAGGCGTGTTGGACATGGAACCTTTGAATTGCTGGAGAATTAAGTAATCACAAAACCCACAAAACAATGCAAAACATCAGTATTAAACAACGGCTCCACAACCGTGTCGCCGCCGAAAAGGAGACGGTTGGCGACTTTTCGCAACAAAGGGTTTTGAAAGTTTTGCAAGTTTTGTGACAAAAAAGAAAGATGAGAGAAGAATTCCTATATTACCTTTGGGAAAACCGCCTATTGAACAACGACCTGCAAACCACTGAAGGCGAGCATGTTGACATTGTCGCAACAGGCTACCGCAATACCAATTCGGGACCTGATTTTTTGGAGGCGAGAATCCAAATTGGCGACAAACTTTGGGCCGGCCATGTGGAAATCCACATGAAGAGCAGCGACTGGAACCGCCACGGACACCAAACCGACAAGGCTTATCAGAATGTTATCCTGCATGTGGTTTACGAAAACGACACCAAGTCCAATGACCTCCCAACCTTGGAACTGAAAGGCCGTTTTGACGAAACGCTTTTCGCTAATTACCAAAGGTTTATCTCATCAAAAAGTTGGATTCCTTGCGAGAAAACCATTGCCCAAGTGCCCGTTTTCACCCGCCTTTCTTGGCTTGACTGCATGGCTGTGGAACGCTTGGAAAGCAAGGCCGAAGCCGTCACCAAAATCCTGAATGCCAACCAATTTGATTGGGAAGATGCGCTTTATAAACTGTTGATGCGCTATTTCGGTCTGAAAGTGAACAACGAAGCCTTTGAAACCTTGGCCAACATCCTGCCTTTCAAGACCTTGCTGAAACATGCCGACAACCTTTTGCAAGTGGAGGCCATGCTGATGGGCTGCGCGGGCTTCCTTGAAGACGACTTTACGGAGGATTATCCCCTGTTGCTCAAGCGCGAGTTCAACGTAATGAAAGCCAAATTCAACCTTCTGACCATGCCAGCCGAGCGTTGGAAGTTCATGCGAATGCGCCCGAGCAACTTCCCGACCATCCGCTTGGCCCAAATGGCGCAATTGATTCACAAAAACGGCTGTTTGTTCTCGAAAATTCGCGAGGCGAAAAACGCTGCTGAGGTCAAAGCCTTGTTTGATGTGGCGGCTTCTGATTATTGGGAGACGCATTATCGGTTTGAGGCAGCATCAGCAGCGAAGCCAAAACATTTAGGCGACGCTACAGCGAATATTTTGATTATCAATGCCGTGGTGCCGTTATTGTTTTGCTATGGCAAATTGCACAAAGACGAATCGGTATGCGAAATCGCCATGCAGTTTTTGGAAGAGACTGAGGCTGAGGACAACGCCATTATCCGACATTTCGCTCAATGTGGTATCAAGGCGGAAAACGCCATGCAGACGCAAGCATTGTTGCACCTATATAATATGTATTGCAAGCGGAAACGGTGCTTGGAATGCCGGATTGGGAATGTATTGCTGAAATAGTTTTCACGCAGAATCCGCAGAATTCGCAGAACCTACCAGACGCAAACCACATATCGCTTTGCGCTTCATATAATTCTGCGTATTCTGCGTGAGAAAAACACTCAATCCGTTTCTTCCAAAGAGAAAATTTCCTCCACAGGTTTCCCGAACACCTGCGCCATCTTCAAAGCCAAGACCGTTGAAGGCACATACCGCCCTGACTCTATGGCATTTATTGACTGTCGGCTCACCCCTACGCGCTGGGCCAATTCCTCTTGCGTGAGGTCCATTTCGGCGCGGGCCACTTTCAAACGGTTCTTCATTGCACGCCTCCTTTGTTGAAACGGAGCATTGCTATCTTGAATTTAATTACGAACAGCAGGAGAAACACAAAAAAAACAAAATAAGGAATATACATATAGGAAAAGCCGTAAATCAGCAAGGTGCCAAGTATAAAAAAGCCCGCCGAGACGTATGTGGACCAAATCAGACTCTGCGAACGAATATACTGCACGAATTCGTCTTCGACCCTTTCCTTGGAGAAACCGATGAAAATCAGGCCAATGATCAACAAAGGCATGGCTATGGAATACATACTCGTATTGACCATGTTAAAGAAACCACTCTCATTGTCATCATCAAAAAAGACATCCACATAAAGTGCAGGCATACGGATTGTTATATCGTTAATAAAACCCAGTAACAATACCACAAAAGAAGCAATGGCAACCACCCATCCAATCCATTGAAAGTAATGGGGAAACAAATAGTTTTTCTTCATAAGGCTATGTTTTTTTGACACGGGACTGCGGGACACGGGACGCGGGACAGACCCATGTCTCGCGTCTCGAAGTCCCGTGTCTCGTGTCATCTATTTTTCCAACAATTTCACCAAATCAGCTTCCAATTCTTCTTCCATGTCTTTGCTGAAACCATGATGCGTCTTCGCTATCTTTCCTTCGCGGTCAAGGAAGAACAAGGTCGGGAAAAGCCAAACCTGATATGTATGATAAAGCTCACGTTCGGAGAAAAGAACGGTGTATGTAATGTCGCGCTTGGCCAAGAAATCTGCCATCTCGTCCTTTACGGGGTCGTCGATGGGGTCGATGCCGAGCATGACGAAGCCTTTGTCCTTGTATTTCTCGTGCAGGCTTTGCAAAACGGGCATGGCGGCGCAGCACGGGGCGCACGACTTGTAGAAGAAATCGAGCAACACGACCTTGCCTTTCAGGTCGGCGAGGCGGATAGTATCGCCCGTCAGCGTGGGCAACGACCAATCTGGCGCGGGTGAGCCTTCAGGAAGCGGTTCGGGTTCCTTGTAGGGTTCGTAGTCTTTCAGTGTCACCTCGGCGGGAATGGATTCCAAGGTCAGCTTGGATGCATCAGCCACTGGCCTGAAATCAACAAGACGGCATTCTTCGTATTGACACATCGTATCTTGCTGTTCCAATACATCGAAAGCAATCGCATATTGCAGGGGCAGGTAGTCTTTCTTGTCAATCCACAGGTTGATTTCATAGCGGAGGTTCTGCATACCAAAAACGGTGTCAGGTTCGTCATTAACCGGACAAAGAATATCAACAAGATAGCAAGACTTTCCATCCAATCGGGTTTCCGAAAGGGAATAAGAATAGGTGCTGTCGGTCAAACTTTTTTCGTTCGGAATCGGATAACAGCTTTTGGTCGCCAAAGTTGTGTAGAACGTGCGATTGTGTCGTTCCCTGATGATGTCAGCGGCCCACAAGTCGCACGGCATCAGCGTTCCAGTGCTGTCATCGAAGGAGGCATATTCGTTTCCCGTGTAGAGGAAATGATACGACCATCCTGAATCCCACGACCCATTGTCGGGATCCCAAGTTTCCTGGAAATAATTGAAGGCTTTGCCGTAAATCGTGTCGTCGGGCAATTTCTTGAAATCACAGGTGTAGCGGGACAAAGTCGTGTCGTTGCCCGACATGTACTTCATCCTTCGACTCATTTCGTAATGCCCCTCTTGGATGGACTGGCATTTCTGGTAGGATTTCCGAAGAACTTCTTCGGCGGTGGGCTGGCTGTTGCAGCCCACAAGCACGACCGCGACGGCGGCCCATGCCAAAACAGCTTTGATTGAATGTTTCATTTTGTATTTATTTTAAGTTTGACGCTGCAAAAGTAAAGTAAACTTTCCATATAGACAAATTAATTTGTCATTTTTTTGAGGCATCTCTACAAATGACCGAACAAATTGACCACAAATGACCGAATAAATTTGTAAAAAACTCCACAAATGACCGAACAAATCGGCCACAAATGACCGAAAATTTGTCGAAATATTTGCATAATCCAAACAAAACCAATAATTTTGCAGCAAAATTAAAAACACTCAAATTATGAAGGCAAAATACAAACCAAGAATAGCCGATAAACTTCTTGCCCGAAAGCTGGCAGGCAAAGGGGCGGTTTTGGTGGAAGGCCCAAAATGGTGTGGAAAGACCACAACCGCGCAACAGCAAGCCCAAAGCCTACTCAATCTTGGTGACAGCGACATTTTGAGCCAGAGCCTTAAAATAATGGAAATCAGTCCAAAAACGCTATTGCAAGGGAAAACACCTCGCTTGATTGACGAGTGGCAAACCATCCCACCACTTTGGGACACCATCCGTAGTGAGGTTGACCAACGAGGCGAATTCTCACAATTCATCCTGACAGGCTCGTCGGTACTTCCACAAGCCAACGAAACCACCCATAGCGGAACGGGACGCTTTGCCCATATCAAGATGCGGCCTATGAGTTTGTTTGAATCAGGCGAATCGACGGGAATCGTAAGCCTTGGTGACTTGTTTGATGGCAACACTTTCGCGCCTCAGCCTTGCGAACTCGACCTTCAGAAGATGGCCTATCTAACCTGCCGTGGCGGCTGGCCACAAGCCACCTTGATTGAAGGCAAAATCGCGCTGGATCAGGCTTTTGACTATTTCGATTCCGTTATAGAACGCGACATTCAGCGCATCGATGGCGTGAAACGAAACCCTGAAAGGGCAAAATTACTCATGCGATCATACGCCAGAAACATCGCCCAACAAGCCTCATACAGCACCATCAAAGCCGATATGCTGTCGAATGATGCAAAAACCTTGGACGAGGACACCGTGGCGGATTACATCAAGGCTTTAAAGCAGTTGTTTGTCATTGAGGACCTTGCGGCATGGAATCCCAATATCCGCAGCAAGTCAGCCATCCGGACCGGTGACACACGCCATTTTGTCGATCCCAGCATTGGCACCGCTGCACTTGGCTTGGGCCCAAATGATTTGATAAACGACCTGAACTTCTTCGGCCTGCTATTCGAAGACCTTGCCGTGCGCGACCTTCGTGTGTTTGCCGAGGCACTTGACGGTAAACTCTATCATTATCGCGACAGTTCGGGGTTGGAATGCGATACCGTTTTGCACCGCCGCAATGGCACATACGCGCTGATTGAGGTGAAATTAGGAGGAGAAAAGCTCATTGAAGAGGGAGTGACATCACTAAACAACCTCGCCAACACCATTGACACCGACCGAATGCACAAGCCTTCCTTTATGATGGTGCTTACTGCCGTAGGACAATATGCTTACCAGCGCAAGGATGGTATTTTCGTCGTCCCCATCGGATGTTTGAAAGATTAGCTCATCTCTACTTCAGAAACTTCCTCGGATGATAAGCGAAAATCCATGGGCGGTTGCTTAAATAGCCGTTGTAAACCACCTTGCCCTCTTTATTAATGTAGGTGACATGCGGGAATGCGTTGAAGCCCAAATCCCGCATTACTTGCCTGCTATCCAATGCTTTAGCCCATGTAAAAGCTGATTCTTGACTTGTCTCGCTTGCATAAAAAGCAGAATCACTGTCCTCATCAAAAGAAATAAACGCGGCGATGAACACCTTGGTCGTGTCGCCCTCGTATTGGGCCGCCAACTTGGAGAAATGCGGCAACTCCTTGTGGCAGCTTCCACAGTGCGACGACCAGAAAAAGACCGCGACATTCTTGCCTTTGAGCGAAACATCTGTCAGCGTGTCGCCATCGTCGGTGACAAAAGCGTATGAAAACGGGAAAGGTTGCTCCACCTTGCTGTTCATCTCTTTGGCGACGAGATAAGTGAACAAATTCGTACTTCCAACAAACACCATCGGAATCGAAAACAGCATCAAAAGAGCCAAAATCAAACGCTTGGTTTTCAATGGAATATTCAATGCTTCGATAAGCAGCACTGACAAAATCGCAAACGCAAACGCACTCAAACGCATAGCGATGAATGGCCTATAACCCACAAGGTGAGTGGCCACCATGACACAGGCGAAAATGGGCAACTGTATCCATTTTTCCTTGACACTCGAATCTTTTGTAATGTAATAAAAGGTCGGAATGGTGACAAAAGCAATGCCTATGGCAATTGCAACATTATTCGTTAGCCCACATATCCCAACCAAGAAAACGGTCAACAAAGGCACAAATGCCGCAATAATCGTTTTCGTGTAGATTGAAGCTTTTTTCTTTCTATTTTCCATATTGTCAATCCTTTTTTCTCCCATTTTTACTATTAAACAGATTATTTTCCCTATTATTGCAAATCGTTTTGAAACAAAATCTACACAATATGGAAAACGAAAACTTCAAACTGCCCGAGAACGCGCAACGCGAACTGAAACCGGGTGAAGAGTATGAACCGATACTCTCGAAAAACAAAAAGTATCAAGAAGTTACGGTTTGGTCGGTCTGCATCGGCCTGCTGATGACCGTCTTGTTTTCGGCTGCCGCAGCCTACCTCGGCCTGAAGGTCGGGCAGGTGTTTGAGGCCGCCATCCCCATCGCCATCATCGCCATCGGCCTGACGGGTTTGACCAAGAAAAGCGACGCGCTGTCGCAAAACGTCATCATCCAAAGCATCGGTGGATGCTCGGGCGGCGTGGTGGCAGGCGCCATCTTCACTCTGCCTGCACTCTACATCCTGCAAGGCAAGGGTTACCAAATCGAAATCAACTTCTGGCAGGTGTTCATCGCCTCGCTGCTCGGCGGCATCTTGGGCATCCTGTTCCTCATCCCCTTCCGCAAGTATTTCGTGAAGGAACAACACGGCAAATTCCCCTTCCCCGAAGCCACCGCCACGACGCAGGTCTTGGTCAGTGGACAGAAAAAAGGCAAAGATTCGCTGCTTTTGGTCGTCTGCGGCTTGATTGGCGGTCTGTATGACTTCATCGTCTCCACTTTCGGCTGGTGGTCCGAGACCATCACCACCCGCATGATGGGCTGGGGCGCGAACCTTGCCGACAAAGCCAAGCTGATGTTCAAGGTGAACACGGGCGCGGCTGTGCTTGGCTTGGGTTACATCATCGGCCTGAAATACGCTTTCATCATTTGCTGCGGCTCCATGCTCGTGTGGTTCATCATCATCCCGGGCATGAACCTCATCTGGGGCGACCAAATCATCGACCTGATGAACGCGGGCATCACCGCCACCATCGGCTCGATGGCACCTGAAGAAATCTTCAAGAACTATGCACGCCACATCGGCATCGGCGGCATCGCCATGGCGGGTGTCATCAGCATCATCAAGTCGTGGGGCGTGATTAAGTCGTCGGTGGGCCTCGCCGCCAACGAGTTCAAGGGCAAGAAAGCCACTGCCGACGCCGTTGAGCGCACACAACAAGACCTTTCCATGAAGACCGTCGTCATCGGCATCGTGGCCGTGCTCATCATCACCTTCCTGTTTTTCTGGTTCGGTGTGGTGCACAACTTTGGACACGCTTTGATTGGCATTTTGGTCGTGGCCGTCATCGCCTTCCTGTTCACGACGGTGGCCGCTAACGCCATCGCCATCGTGGGGAGCAACCCCGTGAGCGGCATGACGCTAATGACCTTGATTTTGGCCTCCTTGGTGATGGTCGCCGCCGGACTGAGCGGTCCCAACGGCATGACCGCCACATTAATTATAGGTGGCGTGGTTTGCACGGCTTTGGCCGTAGCAGGTGCTTTCATCACCGACCTGAAGGTGGGTTATTGGATTGGCACGACTCCCAAGAAGCAAGAACTTTGGAAGTTCGTCGGCGTGGCTGTGGCTGCTGCTACCGTTGCAGGCGTGATTATGGTTTTGAATAAAGCTTACGGCTTCGTGGGTGACAACGCTTTGGTCGCGCCACAAGCCAACGCCATGAGTGCCGTCATCGAACCGATGATGTCTGGCGGCAGCGCCCCGTGGCTGCTATACGGCGTCGGCGCCGCCATCGCCTTGATTCTCAACTTCTGCAAAATTCCCGCGCTGCCTTTCGCTTTGGGTATGTTCATTCCCATCGACCTCAATGTGCCGCTGCTCATCGGTGGTGCTATCTCGTGGTTCGTGAGCAGCCGCAGCAAGGATCAGAAACTCAACGATGCCCGCTACAACCGTGGCACCCTCATCGCCTCGGGCTTCATCGCCGGTGGTGCCTTGATGGGTGTGGTGAGTGCCATCCTCAAGTTCGCCAACGTGGACGCCGTGGCCAAGACCGCCGAGGGTACACCGTTTGCCGAGCTGCCCGTGGCCGGCCTTATCGCCTTGGTGATGTATATCGCCATCATCGTCTACATGATTTGGGACTCGAAACGCGCGAAGGTGGAAGAGTAAACTATCATTTTAGGTTGGTAGAGACGTTGCGCGCAACGTCTCTACAAGGACAATGGCGGGTTGAAATAAAACCATCCGCCATTGTTTTTTGTATCAATAAATTGACTATTTTTGCCGCCCAAAACGAAAACAGTTTCACGATGAAAAAATATACGATTCTCATGGCGGCATTGCTGCTGCTGACGATGCCGATGAAGGCCAATCCCGTTGACGCGAAGACCGCCCAAAAAGTTGCAGAAACTTTCATGCAAGCCCAAACGGGCACGAAAGCCACATTGCAAAGAATTGACTATGCCGACCAATCGGCTTTCCCCAACTTTTATGTGTTCGGTACGGAAAGCAGCTTCGTCATCATCTCTGCCGACGATTGCGTGGAGCCTGTGTTGGGCTATTCCGCCGAAAACCCGTTTGGCACGGAAAAAATGCCCGAAAACCTGTTTTGGTGGCTGAAAGGCTACGATGAACAGATTGCCGACGCTGCAAAAAGCGGGCAAAAGGCCACAAGCGAAGTGGCGCAGCAATGGAAAGATTTGTCTTCGGGGAACACCAGCAAAGCCCAATCGGAAGTGATTGTTGGGCCATTGATTCAGACGAAATGGAAACAACAATCACCATACAACACCCTTTGTCCTGGGGGCAATTCGACTGGATGCGTGGCGACTGCCATGGCACAAATCATGAGGTATTGGGAATATCCCACAACTGGATTCGGCAGCCATTCTTATACACCTCTCGCACATCCTGAATACGGAGAACAAACCGCCAATTTCGGCGAGACCACTTACGAATGGGCAAACATGCTTTCTTCATATTCTGATGGATATAGCGAAGCACAAGCAAATGCCATAGCCACGCTGATGTACCATTGCGGCGTTTCAGTGAATATGAACTATGGAGAAGACGGCACTGCGAGTGGAGCTGTCACCTCGAATGTAGTATACGCATTACAGATTTTTTTCAACTACAGCCAAACTGCCCAATACATCAGCCGTTCAAGTATTGTAAACGAGGCTGGCCAAGAAGACCTCGAACAATGGAAAAACATGCTAAAAGCCGAATTAGATGCCTATCCGCCACGACCTTTACAATACAGAGGAAAAGGCCATTCATTCATTTGCGATGGCTATAATAGCGACGACAAATTTCACTTCAATTGGGGATGGGGCAATAGCACAGATGGTTATTATCTCGTAAACAATTTAAATTCAGTAAATCCTAACTATAACAAAGATCAAGCTGCTATCTTTGGCATACAGCCCATCACCTACGATGCCCAGCCAAGCGGATTGGTGGCCTCTGTTTCAAACCTGAATGTCAGTTTAACATGGAATGAAGTTGGAAACGCATCTTCATACAACGTGTACCGCGACTACACCCTCATTGGCAACACAGGAACAAACACCAGCACCTTTACTGACAACAATGCTCCAATTGGAAATCATACCTATTTTGTTCGTAGCGTGGATAACGAAGGGAATGTTTCTTTACCCTCAAACATAGCAAATGCAAACGTAAAATACAACTATTCATTGGAGAACTTGATGATTGAACATCTTGAATTGTCATATCAAGATGGCAACGCAACGCTCCAATGGGCCGCTCCAATCAAATTACAGCACCTTGATTTTTATTCTTTAGAAGAATCTTCAGGTCCGGCTATTGTTGGGGAAAACGAAAAGTTCTATTGGGGAACACGCTTCCCTTCTTCCATGGTTGCCTCAGGCACTTCGATAACCTCAGTATCAACCTATTTTTATGCTCCGGGAACTTATACTGCCTATGTGTATCAATGCTCTGGAGAAAACCCATCAGGCACCCCAACTTCAATTAGCGGAACCTATACAAAAGGATGGCACAACATTCCAATTGGACCCATTGCCTACATCGATGGAAAAGACATTTGGGTTATTTTCAAATCAACAGTATTTACCCGCCCAACTGTTCTTATAGGACAAAACGTAAACGAGGGTAATTATTATTCATTTTCTGGGGAAGCATGGTATCATGTCTCAGGTTATTCCTTTTTCATTTCAGCAAGTCTCACCGACAGCAATTTCACCTATAATATCTATGACAACGATGTTTGTGTTGCCCAAAACCTGAACACACCCATCCATACCCTTTCCAACATAAGCTCAAACACCGCCCACCAATACACCGTAAAAACCAAACTTGGACAAGAAGAAACCGAAGCCTCTAACATGGTTGGTGTCACGGTAGGCACTGCAAGTTTGACAAGTTTGGAATTAGGAGACAACGACAACATGACCGTCGCCGAAAACAGCACATTGATTGTCGAAGACCTCACCAACACCAATCCCGCCAACCTCATCATTGAGAATGGCGGCCAACTCATCACGAGCAGTACAAACGTTCATGCTACGGTGAAAAAGAACATCACAGCAGCATCAGACTGGGATGGAAACAACAATGGCTGGTATTTCATCGCTTCGCCGATTGCGGGGGAAATTGAACCTGATGCCAACAACGGCCTTGCTTCTGGCGACTACGACCTGTATTATTACGATGAGGCCGCACATTATTGGAGAAACCACAAGGAAAGCGAGCACTCTGAACATCCCAGCTTCAGCCTCAACAGCGGCAAAGGCTACCTTTATGCCAATGCAGATGCTGTCCAATTGTCGTTTGCCGGACCCTTGAGTACAGAAGGGACCATCCATCTTGATTTTAATACGGCCGAAGATGCCGTCCTCGCCGGTTGGAACCTTGTGGGCAACCCGTTCACCTACAATGCTTATATCGGCCAAGCCTATTACATCCACAACGGAACCAGCGTGGAGGCTAAAACTGCGGCAGACCCCATCGCTCCTTGCACGGGCGTTTTGGTGCAGGCCACCGAAAGCGACCAAACCGTCACCTTCATACAGACCGCTCCAAGCGAATCAAAGGGCGACCTGCAAATGACTGTGGCCCAGCAAGTGATAAACCGCGACGGCACTTCGACAAGCTCAGTGTCCGTCGACAACGCCATCGTCAGCTTCAACAAGGACAACCAGTTAGGCAAGTTCTATTTCAGCGAGAAGAAGGCCAACCTCTACATCCCGCAAGACGGAAAGGAATACGCCGTCGCGAGCAACAACGGCCAAACCGAAATGCCTCTCAACTTCAAGGCACACGAAAGCGGCACCTACACCCTCAACATCGAGGCCAACGACATGGATTTGGAATATCTCCACCTGATTGACAACCTCACAGGAGCCGATGTAAACCTCTTGGAAACACCCAGTTACACCTTTGAGGCCAAGACAAATGATTATGTTTCGAGGTTCCGTTTGGTGTTTTCCGACGCTGGGGACGCTGGCAGCGACAATCTGCCTTTTGCCTTCATCAGCAATGGCCAACTTCAAATTTTCAACCAAGGCGAAGCACATCTACAAATCATTGACATCATGGGACACATCTTATCTTCCGAAAGCATACACGGAGATTATGACAAGCCCCTTGACTTGAGCGCTGGAGTTTACATCATGCGCCTTTCCAATGCTCAAACCACCCGCACACAAAAAATTGTTGTTCAATAACCGCCTCAACAACAGCACTATATCATTTTTTACGGCCCAAATTGATTTTTGGGTCGTATTTTTTTGGAAAACACAAAAGTTTTTTGCTATTTTTGTGGCTTGATATATTGATTTAACAACAAAAACATCATAACCATGAAAAGATTTACTTTGATTATGGCATTGGTACTGATGGTGACAATGCCCACGTTCGCCGAGCGTGTAACATCGGAAACCGCCTACAAAGTGGCCTCCACTTTCTTGAGTAACAACGGCGCAAAATCCTCCCAACTGACCGACATCTCCAAAGAGGCAGGCTTCCCCAACCTCTTCATTTTCACCACCGAGAACAGTTTCGTGGTGATGGCTGCGGACGATTGCGTGCAACCTATTTTGGGGTATTCCTTGACAGGAACTTTCGTGGCTAAAAACATGCCCGACAACGTGCGCGGCTGGTTGCAAGGCTACAACGATGAAATCCAATGGGGCATCGACCACCAAGTGAGGGCAAATTCCGAAACTGCCAAGCAATGGAAAGACCTGACCGAGGGCAACGCCAAGGCCGGCAGGGCAACGGCTGTTGTGGACAATCTGCTCACTACCATTTGGGACCAAGACCCATATTACAACGACATGTGTCCTTATGACTCACAAGCCGGAGAACTCACCGTCACCGGTTGTGTTGCCACTGCCATGGCACAAATCATGAGATATTGGGAGCATCCTATCCACGGCACCGGCTCTCATTCTTATACACATCCTACCTATGGTGTGCTAAGTGCCAATTTTGGCAACACCACATACAACTGGGACAATATGCCCAAATACATCAATTCTGCCAATAATGATATTGCTCAATTGATGTATCATTGTGGTGTCTCTGTTGATATGGATTACGATATTGCCAGCAATGGCGGTAGTGGGGCTGTTACAGCCTATGTGGTCAATGCCCTGACAGAATACTTTGACTACCAATCTTGCACTTACAGATCCAAAGCCTATTATGAAGCCAATTGGGTGAACATGTTGAAAACCGAGCTTGACGCTGGTCGCCCATTGCAATACAACGGAAGAGGTCCTGGCGGAGGACATTCCTTCGTATGCTGCGGATATGACAGCAATGATAACTTCTATTTCAACTGGGGCTGGAGTGGGCGTAATGACGGTTTCTATGCTTTGAACAATTTAGTGCCTGGCAGTGGCGGTTCAGGTGGAGCGGGTTACAACTTCACACAAGACCAAGCTGCCATTTTCGGCATCCAACCCAACACGCCTTCCATCAATCCTCCAACCATAGCAACGGCTGTTAATGGCACTGATGTCACCATCACTTGGAATGAAATCAGCAATGCCTCGTCATATAAACTCTATCGTAACGGCAGCTTGATTGCCTCCTCTTTGACCACCACCAGCTATACAGATACCAACCTCCCTTATGGCGAACATGCCTATTACGTGAAAAGCGTAAAATCTGATGGCACCATGTCGCTGAAATCCAACATCTCCGTTGCCAATGTATCTTTCGAAGGTCCTGTCGCCACCAACCTTACAGCTACATTAAGCGGTTCCAATGTCAATTTGTCATGGACAGCACCTGCTTCGGAAAGCACCATATTGCAATATGGAAGTGGGAATCCAGAAGGATATACTGGATTTGGTGGAAATGCTGCAATGTATTGGGCTCAACGCTATCCAGTTTCCACCTTGGCCTCATACGCAGGAATGGGCATCGACAAGGTTTCCGTCTATTTCTATTTTTCAGGCACCTATACCTTGTATATCTACAATGGTAATGAAACGGGAACAACTGGCTTGATGTATCAAGCTAATTATACGGCTTCGTCAACCGGATGGAAAGACATTAATGTTACCAATGTGCCTCTTGATTATACAAGCGATTTATGGGTGGTCATGTATGCGCCCATAAGCATTGCTTACCCAGCTATCTATTGCACCTATTCAGGTAGTGGGGTGGAGAACGCCTCTTATTATTCTAGTTCAGGAAGTGGTTGGTCTTCAATGGGAAATAATAGGTCTTGGTTGATGAAAACTTACATTTCTGATGGTACTTATACTTACAACCTCTATGATGGAACAAACCCGGTTGCATCAAACATAGAAGGCACAAGCTACGCCGTCAGCAACATTGCCGACAACGCTGCGCACTTATACACCGTGAAGACCAACTATTATGGTGGCGAGTCGGATGCCTCCAATATGGTAGGTTTCGCTGTTGGCACAGCCTCCATCAATGGCGATTTGACGATTGGCGACAACGACATAATGACCGTCACGCAAAACAGTAAACTCACTGTTTCGGGAACGATGAGCAACGACAATGCCGCAAACCTGATTCTTGAAAACGGTTCCCAACTCATCCACGGCTCTTCCAACGTCCAAGCCACAGTGAAAAAGGACATTGCTGCCTACACCAATAACAGCAACAACTGGTACCTGATAGCCTCGCCCGTCACGGAGAGCATCACCCCAAGCGTCAACAACGGACTGCTCAGCGGAACCTATGACCTTTATTACTATAACGAGCCTACATACTATTGGATGAACTACGTGGAAGCCTCTTTCGATTTGGCGCATCAGCAAGGCTACCTCTACGCCAACAGTGCCAACACGACACTGCAATTTGCCGGCACACTGACATCGAGCAACAGCAGCGTGACCATTACCGACCTTAGCCATAGTGCCACCAACTTGAATGGTTTCAACCTCGTGGGCAACCCCTTTGTCTGTGATGCGACCGTCAACAAAGCCTTCTATGTCATCAATGACGAAGGTACAGACATCGGTTTGGCCGGTACTGGCCGACAAGTCAAGCCCTGCGAAGGCATCTTCGTGCAAGCCACGGACGACAACACCAGCGTCACCTTCACCAAAGCAGGGGCAAAGTCAAGAAGCCTCTCCAACAGTTTCGACCTCACTTTGACACGAGGCCATGTCACCCTCGACCGTACCCGCGTGCTTTTCGACAGCGAAGAAAGTTTGGAAAAATTCAGCCTGAACGAAAATATGGGCACCCAAATCTATTTCCCGCAAAACGGCAAGCGCTTCGCCATGACTTCCATTTCGGAACAGGACGAGTTGCCGCTCAACTTCAAGGCAAGCCAAAACGGCACCTACACCCTCAACATCGAGGCTGAAAACATGGATTTGGAATACCTCCACCTGATTGACAACCTCACTGGTACCGATGTAAACCTCTTGGAAACATCAAGTTACACCTTCGAGGCCAAGACAAGCGATTATGCTACAAGATTTAGTTTGATGTTTGCTGCCAACGAAGCCGCTAATAGCATCAACGCTAATTTCGCATACGTTTCCAATGGGGAAATCATCGTCACAGATGCTAACGAAGATGCTGTTTTGCAGGTGATTGACGCAACGGGACGCATCGTCAGCACTGGAGACGCAATGCGCGTCGTTGCAAAGCCCGGCGTGTACGTGCTGCGACTCATCACCGCTGACGACGTAAAGACCCAAAAACTTGTTGTGGAATAAATTCGTATCTTTGCGCCACAAATCGAAGATTCAACGGAGTTAATTTTCAAGCACTGTGGCAAGCATTTCGCAACAACTGTATAAAAACGATGCCCACATCGATGTAATGCTCAACGCATTGCGCGAGGGTGGGCATCTGCTTTGCTCCAATCTGGCGGCCTCGTCGAAAGCCTTTGTGGTGGAGGAAACTTTCCGCCGCATGGGTGGACAACACCTCATTGTTTGCGCCGACAAGGAAGACGCGGCCTATTTTTACAACGACCTTGAAAGTCTGCTCGGCGAGCGTGGCATGGACTACAGCAAGAAGCAAGTACTCTTCTACCCCACTTCCTACAAGCGCCCTTACGAACCTGAGAAGTCCGACAACAGCTATATCCTCTCGCGCACTGAGGTATTGCAGCGCGTTTCCACTTCTGAGCGCAAAACCTTGATTGTCAGTTATCCAGAGGCGTTGAGCGAGAAGGTTTTCACGCGCAAGTTGTTGGCCAAAAACACCTTCAAAATCAAGGTGGGCGATAAAATCAACCTCGATTTCCTCACTGATTTGTTGTACGAATACGAGTTTGAAAGCGTCGACTTCGTGGTGGAACCTGGACAGTTTGCCATCCGTGGTGGTCTGGTCGATGTGTTTTCCTTCGCCAACGATTATCCTTACCGCATTGAGTTTTTCGGCGACGAGGTCGATAGCATCCGCAGTTTCGACATCGCCAACCAACTCTCCATCGAAAAGCTGAAACAGATTGTGCTGTTGCCCAACATGCAGGAACGCGCCTTCATCGAGGAACGCGAGGCCATCCTACAATACTTGCCCGACACGACCACCGTCTGGCTCACCGACATGCCGTTTTTCGCCACGCAAGTCGATAAGGAATACGACCGCGCTGTTGAAGCTTTCGAGAAGATGCAAACCGAGCAGGAGGAGGAAGTGAAAGCCTTGAAACCTAATCAGTTGTTCAGCAAGTCCGAGGAATTGATGAACTGCCTGAAGAAACGCCGCACGGTGGAATTTGGCAGAAGCAGCCTGTTGGAAGCCACTGAAAACGTGGAGTTTCACACGAAACCGCAACCCATCTTCAGCAAAAACTTCAACCTTTTGATTGACGATATTGCCGCGCACAAAGAGGAAGGCTATCGCATCATCGTGTTTTCGGAAAGCAGCAAACAACTTTCTCGCATTCAGGCGATTCTGAACGACATCAACCATAACGACGAACTTCACCGCGACTTCGAGACCGAGACCATCGCCATCCACGGCGGCTTCATCGACGAGGATTTGAAGGTGTGTTGCTACACCGACCATCAAATCTTTGAACGTTACCATCGCTTCCACCTGCGCGACAACTTTTCGACCAAGCAGGCCATCACGCTGAAGGACCTTTACGAGCTGAAGCCTGGAGACTACGTCACCCACATCGACCACGGCATCGGACGCTTTGACGGCCTCGAGACCATCGAAAACAACGGCAAACCGCAAGAGGCCATCCGTCTGATTTACAACAACGGCGACCTGCTTTATGTGAGCATCCACTCGCTGCACCGCATCGCGAAATACAGCAGCAAGGACGGTACGGAACCCAAACTCAGCACCCTCGGCAGCGGCGCATGGAACCGCCTGAAAAACAAGACCAAGAGCAAGGTCAAGGACATCGCGCGCGAACTCATTAAACTCTACGCCGAGCGCAAACGCACACCGGGATTCAAGTTCTCGCCCGACAACTACCTGCAAAACGAGTTGGAGGCTTCGTTTATCTACGAGGACACCCCCGACCAACTGAAAGCCACCAACGACGTGAAGCGCGACATGGAAGGCGAAAACCCCATGGACCGCCTCGTGTGCGGCGATGTGGGCTTCGGCAAGACCGAAGTCGCCATGCGTGCCGCTTTCAAGGCCTGCTGCGACTCGAAACAAGTGGCCGTGCTTGTGCCAACGACCGTTTTGGCTTTGCAGCACTACCACACCTTCACTGAGCGCTTCGACGGCTTCCCTGTCACCATCGAATACCTCAACCGATTCAAGACGACCAAGCAACAAACCGAAATCCTAAAGAAACTCGAAAAAGGTGAAATCGACATCATCATTGGAACGCACCGCCTCACGGGAAAGGATGTGAAATTCAAGGATTTGGGCTTGCTCGTCATCGACGAGGAACAGAAATTTGGCGTGGCTGTGAAGGAGAAATTAAAAGAAATGAAGGCTAATGTCGATACGCTGACTTTGACCGCCACGCCCATTCCGCGAACCCTGCAATTCTCCATGATGGGCGCAAGGGATTTGAGCATCATCACCACGCCGCCGCCCAACCGCTATCCCGTGCAGACCGAACTTCGCGGCTTCGATGGTGAACTGATTCGTGATGCCATCCAGTTTGAAATCGCCCGCAACGGTCAGGTGTTTTTCATCCACAACCGCATCCAAAACATCATGGATGTGTACGATTTTATATTAAGGTATGTGCCGGGCATCCGAATCGCGGTCGCCCACGGCCAAATGGAAGGCGCGAAACTGGAGAAAATCATGCTCGACTTCATCAACGGCGACTATGATGTGCTGCTTTGCACCACCATTGTAGAATCAGGCTTGGACATCCCCAACGCCAACACCATCATCATCAACGAGGCGCACCGTTACGGCCTCAGCGATTTGCACCAACTACGCGGACGTGTGGGGCGTTCCAACAAAAAGGCTTTCTGTTACCTGCTGACACCACCGCTCAACACGCTCACCCAAGAGGCCCAAAAACGCCTCCGCGCCTTGGAGGAGTTCTCCGACCTTGGCGAAGGCATCAACATCGCCATGCGCGACCTCGACATCCGTGGCGCAGGCAACATCCTCGGTGCCGAACAGAGCGGTTTCATCAACGACATCGGCTTCGAGACCTACCACAAGATTCTCGACGAAGCCATCCTTGAACTGAAAGAGACTGAATTTCAGGATATTTTCGACAAGGAAGAGGAAAAATCCTATGTGGCGGACTGCACAATCGAAACCGACATGGAGGTGCGTTTCCCCGCCGATTACATCAACTCGACGCAAGAGCGCGTGAGCCTATATAGCGAACTCGACCGCACCAAGAGCGAGGAAAGTTTGATGAAGTTCACCGACCACCTCATCGACCGTTTCGGGCCGATTCCCAAGCAGGTCAATGACTTGCTGAATACCGTCCGCCTCCGCTGGATTGCTAAGGATTTAGGTTTTGAGAAGATTCTGTTGCGTCACCACAACATGACGGCCTATTTCGTCAGCAACCAAGAGTCGAAATACTTCGAGAGCGTGACGTTCCAAAAAATTATGCAGTACATTATGAGTCATCCGAAGCGTACTGCCGTCAAGGAGGCTAATGACAAACTCCAATTGACTGTAAAGGAAGTTAGTACAGTAACACAGGCGTTGGATTTACTTAGAGAGATGCGGAATTAATCTCACGCAGAATGCGCAGAATTATATGAAGCGCGAAGCGATGCAAAGTATCTCACGCAGAATGCGCAGAATTATATGAAGCGCGAAGCGGTGCAAAGTATCTCACGCAGAATACGCAGAATTATATGAAGCGCAAAGCGACGAAATTAATGTCCGACAGGTTCTGCGATTTCTGCGGATTCTGCGTGAAAAAAGGCATTCAGCAGGTTCTGCGATTTCTTCGGATTCTGCGTGAAAAAAGGCATTCGGCAGGTTCTGCGATTTCTGCGGATTCTGCGTGAAACAAGACATCCAGCAGGTTCCGCGAGTTCAGCGGATTCTGCGTGAAAAAATCAACCAGCATGTCTCCTTTCCCAAAACTCCGCCCCTTCAACACCGATTTCCTTCGGGTCGAAAATGGGTTCCTTGCCTTCCTTTTTCTGGCGTTCGTAAGACTTCAACGCCTTGAAAGCCTTGCGCGAAAGCAACAGGATAGAGATGATGTTGAGCCAAGCCATAGTGCCCACGCCGATGTCGCCGAGGTCCCACATGGCCTTGGCCTCATAAAGCGAGCCGAAGAACACCATGCCGACCACGCCGAAACGCAGCACCCAAATCAGGACTTGCTCCAGTTTGCCCTTGCCAAAAAGATAGACGAGGTTGGTTTCCGCGTAGTAATAATACGCCATGATGGTCGTAAAGGCAAAGAAAAACAAGGCGACGGACACAACGACACCACCCTGTTTACCCAGCAAAGTAGCCAAAGCAGCAGTAGTGTAACTGACATCGGGCGCACCTAACTTTATACCCTCGGCAGCAATAAGAATATTGCCCGAGGCATCAAAAACGTTGTAAGTCTTGCAAGCCAAAATCATCACGGCGGTGGCAGTGCATACCAATAAAGTGTCGATATACACCGAAAACGCCTGCACTAATCCCTGCTTGACGGGATGCGACACCTTGGCCGCGCCCGCTACGATGGCGCCTGTGCCCTGACCGGCCTCGTTGGAATAGATGCCGCGCTTCACGCCCCATGCGATGGTCGCACCGAGAATGCCACCCAAAGCCTGATTCATGCCAAAAGCGCTGCGAATCATGTCCATAAACACGGCAGGCACTTCACGGATATGGAAGGCCAACACGACGAGCGAAAGTAACACATACAGAACCGCCATGAACGGTGCCACAACCTGTGCCACGTTGGCGATGCGCTTCACGCCACCCATCACC